>Ga0182012_10000257_pt1 | contig 61186 bp, 65 predicted proteins | sample 612S2SmetaG_FD_120486 | JGI IMG/M metagenome (GOLD analysis project Ga0182012, IMG submission 120486) | Permafrost microbial communities from Stordalen Mire, Sweden - 612S2S metaG | ecosystem: Environmental > Terrestrial > Soil > Wetlands > Permafrost | place: Sweden: Stordalen | collected... | reverse complement strand
TTTCAGCCACCGTTACGCTTACGGGACTGGCGGTAACGACTTCGGTTGGAACAGTCGTGATAGCGAACACTGGAACGCTTACGGGCGTCGCGGGAACGATCTCTAGCGGACTTCTCTCGGCATCGACGGCTGTTGCGATCACTGGAGTGGCAGCCGCGTCTAGCCTGGGAACCCTTACTCAATCGACGACAATTGGAATTACCGGGATATCCGCTGCGTCGAGTCTCGGTACTCTTACGGGTTCGACCGCTATAGCTTTGACTGGAACCTCGGCGACAACCGCCGTTGGGTCAGTCGCTCGATCGACAGCGGTTACGGTGCCGGGCGTATCGGGCGCCACGAGTACCGGGTCAGTCGCACTAAGCGCATCGGTTACCCCCTCGGGTGTCGCGAGCACTACGAGTGTCGGGTCGGTCGGGATATCGCTTTCGACGGCGCTGGTCGGGATCGCGTTGTCGACGGCCACGGGTACAGTCGGGGCGTTTATCGCCTTCTCGCAGCCCCTAAGCGGCGCGCTGGGAGTGGTCGGGTCAATTGCACGAAGCGCGGTGAACATTCTCGCCGCGGCATTGGGAACCGTTGGCAGCATAGCGAGAGTCGTCGGCAGATTGCTGGCAGGGTCCATCGGTTCGGTCGGGACGGCTTTGCGGCAAACGCAACGCGCCATCTCGGGAAGTTCGGCGATCACGGGTGGAGCACTCACCCGCGTCGTTACAAATATCCAATCGCTCGCGGGATCGCTCGGGGCAGCAGGATCAACCGCAAGGAAACTCGCTCGAACTCTGTCGGCATCCAACTCGATTGCTGGCTCGATCGTAAAAACTGCTGGCGCTGTACTCTTCGGCGTTCTTGGTGCCGTTGGATCGCTTGCTAAGGGCGCACAACGCACCCTGGCAGCAACGCTCGCGCCCACTGGAAATCTAGCTCGTAAAATCGCGCGCGCGTTCACCGCTGCATCAGCACTTGTCGGGTCTCTTGGCAAGGGTGCAGTAGCGGCCTTTACCGCTTCGACGGGAGCCGTTGGGTCCATCGTTCGCGCGACAATCGCCGTCCTGAGTGGATCGGCGAATCCCAGTGGATCAACATCAAAAATCGTAACGCGCACACTACCGTCGGCTTCAACCGGGCTCATTGGAACGCTCTTACGTGCCTTTGGTCGGGCCTTCAGTGCCTCGTTGGGTGCTGCAGTCACGGTCATCCGTTCAACGAATCGTGCGATCTCCGCAGCGACCGGTACGGCCAGCTCGGTATCCAGAACAATAAACGTCTTCTTCGCGAGCGCCTTGGGACTGGCGAATAGTGCGTTTACGTTTGTCCATCTGCACTTTGCGGACTTCACCGCTGCGTTTGGTGTGGCAGGCACGCTGTCACTAGCAATTGGACGCAGTCTTTCGGCTGCTTTTAACGTAATTGGAGCGCTCGCTACCGCAACCGCGGGCGTGGCAACCGCAACGCTTTCTGCAAGTTTTGCGCTCTCCACAGATATCGGGAAAACGGTATCGCGTTCGCTCAACGCCTCGTCTACGATTATCGGGTCCATCGTAAAGAGTCTAGTACGAGTGGTATCCGGCGCATTGGGTACGGCCGCGACTTTCGCCGCCAGTCACGTCAACGCACTCACGCTGGTCGGAACGCTGGGCATCGCTGGCTCGATCGTTAGACGCATTGGGAATGTCCTGGCTGGAGCGATTTCGGTCTCTGGGGCCCAAGTGAAGGCGCTTGCACGAACTCTCGTTGTGACGATATCGCCGACGGGAACGCTGGCGCGGTCAGCCGGCGTCTTCCTGAATGCAGCCTTGGGCGCCATAGCAATCGCCTCCCGCAGAACAGCGCATGTCTTCGCCTCTGCAGTTGCCCCAACAGGATCCTTCCTGAAGGCCATTGCGGCGGTCCTGAACGCCGTGAACGCTCCTGTTGGCACTCTGGCTCGGTCGACCCTTCGCGCGCTCGTAGGCGCCCTAGCAGGGGCCGGTAATATCATCCTGACATCGGTCGGGACCGCCTTCGCGAATTTGACGGCCGCGCTTGGTCCAGTGGGATTGGTCGCACGCAGCACTTCTCGAAGTGTAACCGCAACCGTTTCCGCGATCGGCACAACTCAGAAGAATCTCACACGAACGGTAGCCAATGCGGCACTTGGATTCATCGGATCCCTAGCCAAAGGCACTGTTCTCCCGTTTACGGCAGCGCTTGGAGAATCGGGAACCCTACGACGTGCAGTGGTAGCCGTATTCAATGCGACGACGACTGCCACGAGTTCTATTTCTCGGTCGATAGCGCGAAACTTTGTTGGAACCATTGCCACCCTGGGGACATGGACAAAGACGGTTGGCATCGGGCTCACCGCAGCCAGCGGTTTCGTCGTAATTCTGTCGCGCACGACGGTGCGCGCATTCGCTGGCACGCTCGCGCAAGTTATAAGCTTTACCTCATCGTCCGTCGGCGTCATTTCAATGACTCTTACGGCGTCTATCGTATCAATCGGAACAACGACAAGGACAACTCGTCGTGCTTTGGCGGCCGTAAGTATTGCCATTGCGGCCGTTTCACGTCAAGTCTCAATAAAAGTGGCGTCTGCGCTGGGATTAGTCGCCAGCCTAGTCGCATTTGAAGCGGTTTTTATACAGCAGACGTTTTCTGCTTCACTTGGAACAACTGGTACCATCGGCAAGAGTGCTCTTCCTGGTGTGTCAGCAATCTTGTTCACCGTCGGCGGAGTCAGCCGTCAAGTATCCCGTGGACTAAGCGCCTTAATCGATCCAATCGGATACAACAATAAAAGCATTTCGTCCTTCATTCTCTCCGCAGTATCTTCGTTCTTTGGCCTACTTTCGACGATCTTCGTTCCACCTCAACCCATCACGTATCGGCCATACATCTTCCTGTCGACGCCGATATTGACGAATGCTGAGGAACTCTGATGGCGATCGCACCAACCGACGCCGTTACTGCTGGAACATTCACGACACCACTCGGAGCTATTACCTGGCCGAATGGGGCTCCCCCTGACGGAAGCTACCTGCTCGCCATTGCACAAGGGAATACCAATAACACCATCACGCCGCCGACGACTGGGGCTGCGTGGAATGTACTTCTTACCGAAACGGCTGTCGCTGGAGATAGCTACACAACGATTGGCGCATATTGGAAATACGCCGCCAGTGAACCAGCAAACCAGAGCTGGGGATACTCAGCGTCCGGCGTAAACTTTATCGTTTCAATGATGAGTTTATCAGGCGCAAAAAACGCAGCACCTCAATTTCGGCAAACGACGAATGCTAGTTCTCCTGTATCAAGCGATGGAACACTCGTTCCATCGGCACTTAATGCCCAAGCAGTTATTGGTGTCACTTCATCTAACGGGACAACGGCACTTTCGACTGCGACAGGATACACGCTAAGAACCAGCGGTAGCGGGTCTAGTACCGGTTGGTTCAATATGATGGAAACGGCAAATGCTTTGACGTCGAGCACGTCGACTGCATGGCCTGCCGTATCCTGCGCGGCAACAGGCACCGCCTCGTCGATGAATGCGTTCCTGTTTATTATTTCTCCAGCAGGCGGAACAGTTAATCCGAAATCCTTAACTGCGACATTGAATCTCGCCGTTCCAGGAGCGAAAATAACCGGCAGAAGCGTTACTGCTGCCTTAGCTCTCGTTGGCTCTCTGCGGAAGTCGGTATCGCGTAAATTCACCGCGACTAACTCTCCCGTCGGATCGTTTGCTAAAACACTCGGGCAACCATTTGCTTCTATCGTCGGCCCAATCGGCAAAATAGCGCGATCGATACAGCGTGCGTTAACCGGACTCCCACTGTTAACGGTAAGCAATTTTCTATCGACTAAAGTCTCGGGCACGATATCGCAGGTTCTGTCCGGTGCGTTTCTGTTTACAGGGAACGCCTCGCATGGCATATCGCGTGTTCTTGGCGCAAGCGCCAATGCCACAGGGGCGTTGTCGTCGATCGTTGCGTTCGTTCGCGCGCTGGCCGGATCGCTTGCCCCTGTATCAAATGCAATAAGTAAAACTGTTGTCAACCTCCTCTCGGGGGCATTGGCCGGGATCGGCACCGCTAGTAAGGCAATTCGGCGAGCGTTGTCTAGCGCTAACGCCGCTATCGGAAACATCGCACGCTCCACTGGTTTGCCGATCGGGTCGATAGAATCATCTTCCAGTTTTGTAAATAGAATCATAAGCCGATCGATAACCGGTTCCACTGCACTCGGTGGAATCCTATCGCGAATAGTCGCTGCAGCAATTTTCGGCGCTGTCGGATTGACGAGCGATTTACTCCGCGTCACGGTAAACATATTCCTATTTTCAGTTACTGGATTCAATAGCTCAGGGATCGGGAAAGCGATCAACGTTGTCATCTCTGGCTCAACCGCGTTCGCTGGAGGTTTGCGACGATATGCAACCAAGATCTTCAGCGCAATCGTTGCTCCGGCCGCTGGACAAGTCTCGAAGTCAGTAGTCAATATTCTTTCTGGCGTTATATCGCTCGTTGGATCGACTCTGGGATCGCTTCACGCGCACTTCGCGACTTTTACGGCCACGGTTAGCCCTGTCGGAATAACCCTATCGAAAGCAACTGCACGCGCTTTTGCGGCAACTCTCAACCTTGTGGCTGCGTTGATCGCATCATCGGGTGGACTTTATTCACTGGCATTGTCAGCCAGCACCACAACGCTTGGAAACATCGCAAAACAAACGACCTCACTCTTGTCAATTGCATCACTGGGTCCAATCGGCACCGTAGCGAAGAGCATCCGCCGGGCGATTATTGGCGCGTTAGGTGCTATCAGTAGTGTCGGAACGCAGTTGTCCAGAGCGGGATCAACGCTATTTTTCGCAACGTTTGCTCCCGTCAGCTCGGTAAACAAATCGACTTCTCGTGAACTCCCGGTGGCAGTGGTTGCCGTATTCGGGAATATTGCAAAAGCGTGGAAACGTGTCTTCAACGCGAGCACGATACCAGTCGGCTCGATTGCACGCAGCATAGCGGTTGTAATTACGGGAATATCGAATGCGGTCGGGACGAACCGAAAGAAACTCGTTCGTTCAATATCTGCCTTCGCATCAGTCATAGGCGCACAGCAAAAGACCTTCTCTCGAATTATCGGTGGATCGACTGGTCTCTTATCAGTCGTAGTGAAATCTTCCTCTACCATATTGGCTTCCGTCATAAACGTTAGTGGAAGCGTTTCCCGTGTCACGAATGAAATCTTGAGTGGATTCGTTGCGCCAGCCGCAACCGAACTACTCAGAATTGTTCGCAGACTAGCAGTCAGCACGCTGGGATTCACTGGGCGAGTTTCCCGCGTGACATGGCGTAACGTAGTAGGATCCCTGGCCGCAATCGGATCCTCTGCTTTAACGTCAATTGGAAAGCATTTCGCTTTCTTAACGGCAACTCTGGGTTCGAGCGCTGCAATCAAGCGATATGTCGTGCTCCCAACGAATGCGACTGCGAGCGCCGTGGGATCTATCGCTAGGCAGATAACAGTCCCATTTACCGCTTCCACGACCAACCTCAAGATACTCGGGAATGTCTTGACGTTCGCGATTTACGTCTACGAAAATAACCTAAAAGCCTCAATGTCCCTATCGGGAACGACATCGAAAACGATATCCCGTGGCCTGAACGCAAGTGTCATGGCTTACGGAGCGATGGCATGGCAGAACATCCTCGCTGCCATTACCTCCTTAATCGGGGCGTTGCGTACGATTCTCGTTGTACCGCAAGCGCCACAACGACATTTCCGAATCGCAACCGAGATCACGGATACTATCAGCCTGTCGACTCCGATTTACCCCGGGATGTGGAGGACAAGCTCGACCGCTTGAAACCGGAGGTAGATTTTGGTCTCTGGCGATAGAGGAAGCGTAATCGTTCTGTGTCCTGGAAGTATTTGCCTCACCGCCTCACCCATTGTAGCCGGCTCGACGCGATTACCGATGCAGAAGGTTACAGGAACGTTTCTTGTCGGGCAAACAATCATCATCGATCCGCTGGGTGCCGCCGATTCAGTAACCATCACGGCAATCCTTGGCACGCCAGTGGGATCGATCTTTACAACTACCAGAACATCCGTTGACCACCTGACGATATCGACGCTCGTAACGATAGCGAATAGCTACATCATACCACCGTCAGCAAACGTATCGATGTTTGTGCAATTGGTTGCTATTCCACCACATTTACCGACGCAGTACGCAGCCGTTATCACCAACGGTGGATACACCGCTGAGTATACGACACAAGGGAATGAGTTCAACGTCCCGTTAGGTGGGCAATTTAACATCGCATTGAACGTGTCGGGTCCAGAAAGCCCACCCTCGTATACCTTTACGAGTCCATGGCGACTTATTCGAATCGCCCCCCAAGAGTACCCCTAACACGAGGATCGCAAATTGGAAAAACGCCCGCAGTCACCACCTGATGATGACGATGACGATTACGGTTACGACGAAGAAGAGGATGAACGCTCTTCGTGAGTGAGGTGTCCCATCGCAACCTTAGCGGATATGTGTCGAGCAATCGGCGCAGCAGTCAATGCGGGCATCAATGCGGCTGGTATCACTGCCCCAAATGTGGTTGTAGTCGGCTGGCCGAGCGCCACGCAGAGCGCGGCTATATGGGGCAAGAACAAATCACTTGTGACCATAATGCCGCAAATGTCACGCCGAGATCCAAACCAATATCGGCCGGAAATCCAATACCTTATAACGCCGTCGCCACCATCACTTATTGCAACCATCACACCGATATCCTCATCTTTTTTGGCAATCACGTTCACGGGCACTAACGTACCGGGGTTGAACATTTGGACCGTTGCGGGACCAACACCATGGGCTGACGGGGCAACGCTCTACCAGACAACCGGTAACGAAACACTCGCGCAAATCGCCGATCATGTGGCAGCACAAGTCGAACTACTAGGGGTCTCGGGCGTAACCGCAAGCGCTTCAGGTGCCGTTGTGTCGGTGGCTGGTGGAACTCCCGTCTGGTGTAATATCGGTCAGCCATTAAGTACGACGCCAACCGGACAGCCGCTAGCAGTCGTCGATATTGGGCGATTCGATCAAACTGTCCTCATTACCATTTGGGCGCCGGTTCCTGACGAATTCATCGGGCAAATGCCTGGCGGAAATCGTGAGCAATTACAAAACGCGATTTTACTAGCGCTTGGCGGTAACGATCAACGCTGGAACATCGCACCCGATAGCTCGGGGTTTAGTGCCATCTGGGGCGACGTCGGACGCTGGTCGGATAAAGCTGAAGACCTCTACACCGTTTTTCGTGCCGACCTCGAACTCGAAATAGAATACAGTCTCTATCGTCCGGTTACCGTTACCCCGGTCGGAGTAATCGATGTAACGATGAACCTCAATGCCGATCCCCCGCAGACTGATTACGTTGGGGGGCCTGTTTCAGTTATCTATGGAGGACCCGATGTCTGACTCCGATCCCGCTAAGCCTGCGCCGGCTCCCAAGGGTCCTGTTCTCGATCCACCGCGCAAGGCACGTCATTTGCATTATGTATCTCATGTGACGTTTCACCTTCCTAATGGAGACCGGTTCAACCGCGGCGACATCCTCACGGGAAAAGATGCGTTGGCGTATGAACTCGCCGTGGATCTGGGCGAGTCTGACCCGAATTTCGCAAGCCCGCCACCTGCCGATATCCACTTAATCTGAACTTCCCGGAAAAAGAAGTCAATGCGCCTGCAATTGCATGGCGTTTTTTGTTAGCGCTAAATATTGCGCAATAAGGAGCCATCTAGGTGCAGGGTCAATTCGTTAACAACACTGCTCCCGGTAATTTCGGTGCGCCAGGCGTTTATATTTACAACGCACCGACGCAACAAATTACACCGACTGGGCCAGCGCTCGGCAAACTCGGCGTCGTTGGAACCGCTACCTACGGGTTGAAAAATACGCCGACCCAATGCGCAACTCCATCCGCCGTTATCGCAACATACGGACCAGACACGACGGGAAATAACAGCATTACCTGCGATGCGTTAGCGGCGATGCCAGAATGCAATCAGGTCATCGGCGTTCGCGTGACGGACGGAACCGATACCGCTGCAACGATGAGTCTTGTCGATAATGCCGCAGCATCCGTCATCCTCTTTACTGCTGTGCAAACTGGATCGCTTCCTAACGGACTAAACAATGTCGGCGTTGTAACGAATCCAGCGCAAGCATCTGTGACGTTGACTGCAGGACAGTTTGCGGCAAGTGGAACCGTTGTTCCGCTTGTAAAACTTGCACTGACGTTCCCGAATCAGCCAACGGGTATCTTCAACGGGATTGTGGCTGGCACCGCAAGCGCTGGGTACGTTCCAGCGACCTTCAAAGCCAACGTTTTGGCAGCCGTCAATACTGGCACATCAACGCAACAGCCATCGACGCAGTGGACGGCAACTGCTGGCGCATCACTCTTGGCGCCAGTAGCGAACACCGCAAACTCGGCGACAGGTGGTACCGATGGAGATGGAACAATAACATCGACAATACTGCAGGGCACAGATGGGGTCACGGGACGCACTGGGATGTACGCGCTCAGAGGCGCGATCAACGGCGGGCAGTTTGTTTTCGCCGGCTATTCCATGGCCGTAAGCGCTGACACGACTCCTCAAGCTGCCGTCGCGTTCAACAATAGTGAAGGTACGCGCTGCGGATTCTCGTTTGCACAAGGGGCACAAACGACAACTGGTCAAACAGTCAAGTCGGCGAATAATGCCACTGACCCAACGCTCGACGTGTTTATCGATTGGGTCCAAATGACCGATACGTGGACCGGGCAAGCCACCTGGGTGGCTCCGCACGCAAAGGGCATGGGCATTATATCGAGTCTCGACTACTACCAGGGGCCACTCAATCAGCCGGCGGGATCGGGAGCTATCGGGATTCTCGCGACTGAGAAATACGCCAACGGCATCAATCTCGTCGGAGGCGGAGAGTACGCCGCACGCACGGCGGCCGGTATCAACTTCATCTCGAAGCCATCGGGCGTCTGGGCGCTATCGAATCCCTATACCTCGGATGGAAAGACATTCGTATCCGACGCGCGCGCCGCGTGGTACTTCGGGATCGGATTCATGTCCGTCTGTGCGCCGTTCTTGGGCAAGGGGCAATCGACGCTCCCGAATGACAAGACACGCGCAAACGTTAAAGCTGCGATGAATTCGTTCATGACACAGCAAATAAACCCGGTACAGAAAATCAGCGGTTTCTCGAATTTAGCGGATCTCAGCAACAATCCAACGCAAACGATTGCTCAGGGATTTCTGATGGACAATATTGCCGTGCAAACACTGTCGAATGTTGTCATCATTTTGGTATCGCAACAAATTGGAGTCGGAGTTCAATTAACGGTTCCCTCCCAGTAACCAGCCCAGTAACCCCTCGCGTTTTTTGAAAGAATCAACCGCATGAATCCGAAAACGCTCGCTGGAGAAACCGGCGAGCATCCGTTTGTGCTTCCTCCCCGCGCTAAAGTTAAAACGTATTGGTGGAAGGGAAAAGATCGTCCGCCAAATTGGGGCGATTACCTCACCCCCCTATTGCTTGCCCGATTCGCACATTTAGATGCCGAATGGGTTGAACGCGGTAGCGCGGAAGTCGTTGTCGTTGGCTCGATCCTCGGGAACATCATGGGGCCGTGGTTCGATGGTACGATATTGGGCTCGGGAAAACTATTCGAGAATGGTATCGTGCCTCCGCATGCGACAATACGCGCTCTGCGTGGGCCCCTGTCGGCGAAGAATGTTCCTGGAAACTGTGTCCTTGGTGATCCTGGGCTCTTAGCCGACGAACTCGTAAGAATCGATACCAAACGCTTCGATTTGTGCATCGTTCCTCATTGGTCAGAAAGCTTGCCCGATTTCAAAGGTAGGCGCCTCGCTACCGATGATCGGTTTACACGGTATCCCAACGTAGTCGTCGACTCGACGGCTGACCCGCTCGACATTATCGCAACGATCGCGCAAAGCGCCAAGGTCGTTACGTCATCGCTGCATGGGTTGATCCTTGCTGACGCTTTGAATATTCCGCGGCGATTTGAAAATACTGCCGACTGGAAGAACGAAGGCGCCGACTTCAAAGTTAGAGACCATAACGCCGCCGTTGGAGTCCCGCATGCGATTGGAAAATTACAAGAAGCCGACTCGAACAGGGTTATTGATCTAAAAACTGATTTGAAAGATGTCTTTCGTTCGTATGGCAAAGAAGTGCGAGCGCGTTCAAATGACGATTGACCCTAAACGCGGTGCCGGAATCTCTCTTTTGATACCGTTCCGAGATGACAACGCAGTTGGGCGCGGTGCGAATTGGCGCTGGCTTCAACAGTTTTGGGAAGCCGAACTACCGTCAGCGCAAATCGTCGTCGGTATAACTGACGCAATTCCTTTCTCGAAAACGCGTGCTGTAAACGACGCTTTTCAGCGTTCCGATACCGAAAATGATATCGTCGTCATCTTGGACGCCGATTGCTATATTGAGCCGTCCGTTATCCTTACGTGTGCTGCGGCAATTCGAGAAGCGCGCAGGTGGAATGAACGGCTCTGGTATATACCTTACCGATGGCTTTATCGATTGACCGAGACCTCGACGGCACGTCTTATTGCATCCGATCCGGCGAATGCGGTCCAGTTTCCAACCCCTCCTGTCGGAACCGACGTAGGGTCGACACTCGGCGCCGCAATCGGACATCGTTTCGGTGCGTTGATTCAAATCATGCCGCGTGAAGCGTTTACTGTGATCGGTGGAATGGATCCACGGTTCTGTGTTGACGAAGAAACTCAAATCCTTACTCAGCAGGGATGGAGATTCCATCACGAGTTACGAGTGAAGGATGTCGTGTTAACGCTTAACCACGATACTGGATTAAGTGAATGGCAACCCGTAAAACATATCAACGTTTTTTATGGTCAGCATGAGATGCTCTCAATTGAGAGCAAGACACATTCTTCATTGACCACGTTGAATCACAAGTGGCCGACTATTCGCCGTCCAGATTATCGCGCCAAAACCGGATGGGGATCACCGAAGGAAACTAGATGGTGGACAACATCTGATTCAATTACCCATGAATGCTACGTCCCAATGGCGGCCGAACATGCTGAATTACCATTAGTAAAAACACACATCGACGCATTCGTTGAATGCGTCGCGTGGTTTTGGACGGAAGGCCACATCGACCGACTGCGGAACGGTACGCATGGAAGAAGTGCTACTATTTCACAGTCATTTGTTGTTAATCGTGAAAAATGTGAACGCATACGCTTAGCCTTAACGGGCGCCTTTGGACAGTCTAGTTCTTTTCCAAGACGGGGAGCATCAAACGATGCCGATATTCCTCGTTGGCGCGAACGTATAGATCGTCGAAATATTTCATTTATTCTGAACGCAGAAGCCGGAGCGCTCATGCAGGGGTTTGCTCCTAACCGAGTACCATCGTGTGCGTTCCTATTATCGTTGACTAAGCAACAACTTGACCTGTTCATTGAATGCTCAATTCTAGGAGATGGGAATAGACGAAAAAGGGGCTACGAGATCGGGCTTAGGCAGAAAGATAAAGCAGCAGTCGATGCATTTCAATTTGCTTGCATTTTAGCTGGACACTGCACATCAGTGTCTACCGAAAAAATACGGGTATTCTACGGCTATGGCATGACATTCTTGCGTATTCGGCAGCAAAAGCGATTCAAGTTGTGTAAGGGCACACATACGCGAGTCACGCTTGAAGGCGTGGTGTGGTGTCCAACAACCAAAAACAAAACATGGCTAGCGCGCCGTAACGGCAAAACGTACTTTACTGGGAATAGTGGTTGGGGGGGCGAGGACGTCACTACCCTGCGCGCTCTCGACACCTTATACGGCGTGCACGAGACTACAAAGAACGAAGTGCTGACGCTCTGGCATACTGCCATCGGTGACGTGTTCCTCCGTAAGTGGGCTGGCCAACCCGATATCGGTGCGAACAATTTGCTGTCGGTACGCTATCGTAAAACGCGCCGAGATCCTGGCCGCATGCGCGATATCGTACGCGAGTGGCTTGACGAACCTGCGTACGCTGCACACCGTATAAGCCCGCTTCCACCTTGGTATCACGATAAGGAAAAGCATGAAGTATAGACGCGGGCGTAAGAAGTCTGTACCTGATTCACGGACTCTCCGGTTCGCCGATTACGTGAAGCCGAAAGCGCTTGCTGCGCCACCGAAAGCCGTGAACTGGTACAGCGAGGTCTCGTCTTGGCCGATGTACGCGAACGATACGCTCGGGTGCTGTACCATCAGTGCGTTGGGACATGCGCAAAACGCCTGGACGAAGTACGCGACCGGAGTCGAAGCCGGTCCGACACGCGACCAAGTCATTAACGCGTATAACAAACTGTCGCCCAAAGACGACGGCGTCGACATGCTTACGTCACTTAAGTATTTCGCGAAGACGGGCATTGGTGGGAAGAAGATCGCGGCGTACTGTCAACTCGACAACGGAAGTCTTGAACAAGCGAAACTCGCAATCGAGTTGTTCGGCGGCGTCTACTTCGGTTTGGAACTTCCAGACGCCATCGTAAACGCACCCGATATGCTCACGATCCCCTGGGACGTAGCATCGTGTGGACGGGTTGGCGATCCGAACGAAGGGCATGCCGTGTGGATTTCGGGCTATGAAACGACCGATTACTTTTTCTTCGACCCGATAACTTGGGCCAAGCGGATTACTATGAGTGGAAGCGCATACCAAGACTGGGGCGATGAAGTGTACGCCATCGTGTCACCGCAATGGATCGCTAAAAATGGTCTGTCGCCTTCAGGATTCGACCTCGCGCAGTTGCTATCCGATCGCGCTGCAGTCGCGGCGGCATAATGTATTTCTTTTTTGTTGGGCTTGGGCTTGTTATCCTGGAACAAATCCTACGCCCGCATGATCGACTAAAGCGCATTGAAGAAGAACTGCGCGAGTTGACAAAAGATGCCAACGATAACGCAACCACGCTGCTCGCAATTGAAGTAACACTCGATGAAATCGCAGCCCACTTCAGCGGCTAGCCTACGATCTATCCCGGCCGATCGCCATCGGTGTGTGGCGTACTACGCGCACAACGTAAAACGCAAACTGTTCGGGATAGAACTCCCGCTCAACATGGCGTATATCGTGCGCTGCGAACAGCGGAATTCGCATTGTCTAGTGGACGGCGAGCGCGATCCCGACGCCATACACGACGCGCTGAATCCAGATGACCCAAACGCACCTCGCATCGAATGGACGGAACGCGTCCGCAGCCTCTAGGTGACGCACCACTCTATCGAACGCCTGGGCTGGGTTTGCTACTGCTGCTATCGGCGCCGTTGTCGGAAAATAACCTCGCACGCTTACTAGGAGTTCAAACAAGATGGCCCTTGGCGTCTTCTCGAGCGGAACAGACCAGTCAGTTGTCATCGTCGACAACACAACCGGGCAACCGATCAATATCGGCGGCGCTCTCATCAGTTTCAAACATACGGAATTGACCGAAGAGATCGTGATGAAGCCGATCGATGGTCCGGTGCAGCATCGGCAGGACCATGCGGGGCACGACTTGGACCTCGTAATCGGTCGGCAAACGGGGCAGATGGACATTTATTCTGCGACTTTAGAGGCGGAATTCTATGCCCGGATTGCGCAGAGAAGTTATACCGTAACGGAAACTGTCGTCAACTTCTTCAATAGCACTACAACGACGAAGGTGTTCCAAAATTGTACCCTGCGTGTTCCTGAGCATTCGGATTACGTACGTGATAAACAGGCTGACATCAACGTAAAGATATGGGCTCAGTTGTTCACGGTAACTGGCGGCTAGCTTCTGCCCCAACATGGGCACTAAGGCAAAAAGATGAAAGCGCTCTTAGCGTTTTTTTTATGTCTGTTTGTAACCGCTAGCATAGCGTTTGCGCAAACGCCCCCTGTGCTCTTGTACTCAAATCCTGTTCCTGGCACGAACTACCCGATTGCCGTGACGCTTCCGCCGGCTATATGGGGACACGGTACCGTCATTGCCTCGATCGATGGCGACACGATGGCGCTTGGCGGTACCATCATGTCGTCGATCGGATCTTGGAACCTAGAAGCCGGAAACTTCACCGTTGGGCTTAATCCGCTAGGCGCCTCCGGCTTGCATATCTATCAGGTGGGTCCAGGAATCCAAACGTCTGGTAGCGCTTCCCTCATCGCTGGAAAACAGTACACAATCGCGTCGACGATCAACGGCGTTCATCTCTCGCTCTACGTTTGCTCGCCATTATGTATCAAGACATATACCATCGACACGAAGCCACTTGCCCTGGGTACCGCGGCGTACATCGGCGGTTCTGGGTCTGGAATACGAACGTGCTCGACGTGCCATATTTGGGGCGTGAAAGTCTTGACACCGCTCACCGACCAGCAGGTGCAAGCCTACGCGCTCGCGTCGAGCCGCCGTTCGTGGAAGACGTTATGGTTCCGAATCAGCCTAACCCGTGGTACAACACGATCTTCCCAGCGATGCAAAGTCACGGAGAAGCGAACGGCACGGATGGCAACTCGACTAATAGCTCGTGCTTTACTTATACCTCAGCTTCCGACTGGGAAGTCATTACGCTCGGCAACATGACGACGGCGACTTTGCCATCGTTGCAGCAATAAGAGGTTTTGTGGAACTTAAGAAACGTACCTGTACTATAGGCGATAAGGAAATCGAACTCCAAGAACTGACGTTCGACGAATCGATTGCGGTCGATAGTTACGTGCCGGTAAACGAAGACGGCGCACCCTCCCCCATTGCCCTCCTGAAAATCTACGCCATCGCTGCCGTGCGCAAGATCAACGGCGAACCGCTCTACCCCGCAACCGGTAAAGTGCAGTACCGGCGCGTTGCCGAGAAGTTTACCGCTGCTGACGCTTTCACGCTCTCGAAAGAGTATAACTTGATGTTCCCGCAAGAGTCGGAACCCGGTGAAGCATTGGGCGCTGCGTTAAAAAACGGATCGAGCGCGCAGGATACCTCGAAATTATCTATCTCATGAGTGAGGCCGGCTTCTCGCGCGCAGAAGCCGGAGCGCTTACGCGATCACAAGCAAAAGACTGGTGTATCGCTCTCGCGCTTGTTAAGGGAAACGAAATCGATTGGCGCACTGGCGCAATTCTTCCACCGAAAGAGCGCTGAGCGAAGGTGTATCATAGGATTACCCCAGGCATAACCATTTGACCTGTACCGTCATCGCCTGTATCATGCATCGCAGCACTTAATGCTGGTGTCACTTTACGTGGTAGTGAAATCGCAAGGTTTTTACAGAGAACAAGCGTTTTCGGATTTGTACGGATTGCTTGCACGGCGGCACCACATCCCTGATAGCACTGAGCCACCGCGCGTTGACCATTCGTGCCCTCGTTTGCATATAAAGTTATAATAATCGTTCACAGTAGTGAAAGCGGAACTAAGGCATAGTCCACCAAGAGATATGGCCGCTCTCTGAAGGTCGTCCAGCGATTTTCGGTTAGGCGACATATCCAAAACCTTCCGAGCACTACATGACCTGCACCACGACTTACGCTTTCCTAGCACTGAAGTGGCGGATGTTGTCCATTCCCAACCGCACTTACAACGAAACGAATACATCGCATTAAAACCAGACCATGACCTGCTTAGGCATTCACCGCCGCGCTCTATTGCGACTGCATGTAAATCTTCGATTGTATATCCACTCCGGGAAATTTTCGTAGCGCTTGACTTCTGCTTCTGCGCTTCCGGAAGAACTGATCCGCGTCGACTCTCAAAAAAGCAATCGATACACCAACTCCCCCCGAATACTTTCCTCCCTTGAGTCTCCCATTCGTGCCCAGCCTTGCATCGACACTCATAATAATCAAGTACAGTATTGTATGTTTGGCTGAGACATTCGCCGCCATTTGATTGCGCGACGGCTTGCAAATCAGATAATTTATGACGCTGCACCATTGTTCAGTAATTCGCTCAATAAAACACGTATTCCTGTTAAGAGGAGGTGTAATATCTTAGCGAGCTGGGTAATCGGCGTGAGCGTGGTGATGCTCGGGAACGGGCTGGGTAAATCGATGTCGCAAGCTTCAGCGCAAGCGGCAGGCGTATCCAAGCAGATCGCTGGCGTATCAAAGCAGATGAATGCGCTTGGTGTCGCTGGTAGGATTCTCGATCGCGCTATGATCGGGGTCGGGCTAGCATCGGGTGCCATGCTGGTGCAAGGAATTAAAGGGGCATCAGACCTTCAAGAAAACATGTTACAAGCCGCCATAGCTTTGGGTCGCACACGCGATACGGTTGCCGAGACAACGGCGAATATGAAGGACATGCGTGCCACCGCGATTTCGATGTCGAAAATAACGGGGCAAAGTCTGCCTCAAGCGATGGAAGTTATCGCAACCCTCGCGTCTGGTGGTATTACAGCTAAGCAGATAAAAACAGACTTGAAACCGATTGCGCAATTCGAGGACGTGCTTCATTTTGGAAAAGACAAAATGGATTACGGTGAGGCGGCCACACTCGCTACTGGTTTGCTTCATGAATTACGTCTGTATAGCGTCGATCAAACACGATTCGGGGCTGGCGAAATTGCACGTATGGGGTACCTGTCACCACACGGCGTAATGCAATTGGCTACGCAAGTTCGCCTTGCCGCTCCTACGCTCGAAAATCTGTTGCCTGGAACGACGGAAAGCAAAGCCAAGCAGATCGTCGACCTAACGGCTTGGGCAGATCGCCTTGGTGGGCTTCAGCGTTTCGGTTCCGGTATGCAGCAACTTGTTACAAACATGGTCGCACCACGGTCGAAACGTGTAATTGGTGCGATGGAAGATTTAGGCGTTTACGATAAATCCGGACGTAATAAGTATTTCAATCAGCGTACCGGAGAATTCGATGTCATCGGAGCGCTTAAAGAGGTGTCGACGCATTTACAACAAGCGATAAACCTTCCTGGCGGACGCGGGCAAGCAGTGGCAAGTATTATGGGGTTAAATGCAAACGCATCTCGTAATTTAGCGCTTCTTTCGTCTAAGGAAGCGCAAACTGCTTTCGCATCTGTTCAGGCTCAACAAAAATCTATGGGCGTGGACCCGGCTATATGGCTGGATAAGACACAAGAACTTATTATGGGGCAATTCGCTCCATCGGTGCAATTGCTAACATCGGATATTCAAACTATCACATCGCTCATTGGTGATAGTATGCTTCCCGCTCTGACCAAGATTGTTAAGGGTATGACTGATGTCGCAGGAAGGGTCATCGACTGGCTGACTGCACATCCCAAAGAAACGCAGATGATCGGTGTTGGGATGCTAGCAGCCGCCGGATACGCTGCATGGCAATTAGTGCAGATGTTCGGTGGCCTGATTCACATCTTTCAGAAGATTCCTGGTACAGCATTCACGATTGGTACATGTGGGCATCTCCTTGAGATAACAAAAGATGGCGCAGCCGCCGCTGCAGCAGCCGCCGCTGCGGGCGCAGGTGGTGCGGTCGCTGGAGCGTCAAAAGTCGGTATCGCGGCACGCATTCTTGGGTCCGTAAGCGCTGGATTAGGTTCGATATTAGGATTTAGCGCGTTACGGTCTGGCATTAGCGGAGCAATCAAGGGAGCATTTACGTTCCGTGGTTTCCCTGGCGGTGGCGGAATCCCTGGCGGCATGGCGGGACTCGGGCGTGACATGATGATCGGGCTCAAGGGTATTCCGGGCGTCATACAATTTGGAAAAGCATTACAATGGCTCGGTAACGTATTCGGCATGGCGAGAGGCGCCACTTGGGTACTTCATATCGGCCTAAGCATGTTCGGCGCAACAATAGCAAAAATAGGCGCTCGCGTTATTCCGTTCGTCGGTGAATTTATTCTCATCGTCGATGCTATCAATTTCGCAATGCATCACATGAAAGACTTCGGATGGATTCTAGGCGAGTTAGCCGGATGGATAGCCGCGGCAGGAGTTGGACTCTTCCGATGGATGAAGGACAATCTACCTGGAATATTCGTCAACATCGGTAAACTTGCTTGCGATCTCATGAAGGGATTGCTCCAGGAGATGCTTACCGTCTTAAACCCGATGAATTGGGCGAAGATGATAAGCGATCTTGCGAATGGCATACGAACAGGTTTTCTTGATGCGCAAGAGCAGGCGAATGCAAAAACGTTATCTGATGCCGACAAGAAGCGGCTTGCGATGGGGAACCCATCTAAGATATTGACGGGTGGATTACAACCGAAACCAGTCCCAGTAATTCCCGGCCTACATTTGCCGGCGGCACGCGCTGCGGGTCCAAATGCGTATATTCGTCAGCGCACGCGTGAAGTTGTTCCTCAGTCGAAATCCGGCGACCTCGTCATCAACGGTCTGCACATTGATGCACGCGGTCACAAGGACCCTGTGGCCGCTGGGCAAACAGTCGCAACCGTCTTCGGTCATACGGTGAAAAAGATGGGCTTGGTCGTTAATACCGCCATCGGTTCCGGCCAAGGTGGAGCCGCGCACGCTGCCGCCCACTAGGAGGCTCAATGGACGTCTTCACGCCGGGTACGGTAAACTTTCCGTCGGTTGGGCTTGCCAAGATTGCGCCGTTCCAATCGTCTATCGGGGATCAACTCGGAAACTTCGCCGATCCTGCTTCTCAACCCGGTCAATACCCACTAAGCCTGGGTTCGGTCTTATTCGCTACCAGCGAATGTCCGGACAAACTTGAGTTTGGGCTTACCACGAACGTTAAACTCACGCGGCTCATCGGCGGTGGAGTCGATTCCACCATACTGGGTACGTACCCGGACGCCACTACCTGGACCGGACGAATTCGGGCGCAGAATGTCGATGATAGGCTAGCGGAATTGCGTCGGATGCAGCGGGCGCAGCAAGAAGTATTGCTAGCACATCGCACCGAGCGTTATTACTGCGTTATTTCCGAACTGAAAGTCACGCGCCTCACGGTAGACGTTGAATACTCGATTACGGTTCAGGTTACACGCGCGGCGAATGGATCCATTGCCAGTAAAACTCCAATATCAGTTGATACCCAAGTATCTGCGCTGACGAGTCAAGCGAGTGGATACGGATCAAACATCGCAGCGGTCGACCCGTCCGGTGCAATCCCATTGCAGGCCGCGACATCCCAGGTATCGAACGCGGTGAAGAATGCTGGGCCGATCGCGCAACTTACTGGATCCCCCCTGAATTCGCTCTTGACGACCATCAATTCAGCGACCGCTTCGGCGAAAGCATACGCTGCGAAGTTGTCGCCTGCTGCAGCGCAATTCGTGCAAGCGCAGCAACTCGTTACCGCATTTACCTTAGTTGGACGCAATGTCTACCAGGGGCAGTACGCGAACTCTATTCAAGTTCTGGGCGGAAGTTTGTCGGAAATCGCAGCAACTCACTACGGTAACGCGGACTTGGGCCCGGTGCTGGGCGCGGCGAACGGGATCTTCGGAAACCGTTTGCCGCCTGGAATATTGACTACCTTACAGTTACCTCCTTTCCCTGTAACGACGCAATCGACTTCATAATGGGTAGAGCAGAATGGTTGTTCGCACTCTCCGTGATTGGCGTGACTGTCGTCGGGAGCGCAATCGTCGGCCTCTGGATACCGTGACGCTTGCTGTCATTATTCCAACGTACAACGAACATGAGACAATCGGTGCGCTACTTAGCGAGTTGGTTGCATGGTTCCCCGATATCGGGATACTTGTCGTAGATGACAATTCGCCAGATCATACCACGACCGATGTGCGCTTGTTCGGCGAGCGGTTTCCGAACGTAAAACTGCTTGAACGCCAGAGTAAACAAGGGCTTGGTTCGGCGTATCGGGATGGTGTAGCCGAAGTGCTACGCATTTGGGAGCCCGAGCACCTAGTATTCATGGACGCAGATGGCTCGCACCCAGCATATTTCGTTCGTAGGCTGCTTGCCAGTAAAGCCGATATCGCGATAGGATCTCGCTACGTTGATGGCGGGTGGATTCAAGGCTGGGCGTGGTGGCGGAGGGCACTTTCGCGCTGCGGAAACCTGTATGCGCGCTGGCTCTCAGGCGTTCAGATATCGGATATGACATCCGGTTTCATGTGCATCTCGGCGAAATGCTTGCGATCGATAGACATTGAAACCTGTGCAGCAGGCGGTTACGCCTTCTTGATGCAAGTAAAGTTCAATGCATCCATGCGTGGTTCATCGATCGCCGAAGTGCCGATTACATTCGCCGAGCGCCGGGCTGGGGCATCCAAGATATCGTGGCCGATCGTTCTCGAAGGAATCAGCATTCCTTGGTTGCTAAGATTTCGCCGCTTCTTATCGCCGTAAAGCGACGAGTCGACCCGTTTCTTCCGCTTGCCGTTATATTGCTAGTTGCAGCATCCCTCCGGTTGGCATACTTATGGAATGATGTTCCGCCGCTATTTGCAGATGAAATAGAACAGTACGTATCAGTTCACAGCATTGCCACAACAGGTGTCGACGTTGATGGAAGATTGCGTCCATTTCTTTACTGTCGACTAGATTACAATCCGCCGATGTACGGAATAGCAGGCTATACATCAACTCTCATATTTGGGAATACCCCGTTCGGATGGCGTTTTCCAGCCGTTATTTTTGGTCTTATATCGATTGTGCTACTGTTCCTTGTGGTGCGGCAGGTAACGAAGTATAACACAATCGCATTACTGTCGGCATTATTACTTGCTATCGAACCGGACCATATTCATTTCTCGCGTATCGGTTGGGAACCTGCCCCGAATGTCTTAGTCTGCGTGCTTGGCGCTATCTGGTTATCATTGAGTGCTCTGCGCGACCGTGGGAAGCCATTGTCGTTTTGGAAACTCGTTGGCGCTGGAATATTCCTCGGCCTATGTCCTTATACCGATCAGTCAGCTTCCTTTTACGCAGCACTGCTTTTAGGTTCGCTGTGGATACTGAACGTCGGAAGACTTCATGGTATACGGAATTTACTTTCGATTGCGACTGCCATCGCTATTGCTTTTGCGATATTAACTCCCGCTCTTATTCTCACAATAACCGATCCGCACGCGCATGATCGCGGTCTACGCATAGCTACATTCGCGAATGGCATAAACGGTACGACGCTGCTTACGTTTCTTCACAACTATATAGTTCATTTCAGTTGGGCGTATCTCGTGACAAGCGGATCACCTCAACCACGATATCTGAGCGGTATTGGCATTCTCTATTGGTGGTACGTACCATTGGTCGCACTCGGCGTAATATGCGCCAGCCAATATATTCGCTCGCGTGCGCTCTGTTGGTGGCTATGGTTCTGGCTTGCTATCTATCCGCTCGGCGGCGCGTTGACGAACGACGGTGTCGAACCACACGCGGCTAGAACGATCGCTGGAACCCCAGCCCTATGCATCTTCGCCGCGATCGGAATGTACGCCGTATGGAAAACAGCAGAACGAATACGTATCGGACAGTTACGCCGAAGTATTAAAGTCGGCTTGGTATCAGCGACGCTGCTATGTGCGTGTTGGTCGGTGTGGTCATTTGCTGTATATTATTGGACGATATACCCGGTAATGTCGGCGCGCGAATGGGAGTCAGGCGCTCGCGAAGCTTTTGCCGCCGTAAAGATTCGCCAGAGTAATTATCGTCGCCTATGTATGGATGGGTTCAGCTATTGGCATATTCAATCCATGGAACAGTATTTTTTACCTGATACGCCGCTTACTGTCATTGAAAACAGTGCCGATCCACAATGCTCGCAACCGGGGACGCTAGTTCTTAGCACGTCTGCTGTAAGCTTACCAGGATTCTCAGTGACGAACACATTTAACGGCCTAGATGGACGGATGTTTGCTGTTTTGGAAGCGCATTAGGCGACTGTGGCTTTTGCGCTTGTACCTAGGTTGAGACGGCATGCTGAGTTGTTGTCCGTGTTGGCAGTCGCAACCGCATTTCTCGTTTGGTACATCAAGCAGGACCCAAATCCTAGCTTTACCCTTCTCGCTGATGCCTTCTTACATGGACGCCTTGATATAACAGCAACGTGGCCTGGAGCAAGTGTCGAGTCCGTACTGGTCGACAGCAAACGGTTTATCGTTCAAGACCCGTTTCCCGCGCTGTTGTTTTTACCATTCGTTGCAATCCTTGGCCCTGGAGGCCGGTCAGAGGAACTCGGTTCGTTGTGCACCGGGATTGCCACGGTAGCAGTCTACTGGCTACTCTTTAAGCGCATGGGACTTGATCGACGACAACGGTTATGGCTCATTGCGTTCGTCTATCTGGGTACGGATCTCTATTGGTGCACGAGCGCAGCTGGCGTATGGTATGCAGCAGTCGTCGTGTCGAATCTGCTTACAGCATGTACGTTCTATGAGATTGCCACAAAACGCCGTGGTTGGCTCATTGGGTTGCTTGTTGGCGCGGTCATGTTCACACGTCCAACTATGGTCTGCGTTCTGCTGCTATATCCATATCTGATGGCGTTAGGTGCATTCGGACAACAGCCTGGTCTCAAGCGTGATCTCCAGCAATACTTGTATGCCATCATCGGTGCGGGTTGCGGATGGGTTTGGTTCAACGAAATACGCTTTGGCACAATTACGAATATTGCTTATGAAATCTATTGCACTCAAGTAGATGTGCAGGTGTGCCGAGCGGGATTATTCGGTCTCAAGTATTTCGTTTACCAACTGCATGCGTTCTTTTTACGATCGCCAACCATACAACTTTCTGGTCAAGTATCTGCGTGGCCGTATTTTGGCGTAAGTGTCGAAGGCATCGCACTAACTTTTACGTCTCCAGCATTGGTGGCTTCATGTTGGGCACCGCGTTCGCGCGTTGTCATTTCACTCTGGATTGCAACTATAGTTACCGCAGCACCTTCGTTTTTGTATTACGTTGATGGTTTTGCGCAAGTCGGCATGCGACATGCGCTCGATTTTGAGCCGTTTTTATTCGTTCTCATGGCTTACGCATTACGCGACAACGGCCGTCACTGGTTTTTCTTGCTAATCGCATTTTCATGCGTTATGGGCGCATGGCAGTCTTGGTATTGGGTAAACTTTTGACTGCTGATATCAAATACGACAATATCGCGCTAATGAGAAGCGTAGCCATAGTCGTAGTTATTTTATTTCATTTGAATTTATTGACATGGCCAACGTATGTACCAGAATGGTTGAACCGATTCGTTGTGACCGGATTCTTAGGTGTCGACCTATTCTTTTTCATTTCTGGATTCGTCATAATATTACCTTATATACGCGGCGGCCAGTCACCTGTTGTATTTATCCTGCATCGCGCAACGAAGATACTTCCATCGTACTATCTGTATATAGCTATCCTTTTAGCGATCAATCGTGATCCGTCAGCTATATCTATCGGATGGCTTAATGTATGGACACATGCCCTGTTCGTATATAATTGGTTCTACGCAACAAGCGGGTCGATTGATGGAGTGTTGTGGTCGCTTGCGACGGAAGTGCAATTCTATGTAATTGCTCCGTTTATCGCTCCGCTCTTTGTAAGGCATCCAATTCGGACGTTTGCCGTTATGGTACTTATCGCCAACTTGTGGCGATTCGCACTGATACCGATTGGCTATAGCGATTGGCAAGAATTAGCACAAATGCCAGCGTACCTTGACGTGTTCGCCGCAGGCATGCTTGCATCTGTAATAAGCACTAGGCGCATCAGTAGGAACTCGACAATTCTATTGTGTGTAACCGGCTTAGTTGCTGTATATTATATTATAGACAGTTGCTACCAAGCGCGATTGCTTCCGAATTGGCGCAGTACATGGGAGACTCATTGGCGCACCTTGTTGAGTTTGGCGTTTGCCACGGTAGCGGTTGGTTCGGCGAAGTTAACTGTATGGACGCCACTGAAATGGCCCGCTGCTATTTCGTATAATCTTTACCTGTGGCACGCGCCCATTGCGGTGTTGATGATAAAGTACCATTTTCCTTCATTCACTGGCGACCACCTTAATGATCGCGTATGGCAAGCATGGTACCCGTTGTGTACTACTGCTTGTAGCCTTGCCGTTTCCACGGCGTTAACATATTGGTTCGAGCGACCGATTATACATGCTTTGTGTGGAAGCAGAGGAAGTGGTAGATGGCGGTCAATTCGGGCGTAACTACTACCACACTTATCCCACAGCAAACTCCACAATATGAGTTTACGTACAAAACATCGACTGTCGACGTTACTGCCGTCATCGCTGGAACTAAGTACAACATTCAAAAAGGCACGGTTGAACTTAACGCTCATGGAGCTTCTGACTCAGCCGATGTGACGCTTCCGCTAGCAGTATCTCCAGACTTCACCGTGATGTTCAAAGATACCGCTTGGATTCCATTACAATTATACGCACGTGTAAGCCAAGCGCAGCCACCGTCGTCGTCAACGTCCGATATTCCAATTTCTCCAAGGCAGCAATTATTCAGCGGATCGATCGACGTTAACTCGATGGCGTTTCATGACGACGCAATCTCGTTCAAGTGCCGATCTCTTGCATCTCTACTCGTCGATAATCGCATTACCGCGATCCCACGCAATATGACTACGGTGCAGTTTGTTGAATCGACTGCGAAGCAATACGGTTTAACGCCTCACATCAATTTACCAAAGGGTCAATACAAACTCACCGTCGCCGAATTATATGCTCACGATTTTGCTGTCGGAGTGCAAAACGATCGCATTTGGGACGTCTACATGAAGATGGCCCAAGTGGACGATGCCGATGTATGGGTTTCAGGGAATGACCTGTACTATGCGTCTCCATCTCTTATACCGCGAACCACGGTTGATTTGAAATACGGGCGCGATATCGAGACCCTTACCGCAGAACATTCGGCTGCCTCCAAGGCGATCCGGGTTGAAGTTCGGATATACAACCAACGTACGCGTGTCTCTCAGATTCAACGTATAGAGTTATCGAATGACTTAACGGTAAGCACTACCAGCTCGTCCCGGTATGTCACGAGTACCCCCGAGTTCGGAACAAAGAACACTTCGACGACGTCGATATCTTCCTCGGGCACCGTATCTACGACGCAGAACACCGTTACTGGCGGCCCGCAGCAAACATTCGCTGGCCGTGGCCCAGACAACGCAAATGGTGCATTGATCTATAAATACTATCGCCCTGGATGGTCGCTAGATGCCGCGAACGCTTTTGCACAGACGACCTTGCGCCGGTTGCAAATGCAAGCCTACACCGTATCAATACGAATTCCAATAACGCAAAGTAGATTTGAAGCGCTTTCATCGATAACGTCGCTCATTCGACTTCACGGAGTTCCGATGCAGATGGTAAACGACACGTATTATCCGCGCAAAATCACATGGAATATAGATCCCGATAATCCTTCAATCGATCTTGAATGCGTTAACATTCAACTTCCCTCTGGACAAGTGTAATGACGGGCCGAGACTTAGATATAGTACAAGCGATATGCAGTCAAATGATTCACGAAGGACGCGTGTACGTTGCCGAGCACGGCGTAGCAGTAGCGACAACATGGAGCCCGACAACGGTTGTCGGGAAACATGCGAACACTTTCAGCGTCACGAGCGGGAAAACGGCTGGAATCATTGAGGACGACGGCGATAGAGGGGTGGCGAAAGCCGCAGTCGATATGGCATCGATTGCATGGGGGTTACAGCACGCTCCACGAGGCGGAGAACGCGTCGTCATTATTCCAACTGAAACATCTCCGATCGCATTGATTCTACACGGCGACGACGACTCGTGTGCAACGTTGAAACCCGGCGAGACGATTCTCAGGCACTTCAACGCGGAAACCGCACCCGATGCGGAGGGGAACCCCGGCACGGGAACCGTGAACACCTCGCTTCTGTTCGCGAACGATGCCGCGTCAACCGGCGATAACTTGGGCCAGATTGCGGCTCTCGCCGGTGGATTGTTGTCACTATTGACCACTGCCGGATACGGAATAACCGTTACGGATTCGTCTGGAAATATCGTTGTTACGGCTAATACGGTGCAGATCGCTGGCAGCGGAACGAACACGAGTGATGCAGTCGTTCGCCAGAGCGATCTTGTGACACTGCTTTCTGACATCCAAAGCGCTCTCGCGACTTGGGCATCGACCAGCCTTCGTGGCGGAACTGGCGCGGCTGGGCCCACGACGCTGACCTCGATCACGCCGACAGCGAGCGCGGTTACCTTTACCGCTTAGGAGGTTGACGATGGCGAACGAGATGGCCATCGGCGCAAATGGGTGGTCAGGCGATTTAGTCCTTACCGGAACTGGCGACTTCTTGGTCCTCGTCGATACGCATGATAATCCGTCAGCAAGCCAGCAGCGGTTAGCGCGTATTATTCTAACGAATCCGATCGCATTTGACCCGTATGGAAACGCAACATCGCGCCCCGATGATATCTTCAACCCGTGGCTCGGGAGCGGTGTACGATACGCGCTTGGAAAACCTCTTACTCCGGCACTCGTCGCATGGCTGCAGAACCATATCAAAGCGGCTATCGCAGCGGACCCGAATTTCACGACGTCGCCAGAGCCAATCGTTCAACCATTCGTCGACGGAACGGGCGATGGGCAGATTTTGATTTACGTGCAAGCAACGACGAGTCAGGGCTTCATCGCCGTACTGCCATCATTGGCCTTGCAGTATTTCTAGGAGGCTGGCAATGTGGCGTTTTTAACTCCGTACACGAGGGCTGAACTCGTCCAGTTGATGGCTTCGGAGTATGCCAGTCAAGCCCTTATCCCGGCAGATACCAGCCCGGGATCTGGGATGCTGTCATTCTTGAACGCGAAAGCACTCGCTGCAATGGGATTGCAGGGTCAGATCAACTACGTCAATTCAATCGCGCGGCTTGCGTCAATTGGGCCCAATCCAATCGATGCAACATTGCCGAACCCCGATATTGATTCGTACATAAATCCATTCAATGTCTATCGCCTTGAAGCGCAACCGGCGAGTGGGCAGGTGCTATTTTCGGTAGCATACGCGCCGCAGCAAAACATCTTAATCCCTGCGGTAGCGGCTGGCTCGACGGGCGGCGTAATCGTGCAAACGAACGCGACTGTCGGTGGCGTTCAATTTCAAGTCGTTGCCGACCCGACGAATGTTGCGTACAATGCAACCGACCAGGGTTACTACTTGCTTGCCAACACGACATCGGTATCGGTAACGGTCCAATGCCTGAACAGTGGTGTGCAAGGGAACGTCGCGGCTAACCAAATCACGCAACTCTTTAGTGGACCTGGGACGACGAGCTTGGCGGGGTTCGCTACGGTAACGAATCCAAGCGCGTTCACGAACGCATCCGCTCTCGAAACCGATACCGCAGTAAAAGCCCGTTTTCCACTCGTGATCTCAACCGGTACGGTCGCGACGTCAAACGCGCTCGCGGCGGCCGTGCTCGCGATTACACTAAATCTCACGTACTCGATCGGTGACAGCCTCAACCCATCGGGCGGTAGCGCTCCTGGAACATTTACGGTCGTCGTAAACAATTCCGGCACCAATACTACGCCGTCTACGAATTTGATCGCCCAAGTATTAGCTGTTATGAATACAACGCGAGCAGCCGGCATATCGTGCCAGGTCATTGCGCCAACGCTCGTGCCGTGCAATCTTATTGCTAATATTCAAGTATCACAAGGGTACCAATCGGCAGCGGTTATTACCGCGTGCGCTAACGCGTTCACTGCGCTTGCTAATAACGTAGGTCTCGATCCGCAAGGAAATCCGACGTCGTTAAAGATCGCAGCAGTCTACGCGACGCTCTACACGACGCCCGGAGTCCGCGACGTTACTTCGTTGACACTTAACGCTGGAACAGTTGATGTCGTGGCGACGTTTGGGCGGCAAATTGTGGCTGGCAATTGCACGCTGTCGCCGTATTCGTGATCCATCAAAACGATTCTGATCGCCAAAGGAGCCCTTCGTGTCATCGAACTTTATCCCGGTCTTGGGCGCCGACGGCAATACCTACTTTATGGCGCTCACGCCTATCGTCGTTAACGGCGTCACGCAATACGTCCAATCGGGCATTACGGCTGACCCAGTGACGGGCGCAGCTGCAAGCGTTACGGCACCTGGAACCAGCGGCTTGAATGCAGTAGCGGTACAAGGGGCTGCTGGTGGGTTCCCATTGAACGTTTTGGTGGCGCCGGCCGGAGCATCGACTGCGAAAACGTCAGCGGTATTAGTCGGCGTAACGAGCACAAACCTTATCCCGGCTGTCAACACGTCGCGGGTAGGGTTCGTTATTTACAACGAGGGGCCGAGTGTCATCTATATCGTGTATGGTCCAACGGCGATCGTAACTTCATCAGGCGGCGGACAATACGGGTTTCAACTTGGGCCAGGCGACCGGCCGTACATCGATACAATACCGTATTACGGGATAGTCTCTGCGATTGTCGGGGCAGGATCGAGCCCGTCGTGGGCTCTCATCACCGAACTGTGAAAACCGAGGGACTCTTGATTCGCAATCGCCTTACTGCCCTAGTGCTCGTTCTCGTTCTCTCGGTTTGCGGGCCGGCGCTGTCGCAATCGTCTCCGGTTGGATCTGCGCTTATCACGCAAACGTTTAGCCTTTCTGGAACCGGCCCTTCGCCAACCCTGGCGCTCACCGGCGGGCAGTCAGTGTGCGCGGTTGTGGTCGAGACATCATCGGCCTTCAGCGGGCTCACGCTCGTTCCACAAGCAGCGTCTGACGGGCCATCTCGACCGCAAACGTGGACCACCGTCACGACGATCAACGGTGGATCGATTACGTCAACTGGTGCATCAACTCCCGGCAGTATCGTAGGCTTCGGGCTCACGAACTTCCGTGTGTACGCTACTGCGATCTCGAGCGGAACCGTTACGGGCGTGATCGCCTGCAATACAGGAAATGGCAGCGGCGGGTCACAGGTCAACGTCAGCAACCCAACCTCGCCGGCTGATGGACTTGGTGTTCCACTCGTGGCGACGGGTGGAATTCTCACAAAAACTTGTCCTTCTAATGCTACGACCGTCATTAAGGGATCTCCAGGACGGCTTGCTGGCATGATTGTGACGACTCCCGGTACGGGATCGGCAGCAATTTATGACAACGCGACAACGGGATCGGGACTCGTAATAAGTGGGTTCACAACGACGTTGAGCAATATCCAATATAGTATTTCAACGCTACAGCCATGGGCGGTTAATGGAATAACCTGCGTCAGCACTGCCAGCGGCCCTGTAATCACTGTTTTATACGAATAGGGAGACGACCTCGACCCGTTCAGAATCGCCGATGAGGAGCCGAATTGAGACATTGGCATCTTCTCGGACTGCTTTTTGCATTGGCTCTGATCGTCGCGTTCTCGACTGCGGCCTCCACGGGGACAAACTACCTTTGGCTCGGCGGGTTGCGTACCGTAGCGACTCCAGTATCGACGACTTCCCCGACCGCAACTCCGACCCCGACCAGCACTCCGACGGCCACCCCGACCCCGACCAGCACTCCAACACCAACGCCGACGCCCACCGCGACCCCCACAACGACCGCGACCCCGACCGCTACGCCGACAGCCACCGCGACCCCGACCGCGACGCCCACGCCGACCCCAGGGCCCATTACGGCTGTTCCCGCAAGCCTGTCATTCGCTAACCCGACATCGCCGGCGCAAATCGTTACGATTACCGACCCCAGGTTCGGCGGAACATTCACCGCAGTCAGTTCGCCGCCGGGCGTGGTCGCGACATCGATTACCGGCACATCCATGACTGTTTTCCCGATCACGGCTGGATCTACGATCATCACGATTTCGGATGGAACACGCAGCACAACGGTCAACGTGGGTGTAACCGCTACCCCAGCACCTACCGCGACACCGACGAGCACCCCGACCCCGACGCCGACCGCGACGCCGACCGCGACGCCGACCGCGACCCCGACCGCTACGCCGACCGCGACGCCGACCGCGACGCCGACTCCAACCGCCACCCCAACGTCAACCCCGACCGCGACCCCGACTCCTGGAACGCCGCCGACCGTCACCGAGCGCGTGTTCGAGCAACCATATAATTTAACAACCGCCACGGCGAGTGTAGCGTTTGCGAATTACGCAACGTATGGCGGAAGCGCCGGATTCGCGGCTGCCACGGGATTCAATCAAAAGAACGGCGCTCCGGCGCTTTCGAATATGACGGCGATCGGTTCGAGTCCACCGCCTTTCTTGCCCGGCATGGGCTCGAACAATAGCCTCATGTTCACTTTCACAGACGGTACCCCCGATGCAACCAACGGTGGCAAGGTTTTTCACAACAGTATCGCTGGACTCGGATTTGGATTCTCCTTAACCGAGCCCGGAACAGCGAATGCTTCGACGTTCAATACCGTGCAGGTCTTCACCAGCGGCTATTGCGCGCAAACGACACTTACCGTGCATGCGTCCGATGGAACGTTCGTCGATTACAGCCCTGGTGCGGTTGTGGATACATCGACCGACGGCACCGGTACGGACTACGCTTGGAATATCGTGTATTCGACCAACGGCGGGAACGTCGTTCTGAACTTCGTCGATACGAACGCTACCGAATGCGCTGGGAAAACCGGAACGATCGCACTATCGGCGCAACTGCTTCTGCCTAGCACGATCGCATCGCTTCCATCTTTCGTGGCAACGCCGACTCCTGTCCCGACACCAACCGCGTTTCCGACCCCAACCACGCAACCCGTTGGCGCTTTGGTTGAAACGCCAACCATGGCAGACGCATTTGTATCGTCGATCGGCGTAAACACGCAATGGGGATTGTGCGGCGCGTATCATGTTAATGCAGCCACGCTTAAAACGCTGCTCATTGCTTCGGGCGTCCGTCACATTCGCGATGGCGTCCCTGTTGGCTCGACGACCTGCACCACGGCCGCAGCCGACCTCAACGCGCTCGCCTCGAATAATATCACGATTGACCAGGGACCGTTCCCCTACTGGGCGACGCAAGGTCAAGTCCTTAATACGTTTACGACGCTCCCCGGCATCATCGACGTGTATGAGCCGGCGTACGTCCCAGATGTTACGGATCCCGATTGGCTCGCGCACGTTCGTGGACAGCAATTAGACCTCTTTTCATGGATCAATGGAAACCTTTCAACCGCAACGATTCCCGTGTTGGGGCCATCCTTGTCAAGCCCTGCCTCGATTCTCACGCTCGGCTCGCAGTCGGCGAATATCGACGTATGCAATATCCACAATTACAACAGCAACGTTAACCCGGAAGGAACTGGCGCGGGATTACCTGGTGCGCCATTCGGCACGAACAACCCGGCTAGCTACCAAAACGAATGCCGTATCACGGCATCGAATCTTCCGGTATACAGCACGGAATCGGGTTGGTTCGGAGCACCTACCGGAACGTCAACGGGCGCAGCGTACACCGATCAATTCGTGCAAATGCGCTATGATACTCGGAATTTGTTTTGGTCGTGGAACTCAGGCGTTTCACGAACCTACGAATATCAACTCTTCGATACCGTGGCAAATACGACATTCTCATCCGGCGCACAAAATGGCTGGATCGACAACAACCTCACGGTTAAACCGAGCTACACCGCAATCAAGAACATCATCGGGCTCTTGACTGATCCTGGAACAGCCTTTAGCCCGTCCTCACTCACGTATTCGCTGACCGGCGCGACGACAAATCTAAACCATACCCTGCTACAGCAACGCAATGGCGTGGATTGGCTCGCGTTGTGGTTGGGCGTTCCTTCGTGGAACACATCGTGCGGCGTAGCGTGCACGACTGCCGATCTTACGGTTACCCCGCAATCCGTTACGCTTACTATGCCTGTCGGGATTCCAACGCCAAGCGTCTATACCGCAAACGAAGCGGGTGTCTACACGCCAACGGGTCTCGCGGGATGGTCGGGAACGACCGGTTCGGTATCGGTGAGCGATAAGGTCGTTCTTGTCCAGTTACCAACTCCGACCCCGCCTGCGACCCCGACACCAACGCCGACGCCCACAGCAACCCCGACAGCGACCGCAACCCCGACCGCTACCCAAACGCCAGTAGGATTCGCTTCTATCACTGCGGCGACAACATTCAACACGAATTTAGCGCTTTCCGCCTTCACGGCAGCCGGTGGCGATTGGACATATTTTGATTACGGTGGCGTGACCACACAGTTCGATCGAAAAGTCGGCGGTGGATCAACACTTAGCAATTACTCTGCCATCGGTGGAACAATCGTTAGCGGTGCCAATGCGGCAAACGGCACGAACGTCCCGTACGTCACATGGACAAACGGCGACGGAACACCGGATCCCGTAAACACTGGAACAACGCTTTGGCAGGTCGTCAATACGGGCGGAACCGGGACGGGCGTTAGCTTCACAAGCTCAGGCACGTCGTCGTTGAGTTCGCCAAAAACCGTGTTTCTGATCGTTGGCGGCTATTGCGATAACGTAAAACTCGCAGTAACCAGTTCCGATGGGTCATTCGCGCCAGTCTCGAATACTGCCTATAACGACGCTGGAGCCGGGTCGAACGCGATGTATGGCGTTCAATTCGCAACCCTAACGTCTTCGGCGAATGTGGTTACCTTTACCCTAACGAGTAATAACGCGACGTCGCTTTGCTCGGGAATAACTGGGTCAATGGGACTGCACGCAGCGTACATGCAGCCGGGATTGCAAACCATTCCCACTCCGACGCCTATTCCAACTGCAACCGCGACACCCACCGCGACCCCGACCCCGACCGCTACGCCAATCGTTGGCCCAACTGCGACTCCGACGGGTTCGGGATCGATCACAGTCAATAGCACGTTTAACCAGCCGATAACCCTATCCAATACGTTCTCGGGAGCGGGATACGATTGGGAAGCGTTTGGTCAAACAGCCTGCGCGCTTGCGCTTCCGGGGACCGATAGCTCGACGACGGGAAGCGGATTAGGAGCCTATACCCAAATCGGAACGACTGCGCCAATAGTGAGCGTTACGGCTGTCGTTACCCCTGGCATCAATATTTTGTGGAATGGCGGAACCCCGGACTCCACAAACTGCGCCACACTTGGGGTTCCAAAACTTCGATTCTCTGGAACAGGAAACGGCTACTCGTTCAGTATTCCTGGAACAGCTAACACAAGCACCGTCAATACCGTTGCGATCATCGGATTCGACTACTGCTCATCGCTTACCGCTACCCTCCACACGTCAGACGGGTCGTTTTCCGACGTTACGAACACATCGATCTCTGACGCAAGCGTAAACGGTCTTCAGGCGCCATATCTTAACTTCCAGTATTCGACGCGAGCTGGAGCCACCGTCACGGTGTCGGTTACATCCGGAGATGCTACCAGTTTGTGTTCGGGAGTAACCGGAAACGTCGGCTTGCGTGCGATCGGGCTTGCGCCAATCGCGCTCGCGATCCCGACTCCCGCGCCGACTTCAACCGCTACTTCGACGCCGACAGCAACGCCGACTCCGACCGCTACCCCGACCGGAACGACGTCAGCGTTATGCTCGACATCATATCCCAGTGGAACGTATCCTACATATAGCGCATGCTTCACGGGCAACACGCCGTATCACCATCGAATAGCAACTCTCGAGGCGGCCGGTGGAGCGAGTGTCGCAATCTCGAACCTTTCCACATGGTGGAACAGTACGCCTCACGGTGGGTACTCTGGTATCGCCGGTGGTTCGGGTGGAGTCGGTCCACTATACTTTGTTGTCGCTGGACAAACGGGACGCACCGTAACTTGCACAACTAGCCCAATTAGTGGTCTTAGCAACAGCGGATGTATCTCTGGACAGAATACAATGTATCTTCCATCTGGAGCTAGTGCACAAGCAAGCACCGATCATCATCTTTCGTCACTCGATGTGGTCCATGGGTATGAAATCGATGGATGGGGAAGCAACTCACCCGCTTGTGCCATTGGTTCAACTATCGCCTGTTCTGCTGCATCATATTACGCATTCACCGGGAACGGAATCGTGGGAGCAAATTGGGGCGGCGATGCGGGTGGCGTGGCATTTGGACTAGCTGACTATTCGGCCCAAGAAATACTCGATTACGTAAACCACGGAACGCATATCGGGCACGTTGGCGGAATCGAAGCAGCCTGCCTGGGCGGTGGAACAGGATCTGGAGTCTATCCCGATGCGGGAAAGACATCGGAAATCGTCTGCTCCTATGGTGGGCCAGTCTATGGGCAATTCATCCACATAAAGTCTGGTATTTCCATATCGTCGCTTACGTCGGATCCATATTGTGCCGCCGTATTGACTGCGGGACAAGAATATGGATGGGAAATCATGGACGTCGCCGGCGGGTCGCTGTACTTCAACTTTGAGGACTTACATCAATACAACGTGTCTCCATGGTCAACAAATCCATGGACAGCGATCAATTCCAATTCGACATACAATTCGACCAACGGATGCGTGAATGACGTTCCTGGAGCAGACGTCGAAGCAGTTCAACTGAACGGAACATTACCAACGCAATATCCATACGGCGATTCGCGTAATTAGGAGCCGTTCAGTATGCCGCTTATTCCGATCTTTCTCCCGCATGGCGGCGGCAGCGCATCAAGCTCTACCCTGGCATTCGTCGATGCAAGCGGCCTCAATCCACTCCCGCCTGGCGTCATTGTAACCCTTACCACTGGAACATCGCAAGTCGCTAGTGCGATGCTGCAAGCGGGCGGCGTTATGCCGATTACGATCCAGAATGGAACGTACTTAGCATCGTTCAAGGGAACCCAAGCTCCATTAACGAACATAACGTTCACCACGGTCGGAGTTGGGTCAACTACCGTTACGGTTCCCAACTATGTTTCGCCAGCATATTCTGGTGATGGGTACGCGCAAGAAGCCGCTTATGCGTTAGTCCTATATTGGCATGACGTAACGCTTAATTCGGATACATGGGTCGAACCATCGGGTTATACGACATCCTACTTGCCGGCGTCGGTTCCTGGGACAGTTCAAGTATCATCGCCGCTACCGAATACTCCAAACGGTGGCACCGGAAATACTTCAGGCTCACCCCTAATGAGCTTGAGCACTAATAGCCCGATATTCGCTAGCCTAACGAATGCCACTGGAGCGGTAACGCTCTCCGCTCCGTACGCCGTTGATACGCTGTACTCGCAAATCATCGCTGGTCTTAAAACATTCAGTTCTGGAATTGCGGTAACGGGAACTCCTGGTATTTCGTCGACCTATGGCGTTACTCCTGGCTATGGCGGATCTTTTGGAACGGCTGTCATCTACAGCGGGAATGGGATTCCCAACTTCAGCGCCGCAGCGGGGTCTCTCTATTTATCGTTTAACGGAGCAGTATATCTAAATATTTCGCCAAGTCAAACGAGCGGTTCGTCTTGGTCTGCACTCAATACGGCTACATCGTCTGGACCGCTGATCCTTGGCTATAATGGGAACGTCGGAACAGCACTTATCTACAGCGGTTACAACGCCCCGACCTTCTCTGCGACTCAGGGGTCGATGTTCCTTTCATCGAACGGGTCGGTGTATGTCAACACATCGCTTGGAACTGGAACGATATGGGTATCACTCGCTCCGAGTTCATCCACTGTCGCGTCGATCTCAACCAGCGGTTCCATCTTCAGTCCCCTCTCGAATGCAACCGGCGCGGTAACGATTTCCGCGCCAAACGCGGTCGATACTACAAGTACGCAGACTATCGGTGGACCTAAGACTTTTTCGAGCCCCGTAACACTTATCGGCGGGCTCACGTCAGACGCTGGAATAACGCTTGGTTACAATGGATCGTCTGGAACACCCGTCCTGTATGGAGGATCGGGGGTTCCGTCTTTTTCGACTACAGAAGGTTCCCTCTTTTTATCGAGTAATGGGTCTGTCTACGTTAATACTTCGACCGTAGTAGGTACGACGTGGACAGCGCTTCAATCCGGCAGCGGTGCGGTAACTTCGGTCACTGGAACATCCCCTATCTCGTCCTCTGGCGGAACAAATCCCGTTATTTCGATAGCGTCGTCGCCGACTTTCGCGGGGACCGTTAATGCGGCAGCAATCAGTGCGACGGGATCCGTTACGGCCGCCCAGTTCAACGGCAGCGGCGCTGGCCTTACTGCAGGGAGCGTACCAAGCAACGCGCTTGCTACACAGCCCGTAACAGCCGTTAGCGCAACTGGAAATCTTGCCTCGACAGGCGGCTTAACGCCAGCGATCTCAATAACCTCGGCGCCGACATTTACAGGAACCGTAACGGCCGGCGGGTTTACTGGATCAGGCGCTGGACTGACCAGTGGAACTATACCTAATGGATCTCTCAGTATAGTACCGCTTGATGTATCATCGTCAGCTCAAACAAAAGCTGGGTCATTAACGATCGGTGGAACATTATCAGCCGCGGCGGTATCCATTACGAACCCTCTTGCCATCGGGTCTGGTGGAACTGGAACCACTTCCCCTTCGATCGTTAATGGGACAAACACAACCACGTCTGGTGTATGGCCTAACCAAGCGATCAATGTTCCAACTATGCCAGCGGCGGCAGTCACATCTGGAACCTTCGCATCTGGACTTTTTACCTTTCAATCTGGTTTAACGGTTAATGGAGCAAGTCTCCTGGTTGGGGGAGGCGCCGTCGGGACAAATGGAAACGCAGGTAGCGCGGCGGGCCTGTTTGCTAAACCAGGGCTATCCGTGTTGTCCTGGAATGCAAGCGGCGGGCAAGGCGAAGTCGATATCTACAGTTCTTTCTCAACCGGTAATACGGCGACGTTTTGGAAGAGCAACGGCACGACCGCAATCCCAGTTACTACCATTGATGGCGTCGGAAACTTAACCGTTGCAGGTGGTCTGTCTACATCAGCGATCTTCGATATTCGGACGTTTGGCGCTTCTCCTAGCGCAACTGCTGCTACGAATAATGCCGCCATTCAAGCAGCGATAACCGCAGCTCAAGCGGCCACTAATGGTGTGGCGCTTATATCTCCCGGCACGTACAACGTCTCGGCGTCGATGAACGTCTACAGTAATACGACGATATGGCTGCAGGGCACGCTGCACATGACGAACGGGGCGAATATTTGCTTCTTTTACATCTGGGCTCCAGCGTCTAACATTCATATCTTCGGTACGGGGACGCTTGATGTAAACGGAGCAAACCAATCTGCCTTTTTCGCGTCGGGGATAATCAATCAATCATCGGCCTCGGGCTCTTTAGTAGGAGCATTATTCGAGGGTTTCTCAATCATAAACGCATACTACTGGCCGATCAACTTGATCGGATGCAGCAATGTCACGCTCCGTGATGTCACTGTCACGAACGCCAATCCGTATACCGGTTTCGCCGGGGCCAACGGGCCTTCGGGATTGGGATTCGCTGGAGACACGGCAAACAGTCGAGCGGCGACAAATTGCTGGATAGAGAATTGCACGGTAAACAACGCTTTTGATTACGGCATCGCGTTTTATGGGAAGTGTGTCGATTGTGGAGTGCGTGATTCGCGCGTAAACAACGTAGGCGCTACCACGTTCATTAGCGGAGTGAGCGGGCCGAATAACTGCAACGGCATATTGGTTCTCAACGACTCTGGACAGCCGCAGCCATCAAACGGGGTCGTCATTAGCGGGAACACCGTTACCGGATGCTCGCAACAAGGCATTGTAACGCTGACCAACACCGGCGGCTCGGGGACGCACAGCAACGTTAGGATTTCAGATAACTATACTCACGGAAATTCGTTGGCTGGGCTCTACCTGTCGAGCGCGACACAAGTACACATAGCGAATAATGTATTCCAGGAGGGTACTACAGCAGGAGGCAGTCTTTCGGCTGTGACGCAGGCCCCGATTCCCGGAGTGTCGTTCGTGCCGGTAAGTAATGGGGCCAACTCAGGGACGCTCAGTGTTAGTATCGCTGGGATAGGGTTTCCGTCGAATCTCGTTGTGATGGTGTCGTTCAATTCCGTCGCACCGGGCTGGTATATGAGCACGGCATCAATACTTATAAACCCAACGAGCGCTAATGCCTTCACGATAACAGTCGCGAATTCTCAGTTGGCGAGTTCGGCGGGTTACTGTAATGTGTACTGGCTAGCGTCAGGAAATTAACGTCAGTCGACGCGTAGAGACGCGCCGCCGAACTGAGGAGTTCCGTGCGCGTTTGGCTCAAATCCGCTCTCGCGGTTTTTTTCGTGCTGATTTTTAGCGCAAACCGTACGAACGTCGCAGGTATTTGAACGTGTCTGGATATCCCGCAAACATTGGTCAAAACTCATACGCTCTATTACGTGGACTAGCGCAATCGCTTGCAGTCGAAGATGCACAGCTACAGCAAGTTCTAGGAGCAATGCGCCTTCAGAGTTCTATCGGAGGATCGATCGACTCGTGGGCTTACGATGTATTCGGCGGCACGTTCTACCGATTTGCACAATACGGCGAATCGGATGCACAATGGATTGCACGAATTGAAGCGATCTTTGCAACGCAAAAATGCACCGTAGCTGGCTTGCAAGCAATCATCAATGTATTCTGGCCGTGGATATCGTTACAGTTCGGAAACGTGAACCTGGGACTCGATACGTCGATCGGCGGTCTGGATACCAGTGGCGGGCTCGACGTGTCGTCATCGGGATCGGGTACGGGCACAACCGCAACCGGACTCGGCATCGGCGAATCGACGTACGGCGGTTACGATACCGGGCAGCAATTCTACGATGTTCCTGGACCAGCAACGCTTCCTCCTGTAGCGATCGTCTTCGACCAACAAAGCAATCCGCTTTGGTCGGGATACATCACGCCTGCAATTGCGCCACCGTTCTTCTGCGTATACCTTCGCTACCAAGGATTTGACGACACATCGATTCACGCAATAACGTCGCCGTCTACAATTCTTACACAGCTAGTAAACGCATGGCACGCTACTGGAACGGTAGCCATCTATGCGTCCAACAAGTATTGAGAAACGAGAGAATCATGCTTAAACGAGTTATCGCTGGCGTGATTCTTGCGCTTGTTTTGTGCCCGATAAATGCGTTAGCTTTGAATCGCGTGCAGGACCTCTTTGGTCAGAACCCGTTGAGCCAATGGCAAAATATGAAAGAGCGCGACCTGCGAATTGGGATCGGGACATTTTGGTGGCAAATCATTTGCGGTAGCGATCCGACGTGTCCTGGCGGTTTTACGAACCTAACCATCCTTCCCGTACTTGGATTGAACGTTGCGGTTGGTCCATCATTCGCGAACACGGTTGGAGCGGTGTACCAATTACTTCCCGAAGAGACAACTCCTTTCGGCGGTTACCCGTCGGGTGTTGGGACGTTCCTTGCCCCGGACGCAACGCAGGTCGTATTACAAGGGCTCGCACCGACCAATACGGCAAGCATCGGACCACTATCACCGCCGGGAACGACTGGGTACTCAATCGACTATCTCATTGAGTGCCAAGTGAAGACGGTGGACACGACAAGCCAGCCGATCAATATCGTGTCGACATCCGGTAACATTACGGGCACGAGCGCGAATCGTGACCGAAATGATATTGTGAGTTGTCAATCGAAAGCGGGCGTCCCCGCCGCGACTGGATCGCAGGTCGCGCCAAGCGTCGATTCGGGATTCGTCGCGATTGGGTACGTCGCGGTCCCGTTCGGATCATCGTCAATCAACATCGGTATGATCTACGGTTACCCGCCGCTTTCGGGATACGTTTCACTTAGCCCAGCGAACACACAGAGCGGAACGATCAACGTCTCGGGAACCATCACTTCAGGCGATGGAATTGTCGCAAATGCTGGAACCTTCGCGGGTGCAATCACGAGCAACGGCATCACGTCCACCGGCAACGCGACAACCTACCTCGCTAGCGCCCCAACGACTGGTACGCTGTTTTTCGGTAATGGCGGAGCCCAATATATCCGTTTCGACGGATCTCGGTTTCAGATTACCGCGCCGATTACGTTGCCGTCGATTGTCGGAAACTCGCTGATCTCACCACCGGGAACGAGTCTTGTCATCGGTGCTGGAACCGGGACCACCGACGGCACGCTCGTGAATTACAATACGGGCGGTGGAGCGGGACTGACAATCTACAATGGTGGTACAGGACTCGGTCCGCTTGCAGCGAGTTCAGGCGGTTTCAGTGGCGCGCTTTCGGCCACGAGCCTTGCTTCATCAGGATCGGTTAGCGGCACATCGGGGTCATTTAGCGGACCAGTTAGTGGAACATCGGGAACGTTCACGGGCGGACTATATAGCACCAACGGAGCACTGTACCTGAATTCAGGAAGCCAGTACCTCGATTTCGATGGTACGAAATTCATTATGACAGCAGCGCTTAGTGTTCCGGGCGTGACGTCGTCGGGGGCTATCAGTGGAACGACTGGAACGTTTTCCGGTGGAGTAAGTTCAGCCGGGTTAACGGTCCCTGTTCTCAACGGAACCCTTACGCTAGGGACATCAGGAACAGGTAACGGGTTCGTGAACGCTGCTGGAACAGACATCCTATATCTTAACTACGTTACCGGAACAGGCGGAATACAGTTTTGCAACGGTGCAAACAGTTGCCTTGCTAACGTAACCCCAACCGGTGGAATAAACGGAGCCGCGCTATCAACGGGTGGAACGGTTACGGGAGCAACGTTTGTTGACACAGGCGGAGTCTTATATTTGAACGCTGCTGATACTCAGTATTTGCAATATAATGGTAACATGAACTTCACGGCTCCTGTGTTTGCTCCAGGATTCAACGCAAATGGCGGATCTGTCTACGCTGGAAACATATCCGCAACTAGCAATTCCGGCGCCAACACGATGACATCAAATGCGTACACGGTAAATGGGTCCAGCGTTATCTCAGCATTGGGTTCCAATACGGTCTTTCACAGCCCAGGTAGCGGTGGGTGGTACTGGCAAAACTATAATGACACAGCGAACGTGGCGTCCATCGATTCATCAGGAAATTTCGCTGGCGGAGCAGGAGGTTTCGGTGGCGTCGTTAGTGCTGCTGGTTTCTCGACTGGTGGAAATACTTCCACTGGAAACCTTAGCGCTGGTGGAAACGTAAGTGCTGGTGGACAGATATCTGGATCGTCTGCGTCAATTAGTGGAAACTCGGTATTCAATACCATAACAGCGTATTCCATTGCAGCCGATGCGAATAATATCCTAACGGTCACGGGGACGAATGCTAACGGCGCATTGGAAGCTGTCAACAACGCGTGCACTGTCGGAATTCAGTTATGGTACACCGGGGCGACAGGCCGCGCAAACGTAACGTGTGCCGGTCAATTCGTCCAAGTATCCGATAGACGGCTCAAGCAGAACATTCACACTATTCCGTATGGACTAAAAACCATTAACGCATTGCGGCCGGTGGCGTTCAATTGGAAACAGGACAATAAATCGGATATCGGCCTCATCGCCCAAGACGTTCAGGCCGTCGTTCCCGAAGAGGTCAGCAACGTCAACAAAGATGGATACCTCGGCGTCAACTACTCGGGGTTAGTGCCTGTATTGATAAAGGCCGTTCAAGATCAGCAAGTGGAAATAGAAGACCTGAAGTCACAAGTAGCGGAGTTGCGCGGGTCCCGCCGATGAGACGTCTTATGATGTTCGCGGTTATGCTCGCGACTCTTGGAATTGGACACACGATCTCGAACCTGAGCGGCATAACCGAAAAACCAATCGTTGTCGCCCTAAACCGCATTCAGCAATTAAGCGGAATCAACCCCCAAAGTACGTGGCTCAATCAGGAAGAGCGCTGGATACGGCTGGGCATAGGGGCGTTCTGGTGGCAAGCGCTGTGTGGATCGCAAGCTACATGCCCCGGTAACTTCAGTAACCTTAGCGTTGTGCCCAACGGCGGCGTGAACGTCGTCGTGCAACCGTCGGTATCGAATTCGATTGGAACGCTATACCAGTTGCTTCCCGAAGAGACGAGCGGATTCGGGGGGTATCCATCGGGCGTCGGCGTGTTTCTCCCCGCTGACGCAACGCAGGTCATGATACAAGGCACGATCGCGCAAGCAACAAGCGCAATCGGTCCGCTCTCGCCGCCGCTTACCACTGGGCAATCGATCACGTACCTCGTCGAGTGCAATATCCTTACGGTCGATACGACGAGCCAGCCAGTCAATATCGTATCTGCAGGCGGAAGCGTCACCCCCAGCACCGCGAACCGCGACCGCGTGGACACGGTAAACTGCCAGGGAAAAGCTGGCGTTGCGGCCACCACGGGAACACAGGTTACGCCGACAGTCGATACCGGGTATGTAGCGGTTGCGAGCGTTGCGGTCCCGTTCGGAACGTCGACCATCACTAACGGGATGATTACCGCCAACGCCCCGCTGGCGGGAAACGTGTTCCTGTCGCCGGGTAGCGCGCAGCCGGGATCTATCAGCGTTACGGGCGGGATTCAATCTGCGACATCGGTCACGGCTCCCGTCATCGTTTCCGGTAATGGGTACGTTCAACCGGCGCTCACGGCTTCGGGTGGAGTCACGAGTTCGACCGAGCATTCATTGCACGGATCCGTTACGTCTGCGGTCGTGTCCGGGCAACCGTGTTCTACGGTGCAGTACGTTACCCTTTCCGGCGCCGGTGCATTCACATCCGCTGCGACGTATTCAGCTGTCGCGAATGTTGACTTCACCGCTTCAACAATTCCTACGGGTTGGACGTACGCAGTTGCACCACTCGTGCAGCGCGTCTCTGGAACGAGTTTTGGAATTCAAGCTTGCGGCGTCGTTAACGCCGGAAGCACAGGGTCGCTTGTCATAAACTACATCACAAGTGGGTATTGAGTCGGCGATGTGGAACGATCGGAATAATCGTAATAACCCAGAACAGGTAATTCCCAATCCTGACCCTTCAAGTCTCACTGCCGAAAAGATCCACCACGACATTTCCGCTCTCGAAGCAACGATGCTAGCGCGAATGGAAGGTCTAAATAATGCAATTGAAGCGCGGTTCAAAGCGATAGACCGCGCTACGGAATTGTTCGACGCAAATCTCAACAGAATTCCGACTAGCGTTGACCGCCAGGTTCTCCAGTTGCGAGAATTGCACGATGCAAAGTTTAAGGCCATTGATGGTTTGATGGCAGCAGCGTCATTATTAGATAACGAAAAGTTTTCGAGCATCCAGCAACAGATTAACGAACGCGACGTTCGCTATTCGCTTGTATCATCTGATGCCAAAAGCGCCGTTGCGGACGCGCTTGCTGCGCAGCAAAAAACTACAGCCGATGCATTCGCTGCACAACAGAAAAGCACCGAGAAACAGGACGCTGGAACACAGAAGGCTATTGACCAGCAGTCGGTACTGTTTACTGGCTTGACAAACGCCCAAAGCCTTCAGATAGCCGACCTGAAAGAACGCATGACGCGCGCTGAAACAGCAACCGCTAATGGAATGACTGCACAATCAACAAGGTCAGCTTCGGTCGGACAACTGATTTCCTGGGGACTATTAGCGATCGCTGCGCTCGCGTTCATTCTACCGCTTCTTGAACGATTCACTGGGACCGTCGTGCCGAAGTGATACTTGCATATTCGGCGTTTGTTTTATTCGTCGCATTGGTGTGCTATCTGCAAGGACGTCACGTCGGTTATCGGCTTGGGCTAACGGAAGCGATAGGAGATTTGTACTATCGCCCAAGGAGCACGTCTTGAGAATCACGCCATACGAACGAAACGCGATTGAGAAACACATGGAAATGCTTCGGCCACAATGGGAAACATATAACGTGTTATACGACATCCTTAAGCGGTCGCGTTCGTCTGACCCATCGCACGACGAAATAGCGGCTGACGACCCCGCCTTGCACGCGCACGGATGGCGCAGAGTAAATACATGAAGCGCGGTGTGAGTGGTGCGCCTATCCCGGCGAGATTGCCATTCGCTGACGCGGTAACGGTAGCTTGCGCTAAGTACGACTTTCCACCATGTTTGGCGTATGCCGTGAGACAAAACGAAACCGATTCATCGACAGATCCAGCAGAAATGCAAATAGGTTCAATCGGGGATTATATGCCGGACGGAAGCAACGCCGGGCACGGTCCGTTCCAACTCACAAGTTCTTACCCTGTATCAAGCAATCCCGCGTACGATTGGAGCAATCCATACGAGAATGCGCTTTATGCCGTTGAAGTGTTCTTGCAACCAGCATGGGTATTCTGGACAGAGAACACAGACCTTGAAGGCGACGACCTAGTTCGCGCGGTATCAGTTAGCTTTAATGCTGGAATTGGCGCCGCATGGGCAGCGCATCTGGCCGGCAATCTTGACATGGCTTCGACCGATAACTACGGAAGGCGCGCTCTTTCCTTGTATCATAAATTGATCGGCAACTAATGGCGACATCACCAAGTAAGATCCCCGTCCGCAAAGTTTTAGTAGGAGCTGGCGCAGGCGGTGCCATTGGTACGCCATTAGCGGTTATTTTCGTTTGGCTTATGGGAACGTTCGGGCACCCCATACCAGCAGAAGTAGCGGGCGCGATCTCGTCGCTCATTACGGTCGCGGTTTCGTTTATCGCAAGCTACATCGTGCCACCTGAAGAGCCGAATACTGCTTGAAGCCACTATCGCCGATGGAGACTGCAGTTGTCGCGCTCTTGGCACGTGGAATGCACGCTCGCGATATCGCCCGCGAACTTGGTATCTCGAAGGTGGCTGTCGGCAATCATCTCACGCGCGCATCAAGAAAACTTGGATGCGCAAATCGAGTCCAAATAGCAGAATGGTTCAACGAGACGCACCCCGAAGAACTGAATGCACCAAAGTGATCGTCGAAAGAAGGAGTCCCCTATGTCCACCTCATTCGAACCCGTACAGGCTGACGTCAAGGCGCTGCTCGCCGAAGGAGTAGCAGCCGTCAAGGTCCTGGTCGACACGCTCCTGGGGGACGTCAGCGGCGATATTCCGAAACTTCAGGGCGATACCCTGGTGGCGGCCACAACGTACCTGAAGAGCATTCTGCCGGAAAATCTCGCGGGGATATTCGGGCTCGTCTTGGCAGCCGGTGAATCCGCAGTCGCTCCCACGCTCGCCGCACTTGACGTCGAGGGACAGGTCGCGCTCGCGAAAGCACAGACCGACGTCGATACTTTCCTCGAAAAGTACGGAGCCCCAAAATAGCCCCAACGAAACTCCCAAAAAATCGATGACCATCAAGAGCCTCCTTTCAGCGTTTTTCGCTGCGAGGAGGCTCTTTTTGCTTTCCGGCCCAAACGTGCTAGAATTGTTGAATGTCCGAAAACGAAATGCGTGCTCGATTGGTGAGCGCTGAAAAAGAACTGAATATCCTGTATCGAGAACGCGACCGCGCGAGTCGATCGAATCAGCGTGAATACGCTGCCAAACTCTTGTACACGGAGCGGAAACTCAGGCGCGAAATGCTGGCTCTGCGCGCGGAATTGGAAGCACGTCTTTTAATCGACCGACGCTTCAGTCTGAATTGAACGCGCGGATGACGTGCATTTCGAGCGAGCCCTGAAGCCCGATGGCGGCCGGTTGGGCGGCGATGATCGCCTGCAGCCGCTCGATCTCCGCAAGCGCCATCCGCAGGTCTTGGGCGCCGTCCGGGTACGCCCAATTCGTGTACGCTTCCAGAATGGCGCCGAACAGCCAGCCGGGGTCGTGGCGGTCGGCTTCGTCAACTGGGAGCAAGCGCGCTCGAGCCGCAGCGATCTCGTCAATCGTCATCGAATTCCACAACCTCGGGCTCAGGCGCGTTTTGGTCGATGTAGGCGAATACCCCAGTGTTTGGTTTGCCAAAGGCGCGCTCGAATTCCTGTTGGGCGGCTGCGTTCGTCCGGCGCACCGCCCTCTCGATGAGGGTCTCGCCGAACATCTCAACAGGGTGCCCGAGCCCACAAAGAATTCGCCCCAGCCAGCGCAGCACGCGTTCGCCGAACGTCAGCGGCGGCGAACGCAGCACCACAGGAGTCTGGATGGGCCTCCACATACTTGAACCGATGACGCCTATCTTCTCGTCGCCCACGAAATGAGCGTACCACGAATGCAGCCAAAAGCCAACGAGAACCCGTCGTACCCGGTATACGTCGACCACCCTTACGATTGGGTTGGACGTACCATCCTAGTCTTCTCGAAGCCGAACGCGCAGGGAGTCGCGCGCACCTGCCTGGACTCGTCACTCGTTGGACGTCAGCGCCTTTCCGACGGCGACAAGCCGATTGCTCGCCGGCTAATAAAAGCAAGCGACTCGGTTTCCGACCTGCGCGCTTGGTTCGACTCAAAAGCAAGCGCGCGAGCGGTCGGTAAGAAAAATTCTAGCTGAAAGGGGTTGACGTGCGTAGGTGCGCGAGTTAATATGAGGTTCCAATGGAAAACATTGTATGTCTCATCGAACGAACCGGGCTAACTGACACGGCCATTGCCGCGCACGTTGGCGTGCATAGGTCAACGATTAGTCGGTATCGCACCGGTTTCTTGGCCGAAGACAAAATGGGTATCGGAACTTATCGCGCGCTGAAGGCACTCGCCGACACTAACTCAACCCCAAAAAACGTGGGCAGCGCCGCCTAGATCAAAAGTTAAGAGCCTCAAGCGCGCGAACGCCGAGGCTCTTGGTCGGGTGTGGAGTCACCCTTTCATGTATCATAACATTCCAGGATTTCGTTCGTCAACCCTCTTTTTCGTTAGTCGTCTTCCCCTGGTCAAATTGGGACTTCGGCCCTATGTAGGCAACCGATGAGCGCGGCAGATGCCCTATGTGCGGACCCGTACGTGTGCGCCCTGATCGTCAGCGTTCCCGACGGCCCGAAGTGCGCCGAGACCAGGATGCGTGTCTTCCAGGCCCTCCTGGGTGCCCTGGACGCCGTCTGCTGCACTCCTGTGCGGGTGCCGGCATGACCAGACTCCTGTTTTACAGCGCCCGGGTAACGGTTTCTTCCTCACGTCCACGGCGACTCATTTCGATAGCCCTTACCCCCGCCGCTCTGCGCGCGCTCCGAGGCGACGTCTAATGGAAAAACTGAATCCGAAAAGGATCGAAGACGTTAACGCCCTCATTGCCCTGCGCGAAACGCTCGTGGTCGCAATCCCGCACGGAGTCGATCGCTGGCAAGAGCGCCGGAAGCGCGCGCTCCGGGCCGTCTTACGGGAAGTCTTGAGGTACCAAGCGTGAGCGCCAAGCCGAAGACCGTTGAGCCGCAGCTTACCCTTTTAGACCCCATAAGCACGCCGTTGGCGATCGTTCCCGACCGCCCCTTAGCCTTGACGATGGACGAAGCGATCATCGACTTCCAGCGCATTACCGCTTACCTGCTCAAAGCCGATGCCTACCTCAACGACCTGCGCTCCAAGCGAAACGGATTACTTGCACGGATTGCAGACGGCATGGCTGCGACCAATGCCTCGATGTATAACGGGGAGTATGGGTTTGCCGAGTACCAGAAAAGCGGGCGCTCGGCCGCGACTGTACGATCTCCCGAAATCCTGCGCAAAGAACTCCTGAAACTGAAGGGCGACAACAAACTCGAGTTGATTCCCGAATCGTTTATCGACGACGCTATCCCACTCGTTCAGCCGCCGCCTGTCGTCAAGCCGGATATTCGTAAACTCCGGAAACTCGCCAAGTTCGGCTCGCCCGCTGCTTCACTGCTCGATTTGTATATCGTCGACGGTGAAGACAAGGTGCAGTTGGTTGTGTCACCGCTCGTTGAAGACGTGACCCCGCACGAGAACGGGAAGCCATGAGTATCGAGTGGACTCCCGATCTCCTTAATGCGCTGAAAAAGCGAAAGAAGATACCTAAAGAATTACGCGCGCAGGAGTTGACGGCTTACGTCATCACTGCGACATACGCTGTCTATGAACCAAATCCGGACAAGCCCACTGAGCCTTTGCCCGGACATGAAGTGCAAATCGTGCGAGTCGATTCGGATGGATCGACCTGTACGTGCAAGTCATTCCTCTATCGGAACATTTGCGCGCATCTCATAAAGGTTCAATCCCTAGCAAGACCCGTGAACCCCGAAACCTTGAATATCACGCTACCATTACGACCATTAATTCCCACAACTTCACGAGGATACTAATGCCCACCTTAGATGACGCAATGCCTGGTGCGCGCACCAGCAACCCTGACCGACCGCGCCGCGAACCGATCACTGTCGGCATCGGCCGGCACCCTGGAGTTTTCTGCGGATTCAGCGCGAAGAAATGGAAGCAAACTGCTTTCTACGATGAGAACAATACCGAAGGCAAAGAGAGGCCCGTCTGTGGGCTATGCAAAGGCAAAGGCACTGGTCCGCGGGGCGAATCGGGCCAATGCGTTGCATGCAACGGCACCGGTGACAAAATCGAAACCCGCGCAAATATGATTTTTGACGTATACGACGAGGTCATCAATGTCGAAGTGAACTATATCATTTCGGCACCGTGGAGCCCCGACGGCAAGCGGCAGGTACCAGGGTCGAAGCCGTTCGAGTGGCTTCTCGCCATATCGCGTCTTGCCGAAAATAGCGATAAGCTCATAACAAGCGAAGACATCAACGCCTGGTATTCAAAGCTCTCGGAGCCGGTACGAGTGCCATGCTGGGTTCGCGTCGCCCCTCATCGGACGAAAGCTGGACAGGTTTTCGTCAAAGATATCGAAGCGCGCGATCTCAGTGAACCCATCCCCCAACGCGCTCCCCAGGTCGAACGTCCGGTGGCAACCAATGGAGCAGCACTTCACGGAAACGGCAACGCTGCGGTAACTGAGCACACGCAAACCGTGCAATCTCCAGCGGGGCGACCGGCCTCTGCAGCGCGGCGACCGGGGGCTACACAGTCAAGCTCGTTCGGTCCAGTAGAAGCAAGAAAGTCGACTACACTATTCACTGGGACATCGAAAGTCTTCAAAAACGACAATCCCTCGATCCCGGCTGAATTCGTCGATGGACGCCACGTTCACATGTACGAGCCTGACTTCTACCTTGTATCCATCCCCGGTACCGATGAATACGATCCGAACGAACCTGCAAATTCAGCACCGGATTACGAATGGGTCAGTAAGACCATTTTCGGCAAGCCGCTAGATCCGCCGCGGTTGCTGCGTAAACCTCTTCCTGGAGAGAAGCCGCGCCTAGTTAGCGACGAACCAACCTCATAAATGGCAGACCAACTCGCCAAGCGCGTGCGCGCGGATATTGTCGAACAAGAATCCGATATCGATCGACTCGCCAAAGAGCGAGTCACCGATCTACAGAGTCTTGATCCCGAACACGCGCTACTTGAACTTGCGAAAATCTACGTTACCATCGATCGCATTGGACCCTTGATCCAGACCGCCGTCTGGGCGGTTGGAAAGGCGCGAAAGGCGATCGAGGTTGGCGGCGAGTTGGTCGGTGGCGACGGGGCGTGCGACTGCTTCATCGACGATGATGGGGTCCGCACGTGCCCGGATGCCGTCCTAAAGGTGGGGGGACTAAACCCGACGCTTCCCCCAAACGATCCACGCTTGAGAAGCGCACGTTGGCACGCACTTGCGGTCGAACGCATCCTGCGCGACCAAATTCGCCTACTCGAAGGCCATAGCAGCCGACACCAAAGCATCAGCAAACTTATCGCGAGCATGAAAACATGAACGAACTACAACGCAAGCAGATCGCGGCACTCCGCGAAAGCAGATGGATCTCTCCAGCCGAGTCCTGCGAACCCTGCACCTTTCCCATAGGAAAAGCAGGCGCGGTCTGTCTGCGCTGTGACGAAGACCACGTCGAGCGAGACAAACGACAATCAAAAATACGCGAGCGATCCCGCTAGCGTAACCCCCTTCTCACCTTTCAACACGGCGACCGGAGCCCTCAGAAATCTAGGGCCTCTTCGAGTGCGCCCTTCTCTTCGAGGTACCACGGTCGATGGCGCACCAAAGCCTCTCTGATATAAACGCGCGCGAAGCGGCGATTGCGCTGTTTAAGTTGTGGGACAGCAATCACTGCGTCGTTTCCGATGCGGCGATTAAGCGATCATTGCGCGATGTCGGTTATTCGTTTAACGATCAAGAACTACCTGGATGGTTGAAAGGCTTCCGTGAGCGTGCTACGACCGAGAAAAACAAACCTCGAAAAGTAGGGATCGGTTGCTTGTCACATTCAGAGAGAGGGTTGACGTCGTCGTGATTCATTGCAGTGGTTCGCGTCGAGTTCCTACGCCTTCTGGTGAAGAATTCAACGCACAATTTTTTTGCTGGTGGAAATGTGGATATTGCGACGAGATATATGTTGAGAGAACGGACGTGAAGTTTGATCCTCCGCAAGAGCACCACTGCTGGCTTAAATGTGGCCATAATGGATGCACGAATAAGCCTACCGGCGTATTGCAAATGTGTACCGATTGCAGATGCGTTGGGGTAAAGCTCGACGGGGTGCGATGCACTCAATCTCGCGTATATGGCAATTTATGCCGAATCCATCATGATATGCGATTCACTGTCAAAAGAGAACCGATCGTGCGAAAGGGATGGCACGAAATTCACTGGGGATACCGCTTATCCTTGCCAGCTTGTTATGCTATTTTTCGTGACGGCAATCTCTGGTACGTCGGAAGCGCAATCAATCTTGCTGCACGGCTCTCAGGCCATGAAAAAATCAAACGCACGCGGAAATCTCGGCTCGTCATAAAAGCCCGATATTTCCCGCGTGAGAGCGGCATGTGGTTGGCTTGCGAGTATAGGCTCATCCAGCGGCTTAACCCACCCGGGAACACCATGTATCGTCCCACCAGGGCGGCGATGCCATGAAGCACGATCAACTCATACAGGCCGCCTATTTTGCGTGCCTCGCCATAGGTGTTGATCCGACTGTACGCAATGTATCTCGGGCTACAGCGAAGATTCGCTCGGTTGCAGGCACAGAAAAACCGGTCTGGGGTGAACACATTCGCCTATGGCTTAAGCGTAAAATCGAAAACGATACGCAAACGATACCGTCGCGATGCGCAGACGATACGTCAGTCGTGTTTAATAAGAAAGAAAACGATACAACGGCGACATCGTCTCGGTACCCTCGTGCGAGCGTGGTTAAGGAATTAGAGTTAGAAATTATAGAGCCAAATACTACGTATTTGTCTCCTGCCGCTTCGCAGCAGCAAGGCTTACTCGATACCCCTTCGGGGAGCGGCGACGGGTCTAAGACCAAGCCCGAGGCCAAACCGAAACCTTCGACGCCGGCTAAGCCGCGGCATGAACCTTCGGCCGAAGACTTCGCCGCTTACGCGATCATGGACGCTGCTTGGCCGGTCATCAGCGAGCACGTGAAACTCGGCTACGGCGTGACCGCTTGGAAGCAGCGCAACAAGGTGGCGGCGCTTGGGTTGCATGAGGCCGGGCTTGCCCCACAAGACGTCGTTGATCTGCTCATCGTCGCCTACACGTTCCCAGACTCGAAGCCGTTTTACGACAAGGTCTCGCAGTTGGGAAAACTCGCCGAATGGCGGCCGTACTTGACCGAGATCGGGGAGCGCGGGCCCGACTACGACAGCAACAATCCCGACCAGCCGGACGTGTACGAGCACAACGGCAGGGCTGACCTCGATCGCTTTCTTGGTCCTGAGCAGCCAGTGGGGGCCGGAGCGTGAATTACATGCGAAACGATTTGCGGCTCGATATTCAGCGCATTTGGCAGGCTGTTTTTGGAGAGGACGTCACGCGTGGTAAGCGATCGGCGCCCGAGCAGTATCGCGTTCTGTGCCCGTGGCACCACGAGAACCACCCGTCGTGCGACGTATCGCTGGCTAAGAACACATTCTTCTGTCGGTCGTGCCCCGCGAGAGGCGGTGCGTTGCAAGTCGTTGTGCTGGCTGGATATGCACGGGACAACGGCGAGGCCGTCGAATGGCTCAAAGCTCATGGTGTAGCGTGCTGACACTTGAAGACCTCGCAGAAGCCAAAGGGTTCACGGTCGAAGAGTTAGAGATTTTCGGCGTCCGTAATAGCGGCTGGATTGTCGAAATTCCGTACCACCTTGCTGATGGAACCGAATACAGTCGAATTCGCCTGCGTAAAGCCGTTGGCGCAAACCAGAGTGTTGGAACAGGTAAAAGCTCATCATGGAGCAAGAAGTACCGCGTCATTCCGGCCGACGGCGAGTGGAAATCGGTTGGGCATTGGTTAGTCGTGCGAGACGGCGTGGTTGTTTCAGACTGTGTTGACAAAAGAATGGCAGAGGCTAAAGCAGATGAGTTAGAGGACCCGTTAATCCCGTACGGTCTGTATCAGCCGGTAATTATCGGCGACACGTTGATCGTTCCCGAAGGTGAAACCGATTCGTGGTCGCTTTGGACATCAGGTTTCGCCGCGCTCGGTATCCCAGGAGCCAATAACGCGAAGTGCTTGCGTGCTGAACATGTAGGTCCTGCGCGCGACGTGCACGTAATCCAGGAGCCGGGTGAGGCTGGAGGGCGTTTTCCACACTCAGTCATGCTCGCGTTGCACGATACCGGGTTTATGGGTCAAGTGTACGGTGGACCAATGCTGGACGGGTACAAGGATCCGAACGAAGCGTTTGCGGCCTTGCCGCGTGACGAGTTTGTCGCGCTGATACATCGAACGATATCCGCGATGGAGCCGATCATGCGTCCGCGCCCTGTCGCGGTCGCGCTGGTTAGGAGTTCACCTAAGCCCGTTGGTGATGCGCTCCTTAAACACTTCGCCGCAATTCCGGATCCACGGAAGTATTCGACTGGTAACCCTATCCTGGATGATATCCTTAGTGGTGGTCTACACCCGGGAGAAGTGACAGGAATTGTTGGGAAATCAGGAAACGGCAAGTCTGGTCTAGGCGAAGATTGGGCGCTCGAAATGAGCAAGCCGCAATATGCCCCGAATAACCGCATACTATTCATGCCGCTTGAATTGCGCCAGGTGAAGTCCGAACGGCGAATGCTTGGTAAAATTCTCAAACCAAATCGTCCTGCGGAAGACTGGGTCGAACATCTACAACGTTCGCTGCTTCCAGAAGATAAAGCTGAATTATCGCTGGCGATGGACAAATTGCGCTCGCGAAACATGAGTATTATCGCTCCGCGCTCGGACGAATATTTCGATATCGACACGATTATGGACATAATCGTCGGCCATAACCCAAGTGTAGTTATTATCGACCAAGTACGTACCATAGCCGGGTGGGGCATCGAGCGCGGCTTAATGCGTGACCAAGTTGTCGATCGGGACATGGGCAAACTTCACCTTTTGGCCGAGGATAAAGGATTTCATATCGTGGTCATGCAGCAACTGAAACCAGTGAAACTGAAAAAGGGCCAACGCCCCGAAGAGGATGATGTAGCGGATGGCGCTCCATTTTACCAGCGCTGCGATACCGTAATAGCTGTCCATCGCCCTTTTCGTAAAACTGATCGTGATTTCGTGGCGGAGCTTCTCGTGCTGAAAAACCGGCGAGGTCCTGAACCGTGGGTTCATACGCATTTTGAGCAAAATAGTATATCGTTTCCGGCTATGAGCCGGGATGAGGCTCGCCGTGCTATTTGCTGTCGTTCTAAGGATGAGCCAGCACGTTCGAGTAGGATCGTCGGATGACGGGCGTCGAGTGGCACGCAGCGGTTGGCGAGCGGGACGGGTACCGATGTGCTGCGATACGTCACCACAAGCAGTGCAACGGCGGATACGCCGAGTGCCATCATCTCGTTTTCCTCCCATTCCTTTGTAAGCCGGCTCGGTACTTGATCGAGAACGGTATCGCGCTATCGCAGTATTGCCATATTCTTGCGCACGCGACCCATAATGGAAATATCGAGAAAGGGCGGTTGGATGCGGCGGTCGAAAAGGTTAACGCGGTGACGGTTGAATTCAACGCGTATCGCGGAAAGGGCGTCAAGGAACGCAAGCCGTTTACGCGAAAAGGCGTGGCATGATTACGGATTTCGGGTTCGACTGGGGTGATGTAGCAGTTGTGAGAACAGCTGAATTCAAGGGCATGAAGTGTCTGACGATCTCATGCAATGGTAACGAGGTGTCAGTATACGTGTCGCCTACAGGACGTAGTATTCGTGTTTTCGATAGAAAGTCTCGGGAATTGAAACCGAAGGCTGGGAAGCGATGATCGCTCAATGTTCTGATTGCGGGCGAACGATAAGCGCGGGGAAGCGAAGCCCGTGGTGCTGCTTGTGTGCGAAGGAACGTCGGAATCGATTGCGGCGGGTACTTCATAAACGTGCGCAAAAGGCTATTGCTATCGCGCGTTCTGTGGTATACTTTTAACGTATGGAAGCGGACTCAGACAGGTGAAGTGTTCAACCGCGATGCCACAAGATGTTTGCCCGTGCGGAAAACGCGCGGTGCACATTGTTGTCGATCCGCCTGCTCGGACGTACGCTGACGCTCAATTCCATTGCCAGGATTGCCACCCACCAGATGCTTTTGCAATTCCACGGCAAGAATTCGACGCGAAGCGTAAGCCGTATACCGACCACTTATCGAAGTGGAATAGGGTGTATGTCCCGTTTCGTCCGGTAGAGGATGAGGAAACGCCATGATCGAGTATCCGAAGGTGCGCGAACTTAAAGAAAAGCGGCAAGAGAAAGACCCCGATCTCGGAACACGTTATCTTCCATCGACCGGAAGCGAGGGCATGTGGTTCGAGGAAAAGCATTGCCCAGGATGTCGGTACTACGTAAAGAGCAAGCAGTCCGACGAATACGATTGCTCGCGTGGTATCATCTTGAAAGCGTACGCTGCCGATCCTAGCGATCGTTCAACGTGGCCGAAGCAATGGCGCGAGAATCCCGAAGGTCCGGTGTGTACAGCTCGACGCGAGCGCGAAGGTCGCAAGCGGGATGATCGGGCGGCTTATGAAGAGGCAATGAAGCGATGACGGTCGAAATAGAGCAGCAAGATCTAGACGCCTTGGTTGCCGTAGCCGCAATATACCTGGACGCGTTCGGAAAAGACGAACTCGTGTCGTTAACTGAGGCGTACAATCTAACGCGGCTGCGCGACATTGTTGATCGATATAATGGCGCGGAGAAGGCGCCGGCATGAAGGCGTTAAGTATTCAGCAACCGTGGGCTTTTTGTATTACTAATGGAACGAAGCGAGTTGAAAATCGTACGTGGGGGACGAAGCAGCGCGGGTGGATTTTAATTCACGCTGGCAAGGCGTATCAGACGGGTATGGAGCACGCGATCAACGCTGATTCTCCAGAGATGGACGTCGTCGAAATGAAGCGCGCTCCACGTGGCGCGATCGTCGGGATGGCAAGGATGATCGATTGCATCGACCTTCGGCGATCGCGACACGACGACGACCTTGAATCTTTCGGAATAGCCCAAGATCAAGTGATATGGACTGGTGGCCCGTTTGCATTCGTATTCGATGAAGTCCACGCATTTCCGCAGCCATTTCCGTATAAAGGCGCTCTCGGATTCTTCGACGTGTTTGAGGACTACATTGTAGGCGTAGCGGCACATTTATCAAAGCGGGTGCCAGCGTGAACGCAGCGCATTTCGATGCGTCAAAGAGACTTGCGGCGCACTTGCGGATACAGGGATATAAGTGCTGGGTGGAAGCGCAGCGCGTCGGCAAGTGGACGTACGGCGATTCACCGCGCGTTGACGTCCTGGCTATTCGCCCGTGGTCGGGTAAAGACACCGAGGTTATCGCGTTCGAGGTTAAGGTATCGGTGGCGGATATGCGCCGAGACTTAACTGCCAGCAAGTGGCGGGCATACTACGAAACGCTGGGAATCCCGCGCGTGATCCTGGCGTGCGCCAATGGCGTGGTCCCCACCGTGGGCGAGATCCCAGCTGACCTTGGGTTGTGGATCGAAGAGAAAAGCCTGCTGGGAAACTATTCGTGGAAGCGCAAGAGCATGGGGCGCAAGATGCACGGCGATTTGCGGAAGCTCGACCCGTTATTGCTCATGTGGTGCCTATCGATGAAGGGCGATGAGACGAGCGGGATACAGTGGAACCCCGAGAAGTCGCGCATGGAGCGCCTACGGCGCCAGGTACCGCCGGCGGCGATGAAGATTATCGATGCAGATATCCCGCTGCGGGACGACTACCAAATGCGCGACATGCTCGAGAAGATAGCAGCAAAGCGTGGAGCGCAATATGCCGTCAAGGTCCACCATCTTCTTTACGGTAAACTTGAAGACGTCGGTAGCAAGGTTAGCAAGTGGGCGACAGAGGTGGTTAAGGCGGTTGCTATTGCGCGCGGCGAGGACCCTGATGCGTTGATGGATCGCTTTGGCTCCGGTCAGTACCTCGGTGACGATCTTGATAACCTCGCGCATGCCGTAAGGCATGCCACGGTGTTGACGAAGCACGCAGACCGGGTGCGGCGCATAGCTAGTGGGCTGTCGGCGCTGGCTTACGGGTGGCGGGATGATGAGAGGATGGATACCGAACTCGCAGAGGCCGAAGAGGCTGCTACGGGAGAGCCTGTCGCGCTCGTAGTTAGTCGGAGACGTAAGGCATCATGAGTTACACAATCCCCGAGGTTCTCGAACACATCAATAAGTTGGAATCCCGTCCGCATGCGTTCGCACCGTACCCGACGCCATTAGCGAACCCATGCGGCAAGGGTCGTGCGTTCTATTGTACCGAATGCGGACAGCGGAAAGAATTTATCGCGCATAGCGATCGCCTTCAGTCGTATCGTGAGACGATAGCGTGAAAGCGCGTGAGTGGACGACAGGCGAAGAGGCACGGCTTCGTGACCTTTGGAACGCCGGCACGACGATGGCTGAGATGTGCAGCCAATTAGGGCGTACCCCGATGGCGATATATTGTCGGCGTGATCGAATGAAGTTGGCGAAGCGGTGCGTGAAGTGGACGCCTGGGCAGAAGCGCATCGCCGAACGGCTTGCTGACAACGTCATGAACCAATTGGCTGAGCGCACTGGAAACAGTCCTTGGTCGTGCTCGAATGCGCTTATCGAGTCGCTTATGAAATTCGGAAAACGGCAGCGTAGACAGTCGATCGACGTTGGCGGAATGCGGGATGTTTCGCTCGTCCATTCTGCTCGTCGGAATAAGGATGCAGCGTAATGCTTTTCCCCGAAGAACCTCGGTCGAAACATCGCGCTGAATTCCTTCGTGGATTCTTGTTCGCGATGGCTGGTATCGGGATACTCTTGATTGCGTGTTCGATCGTGATGGCGTTCTGGTGAGCGCTGACGCCTTATTGGTATGTGTCCCAACATTTCCAGAAGGCGGAAGTATTTATCCATCTGTAAACCATACCGGAAAAGATTCCTACAAGAGCGGTCGAAAGACGCTTGAATACAACGCATTGCATCGTGCTATAATTTGTGAAGCAAAGCGTCAAATGACAGAATCGGGATGGGTACGAGCTGATTACTATGTCGAAGTCCATTGGAAACGGTACGTTACAACGCTCAGACCATTCGACGCCTCTAACGCTATGAAATGCGAGAATGACGCATTACAACTCGCAGGCGTATTTGCAAACGATAATCTCGTGCGCCCGTTTCCAGACGTTCCGCAGTATGATCCTACGCCGGGAGCGATCGACCGTATTGTCATGGTCGTGATTCGTTTATTCCCGCCCGCGATTCTAGCGGAGAAGCCAACGCGCAAGCGGGGCGAACGTAAAGAACACGATACCCATGATGCGTTCGCCGAAGCGCAAGCCGAAGCCCGCAAGCGGATGGCGGAACGGCCACGTACGATCGACGAGATCCATCGGGCAGGCGGGCAAGCGCGGCCGAATGAAGTACAGAGCATCCTGAAGGCAGGGAGGCATAAGTGAGCACGGCTACGTATGGGTGTCCAAACGGGTCATCCATCGTGCTCGACGTCGGTTACAGCGGGCTGACTGCAAATGCGCAAATCAAGGCTGCAGTCGATGCATATTGCAAAACAGGAAGAAGCGATAAAGCGCAGGAGGCGGCAAATGCGCTTGCTCCTTGCCAACTGAATGCATGCACGACGGTTGGGGCGATGTATCGCAGTACGATGATCTACCTGATTGTCAGTTTCAGTCCGCTTTACCGGGTAATCGTATGGCTATGGAGGCCAAGAGCGTGAGCACATACTTTCTTGCCGGGTTCACGGGGGTTCTAGCTGCATTTATGTTTCTAATCACGCGTTCAGATTCTGTTGGCGTGCAGGTGTATGGCGACTTCGCCTCGTTTGCATTGATTGGCGTTGGCGCCTGGACGTGGTCGGCCGCTGATGCACTCGCAGATAAAGAGCGCAGAAAGTAATGGACCACTACCGCGGAATAACGGCCGATGGCGCGATAGCGATTCGGGAGCGGTTTCACGCCGAGGGCAATCGATTTGCGATGAAGGTCGCGTACCACGAGGAGCAGGCAGCATTTACGTTGGCTTCCGACGAACGCTGTAACCATATCGCACTGGCGGCCAAGTGGGCGTTAGCGAGGGACTGTTACTGGACCGCAGCGAATACGGTATCAGATCGCGCCGGCATCCCCGAGTACGGCGAAGCGTGGGACAAGCGCCTTCAGCCGCATGAGGTAACGCAAGAGTAATGGAAGACGTCGATCTTAGAGGTTCGTGTTGCGGTCACGAGAAGGCCGACCATACGCCGAAGTGCACGCGGGTTGAATACCTTGGCGCGTTTCGCGTAGCGTGCAAGTGTCGTAAGTTCCAACGCCCGCGCGAAGAAAACCAGCAGATGGATCTGTCGCAGGCGGCGCGCTGGTGAAGACGACAAAGCGATGCGGTACATTCGTCCGCATATACGCGCTATGTTCGTTAATCGTGGTTGCGCTCGTCTTTATAGTAGCAATAGAAAGGTAAAGAAATGGATATGCTCCCTTGCGGATGCGAGCCGTCTGCTGACGTACATCTGGGCAATTGTCTAATGCGTTCTCTCGAAGCCGGGAAAACACAGCATCCGGCAATCATTAAACTATACGAAGAACTGAATGAAATCTGGTATACGAGGCACGGAATAAAAGATAAACCGATGCCGATAGCGAAGAGAACGAGCACAATATCTGATAGGAGACCCCACCGTGCCGTCAAGTAACGTGTCCGACAAGCGGCCAAAGAACTGTAAGTGCCGAAAATACATCAGCAGAACCGAGCACGAAGAAGGATGTCCATGCGATAAGCAGCAGCGATCTAGTGCCATCCTCCCACGCACTCGGTTTCCGAAGTTCGAAGAAGCGATGAAGCGGGTATCGGAGAACGGGAAACAACCAAAGCACGTGGAACCCAAAGAGGAGCCTGTTATGGAGTCGACATCGAATCGGATGGATAAACGGTATGCGGATGAGATCGCAGCCTTGGATAAACAAGAGGCGGCAGCCGAGTTGGTCACTGCCGATCGACTAGCACGCAAGGATGAGTGCAAGAAGGCTTTAGCTGAGACCAGGGAGGCCGAGCAACTGGAGGACGCAACGAAGGATCTGAAGGCTGCTCAGGAAACCGAGATGCAGATCGTCGCAGCGAAGCGCAAGGCGGTTCGAGCGTGGCGCGAAGGGCTTCTGACGTTCGGCGATCATTCGCCAGGATTCGTACCCGAGCGCAACTGCGACAAATGTGGCATACTTACGCGTGAGACGAAAGCCGCTCCCAAGGATGGCGAGCGTTGGTGTGCGAAATGTATGGAAGGCGCTCCTGTGGAACCGAACTGGTTCGTCAAGCCGGCCGCTGTCTAATGGCCGAATATGTCGCGCGATTGGTCGGGGTAGGGAACACGCTGTTCTACGACGTCGACGAACAACCAGCTGTCTACTTGAAGGGGTACGATCCTGAACCAGAGCCAACCGGAAGAGTCGTCTATACTGAGGTGATAACCGATGCGATGAAATTCGCTTCAGGTGGAGACGCAATGGGATTCACACTGCAGGTGCATCCGACTAACCCAACGCGACCGGATGGCCGTCCAAATAAACCATTAACGGCATACTGCTGGCTGTTTGAACCGGCGGAAGTAAAGGCATGAGCGCTGGACCGCAATACGCCACGAAATTCGCTATCCCGCAGCACCTGTTCGATACCGCAAAGCGTACGCCGCAACTGATATCGAAGGTCACACTCGAAGCGTACAACTTCATCTTCGAGCGCTGCAACAAGGATCTGAAAGTTAGCGTTTGTGTGGCTATCGGACTTTCGGCCTTGGTGCAGGATCTCGAACGCGGCGAGTATACGCCAATCGAGAAGTTCGACTTCGGAAAACTTGCGCACGATAACGACGTCGCACTCGCCACAGACGGCAAGGTTGAGATAGGCGTTTCACTCCCCGAGGAACTGTACGAAGCGGCCGAAGCGAACAAAGAGCAGATATCAGAAATGGTTCTGCGTCTTGCGCCTGTCCTCAAGCAAGCGTGCCGCGGCGATAAGGCGATTGCAGCAGTGGTCGCAACGATGCTCGCGAATGCGGTGTACTACGATGAGTGAGCAAGTGGATTATTCCGTGCTTCAGTGTTTGCAAATGCTCGATAAGCAGCAACTCTCCAGAATCGATAAGATCGGGGCGGCGATGCTCGATGCAGTTGCGGACATGAACGTCACCCGCGACGAGGCCGAGTTAGTGTGTATAACGCTGCTGGAAGCAGCGAAACGTACGAAGTGGACGACATGATGATGTGTGACATGTGCGGGCAGAGGCCGGCGACCTGCGGTGCTGGGTGCGCGGCCTGCCTCCTCTATGCGTACGAAGCGGTAGGGATCTCGATTAGCGATGACGACCGGCGCAAACTACTCGCAATGGTTGAGGCTGAACGCTAGTCGGTTTAGAGGGAAAGTTTCGTGAGTGAACGGTCATCAATGGTATCGCAATACTTCTACTGTGATAAATGTCGCGACGTGTTCGAGGACGCGATGAGGTCGATTGACCTCTCGCAAGGCGGACGCATGTGGCAACGCGTTGGAAACTCTATTGTTGCTTTCGTCGGAGGGATATATGGCGGCGAATCGGCGAACGATGTCGAGATGGCGCTTGAAGGTGTAGCTGGTCGGTTTTGCTGCAGAGTGTTCGCCGTGGTTATCGACGACTCTATTGGACCGGTAACATTCAAGGTCGAGGATGGCGATGTCGAGCGGTATGAAACCTTCACGTACGACGAGATCGGTGAGCAGATCAAGCGCGCTGAAGAACGACGGAATAAAGTCAGTCGTTAAGCGCAGGTGTTGGCTTCGTGTAATAACTCCACCAATCCACATTCGTATCCTGAATCTCGAACATCGATCGTCTGAGCGCGCTCTCGACGACGGTCCCGCTAGCAAGTAGCGCTGATCGTACGCG
>Ga0182012_10000253_pt1 | contig 61686 bp, 68 predicted proteins | sample 612S2SmetaG_FD_120486 | JGI IMG/M metagenome (GOLD analysis project Ga0182012, IMG submission 120486) | Permafrost microbial communities from Stordalen Mire, Sweden - 612S2S metaG | ecosystem: Environmental > Terrestrial > Soil > Wetlands > Permafrost | place: Sweden: Stordalen | collected... | reverse complement strand
TAATAAAGTATTAGTTAATAAAACATAAAAAGGAGAATAGTATGAAGAAAATGTTAACAATAGCTCTGCTTACCCTGTTGGGAAGCTATACCCTCAATGGCATGGAAGTGCCACGCTTGAGGCTCAAAGAAGCACCTTTAGAAGAGAAAATAAGCAACCTTTATTCATTAGTTGCAAGCAATCAACAACAAATAAAGGAGCTCGAAAATCAAGCCCAACAAGGCGAAATTACCCAAGATCAGTTTGAAGCGATGGCAAAAGATCGCGTTGCAATAACTGAAGAGCTTCGAACTCAAATAGAGCTTGAAAAGCAATTGGCAAAGGTTGAAGCAGAAATAGATACCCTGTTCATAACCTTAGGGGAATTTGAGAAATCACCGCAACAATACGCGCGCGAAATTAGCTCAACAAATCAGATATGGGAACAAAAAGAGAATGAAAAACAGAATTTACAAGAACAATTGCAGGTAAGCGCGCAAAAGCTCGAGGATCTCCAATTACACTTGGCCACTGAACAAAGAGCAGCAGACGTAGCGTTACCGTTGCCACCTTTATTACCGGCGGCTCAAAAGCCAGCCGCAAAAGCTCCGGTGCTCTATGCGCCAAGCCCTGCAGTAACACACCAATTACTATTACAACAACCGGCAATGGAGCCAGCTAAACCAGCAGCTCGAATGCTGCCAATTCTGCCTGCCATCAAACCCGCAGACAGAGCATTACCGAATTTACCAAAGCCAGCGGTTGCCCCTCGTGAAGAAAGACCAGTGCCACCGGCACCGGCACGTTCTGACCTTGCTGAGAAATGGAATAACATGACCACGCAACGTTTAGAAGAAGTACGCCAATCGCTTCTTAATGAATTGGCAAAAATAGAATTGCCACGCGTATTGGCTAAAAATCCTAATATATCTGCTCGAGAAAAAGCAATTAACGCGGATATTATTGCCATCGATGCTATCTTAACTGAAAGAGGGGCTTTAGCAAAATCAGTTCTTTCTAAATCCTGGCTCCCTTAAGTTTATTCAAAGAGCTCAAAAAAGAAGGATGTCAATGTGGCATCCTTCTTTTTTTTTGCCCTGGAATAGTTGCTAACAGCGTAATAAAGCTGACACGTTTTAATTACCTATCTTTCCCGGGCAATGAAGCGCTCGACGGCTATTTTAACATTCAGGCCAATCATGGACTAGGAATCGCCTTTAATTACTTCTCTACAAACTCCAAAAGCTCACCCGGTTGACAATCTAACGCTTTGCACAAAGCTGAAAGCGTTGAAAATCGAATCGCTTTTGCTTTATCGTTTTTTAATATAGAAAGATTTGCTTCAGTGATCCCAACTTTTTGCGCAAGTTCATTCAATCGCATTTTACGCTTTGCCATCATTTCATCAAGCCGTACAATAATAAACATGTTTACACCACCAAATCTTGTTCTGATTTGATTTTATGGGCTTCTTGAATTAGATGCACCGCCATAAAAAGAATTAAAACGATGAACAAATGTATTATATCGTTAAAGTCTATTGATGCCATAATATAACGGTTTCCTGCTGATTTAAATAATGAAATCATCAAGCTTGCAATGGTATCAAAAAAAACTTGATAGAGAGCCCAAATAAGCATGATCATATTAATTTTCTTTACTATATTAATCACTTCTTGAGTGAAAAATTGATTTTTTTTATATAACTCTAAAATTTTCAAAAAATACCACAAAGCAAACAGTAAACAGACTGCTGATACGCTTTCAAGAATGAAAAATAAAGCTTTGCCCAAGAAAGGCACTGTTACGATATCATGATCAAGAATCGCCGGAGCTGCTTGCATTTGATAATACGCAAGACAAAACTCGTTTGCATTAATTTTTCCCCACGAAAGTAATCTCATAATAATAATGAGCGGAACCACAACAAAAAGGGCACATCGCTGAATCCATACTGCAATGTTAGAAATTTTATTCATCGTTACTCCTAAAGAAAGTAATTTAAAAATTTTCAACACATCGAATAATAACAAATATTTATCGAAAATCAATATATTTTTTAAAAATGTTTTACCACTATGGATTTCTTAAAATTACTTCCACTGATACTCGACAACCGGTATAATGGCTTAAATGTTCAGCGACGGCGAATAAAAAAAGGGTCACGAATGTTCAAAACGTCTTTGGTAATAATCGGCACCGCACTTGCTGCGTTACTCTGGTATGCATCACCTATTTTTAAACCCTTCCCAAAACCAACCGGCCCATTTTCTGTTGGGACAACCAGTATGGAATTCACCGATTCTTCTCGCAGAGAAATATATTCTGAAAATCCCAATGAAAATCGAACACTGGTAGTCCGTTTTTATTATCCAGCTCTCAATACCCCTGAAAGCAAAAAATATCCTTTTCTTGGAAAAAAAATGCCCTATTTCCAACAATATATGACAAGCCAGTATCATTTAACGGCTACAACGGGCAAACTCTTATTTGGTAATATTACTACCCATGCGTATGAAAATCCTCCGCTTGCGAATGCCCAAGCAGCATATCCGGTGATTCTTTTTTCTCATGGAGGTTTTGGATTTCCCAGCGATATGTATTCGGTTATTTTAGAGAATCTTGCAAGTCATGGCTATATTGTTGCCGCTATCGATCACCCGTATTTTAATGGGCTCACTCTCTATGCTAACGGTAAATTGGTTACCGACCAAAAGTTGAGCAATCAATTTAGTACAATGACCCAACATAACCAAAAAGCATTTCTCACTACCATTGTTGAGACATTTAAATCTGATATGAAATTCCTGGTGCACGAGCTTATCACGCTTAATGAAGATCAAAACAACATTTTTTATCATCATTTTGACCTTGATCGCATCGGGGTGATGGGCCATTCTGCCGGCGGCTCAACCGCAATAGAATTTTGTCGTATTGATAATCGCTGCAAAGCCGCAGTCGATCTTGATGGTTGGTATGACCATGTAATTGGCCAAGAGCCAATTAATAAACCACTCTTATTGATATTTGCAGAGAAAACTATTGAGGTTAGTGAGCCAAATGCAGAATATTTAAAACGCAAAGAATTAACCCGAGAACAATATTTTGAGCGTGAAATAAATAGTAAAGAGCATCGAGAAAAATTATGCTCAGTACCAACGTGCTCTATGCTTGTCATCCCGAGAGCTACTCATGGCGATTTTGATAATCATATATTCTTAAAATGGCCATTGAGAGAATGGAATGAAGTTGAACCATATACAACAATTGGTACACTTAATACACATATTTTAAACTTCTTTGATAGATATCTTAAATAATAACGATACGATTGATAACCCTTATGAGTATTTTTTCAGTGATAATCTTTGGTGTTGGTGCTACCATTTATTATCATTTTACCAAGAAGACACCAAAAAAAATGCAGAAAATTGTTCATGATTTTAACGATCTTTTACATGAGTTGTTGCCACTTTCAGATTTCCGACCGTTGATTATTGCTATTGATGGTAGACCGGGTTCTGGAAAGACAACATTAGCAATTCAATTAGAAAAAGCATTGAAAGCACAAGCTATTTATCTCGATGAATTTTTTATCCCACAAGAACAATGGCCGATTGATCAAACGCCCCGCTTTCCATTCTTCTACTTTCGCTACCAAGAATTTTTAAATGGCATCAAGGTTCTTGCTGCAGGAAAATCATTCAGTTACTTTAGCTATGACTGGCAAACAAACGCGGTATCAAAAGAACCTACAATCATTAATCCAGCTAAAATCATAATTGTAGAGGGAGTCTCAGCGTTAAATAAAGAACTTGCAGGGCTTTATTACAAACGAATATGGGTAGCCAGTGATAATGAAACTGAATGGAAAACTATTGAAGAACGGGAAAGTGGCAAAAATGTAGATCTTTGGAAGCAAATCTATTTGCCAAGTGTAGACCTCTATTGCAAACAAAGGCCATGGGAAAGCGCTGATATTATTTATGCTGGCAGAGGATATAAATCAGAATGATTTTCCCTAAAAATTTTACCGATACGGTAATAAGAACATGGCCAATCGCGGGCAAAGCATGGCTCGATCAGTTACCAGAATTAATGCGATTTTTTTCTTCTGAATGGCGATTGCAGGATATCATGCCGTTTGAAAACTTGAGTTTTAACTTTGCTGCAAAAGCCTACAGCAACGACTATAAAAAAACGGTTGTCTTAAAAATTGGTATACCATCTGCCGAGTTTATACAAGAAACAAAGGCACTTACATTTTATGGGGGCCATGGATGCGTGAAACTTTTAGCGCACCATTATCAAAAAGGCGGCATGCTCTTAGAATTCGTAGAACCCGGCACCACACTCAGATCATTTTTTCCTGAAAAAGATGATCAAGCGGTTGCATATGCATGCCAAACAATGAAAAAACTTCATGCGCGCCCCATTAACACCGCGTCCGATTTTCCCACTATTGATACGTGGTTTTCTCTCTTTGATACGCTTGAAATTCCACAAGAAATGAAAAAGCACGTGGCGCAAGCCAAAACTTTTATCAAAGAATTACAAGTATCTGCACATGAACAGCATGTGCTGCACGGCGATCTTCATCATGACAATATGTTGCTAGATTCCTCCGGCTATTATCTGGCAATTGACCCCAAAGGAGTGATTGGAGACGCTGCCTACGAAGTCGGTGCCTTTATGTGTAATCCGGCAGAATTAGCACAACAAGCAAATGAAGCGGCAATTCTGGCCCGCCGACTCAATCAATTCTCCACACTTTTGAATATCGATCGGCAACGGCTTGTAAAAGCATGTTATGCACGAATTATTCTCTCTGCGTGTTGGACCGTGCAAGACCACGGCGATTGGCGCGATGATGTTCAATGTGCTCAGAAAATTTTAGAAATTTAATTACGGCATCGCATCTGCTTGCTTAAATTTACCGCATCATTACTCTATTAGATGTTTTTAGTAAATTACATCACCGCTCAAAATAAAAAGGAATCTCTCATGTTCACGCAAAAAACACTCGCCATAGTTCTTCTTGTAAGCTCGTCCATCACGCTTTCCATGGAGCATGAAAAAAACAACGAGCAACACAATTCATTTGTGCAAGATTCTCAACCTCCTGCGTATACTTATATAACCATGCCCTCTGTCACCCTACCCCTGCCATTAGTGCCCTATGAATTACCAAAACGAATTATGTGGGCCGGTGGCGCAGTAGTCAATATTGGTATTAGTGATCATGCCACACGGTATACTTTAAGCACACTGTCACATGCCAAGACATGTCCCGAATGTCCTTATCTCACTTCAACCTATCTGCTTGCCGCAGCGGGTGCGGGTCTTGGCGGCGCGGGAGCCGGAGCTGTTTTGCTTTGTGCAAAAAAGGCATATTATGGATCATCGGCTACCATCAAGAAAAAAAAGGCTACTCTGGGCATTGGTAAAGTTGCTAGTGGCGCCATTATTTTTGCGCTGAGCACCCACTTGAACTCTCTTGATGATTCCTCGGCCACTACCACTCTTGTTCGTGGCGGACAATTCATTGGTTTGGCCTGCGCCACGGATGGCATTTATGACATTTATGAATCGGTTGATAAATAAAAGGAAATGCACATGAAAACATCCATCTCATTACTCATACTTATCATCGGTGCATTGCCGCACTCCATAGTTCCATCAGAATATTGCAGTAAAAAGAAAATCGACCGCTCCCATGAATATTCTGCATGGGAAGATCTCATTCATCAGTCAATAATTCAAAAATGCATTGACACCACTCAATGGTGCAAAAAAAGAACGCTGAAAAATGATGAAAAGGAATTACAAACTGCCTGCAAGCAACTGAATAATGATATTGCACAACTTAAACACGGCAATTGTGCGCGTGCTGGCAGCGCGCTAGACGCGGTATATACCATTTATCGAAAAAAAATAAACGATATAACTGAAAGCCAAAAGAACTTTTCTTATAACAAGATAACGCAACTAGAACAAGAATTACGCAAAAAGGAGCAGCTCAGTTTACTCTATGAACTACATAACCAGAATAATTGGCAATCACATATTTCGCCCGAAATTATACGCGCTTGTCAGCGAGTAAATAACAATCTTGGATCGCTGGGATCAAAAGATGTAGAAGTTCATAAAGCTTGTGCCCAGTTGCAAAAGAATATGCTTGCTTTGATCTATGGAAATAAAGAAAAGGCTGCGGATGCCCGCCTAAACGTCGACATCATTAACAGCAATACTAGTTCTGCTGAAGTTCCCGGCGGCTGCGAAAGTACAAGTAATAAAATGATCGATGCTTTAGCGAATCGCCAGCTTTCGTAAAAGAAAGCACTTTTAAAGATAGGGCGGGCCCCATGCAAAATAAACAAATCCGAGATCTGATTTTTTTTCACGTGTCATGCAGTGATGGGCATAATATTCATCAAGCATTTTTTTCGCATGAATCTTTACATCAATATCTTGTTTAAAATATTCTATCAATCGCATCCGGATCGCAAAACCGGATGCGAACTCATATATAGAATCATGCGCTACAAATCGCATCATTTCTTTCCATAAATCTGCAGGCAATAATTGCAAATAATTATCAAATGGAAGGCTTAATTTATCTTTTAACTTTTTTTTAACAATGCGTTAAACTCGGCAACAACTTTTGCATGATGTTCTTTATCTGCTGCAAAATCATAAGAAAACATAGAGGTAATCTCGCTCCCGGAATATTTTGGAGTAAATGGAGGCTTATAACTTCGCGTCATAACAAGATCACCATCATCGCTCGGTTCACTCTTGTGCTTTTGAAATGCTTCAGCTAGCGGAGCATTATAAATCTTATCTTCTTCAGTTTCAAAACCGGAAAGTAAAATCTCAACTTTTTTATTATTTACTAAGCAGTGAACTTTCCCGGTTGGGATATAGCTGAGCAAGCGATGCACCTGATCTTTATTTGTCATCATAACTAAACTTGCACTGCTATCAATTTCGCCGTTCTTTATCTTTTCAAGCAGCTCCTGAAATGGCTTTTGATCAAGATCACGAGCTTTGGATGCTTGCACGCAGAGCTGGATAAAAAATGGTTGTTGAACCCGTGCAAGCTTTACCGTATCATCTTTTTGCACAGTTTCTGCAAGTGAAACAAGATAATGGTCATAGATTTCTTTGACCCTGCCGCCTCGGCCATCGTTTACCAACACGTCGCCATTATCATCGATATAACATTTAAAAAAAGGCCGGCCTTCCATTGCATGCATGTTTATAACACTAAAACAAGCGAGTACGATTATATTTTTTATGTAATTCATGAGATCCTCAATAATTAATGGTATGATCTATTTTCCAACTTCACGCAACTCTTGTTTCCATGCTTGTTTTTTTTGTTCTAGTTTTGCTGCTTCTTGCAATGCGGCCTCTTTGTCTTGTTGATATCTTTTTAAAACAAATTTGCAACCCGGTGCAAAAAAGGGCAATACATTGCATCTTAAAATTACCGGTAGAGAGACTGATCGCTTTATATGTGTAAACATAAGCTCGGCTACGCCCTCATCTTTTATTGCTTGCATCTGATTAAAGATGCCAAAGTCGGGCTCCGCTACAAGAGAGCGATGAGAAAATGGATACTCGTCTGGATCAGCAAAAGTTATTGCCATTGCCCCTTCCCGGCTATAAAGCCCAAAAAAAACTTTCAAGAAACCAATATTCTTGTGCGCCAGAGCCTTATCAAAAAATGATACTTTTGTATTAATAGCGAATAAGGTGAACTGACTTGCTGGTGGCTTTGTCCAGTAATAATCTTCGTCCCTGTAGTAAGTTTGTTTATATTTAATTTCATTTCTAACCTCATATCTATCACTCGCGGAATCTTTATTTGCGCATAATAGAGCACGAAGATAGAGGCTATCTTTTTTTCTTTCAAAATTTTCAGCAAGCTTTTCTAATTGCTCAGTTCTGCACTTGTAGTCACATCCTTGTTTTTCGAATTCTTGTAAAAATTTACGATGGTCTTCTTGCGAACACGGTTCAATTTTCTCTTCCATTGCACGTAGGCTTATAATGCCAAAACAAGCTAACGCAATTATTTTTTTGGTAATATTCATGAGATCCTTTTATGGCAATTTGTTTTGGAACAGCCCATTAAATTCAGCAACAATTTTTGCGTGATGTTCCTGATCGGATGCAAAATCATAATTTGAGCTCAAGCGATCTTCACCGGTTAATTCCGTTTCTTTTCCTCTTCTGGCTTTTTGAGCAGCCAAAAATTCATAACACGGAAAGCCAGCCGGATCTAAAGGAAAATCTTCTTCCACTTTAGGCGCACCTGTTCTCACGATAGATTTATCTGGCTTATCAACCAATCGACTGCCAAGAATAATAGTCATTCTAATTTTTTTGTCATTTACCAATTGCTTATTCACTACTTTTCCCGTAGGAATATAACTGAGCAATCGATGTTCAGCATCTTTGTGGGTCACGGCAATAGTTTCTCGTTCAGCTTCAATCTTGCCGCTGCGAACTCTATCCAACAATTCATGAAAGGGTATTGTATCGAGCTGCTTTATTTTTGAAGCTTGCACCACTAGTTGAATAAATAATGCCTGTGGAATACTAAAATGTTGTTTGATATCATCTGCATTTGCAGTTTTATCCAATGAGTAAAAAAAGTTCGGATACGTTTCTTTTATCATGCCGCCGTGCTCATCTTTTATCCACACATCACCATTGCTGTCTTCTTCACTGAATACCCTATAATTATAAGTGCGCTCCATTGCAGATGTAGCACTTGAAACAAGTAGAGCAGTTATAAAAGTTTTTATTAACATTATTTTCCCAATTCTTTTTTAAGTGATTCAACAAATGTAGCTTCCCATCCTGTTGTGTTTGATGCTAAAAACATGGCCAACAAACAAGCAATACGTTTTCGAGATTCTTGTAATTGAATCAAGGTATACGTGTCCTGCTGCGATAGAATATTGGCAGGCTTTTGTAATTGAGCGATCTCTTTTTCTTTGCTTTGCAATGCCTCCTGTTTTGCCACAGCATCGGACGTGAGAGCCTGTACTTGCAGCGTTAAAAGAGCCGCATCATTTATTTTTTCTAGTAACTGAGTTTTCAAACGAGCTGCTGAATCCTGAAGCTCTTTATGTTCTTGCGCCGAAATCACCTGTTGCCCGGATAGCTGCGTTTGTAAATGCGCAATCAACTCATCTCTTTGTGTAAAAGCTGCCTCCAATTCTTTAGCCATTTTTTTATAGCCAAGTGCTTGCTGTCTCGCTTCTTCACCATAAAATGCTTGATCAATAGTACTGAAACTGGCCGCAGCCATGTCTGATACATAATCATGATTTGCCAATTCCCATAGCTTTTTCAATCCTGCGAGTTTCTCAATTTTAGTTGTTATTGCTTGAGACTGGCCTTGATTTGCAGAAATTCCATTAAATGCCATCTCCAATTCTTTTGCGATTGCTTGGGCACGATTACGCATTTCCCTGTTACCCGTATTTAAGAATTCTATCGTTGCAGGATCATGGTCAGTATTATCCCAATTTTGTTCTGGAATCAAATTATGTAATTTTTTTATTCCCGCCTGGAATTCTGCTTTGTGTTTAGCTATTTCTTGCAAACCCGAACGTTCCATGCAAAAAAGCAAGACGTTAAAGCTAAAACCGGCTAGTAAAATAAATATTTTTTTTACCATGTTGATTCTCATTAATTCTTATGCAATTCTTCTGTGATTGTCGCAATAAATGTTGCTTCCCATCCGGTTGTTTTTGATGCTGAAAACATCGCCAACAAACTGCGCATGCGTTCACGGGACTCTTGCATTTGCGCTAAAGCTTGTGCCCTCTGTTGGGCGAGAGCATCAAATTGAGCCGCTTGGATCTCTACGGTTTCAAGTTGCTTTTGAAGTTTTGCGTTCTCATCTTCTTTTCTTTTCAAATTGCCGCGTACGATTTGTTTAACGTGTCTCTGACTTGCAAGTTGCTGTTCGAGTGACTCAACTAGTTTTTTGTTTTCACTAAGCGTAGTGTCTAAAGTTGCTTGGATCTTTTTAAGGCGCAACTGTTTTTCTGCAATCTCTGCTAAAAGATTTTTCTCACTTTCCTCATAATGCTGAATTCGCTGGCTGAGACCGCGTTTTTCTAAAATACCCTCTTGATGGATCATATTCCCATTGAGTAGGGAAAGTTTCTCTCTCTCTTATTTTGCACGCTTGCACCACTAAATGTATAAATAATGGTCTTTGAGTTGTAACAATATTCGTATCACCAAATATTTTTTTTAAATGGGGAGCGTCGGCCAAAACTTTGTTATAGGCACGTAGATGAGAAGGCATATTGGAAATATTGCGTGCAGCCGCGTTATAATGTGCTACAAAATTAACTTTTGGTTTAGGCGCTATCATTGCTTGAATGGGAATGCACAATGCCGCTAAATTCAGCGCTACAATAATCTTTTTCTTCATTGATTAACCCTTTATTTTTGCAAACTATTTGCAAGCTTTTTGCAAACGCCGCGTTGTTTAAAATAATCATCCAAAGTTTGTTTGCTTTTTTTAGCTTGAGCTTTACGCTCTTCTTTGTTCATCAGGTTCCACAGAAAATAAGTAGGTTCTTCTTTTTCAAAGCAAACGCCATGAGTAATAATTTTGGTGCCTTGCTTATTAAAATCAAGAAAAACGATATTTTTCAAAAGCATCGGAATAGGAAAATCTCTTTTAGTGTTGGTAGGAATATGAATCACCGTGATTTGCGCGCTATTTGGAGGAGCAGTAGCTCCTTGACATGCTATCGTTCTTTGGCCCAATCGCCCGAACCATTGGCCATCCGATGAAATGGCAACATCGATAGTTTGATAATAATATTTATCAGCATCAATTACTGTGGCCACAGTATCAAGAGAGATGCGCTCTGAATCTTCTTTGGGCACCGTATCCCAAGCAATCACTCTTGATACCGTGGAATCACTTTGATCAAGATAAACCTTCTTCAAATTATCAGGAGAATAAGCAGAAAAACAGGTAGAAATGCGCCCTTGTGACCGCCTATATTGTTGCGCGTCTCTATGATAATCACTGACATTATGGCTTTTAATTTCTGTGCGGCGAATAAAATCAGCTTTTGATTCTCTCTTTCTGTTCGGCAAATAACTTGCAATAATATTCTGCGCATCTTTGGGCAGCATGGCTAAATAACAAATGCCCTGCTCACGTTGCATTGCTTGCAAAAAGCTGCAAAAAAGTAACGGCGCTACAATACTACGTAATTTCATTTAGGGGCACCACATATCATTATTCCTTTGCTTCTCTTGATAGTAATTTCTCCTCTTGTTAAGAAATCTAATCAAAAGAGGATCGGCCCCACTCTGCTCAACGTTCTCCCTCCATGATGAATCACTACAAAATCCAACAATAAGATCATCAGCGCAGGCGCTAATAACTGAGCTATTAAGCACTATGAGCGTATACTCAGCTTCGCTTTTTATAACTCCATTTAAAAACTTTTCAACCAGGTATTGGTTCGTGGCTTTGAAATGCAATGATACCGGCGTGATATGAAATAGACTATTTTCATAAGAAATGTTGCAAGCTTCTTTGAGCAGTGGCATGGCTGCCCATTTGTTTATTTTGCGATAGCTTTCCCCGTAACGTTCACAAAGCTTATCATCGATTGCTTTTGCCAAAAGCTTTCGCTGCTTGGGCAATTTTTTCTCAATGTGATCGGCGATTGTTTTGACACACAACGATGCAAGCGATGGAATCCCGCTGCGGCTGGCCAGAAAATGAGTAAGGGAAAATGTAAAAAGTATGAGCGCTAAAAGTTTTTTCATATGCTGCCTATTCAAGAAAATGTCCCAAAAATCTCTATAAAGGATGCCAATTTCTAAAAATAATGCCACAGCAACCTGCAAAAAAGCAATCGCTCTCGACTTAAAAATATGACTCATATGATTCATTTTTGGCTATTTATGACTCATGCGAGTTATATGAGTTGTATTTTCAAATGACTTGTTATTTTGCCATGCATTTTTTATACTCAAATAAAACTTTTGCATCGCAAAATTAATAGGAAACTATGAAAAGATATATAATCCGGGCTAATGAAGACGTTATTTTTGAGTCTTTTGAGAGGCCCTTCATAAGCGCCCTTTTGGGGCCTCGCAGGGTAGGAAAGACTACATTGCTTGAATATTATATTGGCCAACACCCCCAAAGAAAATGGGTGAAATTCAATATGGATATTCTGAGCCAACGAGATCGGGTTTCTCAAGAAGAACTGGCCCTCATGATCGAACAAACAGCATTACAAAAAATTGGTGGACCTCAAAAACTCTGGGTTTTTATCGATGAGGCGCAAAAATGTCCGGAACTTTTTGATCAAATTAAAGTGATATACGATACCTATAAAGGCACCAATCATATTAAATTTCTACTCACCGGATCAGCGCACCTTAATCTTCATCAATTGACCGCCGAATCACTGGCCGGGCGAGTAGAATTACTCAATTTACGTGAATTTAACTTGAAAGAAATGGCATTATTGGAAAATCATAACCTGAGCGTTCCACATGATAATGCATTTGATGCCATTTTTCATAATAAGATAAGCACCTTGCATAAAAATTTCTCCGACTTATCTCCGTTTCAACTCGTTTTGCAATCTGCCCTAGAAGATCTTTTAGTATGGGGAGGACTTCCTGAAACGATGCAAGAGCCTTCGGAAAAATACCGTTTAAAATATCTGGGCGACTATCTGCAAACCTATTTGGAAAAAGATATTCGCGCAATCGATACCATAGGGGATCTAACTCTTTATCAAAACTTAATGAAAATTGCTGCTGAACAAACAGGCTCTATCCGCGATGATAAAAAAATTATTGAGGCACTCCATTGCTCCCGCATCACCCTTACCAAATACCGTGATTATTTGCTGGCAACTTTGCAATATGAAGAGATCTATCCGTATTTGCGCAGCTCGGTTAAACGGCTGGTAAAATCTCCTAAAGGATACCTTATAAACAATGGGCTTGTGAGCTACCTTACCGGCATTCATGAATTTTCTATACTTAAAACAACCAATATGCTCGGCTATCGCTTTGAAAATTGGTTTTTAAATGAAATTAATACCTGGCTCGACGCTCAAACCGCTCATCATCAGGTTTTTTACTGGCGCACCGGAGCAGGAGCTGAGGTGGATTTTGTTATCACATTGGGGAATAAAGTAATTCCGTTTGAAGTTACGTATGCATCTTCTATCGAAACTAAAAAATTAAATAATTTAAAGAACTTTATGAAGAGCACTTCGCAGGTACCCCTTGGGGTGTTTTGCTACAATGGAAAACTGGAATTTGACAGTGAAAATAATATCCTCTTTTTACCGGCATGGATGATATGATTATGCGAATAACAATCCGCCCTTTTACATCCGCCGATACTCCGGCACTAATACAATTATTTAAAGAGGCGGTTAACGCAATAAATATTCGCCATTACTCGCCTGAACAAATAGCAGTTTGGACAAATATTGATACTGATCGCTTTCAAAAAAAATTAGAAAAAAATATTGCTTTCATCGCTGAAATCGATTCAAGAATTGTTGGCTTTGCTGATATAACGCACGAAGGGTATCTTGATCGCCTGTATGTGCACAAAGATTACCAAGCCCGTTGGGTTGCCCTTTCCCTTTTTAAAGCGATAGAAAAAGCGGCACGCGAGCTTGGCCTTACTAAAATTACTACCGATTGCAGTATTACCGCCAAAGTGCCGGCAGAGAGAATGGGCTTTGTGACAATCAAAGAACAAACCGTGATGCGCCATGGGGTGCCGCTTGTTAATTATGTTATGGAAAAGAAGTTATAGTTTTTTACTTTCCCTCATTGCGCTACAGCATTTGCTCTGCTTTGCATGCCAAACACCATTACCCTCATATCTTCAATTGTTGCCAAAAGATCTATGGCACGAGACCATGAATTGCACTCTCTCAACCGCACCATTATGGCAGGATAAAGAGGAAGATAATAGAGTTGAGCAGGCTCTCCGCTTTAATGCCCTTGCAAAAGAACTGTGCAACTTAAATTTGCAGCATATGATCATTTCCCGCATGCAAGCCGATCTTTCGCATGCAAAAAAAGAGATTCTGGAGCCTTACTATCCGGATTATAATTTTAAATTAAATCGCTTTGATGATTTTTTTAATTATGGCGCATCAAGAAAAAAACCGGAAAAAGATCCTCTTTCTCCCGACAACCCCAAAAATTTTATCAACATTTTACCACTAAAAAATATTCTCTCGTATTATGAAAGTGATAAAGAATGGGTAAAGATTTTTTTGATGACAAAGAACTGCGGCGGCACCTTACGCAAGCATATTTTTCTGTGCGCGATGACGCATCGCAATGAAGAACTTGTTAATCTTCTCTGGAACAACAACTATCGAAAAAAATTACTGTTATCTAAAATGTGGAAACGTCCCTTTATTCGCATGGCAAGCTGTGTTGCGTATAAGGCCGGCTATGCAGGAATTCACGCGGAGTTTAAACAAATGGAAGACAAAATAAAGGCGAAGATTAAGGCATCGCAAGTATGGTATCCGGGGTAGCACACTTGTCACTTGTCTGTGCCAAGCGATGATCCCTTATATTGTAATTTTGACCATAGAATGCTAGTTTTATGTTATAATTTCGACCATGAACTTGCAAAAACAGGTTTGATTTTAACCATGGATAGCTATGAAACGTCTATATGACCATTATCTTTCATTATGGAAACATGATTCAATTCGCAAGCCACTTTTATTACGGGGTGCCCGTCAAGTGGGAAAGACCTATGCAGTTCGAAAATTGGGCCAAACATTTGAGAGGTTTATAGAAATAAATCTGGAAGAAACTCCGCGGGCAAGAGAAATATTTGAAAAAGATTTAATAGTCGAAAGAATTATGCGCGATATTTCACTTCTTACCGGCCAAGATATCATTGCCGGAAAAACACTATTATTCATTGATGAAATTCAACTGGTCCCGCAGGCAGTTCTCGCACTCCGCTATTTTTATGAAAAAGTACCACAGTTACATGTAATAGCGGCAGGCTCTCTCTTGGATTTTGCTATTGCTCAAGTAGGAATACCGGTAGGGCGCGTTCAGCTCATGTATATGTATCCATTATCGTTTATTGAATTTTTAGCTGCAATGAAGGAACATCAAATTATTAAAGAGATCATGGTCCATGAGCTAGGCCGGGAATTAACCACTGTTATTCATGAAAAGATATTAGAATATGTGGCGCATTATCAGGTGATTGGAGGAATGCCTGCAACCGTAGAAAATTGGCAAAAAAATAAAAATCCTCACACGTGCCAACGGATCAGCTCTTCAATTTTGGAGACATATCGACATGATTTTGTAAAGTATGCAAAACGACATCAAATTAAATATCTAGAGCTTCTCTTTAAAGAAGTTCCGCGACAGTTAAGTCAAAAATTTAAATATAGTGATGTTGAAGGAGAGTATCGCAAGCGGGAACTTGCACCGGCACTGGATCTTTTGGAAACGGCGGGGCTTACTCATAAAGTGCATTATTCCGCGTGCCAAGGCTTTCCCTTTGGTGCCCAGACGAATCCGCAAGATTTCAAAGTTATATTTCTAGATATTGGGCTTGCAGAAACTATGCTATCGCTTAATCTTCAAGATTGGTTCCTTGATCCACTTGGAACACTTGTTAATAAAGGAGCCATTGTAGAAGCATTTGTTGGGCAAGAAATGCTCGTATATGCTGATCCATTTATTACTACTGAGCTTTTTTATTGGCACCGCGAATCTCCTTCTAGCCAGGCAGAGATCGATTATGTAATTCAACAAAAAGATGCTATTATTCCAATTGAGGTAAAAGGTGGTAGCGGAAAAACGCTCAAAAGTATGCATCTTTTTCTTGAGAGCCATAAACAATCTCCGTATGGCATTCGTTTTTCTACAAATAATTATTCATTGTTCGAAAAACTCCATTCTTATCCTTTGTATGCGATCGCAAAAGTTATCGGCACTAATAACTTTGAACTTTTGCGAGCAATTAATTCGTTAGTAGACAAGTAAATTATTCGCGGTTGCATATTAGCTATTCTTCTTTTTTGAATTTGCAGCTATACTACGTGCTAATGTTTTTGTATCGCAACAAGGAGAATCAATGTTGAAAAAATCTGTTTTTGCATCTTTGTCTTATCTCTCTTTTTTAATGTTGCATACAACCTTTGCAATGGAGCAATATGGACATCGCTATCACTTGAGTATAAAAAGGCTTCAAAATTCTCCCGATGAGCTTAAGATAAAAATAAGCAAGGACATTCAAAAGTGCTCATTGGTTGCAAACTTTGCAGCACATACATGCGACAATGAACAGAACTTATTTGCACCTTTCAAAACCGCAGCCGGATTAAAAACTGCCACATTTGGGGATGCAGCAAATCCAGACTCTTTTTTGTGGAACATTCCTGAGTTTGGATTACTCAAATTGCAGCGGGATGGATCGATGTTTTTTGGCCATGGGCCCAATGATGTGCCATTGGCGCATGATGAACTCACCTTTAACACGCCCGGCACATTATTTATAGAATCATTAAAAGTTGCTGCCTTAAAAATCAAATCAGAAAAAGCGCAACTCTGCCAAGCGGTAGTCGCCGATCGCGTGCATGCTGATCATGCGGTTCAAAACAGTGGCTGCTTAAAAACAAAACAGTTGGAAGGCCCAGGGGAATTTTTGAATGAAGCATTATTGGAATTTGAAGGTACACAACAAAAGCCGGCAATCTTAGGTATTAAAAAATTTCAAAATAAAAACAAACTCCCCCTGCTTGCGGCAAAGACACAATCTTCTTTTTTGCGTATAACGGGCGATAATCACTGCTTTAATAATGGCGAGGGCGCTCTTTTTGAGGTGTCCGATGCACTCTGGGTTGAAGGATTGCAGCCGGGCATCGCATCATTATTTTGCAATAAAGGATCGCTCACCGCCGGCCAGTTTAATCTATGCCGCCAAGCAGCCAATGAAGGATTTTTGCAAGCGCGTACCATGAAGGTAAACGGAAAACCGCTTGATAATAAAGAATTTGGCCAGGTTAAAATTTTGGAAGGTATTTCTGTTGATAAGACTGCAATCAGAAATGCGGGGGAGCTTACCACACAAGGTAATGTTAATCTTACCTCTGCACAGGTGGAAAATAAGGGCACCATGATCTGCAGGCAAGGAAATCTTTCTTACACCGATGCAAAATTGGACAATGCAGGCAACGTGTTAATGGATGGTGTTAAATCTTCAGATATTCTCGATGTTACCAATTCAGGAATGCTGGCCCTCAAAGATAGTGCTTTGAATTTCGGAGAGTTAAAAAATGAGAAAGACCTTGTCTTGCATAGCGGCGTTTATACGGTTAATTTCTTGACCCGCAATAAACGATTACAATTGCTTGATCAAGATTGGGCGATTACTGATGACCCAAAAAATCAAGCTCCCCATAGATTGCTCTGTGTGAATTTCCCCGCAAAAAAATCGTGGCCAGCCAGCTTTGCCCTAGAAATCGAATGTCAACGTAATTTACTGTATGACGTTGAAGTGAGCCCCGGCACTGTGCGCAGTCAAGCAGATGTCTGTTTATCAAGTAGATATCTTCGGGATATAAACCAACTCAGGGCATTGCAAACTCCCGGTAAAGTTACCGCGTGGTGTAAACCCGTCAATTTAATCCGAGAACCAGAAACTGCTGAATCAAAAGAGCGTGGCCTTTGGGGATTTTCTTCTTCTACTGTCAAAGAATTTGTATCTCATTATCATTTTTCAAATATTGGTCATTTAGCTTTAAATGTCTTCGGACCATTCACTACGCATTATTCGCTCAGGGCTCCGACCCTTTCCATGCATGTGCATGGTCCACTTACTTTGGGTAAAGATAATGAACATTTAGGCACTCTCGCTGCTACGCATGGCCCTTTAACCGTTATCGCTCAGAGCATTGATGGTCAGTTCGGGAAGTTCTACGGCAACGGGAAAACCCTTCTTCAATCAACGAATGAAGATATTACCATTGGCGCACCAACACGCGGCATTGATGAGACCATTAAACAACAATATGCAAATGGGCTTGTAGCAGTGCGGTATAGTATGATCGATGCGCCACCCCATCTTCTTGATTATTCTCTTAATCTACCAAATGGTGCTTATGCGGCCTCAGATAATCTGCTTACTCTCCGATCAGCAAAAAACATATTGGTGAAATATGGGAGTGTGATCAGTGCTCTTGGAAATCATCTGGTAGCTCCTCATGAAATTCAAAATTTTTCAGGTAAAATTTCTTCGCAAGGATCAACCACTTTCGAAGCTGATACCTATAATCATACGCGTGAAGGTGCCGTACACAAACATCATCCCTATTGGACACCCGCCTTGCAGTTCCCCGGATCCGGACCTGCAGTTCTTGAATCATTAAAAAAAATCGACTTTATAGTAAAAAAAGTTATTAATCGCGCCGGTTCAATGCGCAGCGGTGAAGATATTGCCATCAATGGCAACAAAAATCTAAATCAAGCAACAGGATATTTTGAAGAGCCACAGCATTTTTACTGCAACTGGTTTGCGAATGGAGATGGAATACATTGGGGCCCGAGAAACACCTTATTGCTTACGCAATCATGCACCACCCAAGCAGGCGATACGATTACCATGAATCTTGGCAACTTTGTAATTACCGGCAACATGAATGCTGCGGGAAAACTTTCTATTCAAGCAAATACCGGATTATTTACTAATAATAACAGTTCCCGTCAAACACAGATTCCTACGCAACCGGTGGTTGTTGATGTCACGCAGTATATGCAAGATCAGGCACGAAGGCCCGGCATGTATCGCCTTGGTAATAACAATGCAGTCGAAACAGAGTTCCCACTTGGCGCTGCATCTGCTCCGCAAGACGGGGATCGGGTATTGCTTGAAAATCCTGGCCGCGCTGCACCATTAGCATGGGCAGATATTTTTAATCCATTGAACTCAGTCAATCTTGATTTGCATTTGCAGCAATTATTGGCGAATCTTGCGGGTAAAGTATATGCAGGAAAAGCAAAAGGTAATAATCTAGCAACTATTCTTTGGGCCAATGCCAATAAGTGGCGCCAACAACATGGTAAAGATGTGATGTCCCCGGCAGACATGAAAAACCTTAACACCTCTATGCTCCTGTGCCAGATTTTGAATAATGGTTTATCTGAACAACAACAAATATTACTCTGTATTGCGCCCGCCGATATCAATCCCTATCAAGATCGGGGAGATATCGTTGCTGATGCGGTTGAATGTATCACCGAAGGTGATCAAACGCATTTGAATAATCGTATTGTGGCGCAAGGGCCCGATGGGATTACACTCACATCAAAAGCGGGCAATGTACACTTAGAAACTCAAAAGTATACCACTGTCAGTGAAACAGATGCAGGCACGATCACCCAGCAACACGCAATGCCACAACAGCAATTAATCGCACAATCGGGTCCTGTTGCCGTGACTGCTCATGGAAATATTTCTCGCACCGGCACCCTGATAGCGGCAGCAGGCGATGTTGATGAACATGCCCAAACCGGTTCAGTTATTAAAAATCCATTGGTATTGCAAACAACCGTTGAAAAGCACCATAAAGAAAGGGGATTATTTTCAACCACCGAATCAACGCAAACAACGGTAACGCATCACGTGGTGCCTTCGACAACAATCTCAGGAGCCAAACTTCATGATAAAGCAGCAGTTGCAATCAACGCCGTTGCACCACAAGATTCTGCTGCACAAAAGATCATCTATGAATCGCCAAACACCATTATCGAGGGCTTGATTCTGGCCAATCGCACCACCAGTCAATCCCAAACCAGTAGTGGCTTCTCAGAACAATCCAGTTTTGAAAGTAAAGAAACGCCCTCTGCTACCCCGGCCAACATAGAAGCCAAGGTAGTAGAGTTTGCGGGAAAAAATGCCCGCGTAAATGCAAATATTATTGCGCAAGAACTTCGGGATGAAACAGAGCATGGCGCGCAATTTGTTGCCAAAGTTGCCCAAATGCTCTGCTCGGGCCAATCATTAGCTGCGAGCCCCTTCATGAGTGCAGATGCCGGTTATACTGCCGGGTATGAAACGATGATTCCCCCAATGCTTATGGTAGAAAAGATTGTGCGGACCAAAGATGCGGGCCACATGGTTTTTGAATCGGCACTCATCGATAAAAATCGCACTGAAATTATTGGCAAGTTCGTAGAAACCACCTACCATCTCAAGCAATGGCAAACCAGTTGGAATCATAGATCGCAATTGATTCCCGATGAAGCATTGATCGTTGTTGCATTGGCAGTCACCTTAGCAACACAAGGCGCCGGCGTTGAACTTTTATCGCCGTTGCTTACCAATATTACTGCCGCAACCGGCATGCAATTAAGCGCGGCAGGCATCGCGATGGTAAATGCGGGCGTTTCAACGATCTGCAGTAGTGGTGCAACTTCATTCTTGAGAACCGGCGATCCGATTAATACGGTTGCTCAACTTGCATCGCCTGAGCAACTCAAATCAATAGCATTCAGTATGGCATCAGCAGGATTATGTTCACAACTGGGTGATATACTGAATGTGAATATGAAATCTGAACTGAAATCATTGGCCAGCCATGTCAAAGAACAGGCACTGCGCGGTACGGTGGACGCATTGCTCAATGTTGCAATACATGATGCGCCCATTGATAAAGCACTGGGCGATGCCTGCAAGCAGATTCCATTAAAAGCAGCTGCTGCGTATGCGGCAAATAAAATTTGTACCGCATATATGGATACGATCTCTCAAAAAGCAGCACACACACTTGTGGGCGGCTTGAGTGGTTTTGCGATGCAAAATTCTTCAAAAGGTTTTGTTGCGGGCGCTACGGGCGCATTGACGGCAGAGCTTATCGGCGATTATTTGGTAGCCGATGCACAAGAAATTGCTATCATTGCTGTTGGCAGGCTCAAGGCCGCAGGAAAACCGCTGAGCATAGAAAATGTGCAACAAGCAATTCAAGAAGAAGTACGCTACAAAATGAATTTTGCCAAAATTGCAGCAGGAGGTATTGCGGCGCTTGCAAAACAAAATCCTTCAATTGCACTCGCAACCGCAAGCAATGCGCTTGATAATGATATTGCTATTCGGGGTTCATTATATGCAATGGTAGAGTTCCAAAGAATGATAGAAGCTGCAAGTCAGGCAGTTGTTACTTTGGGAATACCCGATGAGGTAATGGAATCGCAATTAGCAGAATCCGTCACAGCAGCTTCAAATAATGAGCAAGCTAATGCATCTGAAGAAGGAGATCAAAGACCATTTGTTGAAAACTCTAAATCAGGGTGGTGGTTTAAGGCTTGTATCTCAGGAGATCTCATATTAACAAAAACTGCCATTGAAAAATATTATTTGTTTCAGCGAATGCGATGGCATAAAGATTCTAAATGTCCTTTCACCGTGTTGGGCCATGGAAGTCCTTCAACTATTGAGGTAGATAGACAAGATGTTCCACGACATGGATTAAACTGGATGAATTCAAAAATATTAGCATCTGAGGGAAGTGTATTACTAAATGCTAGTGAGCTTGCTCAACTTATAAGAGCTGCACCTAACTATAAGGAAGGGCAACATATTCATTTGTTTTCTTGTCAATGTGGGGCTCATTCAGATGGAATAGCGCAACAATTGGCCGATGAAATGAAAGTTCCAGTATCTGCTTTTACTGGCAATGGCACACTTATTGGTATAGTAGCATTTGCTTCAACAAACCCTAATAATAGTTGGACCAAACTTCTTAACCTTGAAGAAATAAAAACTTTTCATCCTCGGGAGAAGCCGATAACCAATATTCCATAAATGCAAAAGAGTTCATCAAGAACTCAAAATTGTTTAATTTGTTGAGGATTCATCATGAAGAAACATGTAAGTTTTATATCTTTGCTATTTATAATCATTTTCTGCGCAAACATACATGCTATGGGAAAATTGCCAGCGAAGCCACAATATTTACTGCAACCGCTTCCTGGCATGGTTTATGAAGGAACCAAAGAACAATTAAGGGAAGTCTTTAGCAAAGCGATTATGGCCAATGATTTTGATAGAGCGAGGATTCTTGTTCAATTTTCTAAGCGATTCGGCCAATACGTGCCTGAAAATTTGCAGGCAATACTCGATCGAAGAGCGTCTTGGTATTTATATGAAAAGGGACTCCCCTTTAAAGACATAGTTCGCAAAGAATGCTTTAAAGGTGCCCAAGAATTCTTAAAAGCGAAAAAATATGAAAAAACCTACGTGCAGAAGCTGCCGGCCGAAATACGCGAAGAAGTAAAAAAATATGTTCAGCAGCAATCTAAATTTGAAGAAACCAAAAGATTTATGCAGGACTATCCAAAAGCAACACTTATTAAAGCTCTTGATTATAAAAAGTCAGATGATGAAATACACATACTTCTGGAATTAGGCGCTGATGTAAACGAACATGATGGGTACGAGTTTAATGTACGAAGGGAAAAACCCTTAATGATGGCAATTGCAAGGGATAGACTAAAGATTGCAAGTCTTCTTATACATAAGAATGCTGATGTAAATGCCCAAGATAATCAAAGGCAGACAGCGTTAATCTATATTGCAAGAAAAATGCCCAGCGGCGCTGCAGAGACCAATCTTGCTCAACAACTTATACAAGCGGGTGCAAATGTAAACTTGCAAGATGCGCAAGGCAAAACAGCTCTAGATTATGCAAGAGAATGGGGCACCAACAAACAACTGATAAAAATTTTAGCAGAAGAGCAAGAAGAAATTTAAACTACTCTGCATGCTCAATCGATTCAAATGCAAACATCTGCCGATCTTCATGCCAAGTGAAGGTAATAATTGATTCATTGGTTACTTCGGGTAATTGTTCTACATTATGCCCTAGATGAACAAGCAATGAGCGGATTGCTCCTCCATGAGTCACCACGGCAATACGCTGGTCTTTGTGTTTTTGTGCGATTAACAGGAGATAGTTCATAACGCGTTCTATTACTTTATCGCGGGGTTCTGCACCAATTTCTTCTGGCAATGTTAGCCAATCAAAATGTCCATAAAGATCGTGCCATTCTTTTTTTGTAAGCCCTTCCATTTTGCCATAATGTCCTTCGCGCAGATCAGCGGCACTAATGATCTCTAATGTAAAAAGAGTGGCAATTGCATGCGCCGTTTGATGCGCTCGTTGCAAATCTGATGAATAAAGGGCATGCAAAGAGACGTGTTTCTTCTTAAGAAACTGCGCCACTTTTTGTGCTTGTGCTTTTCCGGTTGCATTCAATGGAATATCCGCGTGGCCCTGTATTTTACCCGCAAGATTCCAATCAGTTTGACCATGACGAATAAGATATAAGGTAGTTGTACTCATATGAAAATCCTCAATGTGTATATTTTATGCATTGCATTTATGAACAAGAAATTTCTATATCAGGCAAATGGCTAATCAGGATGCGGCACAATCGCAATAATTGTAAGCTGACGTTCTTTAGGTCCATAATACCAAAATATTCGATATGCCCTGGGAGTCTTTTGTTGTGCGTATGCTTCAAAAACTTTTTCTCCTCTTGGCCCCTTTAATGCAGTGTACTCGTGCGTATTTAGAGATGGATGCCTTAAATTTACTTCCATAAGGCCTAATGTCTTGCTTACTGCTTTATAAATTTTGATTTGTGAAGGATCATTTTCAAGCTCATCGAGACTATCATTTGCCTCATCAGAAAACACCAATTCTCTTTTCATTTGGATTTACTTCTCTTAGTTACATGATGGGCAAATGAACCACGGCTCACCCCTGGTGTTTTTTGTTTGAGGCCCCGTTTGATTTTCTCGAGAATTTCTTTATTTTCGGGCTTAAAAAGCCAAGCTTCGCGAGCAGGAACTTCTACTATAGGTTCTAGAATGATTCGACCATCTTTTTCTTCATGAGCATAAAAAGAAGACGCAATTTTTTTTGATACTTTAGTAAGCGATATTCGATTGCGAGAATCCACCTTTACTGAAACTTTTTTCATAAAAATACTCCTAAAAAAGTTAGTTATTTTAAACAATATCATAAAAGTGGGATTTGTGTCAAATGGGTAAATGGGTATTTATCACTTCATCAATAATGCGCCAGCAATTTTTGCCTTCGATGTTATTTGCTTCGCAAATTTCCGATGCAACAATCAACGCTTTCCATAAGGCCCAACCGCGACCGCGAGCCCAAGTGCCTTCATCTAGATTAAGAGTTTTGCAAAAAACTTCCCTGCTTTCTCCTTTGAAGAATGTCCATGCAATTGCTAAGTCGCACGCAGGATCACCAATTGTTAATCCACCAAAATCAATAACGGCGCTTAACTGCCCGTTTTGCACGAGCAAGTTTCCCAGACTAATGTCTCCATGCACCCAAACAGGCGGCCGGGTCCACTGCGTTGCAAGTGCTGCTTCCCAAACTTGAGTTGCGGCGACAATATCGATCTTATCTTTCAGGATCGCCAAAGCTTTACGCGTTTCATCATCATAAATTGCTAGCGATCCACCACGATCAGTGGTTGTTCCGGGAACCGGACCATTGGTAGGATCAATTTTTTGCAGCGCAACAAGAAATTGTGCAAGGCTCTTTGCAAAATCATTGGTATTAGCTATTTGTGCGTAGCCAGCAGCTTCGCCTGGTAGCCAGCGATAAACAGACCATTGCCATGGATAACCATACCCTGGCTCACCAATCACTAAAGGAATGGGAATTTGCAGTGGCAATAACGGAGCCAAAATTGGTAACCACTTATGCTCTTTTTCAACTTTCGGCGCATATTCTTGCCCGCTTGGCATACGCACGAGCATTGCATCACCAAGATGGAAGGTTCTATTATCCCATCCGCCCTGAGCAACCGGCTTTACCTCCAAATGTTTCCATTGGGGAAATTGAGAATCTATGAGCTTCCGCACAAGTTCAGTATCTATGATCATAACTATTTATCGTCATTTTCTAATTTAGATGTATCAAATCCCCATTTTGCGCACAAGCCATGTAATGCAAGCATAGCGCTCGAATAGCCTTTACAGCTATAGATCGCTCTCAAATCTGTTTCTAATTTATCATTGCCATGCGCCATTTCTGCAAAAAAATCAGGGCCTTTTAATAGATTCATCTGATATCTATGAGTGTTATACATATGATCTTGAATTCTGGCAACTTCATCGGCAGTCAAAAGGGGATTAAGTGAAGGCTTTTTTTGAGCCGCTTCAAGAAGCGTTTTGAATGCTTCAACTATTTTTGAATCAACATCATAATCAGCAGTGCCGTATACATTAACTATCACCGGCCTTTCAAGATTTTTTGTTTGCTCTGTTCTAATAAAACCTACGTTTGCAAATTTATCATTTAATAATGTTTGATGCCACGCAATTCCCTGTTCTTTATCCACGTTGCCATTCCAAGGAATGAATTGTAAGAGTTTATGAAAGGATGCTGATTGCTGTGTCAAGACATCGCAAGCATAGCGATGCGATTTGCTCGCACGATCTTCTTCGTTATCGATATCTTCCATCACTTTGCAAAAATCCGTTGGTTTAAAATTGGTATCATGGGCAGCTTGTGTGCACAAATGAGAAAAAAGTCCCCTTTGTATTGCTATAAGAGTATTTGATTGCGGGGATATATCTTTAAAGCAATCGATCACATCTGGCGAAGATATAAGAGGCTTATTGTAGGCAGCCAAAAGATTTTCTTTTGGGGCTTCCATAGCCTGGAGGCTAAATATGCTAAAACATGCTAATGCCATTGTACTTTTAATAAGTTTCATATGAACCTCTTCGAATAAAATAGCTGTAATTGTCCTAAGATTAGCAAATATGATAGCCATTTATGCAAATTAAAGATAGAAAAAATGCCATTATTTATGCGGCTTTTCTCTATTTTGATTCATCTTCTTTCAAGTAATTCTCAGCTAATTCTTTCCAATTAATCGCCTTTGGCTGTCTTTTTTGCGCTTTGTGCAATTCAACTTCACGGCGAAGATCTTCAAATTGTTGTATGCGGGCTTCGAAAAGAGGGTGTGTACTTTTAAATGTTTCTTTCTTCGGAGCTTCCAGCAAGTACTCCTCTGCACTCATTGTCCCTCTGTTTCCCCAGGCTATTGCATCATCGATAGGAATGCCAAATTCTATAATCGCAAATCTATCTGCTTCTAATTCTTGGGTTCTGCTATATGCATGCTCAAAGCTTTCTTTAAATGGTAGATGCTCACTAGTTTTTTTCTCTTTTTTAAATTCTTCAATTGCAGCCTTTTGCAAAACTGAATGGGTTAAAGTCTGAGGCTCAAATAAGTGGCCTAATGCAAAATGTCCCAATTCATGCGCTATAACAAAGCGAAGCTCACCAATAGGTTGTTTTGTTGTGCTAGCGCCTATCCTAATAAGCGGTAAACCATCTTTGGGTGAAGAATAAACTAATGCGATATCATCTATATAATTTCTTTTAATGTGATCAGATCCGGTTGGATCGACTGCTAGTATTGCTTCATATAATGAGGACGCAAAGGATTTAATTACCTCCAATATTTGCATGCGCTCGCTTTCGGTAATAGCAGGTGTTTTGGCTACCGTATCATTATATTGCCTAAGATACCCTGATAGACTTTCTTTTTGCGCTTCTTGGTCATAATATTTTATCCCCGGATCAAATATAATAACCGGATATCCATAAATTTCATCACTCCCCTGAATCCCTGCTGCTTTCGGATCCACTGCCATTTCCAGGCATGGCTTGCCATTTGCTGCTTCGCATTTTCTAAGTGTTTCATATCCTTGAGGATTAATGTGCTGAATAATCTTCATCCAATATTCGTATTCATCTTTGGGGAATGAATAATCTTCTTTCTGCGCATATTTTTCAGATATAAAATCAAGACCTGGCTTAAAGGCCAAGTATTTGGCAGCCATTAAGAATGCAAAGTTATCTTTAATCGGAATCTCTTGCTCTGCCTTCTTAAGAAATTGTTTTTCATTGAGATTTTTATGTTGATAAAGCAGTTGCATTAATTGTGCAATTTCTGCCAGTACTTCCCCTGAAATACTAAGATACGCACTCCCATAGTCTCGGAGGATGTTTGCAAAAGTCTCGGAGGATGTTTGCAAAGACCTCTGATTTTTGTGCAATTTCAAAAGGAACTTTAAATTCTTTTTTATCAGAGCTTATCAGCGTCACCATGGCTGGAGCTTGCGGTGGCAGCTCCATGGCATTGAGCATGGCGCTCAAACCCAATACGATAAATATGATTGATAGTTGTAGCTTCATTAATTACCGCTTTCTTTATTCTTCAACATTTCTTCTAATTCATTATGTAAATAGGTCGGCAAAAGATTTTTTGCTCTTTCAAGAGTTATTTTGCCCTCTTTCACCCACTGTGCCACGTTTTTTACTGATTTGAATTCTGCTTGCGCTATATCTGATGTTTCGAGCAGTTCTTGTTTAGTTTCAAGATTTAACGCTTCCACTCTCGCTATATGCTTCTTTTCTTCCGGCATCATCGGCCTTTTTTCGATTCTAAACCCAAGCTCATTAAGCTTAGCTTTTTCAACGTCTAAAAAAGATCGCGTTTTCATTTTTCTTATCTCACCAGATTCTGTTTTTGTGAGCCCCTTTGTTAATATTTTTTCAATCTCCGCAAATTCTTTTATCGCATTATCCATAAAAACAGACTTTTTATCTTGGTTTAAGCGCTTGGCTTTCTCGCTTAATTCTTTTGTCCAATCAAGCATGGTTTTACCATTTTTGTCCGTGATGCTCATAATACTGCCATGCCCTTTAATCACTTCTACACTCTCATCCATATGTGTTCCCTCCGGCAACCAATTAACATAGGTCTTGAGTAAATAGTATAGGTGACGACCGCCATCATATTTTGCCAACGCGAAAGCCTCTTCGACTGCGATTACGTAGGCAGCGATATGGAGGGCCACATGTGCTTCTTGTGGGGTATATCTTTTACCATGGATTGTACTTTTGTATGTACCTTCTCTTTCTTCTGCAATAAATGGGCCATAGTTTTTATAGCGCTTTGAAAGATTATTAAATCTAATCTGTGGCCCCTTAAGATTTTCAAGCACGTTATATATTCCATATTCTACTATTGTCAGTTCCTGGATAGCCTCTTTCAGTTCATAGGTAGCCGTTTGCCGCTCATAGATAGCCATTATCCGTTCATAGGTACCCGTTTTCAGTTCATCGGTATCATACCGAGGCGTTCCTTCTGCCAACATCATCCCTATCGCATCCAGATCATACCGAAAGCTAAGCTCAAGCTCTCCCTCAATAATGCGCGGTGGCATCCCTTCATTATTAAGTTTATTTTTAAAATCAGGATCAGCAGCAATAGCATTCTCAACAAAGGTTTTTATCGCCTGGAGTTGCCCGGTAAGATCTTTTATTTCTTTAACTAATTTGTTCAGAGCATTGGTATCTTTTTCAGGGTTAGCCTTGATACTTTTGTCTCTAATGTCTCTTACACTTTTGGTCAAATGGCGCACCATATCAGTCAATATATTGGCATCTTTATTTCCAGTTGCCTGCGGAGGTTGCTCCATGGCATTGAGCATAGTAGTAAAACTCAGGATGGCTATAAATAACATACGAAAGTTCATAAGAGTCCTTTTTTTAGCCTAATTCATATACTTTTGAAAATAATAATTATTTCTAATTGAATTATATCATATGGCTGGGCCTGCACACAAGAAAGTGATAATAAACCAGGGAATAGACTTAAAAATGCTTATAATAAAGGCCTTTTTCCACCTTGATATACCCTATAAACCTGCTATTCTTTGCATATACTTTTGCAGAATAAATCGCCTTATCCCAAATTCGAGCAAATCCCATGAATACTATAATAATTCGCCCCTTTAACTCTTCAGATTTGCCAACAGTTATACAGCTCTTTAAAGAAGCGGTTGCCGCCATTAATATTCGCCATTATTCACCTGAACAAGTAGCCGTTTGGACGGACATCGACAGCGAACGCTGGCTAAAAAAGTTAGAACAGAACATTGCATTTGTTGCTGAAATGGATTCAACAATTGTCGGATTTGCCGATATATCCCATGAAGGCTATCTTGACCGCATGTATGTGCATAAAGATTATCAAGCGAGATGGGTATCCCTGCATCTTTTTAAAGCTATAGAAAAAGCAGCGCGAGAGCTTGGCCTTACCAAAATTACTACTGATTGCAGCATCACCGCCAAAGTGCCTGCCGAACGTATGGGCTTTAAAGTGGTAAAGGAGCAGATCGTGGAGAAAAATGGGGTGCAATTTACCAACTATCATATGGAAAAGAAATTAGTTTAAGGCATAGATTTTAAAGAGGAATCACCATGAAAAAATTGTTAATTGCTTCAATTATTGGATTATTACCGGCAGTAATTTCTGCATCTGAAAGAAAAATTAATTGCGATGACTTTGCAAAACATATTGAAAATGAGCTTAAGAAGAAAGAACATGGTATGAATGGTTTTTATGGTGCGTATTATTACCAGAAAACAAATTTTTTCGGCATGCCTGTTGGCAAGCCTGAGCTTTGCACTTCTTATTTCATTAATGGCACATGTGAGGTAACGTATAAAAAAAGAAATTGTAAAGCAGCAGGTGAAGAGGGTGATTCTTATGCAATAATACTTTTGCCTGGCAGAATTGCGCTCTTTAAGCAATATCATAATGCTCTTAAGCAATGCGCAGAAACCTCTGAAGACTCCTGCCCATTAGCAGCGCAAACCATGCGTAAACTTGAAGAAAAAATGGATATGTGCTCGCAATGCATTGATTTATACAATCAAGGCAAGGCTGAAGCATCAAAAAAAGATAAAGAAGAAAAAGTAAGAAAAGATGCTTTTGATAAATTAATTAATGATACCAATAAAAAATAGAGACCCGCTTTCATAGGGAAATCTCGAAACCTCGCTTGATTTTTGCCCTGACTGGCTTTATCATTACAATAATGTTCACTTTTATGAGAAGGCACTGTGCCATGAAAACCGTCACTGTTCGAGCATAACTTGCTCACCAATCTTTATCGTTAATTATCCTGTTTGTTTCTATTAAAAAAACCAAACACGGCTACCAATTTTCTAATTTATCTTTTCTATTATTTTTGTTTGTGGAGTCATACCATGACCAATGTTTTGCTGCAGATTCAAAACATTACTAAAACGTATAAAGTTACCAATAAAACAATTAATGCCCTTAAAGGAGTTTCACTTGATATTTATAATGGCGAAGTTCTTGGCTTGCTCGGCGTAAACGGCGCCGGTAAATCCACCCTTTCATCTATTATTGCAACACTGCATCCGGCAACAAGCGGCGATATTTTATATAAAAACAGCTCTATCTATAATGATCTACCCAGTTTTCGTATGCGCTTAGGCTATTGTCCGCAAAAGCCTAATCTAAATCCGAATCTTACACTCGAACAAAACTTACTGTTTGCCGGAAGATTGTATGGAATGAATGATGATCAGATTGCAGATCGCATTATTGTACTTGCAAAGCGATTTGGATTAGAAAGCTATCTAGCTCAAAAAGCTGAGGTTCTTTCCGGCGGGTATAAACAACGCTTTATGATCGCCCGCAGTCTCATTCATAACCCGGAATTTATTATTCTTGATGAGCCAACGGTGGGCCTTGATCCGCATATCAGGCGCAGTTTATGGGATGTGATTAGAGAGCTTAAAAAAGATGGCATCACCGTCTTGCTTACCACCCACTATCTTGATGAGGCTGAAAAACTCTCTGATCGTGTGGTGATCCTCGATCAAGGACTTATTAAACTCATCGATACCCCTGATAAATTGATGGCCGATTTTAAACAGAAGAATCTTGAAGACGTTTTCCTAGAACTAATGAATACCAATAAAGAATAAAGAGTATTATTATGCAAAAAGTTTCATATTTTACCGTATGCAAAAATCTGATCAAAGCTGATTTGATCATTTTTAAGCAAATGTTTTTAGATAAATTTATCGATCTTTCTATTTGGGTTGTACTCACCACGATTGTTACTGCTTACATAATGCCCTATTTTGGACTTACCGTTGATTTTGGTGTGTTCCAATTAGGCGGCCTTATTGCGGCAACAGGACTTCTTGAAATGGGCAATAGCAATACGGTTGAATTAGTTTCCGATTTTGAAGGGGATCGTGTGATTAGTTTTAATCTCACACTTCCTATTCCTTCATGGCTGGCGCTCGTAAGCAAAGCGGGATATTATTTTATTATTTATACCATTTTATCTCTGCTCATGCTTCCGATTGGCAAATTATGCTTGTGGAATCAATTCGATCTAGCCAGCGTACACTATCCTAAATTTATTTTGGCAATTTTTGCCCTAAACCTGTTCTACGCTAGTTTTGCATTATGGATGGCAAGTATCGTGCCTAATATAAATAAAATGGGCCAAGTATGGATGCGTTTCATTTTCCCGTTATGGTTTTTGGGCGGTTTTCAATTTTCTTGGATGGCAAGCTATAAAACTATTCCTTCATTTGCGATGGTAAATTTGATCAATCCGATGATCTATACTACTGAAGCCGTGCGGGTAGCATTATTAGGGCAAAAAGGCTTTATCAACTTTTGGCTTTGTATATTGGCCATCTTATTTTTTGCCAGCATATCACTCTATTTAGGAATCACCAATCTGAGAAAAAGGCTGGATTTTATTTAAAAATACCATTTACAGGGAAAGTTTATGCAAATCACTACATAAACCTTATGCAAATCCATACATCGATGATAGAATTTTCATAAAACTATACGGATCAAAAAGTAAGGTAACTTTATGAAATTGCCACCTCATCAAAGTGCAAAACCATCGCATTATAATAAAGAAGCTGAAAGCTATGATGCTTTTAATGAGGCTCGATCTGTATTGATTAATTCGACTCTCGAAAAGATACTTAAAAAATATAATGTTAACACCGTTCTTGATCTCACGTGTGGCACCGGCTCTCAAGTTTTCTGGCTTATCAAATGCGGCTTTGGCGTAGTTGGCTCTGATATTAATGCTAAAATGCTCAAGATTGCACAAGATAAAGCAAAGAAGGAGAAATTAGATCTCCAGTTTATCAAAGGCGATATGCGCACCGTGCATGTTGGCGAGTTTGATGCGGTTATTACCATATTCAATGCAATAGGGCATTTGACTAAAGCAGATTTTGAAAAAGCATTACACAATATACATCGGAATTTGAAGAATGATGGCCTTTATATTTTTGATATTGCCAACCTCAATTATTTTTTACAAGGTAATAACATTTGCGATCTCACTATAGATTGGGTAACGGTTACTGATGATACCCGATTTCGAGATATCCAATATAGCATCATCGACACCGATGGAACTCTTACATTCTATACTACATCCATTGTTCAAAAAAGAGCCTCGGCCGGACTAGCTCATGGAGTGCAGATGGGCTATGAAAAACCAAAAATAACAAAAAGCGCCCAAACATTGCAAATTTATACTGCTGATCAACTTAAAGAGTTACTGAATAAAAATGGTTTTAAAGTGATAGAGCAGTGCGGAATTGATGGATCACAATTTGTTGAAGATGAAACTGATCGTATACTTACGGTTGCCCAGAAACAATAATCGGAAAATTTCTAAACTGCAAGCGGTTTTTGTTGCGGTAATAATTTACGCACTTCATCTTCCGATAGCCATTCTTCATGCTCAACCAAATGTTTCATCTGCAAAGTAGCAACTTCTTTATCAAGTTCGCCGGGCACGAAATTAGCACCATTATATTGGAATCCGTGGAATCGAATTCCCCGCTTTTGCATTTCATTGGCAACAGATTCTACCCGCTCTATACTATCGTCAAAGAAAATTACTTGGTCAGGTTTCCATTTCACGCGATCGAGAAATGCTCCCAAGACAGCTCCCTTTGAGGATGTACCGGCGCACAGTATTCCATGATAAAGCATGGGGGAATAACCTTCCTCTGGCGGCAACTCATCAAAAGTCATATCAAGAAAATTTGTCTTACTGAAATCAATGCCAAGCTCTTTGAGTTTATTAAACCGCCACTCGGGAACTGAGGGAATGGTAAAATATGCGCCTGTCCACGTAGCAGTCAATGCAAGTACTTTAACCCCGCGATTTTGCAAGCATGCAATAGTTTGAACAATGGTGGGTTCAATAAGAAGCGAAACCTCTTGACTTTGCAAAATACTCAAATAGTAGTCACCTGAATATTTTGCATTCGCAAAAGCACTGGAAAATAATTCTCCTATCCAGGAACAATCATCTTTATTTTTGATATTAGAACGGAATAGTATGCTAGAAGGCTCAATTAACGTGTCATCTACATCAAAAAGTACCAGTGTGTTTTTATCAGATGTTTTAAGCACATCTGCCGCTTGAGTAAAAGAATCAATCTGCTGAATATTATCAGTTACAACGTGCGGCTTACGCACGGTAAAGAGCGTTATTGTAACTACACAGGCACCAAGAGCGCTTGCGATAATCGCAATCTTATTAATTCTCATTATAGTTTTCCCTTCTTAACTGACAAATTATTTCTTTAATTCTTTCATACCATTTTCGAGCAATCGTATTATTTCTTTATCAGCATTCTTTATTTCATTCTCCCAAGAATGCGAGCCAACTGAGGGGAATAATGTTTCAATATTATTTAATTGTTGCTGAGCAATAGCAAGAGCGGTCCGCCCTTGGTTATCCAATATTGTCAGATCAAGCCTATTTGAATATGTCTGAAAAAAAGAATTGAGCAACCCAGATGGCAACAAGCCTAGATATAATTTCCCAATAATTTCCGGCGGTAGCGCAACGATTTGTGTGGCACCCGGCGCATTAGTATTCAAAACCATTTTTACCATTGCAAGATTAGCATAACTTACCGCACACATTAAGGGAGTTCTCTCATCCTCGATGCAATTAATATTCGCGCCATGCTCAATAAGGATTTTAGCCGCTCCGATCATCTGCTTATGAACTGCAAAATGCAATAATCTTGCCAGCATTGAGCCATTTTTTCCTTGATCAGCATTTTCAAGAATAAATACCAGAAAATCAAGCCACTCTGTATACTCTTGTTCGCGGTGATGACAATATATGATCCTTCTTGCCGCAGAATCAAAGGCCGCTTCATCGGTGAGCATATTTTTATTGTGTGATAATAGTTCTTTCATTTTTGCAAAAATAGGGGCCACATCACCGCATCCATCCTCTTCAAATTCCGCTTGGGCGAGTAATTCATTAAATTTTTGCTCATCAGCGCTTATAGTTGCATTGGCCGGCAATTCCATACCTCTGGCAATCTGTGCAATGAACAACAAACTGAGTGCTGCTAAAAGTGTTTTTAAGTTTTTCATATATTTTAAACTCCATTTTAATTAAATTTCATAGAACTACAAATACTTTATTTTACTAATATGAATTTATCACAAAGATGATTGTATTGCAAGGCAAAATACTCAAAATACCCCTTTTAACCTGAATTGTTACAAATAGAAAAGATTTATAATGAAAAATAGCAATTGACATTATGCAATACCATGCTATAATTTCAATTAGAAACTGGTCAAAGTGGCCGGTACATTATCCAAAATAATGGAGTTTATTATGAATAAAACAATCACAAAATTATCGATACTCAGCTTACTTGCAATACCTGCAACACAAATCAATGCGGGCATTCAAAATGGCGTTTTACAGCCTGATCATATTCACATTGAAAATGATACGAATACCACCATCACCGTTAAATTAGGTGGCGCACTTGCCATCGATGGGCCATGCGAATCTGAGCGCACCCTTGATCCCGTTATTTATGGAAGCATTACGAAAGCTCATGCGAAAGGTAGTGGCGATAACTCACTCAATTTGGTAAGTGAGGCGATTAAATCGGGAGAAACCTTGATAATAGATACCTACCAAGGTGAAATAGCGCGTTACAACCAAGAAAAAGGATTGAATGAAACTAAGGATTTCATATTTGTTTACAATGAAGCAGCCAAACCGATTGGTGCCATTCTTTATCCGTTGCAAAAGTATGGAAAATCAGTCGAAAATAACTCGGTAATATGGAGCATTAAAGCATCGGATCTCATTAAAAAAAGAGTGATTAATCCCTATCCTGAATTAAATCATAAAGGTCTTTTAGAGCGCGTGTATGCAACCTTACGCGCATCATTAAAATCAACCCCTTCTTTAACTATTCCTCGTGTTCAAGTTACCAATGATACCAAAAAAGAACTTGAAATTGAGGATGCAACAAACTATCGCGTACAGATTAATGGCAACTGGATAACTGCCGGTTACCAAACAACCAAATCGTATGCTGCAAACCCGGGCGCAACCGTCAGTATTGATACCCCTCAGCAATCTGTTCAAGATTTCGTGAAAGATGCTACGGATACCAAAAAAAGAGCCCTTCGCATTTATAATTTTGAATCCGGACGCAACTTAGTAGGCACCATGGAATATTATCCTTCCACTAATTCAGTGAAAACGGTAGATGGCATAACCTATATCGTATCGAAGCCGTTGAATGTAAACGCATCTGATATCATTAAGAAACAGGCTATCGCCGATAAAAAAGCTGAAAAAGAACACTTGGAAAGGGTATTAGCCGAAGTAAAGCAAGAGCTTAAAGAAGCGCGGCAAATGAGAGCGCGATTATAACAGTAACTATAGCCGGGGCTGCGAATTAAAGCAGCCCCTATATAAATGGAGAAAACTATGTTAAAAATAAAGAATTATTCAATGTATCTTTTATTAGTAACTGCACTCGCATTCAGCTCTCTTGCCAGCGGCATGGATGCTGATCACACACAACGTAATGCAATTACCAGAATTAATGCGATTACCAATCATTTAACACCACAAGCACCTACCAGCGGCACATTACATCATGGCATTACCGAAAGTGGTATCGAATATGCCTTTTATAAGGTTGCTACTAAAAAAGAAAATCAGCACGCAAGCCCAACCGTGCAAAAACAGACTGGTTTGAGTATTGAGGATTTTAATACAGAAAACGATTATAAAAAAGCAAAGCAATTATTGAAAGATAATTGGGATGATTTAATTGGTTATGATGAACCGTGTACTGAAGATTCTTGCCAAACAGTTGCATATTACTTGTTCAAAACACAAAGATCAGCTAATTATCGTCCTCACCCATTAATAGTTAAAACGGTGAAAAATAATGGTCAAATGATCGGCTTCATTGGCTATGTGTTATATGATTCTGCAAATAACGATAAAAATTACCCATCAGGTTATCTTCTCAATGCACCACTTGATGCTGGCCATATTGAAATAATGGCGGTAGATGCAGCATATCGCAGAACAGGAGCAGGCATGCAATTAATGCAGCATGCGCTCAATGATCTTATTCAAAAAGGTGCCAAAAAAATAAATCTAGGGGTTAAAAATGATAATAAACCCGCATGGAATTTATATCTTAAATTAGGCTTTACCATTGATAAAAAATTTGATGATAAAAATACTATGTTGGTAAAAATAATCAAGAAATAAGCGACGGCAACAATTACTTTATAAAATACATTATAAAAAGATACGAGAGGCTCTATGTTACCAAAAATATACGCATTAATTATATCCGCATTCTGTATCAGCTTACTTGCTGCCATGGATCCCTCAGAAAATCAACCGTGGGAAAAGAAGCTTGCCGAGCTAACCAATGGCCGCTCATCCGGGCGCAACAGTCCGCATGAAACTACCGCAGGGACATGTTGAAGATTTTGTGAAAGATGCAACGGATAACAAAAAAAGAATCCTACGAATTTATAATTTTGAATCTGGGCGCAACTTAGTGGGCACCATGGATTATCCTACCTCTGATCCAGTGAAAACAGTAGATGGCATAACCTATATCGTATCGAAGCCTCTCAATGTTAACGCATCTGACATAATTAAGAAACAGACTATCGCTGATAAAACTGCTGAAAAAGAAAGATTGGAAAGAATAATAGCAGACATCAAACAAGAGCTTAAAGATGCACAGAAATTGAGAGCTCGATTATAATACTATATATCTATAAAGGGGCCGTGGATTAAAGCGGCCCTTTTTCATTAGGAGCGCAGTAATTTTTGCAGAAGAAAGATGGGGGTACAAAAGTCTTTTGCCCCATGTTGCAAAACTCATCAAAGAATTCTTCATCTTTCCAGATAGCAGTCAAAGCGCATACTCTTGCCCAAATAGAAAATTAATATAAAATACAAAAGAATAGATATTACGAAACATTTCTTAATTAATGGACTATTTATGAAAAAGCTTATTATTCTTCTTGCAAGTATATCTTTATTCTCACATGCAGTTGAGCGTTTTCCGCAAGCACTTCTTGATGAAGAAGCGAGAAAGCAAAATTTAGAATCTGCTCAAAGAAGATTGGATGAAATGGCAAAACATAACTATTTGCCTAAATTGCAAGCTGAAGCGATTGCATTTATTAAACAAATGGCGCACTCTAAAAATGGTAAGCAAACGGGGCCAATCGGGAGCCATGAATTGGCAAAGCGGCTTGACCATAAAGCACAAAGAGCTCTTAATGAAGTTGTTTATTATAATCGGGCAATAAAAAGAAATATGCGGGCATTATATCCCGTTACAGAATCTGATAAGAAAGAAGCTCCTTATAGACTTGGAAGGCTTCCGGAGGATGCTCATAAAGTCATTCGAGAATTTCAAGCCGCTGTGGCTGCTGATAAAGAGCATGATGAAAAAGATATACTCAAAGAACTAGAAAAACAGCATGAGGAATATAAAAGAATAGTATATCGTGATAAGAAATCTGAATTGAATAAGCAGCACTTTGCCTTAGAGTCAGCTCAGAAAAAAGTACTTCTCACTCAATACGCTCTCTATTTGCACAATTCTCTTATGATTGGACTCAATGGTTTGGACTTTAACTTGCGATATAATTCTGGCGGGTATCCGGCAGAGTATAATTAACCTCAGACACTGCGAGTGCCTTTAAATCATTTCGATGAGCCAGAACATTTTATAAACCCACCATTGCTTAATCCATTAATAAATCTAGCAATCGCTCAGTGGCAAAACTCAAAACACCCTGCTCAAATAATTCAATTTGAAAATACATAAATTTTATATTATTATACGTTGAATTAATTTTCATTATTTGATACCATAATGAGCATGTAGCCGCACTTTTCACCCCTAACCTTATGAGTATTAAAAATGAATCTTAAGCCTATGTACTTATCTGCCCTCTTTGCATCATTCTCTTGCCCGGTATTGAGCATGGAGCAAGCAGCCCCGGCAAGCACTCTTTCTAATGCAGCGTTAGCTGTTCCTTATGCAATCAGCGCAGGAAGCGTCGGTGCCGGTGCATTAGTCGCACGCACGATTGATAAAAATCAGAAATCAATTTTGAATGGTCTTGAAAAGACCGGCATTTTCTTGTTTAAAACAACTCCTGCTTATATTCAAAAAAAGGTTCCGTTTGTTCAAACAGCGTGCAACAAAATCGGTAATTTTTTAGAGCCTTACAATACTGACTATAATAAAGTTGCTGCTGCCTTAACTTTTATTTCAGCACCATATTTATACGTAACTATCGCAATAGAACCGAAAAGAATTGCTGCATGGCACCGCGCTCAATTACCAGTCCCAAAGTCTCTCATTGCAACAACAGTGTTTACTGGATTGATTACCGGATCTACGCTGTATATCCAAAGCCAGCTATGGGAAGGCAAAAAAGCAAAAGAAATATACAATCTTTAATCTTTTGCCCTGTATTTTCAATTTCATTAATTTGTAAAACTTAACCAATAAAGTATCATATAACCTAGTTATATAGAATGTCCTATTTGAGCAAAAGTAAACAGATGCAACAGAAAAAAATATCTCTTGTGAGCGCCATAATTCTCAATGTAAACATACTGGTTGGATCGGCAATTTTTGCTTTTCCCAGTTTGATGGCCGGCATTGCAGGTAATGCAAGTTTTCTTTCATGGGGAATAGTTGCACTTTTATTTTTGCCTTTAGTGTTAGCCGCTGTCGAATTAACCAGCCTTTTTCCGGGGGCGGGTGGCTTTTATACCTATGCAAAGGAGGGCCTGGGAAAAGAAGCAGGTTATTTAGCCGGTTGGCTGTATATTGTTGGCTATACATTTTCAGTGGTTCTTGAAGGCTTGGCACTCAGAAAAATAGTTACTTCCTACTGCTTATCTGTACCTTTCATTGATAATGTCTTTATTTTTAATCTTCTGTTTGTAAGCATTTTAGTGCTCTTTAATATGTTAAGCCTTAAAGTAATGAGTAACTTTCTGAGCTTCTTTACGATCTGTAAGATATTACCACTCGTAATATTAATTTTATTAATTCCATTTATTATAAATCCCAACTTCTCAATTACGAGTACTGAGCTTTCCTTATTGCCGGCTTCATTGCCCTTGGCAATCTTTGGATACTTTGGTTTTGAATATTGTTGCAATATTACTCATCATATTGAAAACAGCAAAAAGAATGGGCCGCGAGCGATCATGATCGGTTTTTTGGCAACTGCGCTCATTTACATGCTCTTTCATTTTGGTCTTTTAAATCTTATGGGTGCTCAAAAACTTGCTGAATGCGGCGCTCCGGCCTACGCATCATTTTTGACTATGCCAATCCCCTACTTAAAAGAATTTATCAATTTCTTTATTCCTATTGCTTCTATTATCGCAATTTGCGCAACTGCTATCGGACTTCTTAATGCAAACACGGAAGTATTATATGTAATGGCCCAAGAGCGTCAATTTTATAAATGGCATTTGTTATCCAAGGTTAACACATATGGCCGGCCTATCGTAGCATTATTGCTCCAGAGTTTTATAATTTTTTTGATTTTAATGTTTGTCCCTTATATTGCGGTTATTAATGGCCTGTGTAACGTAGGGGTTTTCTTAGCCTATCTACTTCCCTTTATTTCTTTATTGATTTTACAACGCAGCATTGGCAGCTATAGAAAAATGCCTTTGACCATTTTAGCAATTGCTATTATTGTGGGTCTCATTATTTACAACTGGCTATTCATGGCAGATTCGCTCATTGAACGTTTGCTGTATACCGCATTGCTATGCTGCATTATTGGTAGCGGATTTTTAATTCGAAATCGCGAACGATGAACACAATGAAGAGGATAGCCATTATTGGCAATGCCGGATCGGGTAAATCAATACTGGCCCAAAAGCTGCATACCATTTTTAAGTTGCCGGTTTATCATCTTGATAAATATTTCTGGAAACCGGGGTGGGTAAGGCCCGATCCTATTGAATACAAAAAAATCCATGGCAGTTTATGTGATAAGGATGAATGGATCATCGAAGGCCTTAATCTGAAGCTTTTGGATTATCGCATTAAGCAAGCCGATATGATTATATTTTTAGATTTTCCACAGTACCTTTGCTTTTGGCGTATTTTTAAAAGATCCGTAAAATATTATGGAAAAGTAGCTCCAGGGAGTGCCGAAGGATGCCCGGAAAGATTTAATTGGGAATTTTTAAATTGGGTGCGTGCTTTTAAAAAAAGATATTCTGCCAAAACACGTGAACTTTTAGCAGGTTACGCAAATACAAAACAGATTTATGTTTTTAGATCGCAACAAGAAGTTGATAAATTTGTTGAAAAAATTGCACAAGATTAAAGAGCCGCTAAAATCCTGCCATCTTTCACCTCATATATATCGTTTACTGATATGGCTTTCAAAAATTGCTGATCATGAGAAATAATAATCAGCGCCCCCGGATATGCTGCCAGAACTTCAATAAGATACTCGCGTGTTTGCAAATCGATATTATTGGTAATCTCATCAAGCAGTAAAAGATACGGATTTTTTGCTGCGATGAAAGCAAGCGATAAGCGAGCCTTTTCACCTCCCGAGAGATTGCCTACTTTATTTTCAACTTCATGTTGGGTTGAAAAGAGAAAATCATTCAGATGCTTGCGCACTTCAAGATTGGACCATTGGGGCGCTGCTTCTTGAATAACCTGAAATATGGTCAGCGATGGCGGCAAAGTGGAATAATGTTGATCCAAGTAGCCAATATTATTGTTGGCCGGCATATGCCAATTGCCTTGGATTTTGATCTGCGGTTCATGCAAAATCGCTTTTAAAAAGGTTGATTTACCTGAACCATTAGCGCCGGTTATTGCAATGCGATCGGTTGGCTGAATCTGCATATTGATATCATGCAAAATAGGAGGTTTATCTTTATACCCGCAGCTTCCGTTTACAATAGAAACAATCGCTTTATGCGTAACTGTGGTGCGCATGCCGACATTAAATTTGGGCTTAATTTTTTTATGAACAAATGCCTGCCCAAGCTCTGCTTGAATAGATTCTTGCATATATGATAACCGTTTGAGATTTTTCCCTTCGGATCGGGAGCCACTTTCTTTCATGGCGCCAAGCAATGTGCGATCTTTTTCATGAATATTGGCCACTTTGCTTTGAGCGGCTCTTTTATGCTCTTGTTCTAGCGCTTTGCGCAATTTACGTTTTTCTTTATGCAATTGCTCGCGTTGCTGTTCAAGCTGTTCTTGCTGGGCATCATGCATCGCCAGATACTCAGCATAATTGCCGGCAAAAATGGTAATGGTCCCATGTTCAATATGCCAAATTTCATCAAAATCGAGCGCTAAGATATCCGGATCATGAGAAACAATGATCATTGTGTAATTCCAAGAGCGCAACATGCGAATAAATGAGGTTTTATTATGCTGGTCCAAATGATTGGTTGGCTCATCAAGGCATAAAACATCAGGACCCACACTTAAAGCACCCGAAAGGGCTTTATTAAATCGTTGGCCACCACTTAAGTGCGGATACTCGGTTATTGCTTGGGGCACATAGCCAAAGGTAATCCCTTCGGGAATTTTTACATGCCCTGATGTTGGTGGCGTGAGCCCTTGAATTGTTTTAAGCAAGGTCGATTTGCCGGATCCATTTATACCCATAATAACAATGTGCTTGCCCGGATGAATTTGAGTACTAAAGTTTTCAAAGCAGATTTTTGGATTGGCATATAATGAAATATTGCTGATGGTAATAGGTTTGTGGCTCATAAATTTTGTCTCCCCGTGCAAAGCCATCTTGTTCAGTGAAGCAAGCGCCATGGCTCTTTTATCAAGCAGAATTATGCTAATTTACCAATCGACTACCAAATCAGCATAATTCCCTTGGAAAGAGCGAAGCTCTGCCATTTATTCTTATTCGTTTCGTTAAAAAGTACTTATAAAGGCCCCAAGCTTGCCAATCCTATCTTTAATGCCTGCAGTCTTAGGAAAATCTTCTTTTTCAAGCGCCTCAGTGAGCCGTGAAAATTCAGTAGCCATGCAATAAATATAGGCATTGCCAACCGCAAGGTTTTCTCCAGATTTTTGATTATAGGCTTGAATTGCCAGGGGAATTAATTCCATATCAATCAAATGCAAGTAACGAAATTCATGATAAACGGTATCAATTGCCGCTGACGTAAAATCTATACTGCCGGATAGTTTTTTGGTTGCCGGATCAATGAGAATGTTATCTGCATGCAAATCATTATGCACTAATTCTAATTTTTTGTCGGCATCTATTATGCGTTGATATTCATTTATGAAATGGACAAATAGTTCTTGAAGATGTTTATCAGTTAATACTTTGGAAAGTCTTGATTGTAGAATATCCGGTTTTAAGGGCCAATCGGCGCGGGTAAGCCCTATTTTTTCTGCAGCATCAAGAGTGATGCTTGAATGCAACTCATAAAGAAATTGCGCAAAATCATCAGCAAATTGTTTTTTCTGAATTTCAGTAAGTTCCTCATACATTGTAGCGGCAAGCGGCACACCTAAAATCTTCTTATATCCAAAGCAATAGGCATCGGGAAAATAATAAGCAACTTTTGGGATAGAGCAGGCAATTTTATTTTCAAGCATTTTTAGAAGTTGCACTTCAATGCCCATATGCTGTTGCACATCCGAGTTTTTGGCAAATCGAAAGATCCATGTATTATTTACCTCAATAACGCAATGTTCATCGCCCTGCTTTTGTACAATCGACTGTATACATAGATCGGGAATGTTTTTTTCTAAAAATAGCTTATTGTTCATGTTTCAAAATTCGATTGCCGGGATTAAGATTATTTTTCAGGTATTTATCAAAAAAATCGGTTGTATATTTCTTAGCTCTATTTTGCATTTTTCTCGACTGTGCTGATGAAGCGCCAACATCAACATCAATAAATTTGGATAACAATTGGCCGAGTAGCGTTGCGTGCAAAAGGAGCGGTAAATCAGTGAATGCGCCATGGCCAATATTATCAATATCAACAATTGTCATATTTCCCTGTGATGCGCTTGCTAATTGATCCAGTTTCTCACGTTCAATTTTTCCCTCGGCATCGGCCCATATGCGGCTTTTTTTGGCTACGATTTCCAAAAAGGGAGTATGCAGGGGCTCCATATTTAAATTGCCACGAAGACCACTATCAAACGCAACGCCGGCTTTAATACGAGCATCTTTTAAACACATGTGCATCGTAAGCGCTCCGCCTCCTGAATGTCCGGCCATGCCGATGTGATCTATGTCGAGTTTTTTATAAAACATCGACGAAGGTTGAGCATTGAATTGTGATACACTGTCTAAAACAAAAGTAATATCATGGGCCAGCGTTTCAAATTGTTCTCGCTTCCAGGCCCTAGTAATCTCTTTGCCCTCTCTTTTTTTTGAGCTCAATAGACTATCAATGTATCTGCCATCAGGAAATCGTGTTCTTGCAGCCATATAGGGATGATTGATGCCAATTACTATATATCCCTGGCTAGCAAGCTCTTGCATGAGCCATGTGTATTGTTGAATCATGGGGCCTGATCCATGGGTGACAATAATCACCGGAAATAAATCGCCCTTTGCTAGTGCCGCATTGAGCTGCGCGTATATTTTTGTTTTTTGCAAACCACCAAGCAGCCAAGTAGGGATACCGCTTTGCGTGTGAATAAATTCTTTGAAATTTTCAATCGCATCAGCATCATAAAGCGTATTGGGGTTCTCTGTTTTTATATTTGTTGGATACCAAATATGCAGCATTAATTCGCGTGGTGAATTCGGATTGTTTGGTTCTTTCCGCTTGGTATCAATTAAATGAAGTTCTGTTGTGCCAACGCCATAGCAACCTGTGGGTGCCGGAAAATTATTGAGATTACCGAACATAATAATCCTCATTGTTCTTTGCCATACACTGGACTTCAATATTTCTATTTTTTAATTTTTATTTTTTCCGTTATTTCCGGCAAGCCTTTCAGCAGAGCAATAAATTGATTGCGATCTTTATTCTTAAGGTATACATCAAAAAAATCAACCACGAGTTTTCGGGTAATCTCAATTCCTTTTAATGGAGCAATTGTGCCTGGTGGCAGAGACGGCAATAAGAAAGGGTAATCAGTAAAACTCATATGATCTGCTTTTTTGAGAATTGCTAAATATGCATCATTAAGAAGATAATTAAATAAGTTTTCTATAGCTGATCGATAGTCAATAATCACTTTATCAACGTCTGCTTTTGTCATGTGCATTTTTTCAAGCATCTCATCAGGAGGATAATTTCCGAGATCAACCGATTGGCTAGCTTCTAGGAACATAAATGGTTTATCGAAAGCCATTTGCGCATCTTTTCCTTCCGGGGAACCATCAATAAGAATACCTGCCTTACATCTGCTATCCTGTCGACAAACCTGCACTGCAGTAGCGCCCCCAAAAGAGTGCCCAAATATGCCAATGTGTGATAAATCCAGCTTAGAAGTTAATAAATGATTTGGATCATTTATGTTCATTTTTTCTAATTTATCAAGAACAAATTTAGTATCCTGCACCCATCTATCCATCATATCCGATAATCCCTTTGATCGTATCTCTAGCATTTCGTTTGGATTATCTACAGGTTTTTGTGTTACCGGCTTGGCATCTTCAGGCCTAATTATTCTGCCATCAGGGAAAAAAGTAACTAAATTGTCATATGGGTGATCAATTCCAACAACAATATATCCATGGCTTGCCAAATCTTCCAATACACTTGTGTATGATCGAACAACCCCAGCACCGTCGCCCGGTGAAAAGATGACTACCGGCCATCGGGTGTTAGAAGATGAAACTGAAGCATTATATATACTACGAGTTTTAACTACATCAAGAAACCCTAATTTCTCTAAAGGAGTATGCGATTGCTCACTTATAAAATGTTTAACATACGGCATCTCCTGAGATAAATATGGATAGGGCTCACCTTCAATGTTTTTATCGATTGGATACCAAATGTGAACCATTAATTCCCGATAATCTTCAGGATTTTTTGACGCGTTTTCTTTGCGGCTCTTATCAATCAAATGATACTTGGTGGTACCAACCGCAAATGGACCCGTTAGTGCCGGTAATTGTATTACGTGCCGCTCCTTATGCATACAAAATAAAGTTATTATGGCACCGAGTGCTACGGCACCAGTAATTAAAATGATTTTATTTATTTTCATTATTTCATCACAATGTTTTGAGTTTGGAATTCTATAAATAAAACTGTAACAAAGGCCCATAGCAAGCACAAGAATTCAATTTTGATGGAACTTAGTACTTTTTCGATTAGCCAAGAAGAAAATAATACATAAAAAGAATATCTTTAACGGCAATTCTCTGCTAAAATAGTGCTTATTTTAAACACTTTATACGGAGAAACAATGATCGCCAAAAAACTCATATTGATACTTTTACTGGGCACAAAAATGTATGGCTGTGCAAGATTTTTAACAGATCAATGGGAGAAAGAAATGCAACAATCTGAGCCAAGAAGCGGCCGCATGGATTGGTGGGCACCACAAAATGAGTTTGCCGCTGACCATCTTAGAAAATGCGCCGCAGCGAGCAAAGAAAAAGAACAAGCCCTTAAAGAGTCACCCGCAACTGCTGAGTATAAAAATGCTCAAGTACAAGTATCTGCTGATACTGCTGATTGCCTTGATCAATCCACTATGAACAAACTTTTACATCTAACTGCAGCCGCAGGAAAACTTCAGGCAGTGCAATACCTTATTACAAAGGGAGCACCAGTAAATGCGCGCGATGAAGATACCTGGACTCCATTAATGAAAGCAACAGAAGGCAATCATCTTGCGGTTGTTAAAGCCTTACTGGATGCCGGTGCCGATATGGATGCTTATTCTGACTATTGCAGGATTTGTGATGCCGCTATTTATGGCGATTATCCGCCAAATTGGCGGGGACCAACAGAACGTAGAACTCCTGTACCTCATAAATGCCGGGAAGTAACATCAGCTCTTGAGCTTGCAAAATCTGGCAACCATGCTGAAATTAAAAATTTGTTTGTAGAGTATAAAAGCCGCAATAAAAAAACTAACGGATAAAAATGAATCACATCGAAATTGAACTTCGATATGAAGTTCTCAAGCCTGAACAACTTGTACCATTTTTAGCCTCTTTTGAAAAATTACATCAAAAGCATGACGTTGATATTTATTTGGATAATCCGCAAGCGCTGCTCTATCAGAAAGGTATTTTCATTCGGATTCGCAATGGTAAAAAATTAGATATCAAATTTAATCGCGCAACATTGGATAATCCTGATTTAGCGATTCAAGATTATTGCGAAGAGCATAGCTTTGCGTTGCCATTGCAAGAAAAAGATTTGAGCAAACTCAATAAATTGCTTATCAGCCTTAATTTACAACCAATGGCAGTTGCTGATCTTGAGCATTTGAAGAGCGCTAATAACTTTGATGAACATTATAGAGTTGATAAAATGCGAACTTCGTATAAGCATGATTCTTTTACGGTATGTTTGGATGAAGTCGCCGATCTTGGGATGTTTCTTGAAATTGAGTTGATGGCAAATACCATTGAAGATCTTGCAGCGGTAAAGCAACAGATGCAGCAGCTGATTAAAGGGCTTGATTTGGCACCATTAAAAACCGGATATGGAACACTGCTCTTGCGCAAGAAGCACTTTGAGCATTATTTGCAGGGCAGATTTATTTTAGAAGAAGATAAGATATATAGGAAAAGCCACAGAAATAAAGCCTAAAGAGCGATTTCATTTGACACACGCGCTTCAAATTGACAAAATAAGAAAGCAATATCAAAAAATATTAATTTTTAATTTCACAACAGGAAATACATGAAGAGATTCATACTCCCACTGTTTTTATTAGTCAGTTCTGCAAATATCTTTAGTTTGAATCCGGCATTAGTAAATGGAGTTCGCATAGCAAGGCAGTATGTTTCTCCAACGATTGCAACCGCATTTGGACTTAAATTAACCCATGAAGCTCTCAAGCCTATTATCCATACTTTCAAAGATGCTCGGATTGACTTGAAAAATGCAAAAGAATCTTTCGCACGTTACACAGAAATGATTAATAAAGAGAAAGCCGAACTTGCACCTGAACAAGCAAGCCGCTACCAACCTTCTTCAAGCCTTCAATGGGACATCGATTTTAATGGTAAAAAAAGCCAAAGAACGTATCTTCAATGCCTCAAAGAAGAGTTTGCGCTCAAATTTTTTACTGGATCTTTACGCTATGATTATCGCACCGTTGGCGCCGCATTACTTGCGGGCGGATTAATCACTGCTAATGGTCTGTATGAATTGGGACTAGGGACCGCCATTGAAAAGATTGTAAGAAGATAAATTTTTCACTATCCTCATTTTAATTGCAATGTCAGCCCCGAAATAAAAAATCGGGGCTTTTCAATTCTTGAAGAAGATAAAGTATTTCCAAAACTAGAGACAATAAAATGACTATAAAAAAACAGATTATCGCTATCGGTGGCGGTGGCTTTAGCAGCAAAAGAACGTCAACGAATACAATTTCAGTCCCCGAATATTTTTTACAGCAAACCGAAAAAGACAATCCTAAAATTTGCTTTATCCCCACGGCCAGCGGAGAATCGCAATCATATATTGTGAACTTTTATCAAGCATTTACCAAACTCGATTGCCAGCCATCCCATCTTTCATTTTTTTCGCCACATACAGCGGATATTGAATCATTTATTTTAGAACAAGATGCCATTTATGTTGGCGGTGGCAATACTAAGAGCATGTTGGCCATTTGGAGAGAATGGAACTTTGACACTTTTTTAAAGCGTGCCTACGAAAAAGGAATTGTTTTAGGCGGTGTGAGCGCCGGTTCAATTTGCTGGTTTCAAGAAGGCGTCACTGATTCAATTCCGGGCCCATTAACCGCAATCAAAGCGCTAGGATTTTTAAACGGCAGTAATTGTCCGCATTATGATGGCGAAGCTGAACGCAGACCTGCTTATCATAAGCTATTGCTCGATGAAAAACTTTCAGCCGGCATTGCTATAGATGATAATGTTGCCGTTCACTTTATTGATGGTAACGTTTTTAATGTGGTGAAATCGAATCCTAAAGCAAATGCGTATCATGTGTTTAAAGAAGATAATACCGTTGTAGAAAAGCCGATTTTATGACAAAAATCATTCTCAAAAGAATTAAGGGAAAAAGATAGATTATGATTTCCCAAAAAATACGCTGTTTCGGCAATGAACCCGGTAAAGAATTTTATGCCAAATATCATGACACTGAATGGGGCATTCCCTCGCACAACGATCGGCATTTGTTTGAAATGCTCATTTTAGAAGGGGCTCAAGCCGGATTAAGTTGGGAAACAGTGTTAAAAAAGCGTGACGGCTATCACAAGGCGTTCCATCACTTTGATCCACGCAAAGTCGCTTTAATGAAAGATCATGAACTCGAAGCATTACGCCAAAATCCCGATATTATTCGCAATCGGCTAAAAATATATGCTACACGCCAGAATGCATTAGTATTTCTAGAAATACAAAAAGAATTTGGATCCTTTGACCGCTATGTGTGGAGGTTTGTGAAGGGTAAGCCAATTATGCATCATCCCAAAAAATTTACCGATCTTCCAAGCACCACTGCAGAGAGTGACGCGCTATCCAAAGATTTAAAAAAGCGAGGAATGACATTTGTGGGCTCTACAATTATTTATGCATACATGCAAGCAGTAGGCCTTGCCAATGATCACATCATCACGTGCTGGCGTTAACTTACATTAATGATATCCAGTCCACTTTTTAAGCAAATATTGTAATTCCGGCAAATAAGCGTACAGTAATAATTGGGCCTTTATGAGGAAACCGGTTTTCTAAGACCTAACCATTGAAACCAAGAAATAGAAATTACTACAGTGATCTCATCTTGATTTCGGGTTGGATAGCATAACTACAATCTTTTTAACCGTTTTCTTTTAATAAAGGATATCTTTATGGCATTATCACTTCTGCAAAAAATCGTTAAACCCATTTTTGGCACCTTTGAGCAAGAAGAATTTAATAAGTTCTTACGCATGGGCGCAATCTTTGCTTTTATCATTGGTTCGTATTGGACGCTTCGTCCACTCAAAAAAGCAATCTTTTGCACCCTTGTAGGCGCTTCAGACACCCCTATTGCCAAAATGGGATCATTGTTCTTCCTCATTCCCATCATCATGATCTACACCAAAATGATTGATATCTATAAGCGAGAAAAAACGTTTTATATTATTTCAGGCACGTATGCTGTTTTAGCGCTCATCTTTACCGTGCTGCTTGCCTATGTGCCAACTCCAGAAGCCTGCAAAGCAGTGCAAACGGGATGGAGCATTAATAGCGCAACGCTGCTTGGTTATGCATTTTATATGTTTGTTGAAACCTACGGCTCAATGATTCCGGCGCTTTTTTGGTCGATCGCCGCCGATACCACCACGCCTGACTCTGCTAAAAAAGGCTTCTCTTTTATTGTGGCGATTGGGCAATTTGGGGGCATTGTGGGGCCCTATTTTATCGCCAGCCTGCCGCGCCGCCTGGGATTACAAACAAGCGCGCTCTCTCTTTTTATTTGTGTTCTAACAATCGGTTTATCAATGTTCTTTTTGCGCCGCTTTTTTACCAAAACACCTGCGCATCTTATGGCATCTTTTCATGGTGAAAATGAGAAAAAAGAAGAAGAAAAACAAGAGCCGGGTTTCTTTGAAGGGCTTAAATTATTGGTGTCACACAAATATTTATTGGGAATATTTGCCGTTGTCGCTTTCCCGGAAATTATTACCGCCGTTTTTGATCAACATTTTGATACCTTGGCTTCCCAGCAATATTCGGGTACCCATTTATTAGAGTATCTGGGCACCTATGCAAGCGCAGTAAATATCATCGCCCTCACCTTTCTTTTATGCGGTATCGGCAACATCACGCGCATTTTTGGCCTGGGCATTTCATTGGTCCTAATGCCAATACTATATGCGTTGGCAACCCTTGGCTTTATCAGCCTCAATAGTCTCAGCTTTTTATTTGTCTTGATGGCCAGCTCCAAAGCGATCAATTATGCCCTCAACGGCCCGGCAATTAAACAATTATATATTCCAACCACCCATGATGTCCGCCTCAAAACACAAGCATGGATAGAATCATTCGGTTCGCGCGGATCAAAATTAAGCGGTGGCGCCATTAACTTAGGGCTCAAACCGTTGCAAAAACAACTTGGCGCCGTTGCCGGACGCGCACAGCATGCCTATTATGCGAGCTATTTAATGTTCGGATTTATTTTCTGCTGGTTCTTTATCGCGCTCTTTTTAGGGAAAAAACATAAAAAGGCAATTGCTGATAAGAAAGTTGTTTGTTAATCGGTACGCAATTAATTTTATAATCGGAAAGCCTTGATTGATAAAAAAATTAAGGCTTTTTCTTATTCATATCTTCAACTTTTTTTTGCAATACCGAAGCATCATGGAGCCATCGCGCATATTGCGCCACGAGGAATTCCCATTGCACCACAGAAAGCATTTTATGCATTTCTACATCTTTTTTTTGATCCTGCCTTGCGCATGATTGTAACGCAAGTGCTGCATCCCGTTGCCATACTATTTTTTCTCTTTTTTGAACTTCAATTGCAAGCAAATTTTGCATTTGTGATGAGCCAACACAAATAAACTGCCCGGCATAATTTTTGGTGAGTGATAACTGATGAATTAATTTTATGGCATCTTTTGCAAGATGCTGCGCATGCGCTTGTTTGATAATTATTTCATGATTCTGATTAAAAATTCGCCTATCTTCTTCCGATAGTTCATGATACCGCACCACCTCAAGCATTTCTTGGAGTAATTGCTTCTTATCGTGCGCATACACGGCACTGCACGAAAGCGTTAGGCCAATCATCATATACTTATTAAAAAAAATTGTTCTCTTCATAATAGATGATACCTCTGAGTTACAAATAAATTGAGCACACAGGAGATTTTGACGAGCAGAATAAAAATTAACTATACCAATCACCATAAGAAAAACAATAAAATTCTTGTTGTTTTTGATACGCATTGGCTACCGTACTAAAAAAAGGAGCATCAATGAAAAATTCAATTTTTGCCGGCATACCTCCAGAAAGTATCAAAAAAGCAAAAAAATCTCCCTTCCCGAAATTTGTACCGCCGATGCTGGCAACCCTAACCACCGATTATTTTTCCCGTAACGATTGGATCTATGAACATAAATTTGATGGCGAACGGTGCCTGGCGTTTAAAAATAATGGCAAAGTACTCCTAATGTCCCGCAATAAACGGGTAATAAATAATGAATACCCTGAACTTGTTGCAGCGCTGCAAAAGCAAAAGGCGGATACCTTTGTAATCGACGGGGAAATTATCGCCATGAGTGAAGGGCTCTCGGATTTTGAGCTCCTGCAATCACGCATTAATCTCAAAGATGTTTCTACCATCAAAGCAAAAACAAAGGCGGTTCCTGTTTCTTATGCAATATTCGATTTAATGTATGTCCATGGCTACGATATCCGTGAACTACCACTGTTGTCACGTAAAAAAATTCTTAAAAAACTTCTTACCTATAATAAATTGCTCACCTATACCCAACACAAAGTGGGCAACGGTATCGCTTATTTTAAACAAGCCTGCAAGTTACATTGGGAAGGTCTGATAGCAAAAAAAGCCGATAGCATTTATATCGGCAAACGTTCAACATTGTGGCTCAAATTTAAGTGCATCATGAAACAAGAACTGGTAATCGGGGGCTACACCGAGCCACGAAAATCAAGAACAGATTTTGGCGCGCTGCTGGTAGGGTATTATGACAAAGGAACATTGAAATTTGCCGGCAAAGTGGGCACCGGATACACCCAAGATATATTACGGATGCTCGGTAAAAAACTCCGCGCGCTGGAAATAAAAAAATGCCCCTTTAGTAATTATGATGAAAGGATCATAGGAGTGCACTGGATCAAACCAATGTTAGTTGCAGAATTTCAGTTTGCTGAATGGACAAAAGGCAATAAATTGCGCGTTGGCCGTTATAAGGGATTACGCGATGATAAAGCTGCCAAAGATGTTGTGAAAGAAGTGCCCAAGGCGATCGCGCATCTGCCTAAATAGTCATGCATGCATTGTATTTATTGTTTTGTGCCGGCTTCTTTTTTTAGTAGATCTCTAATTTCACGAAGCACCTTTACTTCCGATGATGCTGCCTCACCGGTCAATTGCATTTCTTGCGAATTGAGCACTCGTTTTTCAAACGCATTAAAAGCTTTGATAATGATAAAAATAACCGCCGCAATAATTAAGAAATTAATGACCGCTTGAAGAAAGCTGCCATATTTAATAGCAGCACTGCCAATAGTTACTGATAAGTTACTAAAATCTATACCACCTAAAAATATACCCAGAATAGGCCCCACAATATCATTCACCAATGATCGCACAATGCCGGTAAATGCTGATCCCATTACCACCGCGATTGCCAAATCAATCGCATTGCCACGGCTAATAAATTTTTTAAATTCCTTAAACATAATTACTCCTAAAACTGTTTAACTTATTGCTTAGTAATGTGCTCAACGGAACTCATTTCCGGCTTGCCATATGCCACTCCGCTTGTTTGCTCTTGGTCGGCGTACATTTTAATAGAGCCACCTAATAATGATAACTTGTTTTCCAAGCCATCATAGCCGCGGGTCCAGTGATGTATGCCGGTCATAATAGTGGAGCCTTGTGCAACCAATCCGGCAAGTACTAAGGCGCATGATGCTCGAATATCGCACGCAATCACCGATGCACCATATAAATGATCAATACCGGTAATGGTCGCTTTATTATGCTCTACCTTTATTTGTGCACCCATTTTTTGTAATTCGCGAACATGGACAAGCCGATTTTCAAATACTGTTTCTTCAACAATGCTCGTGCCTTGAGCCAACGTTAGCGCAGCCATCATTGGCGCCTGTAAATCGGTAGGGAAACTGGGATACGGCCCCGTTTTAAATGAAACCGCTTTCGGTTCTTTTGTTGCTTTGAGCGTGACGCCCAAGCCGCCCGGGCCAACTAGTATTTCATGTCCCATTTCTTCGAGTTTGAGTAAAAAGACATCCATGGTATAGGCAAGCGCCTGGGGAATAGCAATCGTGCCGCCGGTTATGGCAGCAGCCAGTAAAAGTGCTCCCGCTTCAAGACGATCAGCAATGATGGCGTGTTCAATCGGCTGTAATGCACCAACTCCTTCAATATGCACGGTTGCGGGTGCCTCTATAGAAATTTTCGCGCCCATTTTGGCGAGCACGGCAATAAGATCCATCACTTCCGGCTCAAGCGCTGCATTGATAATGGTGGTAATGCCGGGCGTAAGCGTTGCGGCCATTAAGATATTTTCCGTAGCACCCACACTCGGATATTCCAGCACAATGCGATGCGCATGCAATAGATCGGCACGCGCACTGATATAATCACCGGCTTCATCAAGAGTAACGCCCATCTTTTTAAAATTCTTAAGATGGTAATCGATCGGACGCGAACCAATAACGCAGCCACCCGGCGCGGCAATATCTGCTCTGCCAAAGCGTGCCAATAATGGCCCCATCACCAAAATGGATGCGCGCATTTTCTTCATAATTTCAGGATTCACCTGCCATTTGGTCACCGTACTCGTGTCAACTTCCAGCAAATGCTCATCGGGGTAAAAAAAGATCTGCGCGCCTAAATTTTCCAACAATTGTATCATATTCAATACATCATCAGATGCGGGCACATTGGTAAGGCGCGATTTTCCTTTCGTTAACAAAAGTGATGCAATAATCACCAGCACTGCATTTTTTGCGCCATATAAATGAACAGTGCCATGTAACCCGGTTGATTGTTCAATGACAATATAATCGTTAGTACTCATAGTAATCTTTCTTTGTTATTTTTTTTTCGATTTACCTGATATAATGCAGTAATTTCTTCATCATCCAAATAGCGCCATTTTCCAACCGGTAATCCTTTTTTGGTGAGCCCGGCATACCCGGTGCGATCAAGTTTTATCACGGTATAACCCAAATGATCAAAAATGCGCCGCACAATGCGATTTTTACCGCTATGGAGCATAACTTTTACATGAATTTTGGTCTGCCCGGCAATATAACCTGCCGCATCAATCCGTATAAAACCATCACTGAGTTGCAAACCTTTTTTGAGCTGATCCATATCATCTTTTGCAAACGGGCGATTAAGCATAACAGTATAGATTTTTTGCACACCAAAACGCGGATGCGCCAGCGACTGCGCCAATTGGCCATCATTGGTTATGATAAGCAAACCGGTGGTATCACGATCAAGGCGACCAATCGGATAAAGCCGCGAGCCAAGATCACCAATAATATCCATCACTGTTTTTCTGCCTTTTTCATCAGACACGGTAGTAATATAATTTTTTGGCTTATTGAGCATGATATATATTTTTTTTTGCGCGCGAATGTGCTGACCTTGATAGATCACCGTATCGGTCAGGTTAATTTTATACCCGGGTTCTTTTATTACCATGCCGTTAACTTTAATCAAACCGTCTTCAATCAGATCAACTACTTTACGGCGCGATGCCACACCGGCTTGCGCCAAAAATTTACTCAATGAAAGTGAGGTTGTTGTCATAATAATATTTATCTTTATTGATCTGGGTCTCTATCATTCTTAAACGCTTCTTTTTTTCCGGCATCAATTTATATATTTCAGATAATGATTTTTTGATCCGCTTAAATTCAGCATGCACCGCATTGAATCTTTGACCAAGCGCCAAGAATTCTTGTTCGGATAGTTGTTCGTAATCTCCTTCGGGAATATCACCGATATTTCCGTGACAAATTTCAAACCCGAGGTGTGTTCTAATTTGCAATATCTCTATCTCGAACCTGAGCAATTTTTGCTCAGCAATTTCTTCTCTTTCCTTTTGCTCTTGCGCAGTATATTTATTTTTTTTTGGTTCCGGCTCTTTAAAATAATCACAATTTGGTACCTCTCGTCCGGCCCACAGATACATAGAAAATAAAAGAAAAATATATACTTTTTTCATGGTCATCATTTTTTTTTATACATTTTAATGTATGGTTAATATGACGATTATTGTATGCAATGATATACTTTCTCATATTGAAAAAAAAAGATAAACAAAATTGTGAAAGAAATTTTTTATGCACGGAATATTAGAAGTAATTTGCGGGCCAATGTTTTCGGGAAAGTCTGAAGAATTAATTCGCCGCTTGCGTCGCGCGAAAATTGCGCAACAAAAAGTTGTGACATTCAAACCGCACCTTGATAACCGTTACGGCCTTGAATATATTGTTTCTCATGACGGCAATAAGGTTGAGGCCAAGCCGCTGGAAATGGTGAATCAAATAATCGATATTGTTGCTCAAACGGATGCAACGGTTATCGGCATTGATGAGGCACAATTTTTTGCCCATGAGCTGGTGAGCATTGTCTGCCAATTGGTTAATAGCGGCAAGCGTGTTATTGTTGCGGGTTTGGATCTTGATTTTCGCGGCGCCCCATTTGGGTGTATGCCACTTTTGTTAGCCGTTGCCGATAAAATTTCTAAATTACACGCGATCTGCACCGAGTGTGGCAGCGATGCGCATTTTACACAACGGCTGGTTAACGGGCAACCGGCAAGGCATGATGATCCAATTATTATGGTCGGCGCGCACGAAGCTTATCAAGCACGATGTCGCGGCTGCTATAGCATCGATAAATTATTTGAACTATAAAATAGATACTATGTCAAAACAAAAAACATCATTTAATTGCACATCCTGTACCTACCAAACGGTTAAATGGATGGGATGCTGCCCGGAATGTAATGAATGGAACACGTTCCAAGAGCAAAAAATAACACCCCCAATCCCCGGCGCCAAAGTGGGAAAAACGGGCGGTGCAACTGCAACGATGATGCAATTGAACACGGTGGAAACAGCGCCACAAAAGCGCATGTTCTCCGGCATTGATGAGTGGGACCGTGTGGTGGGCGGCGGCATTATGCCCAGCTCATTACTCATTCTCACGGGTGATCCGGGTATAGGCAAATCAACGTTATTGCTGCAAATTTGTAACGGCTTGGCGCAACATCATGTGGTCCATTATTTTTCAACCGAAGAATCGTTGCAACAAGTCAAGCAACGGGCGCAACGGCTTGAATGCATTAACGATAATCTTCTTTTTTCCGATCAAGCAGACCTTGAAACTATAATTGCTACATCACAAGCGCATAAACCGGATATGGTAATTATCGATTCGATTCAAAATTGTTACACGGCCGCAGCAACCACCTTTCCGGGGAGCGTTGGTCAGCTCCGTGAATCGGCGTTCCATTTAATGCGCTTGGCAAAAGAAAACAATATTACCGTAATTATGAGTGGCCATATTACCAAAGAAGGCACGATAGCCGGTCCCAAAACATTGGAGCATATGGTAGATGCGGTTTTTTATTTGCAAGGCGAGGATCGCTGGCAAACGCGGGTGCTCCGATCGGTTAAAAATCGCTTTGGCACCATCAACGAATTGGGTTTTTTTGAAATGAGAGAAAATGGGTTACAAGAAGTGCCCAATATTAACGAACATCTCATTGCGGAACTTTCCCATGCACCCGGCTCGGTGCTTGTGAGCGTGATTGAAGGCTCGCGCCCTCTTTTGATTGAATTACAAGCATTAACCATTGAATCAAAATTAGGGATACCGCAACGGGTTGTTTCCGGGCTCGATCAAAAACAAGTTGTCTTGATTGCTGCTATTTTGGAAAAATATTTACATGTAAAATTTAGTACGCAGGATATTTTCTTTAAAGTTTCTGGCGGATTTAAAATCAAAGGAAGCTCAACCGATCTTGGCATTGCGTTGGCATTGTTATCAAGTTATTTTCAACAGCCATTGCCGGATAAATCTATTGCGCTGGGTGAAATAAGCTTAACCGGTGAAATTAAACCGATTAATCAGATCAATCTTTTTGTAAAAGAAGCAGAAAAATTTGGCATCAAGCAACTTTTGGTTGCCAAAAATCAAAAAATTGAGAATTCATCATGCTTGCCCAAACGATTTACCAATGTTTATGAACTACTTGGTTTATTTAACGGATAAGTATTTCCAAAAATTCCCTTAATTTTGCATGCACTTTCTTAGTAAAAACTTCAGCTCTTGTGCGCCCTAAGTCACTTACGCTAGAGTAAAGATCAAAGAAAGGGTGTTTTATGGATTATGTCAAAAAAATAGTAGTTTTAATCTTACTTATCATCTCAGCAGACACGTTCACTGATTCACTCTTCCCGAGACGCTCATCGCATGCGCAATATGACGCAGAATGGGTGGTGGTAGGAGCCGGGCCCGCGGGCATAATTGTTATCGGTGTATTACTTGATCTGGGAACTGATCCGAAAAGTATTATTTGGCTCGATCCTGAGTTTGGCTGCGGCCGACTCTGTAAATATGGCACTGTTCCTGGCAATGCAAAAACATGGCAATTTATCGAATTTCTCAATTCATGCAAAACCTTCCAAGAATGCAATTCGCCCGCAGCGGCAAAGTTATATGATCTTGATCAGGAGTTTGAATATCCCTTGCAGGTGATCGTTGATCCGTTGATTGATATCTCTCACTATTTATGCGGTCTTGTTAACTGCAAAAAAGAAAAACTGTGCGCACTGAATTATGTGAATGATGTGTGGAGCATTGGGACCGGCAAGGAATGTTTTACGGCCAACCATGTTATTTTAGCAACCGGCTCTCACCCAAAACGGCTCGACTATGATTGTAAAAATGAAATCCCACTTGACGTGGCCCTTGATAAACCGGCACTCGCATCGCTTATCTCTTTAAACGATACTATTGCAGTTGTTGGCAGTGGTCAATCGGCAATCTTATTACTCAAATACCTTTCTGAACTTGCGTGCGGTAGAATTATTAACTTTTTCCGTAACCCGATTGAATTTGGTGGTGAATCGGGATTAAAGGGCCAAACCGCGCGCTGGGCACGGGATGTTTTATTAAAAACCCCCCCGGCAAACTTATTACGCATTTTTAATTCTTGCGACGCCTTAAAAGCATGGGTGCCCATCTGCACCAAAATCGTTTACGCGGTTGGCTTTGAGCGCAACGAGTTACCCCCGATCACTAATGCACCTTATGTTAATTTTGAAGATCGCAATGGCGTTTTAGGACCACGACTATTTGGCATTGGCATAGCATTCCCGGAAAAATATGAAGATGAATCGGGCAAAATTGTGGGCCGCATTGGCTTAATGAGTTTTATGGAGTATGCCCAAGAAATAGTGCCGTATTGGATGGTTCAAAAATCGCCGCTGGCCCGCTACAAGCAGTTTGAAGATCTATTCACTATTGATATTTTGTAATCATTGTTAATCAATAGTCTCTTAGGGCTCTATCTTAAGAGAAAGTTGAAATAGATTGATTAAAAAGTAAATTAATTCTAAATTTTTACTTTTTTTTGTAAAGGATTAATTAGACAAATTATTGTGCTGTGCATACGGTATACACTATAATTTTTAAAAAAGGAGTTCGCCGTATGCGCTATGGATTATTGTTTATAAACTTTTTATTTGTCCCACCAATATTGCCACGCGCAATTACGTTCGATTTAAACGGTGGTCGATTTGGCGATAATCTGAGCACCTACTGCAAAGCAAAATATTACGCACGGCAACATAAACTAAAATTATTGTATAAGCCATTTAAAGATTCTGATCAACTTACTTTGCATACCATCGAAACGCTCTACACGCCAGAACTAAAAAATTCTTTTGATAAAATTATTCGAGTAAAAACAGAAAAAGATATCACCGACAATAAAGATGATAACATTTTATTTGTCAGTGATTTTTACTCACAAACTCCGGGATTATATGAGTATGGATTCAGAAACAGTGCATTTGCTGCCGAGCTGAAAAAAATGCTCACCCCAATCAAGCAGTTGCCACCTTTAGAAAAAAATGACAATTCGATTACCGTTGCACTCCATGTACGCAAGGGGGGCGGCTTTGACAAACCATTGGCATCTGATCAAGAAAATGTGGATCCGAATATAGCTTATGCGGATAAAATTTGGCCGACAAAATTTCCACCGGATAGCTACTACATTGAACAGATCAAAACGATGCGCAGATTAATAAGTGCAGAAAAATCGATTATTATTCATCTTTTTACCGACGATCCCAATCCGGCATCAATAGCACAAAAATACGCGCAAGCTCTTAATGATTCTTCTATCACATTTGCCTACCGCCATAACGGCAATAACTACGACCATACTATTGTTGAAGATTTTTATTACATCGCACAGTGCGATTGCTTGATTCGCTCAAGCTCGCTCTTTGCCGCGGCTGCGCAACTACTGGGCAATCATACCATCATTATGTATCCGATCTACGGAGTGTGGCAAGATAACAAAGCGGTAATTAATCCGGTCGGTATTATTATGAGAACCTTTAACTAAAAGTGCTCCGAATAGTGTTTGCCTTGCTTAATCAAGTGTTTGGCAAACTTGAAATTTATTGCCATCTGCATCGGTAAAAAATAGCATTTTTACATGACCGGGCACTTCAACAATATCACCAAGCAGGGTAACGCCTTGTTTTTCAAACAGCGCTTTAACTGCAACAATATCATCAACGGTAAAGGTGAGAATTGCATTCTGCCCCGGTTTTACTTCTTTGCTATACTGCGGATTATAGTGGCCGACGCCCAACATACAACCACCTTCTTTTGGTGCCAATTCGAGCCAGCCGTATTCCGGTGTTTCGGTGCGGACCTCAAGACCCACTACTTCGGTGAAAAACTTTTTTGCCTTCTTAATATCTGATACGGTGATCCATGCAAGATCGGAACGTTTTGCGATCATACAATAACCTTAGTAAAGTAATGAAATAATATTGTTTAAAAATCTGCTCATTACTCATTACTCATTTAACTCGTTGCTCAACACGCAAATACATCAAAAAAAAAGCCTCGAAATTAATCGAGGCTTTTTTTAACCTGGCAGTACCTACATTTCCAGTCCGTTACCAGACAAGTATTCTCAGCGCTACAGACTTAACTGCCGTATTCGAGATGGGAACGGGTGTTTCCCTGTAGCTATACCCACCAGAAATTTTTCAATATTTGTCTCTTGTGTTCTTTGGTAATTTTTTAAATTCCATTTTTTAAGATTTATGCTTGTGATACACGCATGCAGCACAGCAATCTTTTATCTTGTTAAGACAAAGGTAATGTAAATTAAGTACTCAAACTGAATAACCAAAAATTTAATGTGATAAAAACATTCGATCTATTAGTACTGGTTAGCTGAACACCTTACGGTGCTTACACATCCAGCCTATCAACCTTGTAGTCTTCAAGGGATCTTAATGTATTGGCTTACGCCAATACGGGGTATCTTATCTTGGAGCGAGTTTCCCACTTAGATGCTTTCAGCGGTTATCTCTAATAAGCTTAGCTACCCAGCGTTGCTCTTGGGGAACAACTGGAACACCAGAGGCTTACTCATCCCGGTCCTCTCGTACTAGGGACAACCCTCCTCAAATACCCTGCGCCCACGGAGGATAAGGACCGAACTGTCTTACGACGTTCTGAACCCAGATCACGTTCCACTTTAATTGGCGAACAGCCAAACCCTTGGGACCTTCTTCAGCCCCAGGATGTGAAGATCCGACATCGAGGTGCCAAACCTCCTCGTCGATATGGACTCTTAGAGGAGATCAGCCTGTTATCCCCGGCGTACCTTTTATCCGTTTAGCAATGGCCCTTCCATGCGGGACCACTGGATCACTAAGTCCTGCTTTCGCATCTGCTCGACTTGTTTGTCTTGCAGTTAAGCTCTCTTATGCCTTTACACTCGACAGACGATTTCTATTCGTCATGAGAGAACCTTTGAACGCCTCCGTTACATTTTAGGAGGCGACCACCCCAGTCAAACTACCCACCAGACACTGTTTTTCGCCCGGATTACGGGACGAAGTTAGATCTTCGAACAAATAAGGGCGGTATTTCAACGTTGACTCCATCGCAGCTAGCGCCACAACTTCACAGTCTCCCGCCTATCCTACACAAACCAATCCAAAAATCAATGTCAAGCTATAGTAAAGGTGCACGGGGTCTTTCCGTCCTTCTACGGGTAACCGGCATTTTCACCGGTACTACAAATTCACTGAGTTTATCATCAAGACAGTGCCCAACTCGTTACGCCATTCATGCGGGTCAGAACTTACCTGACAAGGGACTTCGCTACCTTAGG
>Ga0182012_10000252_pt1 | contig 61702 bp, 63 predicted proteins | sample 612S2SmetaG_FD_120486 | JGI IMG/M metagenome (GOLD analysis project Ga0182012, IMG submission 120486) | Permafrost microbial communities from Stordalen Mire, Sweden - 612S2S metaG | ecosystem: Environmental > Terrestrial > Soil > Wetlands > Permafrost | place: Sweden: Stordalen | collected... | reverse complement strand
GGTTCAGCCGCTCCTTCCAGAAACCGGCCCAGTCGTAGGGCTGTACCGCCGCGAGCGCGCTTACCACGTCGTCGAATTCGTAAGGTCTCAGCTGCGGTCCGCTGCTCGGCGGTCCGTAGAACAGTCGGCAAAAATCGTCCAGGCTCTTGTGCCCCTTGGACAGGTGGCGGATGAGCGTGTCCGCCTCCAGCCAGAGAAGCGCCGATTCCTGATAGAAGTCTTCTTGTCGCCGCAACCGCGCGGCCCAGTTGCGCGATTGGTAGTAAAGCAGCGAGGCGGACACCGTGGTCTCCTGCAGCGATCGCCATTCGCGCGCGCTGTGCGATTGCATCGCGGCCGCATCGTGCGCGAGTTCGCCGCGGAACTCCTCATCCGTGTAGAGACCGCTGCGCGCGGCGAGCACGTCTCCCAGGTACTCGGTCAATCCTTCGTACACCCACAGCATGTCGCCGAGCATCGGATCTTGATAGTTGGCGGTGGCAAGCCCGGCGGGCCGGCGGTACTTCCCATTCCACGAGTGGACGTATTCGTGCGGCAGGAGATTCGCTTCCGCACGCCGGATCGGATCATCCAGCAGCGCCCGCAGCGGGGAGCGATCATCGCTCGACTGATGATGTTCCAGGCCATCCGGCATGATCTGATCGGTGAGCGCATACAGGAATTCGTAGTGATCGTAATGCGTCGCACCGAACAGCGCCGCCGCCTCGCGCACCAGCCGTCGATAGTGGGCTTCGGTGGACTTGCTCATGTTGAGCGCCACTGGGGTGTCGGCTGCGATGTGCAGGGTCACCGCCGGATTTCCGCCGAGCGGGATGTCGCGCAGGTAGCGGCCGGCGAGGAGCGTGGAGTCGACCAGCGTCGTGAGCGAAACCGGGGCAAAGCGTATCCCGTCAACGCCGGCGGACCGCGTCTCGAGCGCCGAGGCGTATTTCCAGCCGGCCGGCAGCCGCAGCGACGCCTGGTAGCTCAAATCATCGCTCCGGGTTTCGGCCGGATAGAGAACCAGCTGATTCCATTCGAGGATCAGCAGCGATTCGGTCGCCGTGCGCGGCGTTTCCAGTCCCTGGACCACGCCGTCGGGCGCAAGGGTCGTGTCGATTTCCAGATCGACGCCCAGCTGAGTCGCTCCAGCCGGAATCTCGAGGTGAAACGCATTCAGATCGACCGAGTCGCGGCGCCACGGGAGAATCTGACCGTTGACCTTGAAGATCGGGCCGCCGAGCGACGTCAGGGGACCTGCCGGGCTGTGCCGCCCAGGCAGCCACTTCGGGTACACGAGGGTCAGCGGACCCGCGGTGACGGGCAGGGTCAAATGCGCCGACATGATGCCGCGCGGCGCCTGGCTCGCGTCGACCTGGATTTCGGCAGAAGGCGCTCCCGCCTTGGCGGTGTATTCTTCGGCGGCCGCGCTGACCCGAGCGGGCACGGCGAGATTCAGCAGCAGCGCGGCGGCGAAGAGCGCGGGGAACAGGGCCGTCATGCCGGCCGTCCTCGCAATTGGGTAGGCGGTGCCCGGGTGGGCGCTTGCAGTAGTCATTGTCTCTCCCCCCGCTTCAGTAGCGATAACGGAAGGATACTTCCATGAACCGCCCGATCGCGCCGGCTTGGTCGTATGAGGCATCGTAGTTCTGTCCGCCATAAGTCACCGTGTCGAGCGGGGGCAGCCGGTTGGTGACGTTGGTGATGTTGGCCATCAATTGCAAGCTTCCGCTCACCCGGTATTGAGCATACACGTTGGCGTAGCCGAAGCCCGCCACATAGCAATGCGGATTGGTGCTGCTCAACTGCAAGCACTGGGGCGGTTGGCCCGGGGTGTCGAGCGACGCGTCGATGCCCTGCATGGCGCTGCGGTAATTGAGCGTCGTGCCCAATGACAAGGGGCCGCGGGTCCAATCGACGGTGAGAGTACCCCGGTTCGCGGGCGTTCCGGTCGACCCGCTGAGCGCGGTAGGCCCGACCGTGCCCACGTAGTGATAGGTCACGTCACCGAAGGTCTGCTGGGACTGAATGAGGTGCGAGGCGTCGAGCGTGGTGGTGACCACGCCGAAACCACCCAGATCGAACAGCGTCTTCCAGCCTGCATCGATGCCGGCCGTGATCGAGTACGACGCGTTCACGTAGGGCGTCAGGTACTCGATGATGGTGCCGGGAAGCGCCGAGCCGGGCGCCGTCGGAGTACGGATGGCGTTGCTCGGATCATAGGGCGCGGGTGCGATCTCGCGGTCGCGGCGGATGTAGAAATAATCGACGGTGAGTGCGTTGTGTTTGAACGGCTCCGCAATCACGCCGAAGGTGTAGCTGGTGGAGGTCTCGGGTTTCAACTGTGAATTGCTTCTGGTGAGCACCGCCACTGCGCTGCCGGGCAGACCGCAGTCTTGCACGGAAGCCGTGACCGGGCAGCGCACCGGATCGACGGGCGCGGGCGCGACGCTCGAAGCGGAGCCGGCATTGCCGCTCTCCGCAATGCTCGGCGCGCGAAAGCCGCGCGCGTACGTGCCGCGCACCGCGAATTGCGGGATCACGGTCCATTTGAATCCGAGCTTCGGCGTTGCCGCCGTGCCGGCTGAGCTGTTGTAGTGATCGACGCGGCCGGCGGCGTCGAGTTCGAGGTTGTCGAGCACCGGCGCAACCATTTCCAGGAACGCCGCGGACACCGTTTGCGAGCCGCGCGCATAGAAGCTGCCGTCCATGAGACTGTCGCCTTGCAGCGCATAGGGCTGACCTGGATTGTTCTCGTGGGTGAGGCGCCAATCGACGCCGAACGCGAGCGAAGCGGCGCCGCCCGGGAGCGCGAATATCTTGCGAGTCGCGTTCGCGGACAGGAATGCGATGTCGGACGTCGCGGTGTCGTGCGTCTCGGGCACCAGCGAGTTGTCGACGGCGGCCGGGTTCAGATAGGAATTCTGGCCGACGCGGTACCCGTTGGCCAGCGCGTTGTAGAACGCGGGCACATACAGGAATCCTTGATAGGTGATCCGCGTCACGTCGCGCACGTAACCGAGATTCGCCGCGACATCCCACGCGCCCAGTGTGTTCGACAGATCATCGACGACGCGGAACACGTCGGTGCCGTACAACGTGTGCTCTTCCGGCAGATTGGTCAGTGCGCCGAAGAACAGGGCCTTGTCGCCGATGTAACCGTTGAAAATATTGCCGGATCCCAGCGAGTTGTAAAAGCTGCGGGCCGCCGCGAAATAAGGGCTCGCCGGATTGAACGGATTGTCGAGGCTGTTGGCCGGCAGCACCACCTGCGAGGTCGACGGATCGAACTGGTTCTCAGAGGCTCCGGCTGCGCCCGCCCAAGCGAACGGCACGAGATTGGTGCCGACATCGTAGGCGTTCGGCTGTCGATATTGTTCCGCCTGCGTCAAATAATAGGACGCGGCCAGTGAATTCAGCCAGTCGCCGGCGAGGCGCTGGCTCCAGTGGGTCGAGAAGTCGAGGCCCGCAGTCCGCGGCTGCAGCTTCTTGTACGCATTCGTGTCCCAGGCGCATCCGCCGCCGCCGTCCGCCGCCAGCGCGATATCTTGGGCGCTGCAGCCGGGCAGGTTGAACGGCGTCTGGTTCTGCGCCGCGCCCCCGCTCACCGGCAGCACCTGTCCCGGCACGGTGTAGGTCGTGAGCGGATTCGGCAGACCGCCATTGACCACGCCGCCGTACAGATTGGGTCCGCCCCAGGGCGTGAGGTCCGACGCCGCGATGTAGGAACCGCGCGCCTCCTGCGCGATGGCCTGCTGATGTCGCCCCTCGAGGCTCATGTAGAAGTTGTGTCCGTCGGCCTCGAGGTTCCCGGTGCCCCAGGTTGCGGCGAAGCGCTGCGACAGGCCGTCGCCGCGGTCGGTGGATCCCGCGGTAGCCGACACGTCGAGCCCGGTGAATTCCTTCTTGAGGATGACGTTGACCACGCCCGCGATGGCATCCGAGCCGTAGGTGGCCGATGCCCCATCCTTCAGTACTTCCACCCGGTCGACGATCGCCATGGGCAGCGAGTCGATGTCGACGAATTGCCGCTGGCCGTCGTCGGCGAGCGGATAGTTCGCCATGCGATGCCCGTCGACCAGCACCAAAGTCGCGTCGACGGACAGTCCGCGCAGCGCCACGCCGTCCGCGCCGCCCGCCATCGCACCGCTGAATGCCTGCGACAGTGTGCCGGAATTGTCGGCGGCAACCGTCTTGATCACGTCCGCGATGCTGTTGAGCCCGCTCTTCTCGATGAAATCCGCATCGATCGTGGTCACGGGCGAGGGCGACTCCGAGTTGGTGCGGCGGATGTACGAGCCCGTGACGACGATGGTATCGAGGGTCGAATTCGCGGCCTGAGCGCCGACGGGAGGACCGTCGGGATCGGCGGCGGGGCCGGCCGGGGCCGGAAGCGGCAGGTGGCAAAGAACGCTGGCAAGGCAGCAGGCAATAACTCTGCGCATTCGGGTCTCCCGTATTTTCGTCGTGAATGCCAGCCGCATTCGCTTGTTGACGTGCCGTCATCCCCGGCACTCGGCGACCACTCCCCCGGTGTCCCCGCCTGCAAAATGTAAACGCAATCTTAATTCATTGCAATGACGCAATCTATCTCGTCGGCCGCTCGCCGGGTACAATCCTCCGGGTGAAATCCCTGTACGAAAAGACCATTGCGTTCGTCCTGCAGTACGTCGATGAGCACAAGCTCGGCGCGGGCGACCAGCTGCCGACCGAGGCGCAACTCTCCTCCCTGGCAGGCGTCAGTCTGGTCACGGTGCGACGCGCGCTGTCCGAGCTCTCTGCTCAGGGCGTGGTGCGGCGGGAGCAGGGACGCGGCACCTTCGTGGCGCGTCCCCGCGTGAACGCCGAGACCACCAAGATCGGCGGCCTGCGGCATGGCCTGCATCTCGATTCACGCTCCAAGCTGCAGACGAAGATCCTGAGCTGCACGCCGCGCGCAGCCGGCACCGAGGAGGCGGCGCATCTCGGCCTCTCCGCGGGGGCGAGCGTGTGGGAGATCTCGCGCCTGCGATTGCTCAACAGGCGGCCGATGATCTGGGAGACGTCCGTCATTCCGAAAATTCTCGCGCCGGATCTGTCGCAGCAACTGAGCGCGCGCGACAAGCCGTCGCTCTACGACTTGCTGGACGAGGTGTACGGTCTCAAGGAATCCCGCGAGGAACAAACGCTGGTGTCGCGCCCGGCCGCGACACGCGAGCACGAGTTGCTCGACCTGATGAGTTTTGAATGGGTGGTGGAAGTCTCGGGCGTGAGCTATTCGACCCGGCATCAGGCCATCGATGCGTTCCGGATGGTATTCGTCGCCAAGGCGTTCACGTTTCGCCTGGAGACGGCGCCGTCGTTCTTCGTTCAGGCGGTCGAGGTCACTGAGAACGTCCGGGCTAGGAGAGCTCAATGACGGTTGCGTTCGGATGCCGCAGCAGACTCGTGGCGGGCCAAGCCGGATCCTGAACCCCGCGCAGCAGCGCCGCCTTCGCAGCGAGCTTGTCCGGTCCCGCGATCAACAGCAGCGTCTGGCGGCCTTCGAGCATGTTTGCAATGCCGAGCGTGAGCCCGTGAGTCGGCACCGGCCGCGGCCCCTTCGCATCGGCTTCGATTCTCGCCCGGGTCGACGCCGACAGTTCGACGACCCTTGTGCGGGTGTCCCAGGCGGAGCCCGGTTCGTTGAAGGCGATGTGCCCGTTCTGCCCGAGACCGAGTACGCACAGATCGATGCCGCCGCGATCCGCGATCTCCTTCTCGTAGTCCGCGCACTCCTCTGCCGGATCGGGCGCGTCACCGCGCAGCAAACGCACGTGATCCTCGGCGAGCATCAGTGGCGCCGTGAGGCGCGCACGGATGAACGCTGCAAAGCTCGCAGGGTCGCCGGACGACAGGCCCCGGTACTCATCCAGATCGAATATTCTCGCCTCGGCGAGACTCGCAAAGCCGGCGCGGGAGCGTCGCACCAGCTCCGCGTACAATCCCATCGGCGTCGAGCCCGTGGGCAGCGCAAGCACGGATCGAGGTTTGCGCTTGAGTTGCGCCGTGATCAGGTCCGCGGCCGCGTGAGCGAGTGCGGCCGCCGTGTGCACGTGAATCACTCGCATCGCGCGGCCTTGGCCAGATATCCGGCGTAAATCGAGCGATAGGCGCCGACCACCTGCGCGCGAGGCGCGGCCGTGCGCTGCGATGAGGGTGGGAGGTGGAGGGTCGAAGGGCCCGGGGCGGCCAGGCGGCTCGCCAGCCATGCAGCCCCGAACGCGGCGGGCGAGCGCTCGCTGGCTTCGGTGACGGGAAGCCCGAGGATATCTGCAAGCATCTGCATGCTGGACGCCGAATGCACGATCTTGCCGCCGGCGCGCACCGAGTCGAACGCCGCGTTCTCGGCCAATACCTCGACGCAACGCTTCACTTCGAAAAAGACACCCTCGAGATAGGCGCGCGCGATGTCGGCACGCGTGTGGCCGAGCGAGAGTCCGAACAAGGCGGCGCGCAGCCGGGTATTCCACAGAGCGCCCTGCTCTCCGCCGGCGAGATACGGTGGGAAGAACAGTCCGTTCGCGCCGGGCGGCGATTGCGCCGCCTGACGGTCGATGTCCCCTTCCGCCCAGCCGAACAGCGAGCTCAGCCAGCGATACCCCGTACCGCTGGCGAGGAGATCCATCTCCCGCCCGTACCAGGACGGCTCGGCGTGCGGCGTCACCAGGTAGCGCGCGGCCGGGTCGAGGCGCGGCGCGGAGCTTGCGGCGAGGATGACGGCGCTCGACCCGAAGCTGATGGAGATCACCCGCTCGTCGAGGCCCGCCATGGCGTAGGAGGCGCAGACCGAATCCGCGGCGCCGGTGCTCACGAGAACGCCCACCGGCAGGCCAAGCAGCTCGGCGCCCGTCGGCGACAGGGTGCCCGCAATCGAATTCGCCGCACGCACCGGCGGCAGTACGCGCAGCGGCAGATTCCAGTAATCGCACAGGTCGGCGGCGAAGCGCTGTCCATCCAGCTCGTAGACTCCGTAGCCGGCGGCGGTGGATGGCTCGGTCATCGCGAGGCCGGTCAGCGCATGCAGCAGATAATCCTTGGCCGACAGCACCGTATGGACCTCGCTCTGCCGGCCGCCATAATGGAATTGAAACATGGGAGCGAGATACCGCCCATCGATGGGCATGCCCGTGCGTGCATAATGCTGCGCGCGCATCCCCTCGAGCCGCGAGGCAGCCCACGCGTCCGCACGCCCGTCCTTCCACGTGATCGCCGGTCCGAGCGGGCCGTGTTCGCCGAGGCATACGAGCGTCGGGAGCTGACCGGTGAGCCCGATGGCGGCGACGCGGCTCCTCCAATGCGCATCGTGCAGGCGCATCTGCTCATCGAGCATCCTCATGGCTCGGCGGGTCGCCCCGAGCCAGTCCGACGGCGATTGTTCCGCCTGCTGCGGCAGCGTCGAGTCGGTGGCGAAGTCGGCGGACCCTTCGGCCAGCACGCGCCCCGGCGCCGCCCCGGCCGCCTCTACCGCCGCCACCTTGACGGCCGAGGTCCCCAGATCGATGCCGAGCAAAACGCTCACGGGCTATACGTGCTCGGCCAGGCCGCGGGCCACGATGTCGGCCGCCTGCAGGGTGCGTTCGACATCTTCGTCCGAATGCGCGAAGGACACGAATAGATTCTCGAACGCGCCGGGATGGAACAGCACATCGTTCTCGAGCATGCCCTCCCACCAACGGCGGAACAATTCATGATCGGCATAACGCGCAGCATCCCGGTAGTTGCGGATCGGCCGCTGCGCGAACCACACCTGCGAAACCGGTCCCACACCGACCACATACGCGGGCAGCCGGTGCCTGGCCAGGACTTTCCGCAGTCCTTCATAGAGTCGCTCGCAGCGCACGAACAGGGCTTGGTATTTTCCAGGCACGCAGAGCTCATCCAGGGCTGCATTGGCGGCTGCCACGGCGATGCCGTTGGCACTGTAGGTGCCGGCCATCGACACCGTTCCCTCCGCGACCAGACTCATGATCTCGCGCCTCCCGCCGAGCGCGGCCACGGGAAAGCCGCCGCCCAATCCCTTGGCGAACACCGAGAGATCGGGGCGGATGCCGTACAGAGACTGTGCCCCGCCGAAGCTCAGCCGAAACCCCGTGATCACCTCGTCGTAGATCAACACGATGCCGTGGGCAAGGCTGAGTTCGCGCATCGCTTCGAGATAGCCCGGCTCGGGCAGGATACAGCCGGTGTTGCACATCACCGGCTCGGTGAGGATGGCCGCTATGGAATCGCCCTCGCGCGCGATCGCATCGCGCAGCGCGTCGGCATCGTTCCACGGCAGGATGATCAGGTGTTCGCCCGCGGCCTTGCTGAGTCCGGGGCCTTGCGGCACCGCAATGGGGCGATGATCGGGGCCCGCCTCATCGAGACCGGGATGCTTGCTCCAATACACCGCGTCCGAGAATCCGTGATACATGCCCTCGAAGCGGATGACTTTCTCACGGCCCGTGAATGCCCGGGCCAGCCGCAAACTGTATATGACGGCCTCGGTTCCGGTATTGCATAGACGCACCTGCTCGATACTCGGCACCGCCGCCATGATTTTCTCGGCGAGCACGGCCTCCGCGGCGGTGGGCAACGCGAACACCGTTCCCCGATTCTGGATTTGTTCCACCACCGCGGCCGTGACCTTCGGCGGACGATGGCCGAGGATCATCGGACCGAGCCCGAGCAGATAGTCGATGTACCGATTGCCGTCCACGTCGAAGAGATGAGCGCCCTCACCCCGCTCGACGAACAACGGATACGGGTCCCACCCCGACCACGTGGCCCGCGCCGTACTGTTGACGCCGCCCGGAATGGGTCCGCAGGCCGCCTGAAACAATTGGGCGCTGCGCGCTGAGCGCGTCGGATTTCGATACTTCATGGTTCCTCTAGTCCTCGGCGCGCCGTAAAGAAGGCCGCGCCCTTGAATCGTAAAATCAATGCCGCCGCGCCGCCGGCGGCGATGGAGCCGAGTCCGTAGGCAATGACCGCCGGGGTGACCGCTCCCGTCGCCAGACTTCCAACCAAGACGAACACGCTGAAGAGAACGCCGATCAACGGGAACAGTCCGCCGAGCACGAGATCGGCGCGGCTCGCGCCGCCGCGGTCGTGCTGCTGCCGGAGCGCCGCCGCCGCGGTGATCCCGTAGAAAACGATCGAGATCAGCCCCAGACTGCTCGCCGCATTGGTGAGCGCCGCACCGGTTGTCGTGGTCGCGAGCGCAAGCGCCAGCAGCGTGAGATTCACTGCGCTCATGGTCAACGTGGCCGCCCAAGGCGTCGAGCTTCCGGCCCGCAGGCGGCCGAAGAACGCCGGCATCACCCGGTCCCTCGACATCGCGAGTCCCATTCGCGCCGCCGAAACGACGGCCGCCTGCAATGTCGCCAGCGTGCCGAGCAGCACGACCAGCGCCATGAGTGCGCCCCACGGTCCGTGCAGAAGCCCGTCGCTCACCGCGGAAAGCGCGTCGCCCGCGTGAGCCTGCAATGCATCCGGCGGCAGGACCGCCTGGAAGGCGAGGGTTGCGAGCGCATAGATCGCGGCCAGCATGGCGACGCTGGCAATGGCCGCTCTTCCGGGGTTGTTCGCGCGATCCCGCGTTTCTTCGTTCACGTAGATGGCCGCGTCCCAGCCCGAATACATGAAGCATGCGATGAGCATCCCGCCCATCAACCCTTTGACTCCACCCATGCCCGCGAGGGAGAACCATCCCCAGGAGAAATGCACCGCCGTCTGCCCGTGGGCGAGCGCATGCAACGCCACCGTCGCGACCGCGAGCAGCACCGCGTATTGGAACAGCACGATGGCCCATTCGAAGCGCACCACCAACTTGAGTCCCGTGACCGCGAACACCGTGATCAAGACATTCCACCCGGCACCCGCAACGAAAATGGCCCAATGCCGATCGATCAGCGAAGGAGCAAGCAGTTCGAGCGTGTAGACGCCGGCCGGAATGGTGAGCGTGGTCGTGCCGAGGGTGTAATAGAGAAGGATCATCCAGCCCGACAGGAAACCCAGATACGGATTGAACACCCGCGCGACCCACGTATAGGTTGCGCCCGCGCTCTGGTCCCAGCGATTCAGACGCTGATAGGCGAATGCGATCCCGAGCATGGGAATAAGGCAGAGGAGAATCGGGACGGGGCCGCCATAGCCGCTGGCGGCCACCAAGCCCGCGAGGCTCACCGCGAGTGTTTGCGCGGGCCCCGAGCTCGACAGACCGAGGACGATGGCATCCCCCAGCCCCACCCGCTCGCTCGCGTCCTTGGATGTCGTCACTATGCTCGCCGTCGGGGATGAATGGATACCTTAGGTCATTATAATGAATCGACCCCCGGCATACAAACCACCTGTGGCGGCGCGCGCGCGGCTCGGGCTCTGCGCGGCCGGCGCCGGTGCCCGGTGCCTGTGCCCGGTGCCCGGCGCCTCAATCCAGCGCGTTGAACAGGTGGCCGATGGCGTGAATGCCGGCCGCGACCAGATCGAGACCCAACCGCGGGGCGCCACCCGGTGCGTCGATTCCGTTCATGAAGATCCGATCGGTGAGTCCTGCCGCAGGCGCGACGGGTTTGTCGTCACGGTGAAGCCTGAGTGCGAGCAGCGCATTTCCCACCGCCTCGGGCGTCGGGGCGAGATGGCGGCGATTCTCGGCGGCGGACCACTGCTCAATCGCCTTTTGCACGGCGTCGGGATCCAGGAAGGAGACGGGCGCATGGCAGTATTTGCATTCGCTCGAGTGCTCGAGGTCGATGGGTGCGCCGCACTCCGAACAGGTGATCTGGCGCACCTGTGCCCGGACACGCTGCAGTTCCGCCGGGTTCAGGGTGCGGACGAACTGTTTCTCGCGCATGAATTGAAAGAACGGCGTGAACCGGCCGTCGCCCACCGCGCAGCGGAAATACGAGAACCTGCCGGTTTTGCTCAGGTCGAAGCTCTGCACCAGGGCCTCGTCGCATCGCGGACACTGCAGCCGGCTCGCCCGCGGCCGACGCGCGTCGTCCCTGTGAGCGTAGATTTCCTTGAACAGCCTGATGACGGCGACGGGCGCAAGCTGAACGCTCGCCAGATGATCGAACCATATGCCGGCGCAGACGAAACACAGATCCACGCGCACGCTGCCGTCGTCGTGACGTTCCAGAACTTCTGGCTGCATTGCTCCGCGACAGTTCGGGCAGAATGTGACGGGCGATAGGATGGTATCGGACATGGCGCTCGCTATTGCCTGGCGTGAAGCTCGGCCGGAACGAACTCCTCGAGCACGGCTTCCTGCTTCGCCATCTGATCCTCAGTTGCCGGGTCCCGGCTTGTTGTCCGGTTGCGGCGACGAGGGACGCGGTGCCGGCTTGATGGACGGCCGCGGCGCCGGTCTAGACCCGCCCGTGGCGCCGCCGCCGGGTCGCCCAGCCCCTTCCGGTCGCCCCGGGCCGCCGGAGCCGCCCGGTGCACCAGCTCCGCCCGGCCGCCCGGGGCGACCGGGATTCGGCGTGGGTCTCGACGGCTCGGGATGTGCGGGTCTCGGAGGCGGCGGTCGGCCGGGACCTCCATGCGGCGGCGGTCTACCGGCTTGATAAGGCGGCCTTGGGCGTGGCGGCGGGGGACGGCGTGGCGGCGGCGGCCTGTTGATCCAGTACGAGCGCCGCGCGTACCAGGGACGGCCCGCGTAGTAACGGCCCCAGTAATCGCCGAGATTGAAGGCGACGATGCCGATCCCGAGCGCGGCGCCGACGTCGATCACCGGTACCCGCCGCTGTTGATAGTCGTAATACAGGTAGCTGCCGTAGAGCCAGCCGTGGTTGCCCTCCCAGTCCACCTCGCACCACGTGAAATCGTCGAGACATCCATTGACGATCAACAAGCTGCTCGGAGGAATGCTCAGGACAATCGGATAGTCGGTGCTCGGGCCCGCTCTCAGGTGAACCTCACCCTGCGTGTAGGCATTGCCCGCGTCGGCCGGGGTGCCGAGCAAGGCGAAAAGGGCGGCAATGAGGGCGAGCGACAGCGGCTTCATGCAGGGCGCGTGACGAGCTCAGCCTCGCCTCAGCAGCACGACACTAGGCATAATCGTCGATGAGGGATTTCGGCGGTCGCGGCGATGTCAAGTCTTGCGGCTCGCCGGCGCTGGGGGTCGCGCCTGGACGCTTCGCGGCGGGCGGCTGCTGGTTCGAGCCGTCCCTGCGGCTCTTCTTGTCGGCGATGGGCAACGCGGGATAGAGACCCGAGTTGCTCAAGCGATCAACTTCGCTCATGGGACCTCGCTTATTCGGTCGTGGGCGCGTCCTTGACCGCGGGGGGACCCGACGCCGCAGGCGAATCGTTCACCACCGCCGAATCCTTGACCGCATCCGCCTTCGATCGATCTTTCACCAAGACCGTCTTGCTCAACTCGGACGGCTGCACGCGCCATAGTAGCCGATTTTCGGCCGCAGCTGCATCTGCTATTGCGACATTGGACGAACCTCCAGGCTCCGCGGACGCACCGTCCGGCACCACGGGTTGTTCGCCCGTTTTCACGGTGACCGGATTACCCGGAGCGACCGATTCCAGGACCAGGATCGCCACCCGGCGATTCGCGTTGCGGCCCTCGACGGTATCGTTGGATTGACGTGGATGAAACTCCCCGAAGCCGACTATCTCGAGCCGCAGGGGATCGATCCCCGCCTTGGTGAATTCGTGAACCACGCTCGCGGCGCGCGCCGCAGACAACTCCCAGTTCGACGGAAAGGATGCGGTCTTGATCGGCCGGTCGTCGGTGTGTCCTTCCACCCGGATGGGATTCGGGAACGGCTTCAGGACCTCGGCCAGCTTGTCCAGCACCGGAGCCGCCTGGGCCGAAAAGTCGCCCGCGCCGCTCGGGAACAGGATGTCGGCGTTGATCTCGATCTCGAGCCACATGCTCTCGCGGCGAACCGTGACCAGCTTTGCATCGATCAGAGCCTGCATGGCGTCCTGCACCTGTCGCTCCATGCGGACCAATGCGCCGGGGGACGCGTTCGGCTCCTGCGGCGGCGTCTCCGCATTTGGATCGCGCGGCGCCTGGTCGGCCTCCACGCTGCTTTTCTGTTCCTTGATCTTCATGAACGCGGTGGGCTGGACGCCCACCAACGGCTTCTCGCCCCCCTTGCCGGGCTGCTTGTCGCCGATGTTCACCGGCTCGATGCTCTTCGGCGCACCATGAAATGCCGCGATCAGCGAATCCGACAGCACGCGGAACTTGCCCTCGTTCACCGACGACATGGCGTACATGACGGTGAACAACGCGAACAGCAGCGTCACGAGGTCGCCGTAGGGAATCGCCCATGCCTCCGCGTTCACATGCTCTTCGTGCTTTTTCTTGCGCGCCATGTTGCCTGTATCTCGTTACCGCGCCACGGAGGGGCGGCTCAATGATGGAAATAGCCTTGGAGCTTCGATTCGATGTTGCGCGGATTCTCGCCCTGCGCGATCGCGATGATCCCCTCGATCACCATGGTTCGAACCTGCGATTGGCCGTGGATCACCGACTTTAACTTGTTGCCCATCGGCAGGAACAACAGGTTCGCGAACGCGATGCCGTAAATCGTCGCGACGAACGCGGCGGCGATGCCATGCCCCAGCTTCGACGGATCGGCGAGGTTTTGCATGACCGCCATGAGACCCATGACGGCGCCGATGATGCCGAGCGTCGGGGAGTACACGCCCATGGCCTCGAACACCTTGGCGGCCTGGGTGTCGAAATGCTCCATGGTGTCGAGCTCGATCTCCATGCTGGAGCGGATCGCCTCCGGCTCACCGCCGTCCACCAGCGACTGCAGACCTTTCTTGAGGAACTCGTCCTTTTCCTGTTCGACCGCGGACTCGAGCCCCAAAAGGCCCTGCTTGCGGGCGATATTGCTCCACTCGACGATCTTCTCGATCACCGCGCTCGGGTTGCTGGCCGGCGGCATGAACACCCATTTTACGATGCTCCAAGCCCGGATGAACGTGGACATCGGAGTCTGTATGAGGCTCGCGGCCATCGTGCCCAACACCACGATCACGAACGCCGCGCTGCCGACCAGCGCCCCCGCGCTCGAGCCCTTCAAGATGGCCCCGCCGATGATGGCGATGAGCCCGAGCACGACCCCGATGATGGTCAGGATGTCCATGGGTCAATCGGGCGAGAGCCACTCCGACAGGCGTGAGCGCAGTCGCACCAGCGCCTGTCCGTGGATCTGGCAGACCCGCGATTCTGATACCTCGAGCACCTCGCCGATTTCCCGCAAGTTCATGTCCTCGTCGTAATAAAGCGACAACACCAGCTTCTCGCGCTCGGGGAGCCCCCCGATGGCGCCGGCCAATGCGGCCCGAAACCCCGCATCCTCGATCTTGTCGAACGGACCGGGTCCATCGTCCCGCGCATGGTCCGCGGGGCTCGATTCGTCGTCGTTCGTGCTCATCTGATCGAAGCTGAACAGCCGGCAGGTCGCCGCGTCCTGCACCAGCTTGTGATAATCGTCGATCGTCACGCCGAGCCCCTGCGCGATGTCCGTCGGGCTCGCGTCGTGGCCCTTTTCGTTCTCGATCTTGCGGATCACATCCGCCATCTGGCGCATGTTTCGATGCACCGAGCGCGGAGTCCAATCCGACTTGCGCACTTCGTCGAGCATCGCCCCGCGAATGCGGATGCCCGCGTAGGTCTCGAAATTCGCGCCCTTGTTGGCCGAATAATGCTTGGCCGCGTCCAGCAGGCCGATCATTCCGGATTGTATGAGGTCGTCCACTTCCACGTTCGGCGGCATCCGGCTCACCAGGTGATAGGCGATCCGTTTGACCAAATCCGCATGCTTGAGCACGAGCTCCTGCTGCGGCATCTGGTCGACCGGAACGCCGTCGTCCGCCTGCGGCTTCGGACTCCGCTTTTGAGTGTTTGAGTACTGTGTGCTTGCTCTCATTGCAATACCGTCGAAGGACCAATCCGGGCCCCCACCATGCGTTCAACGAAGAACTCCAGGTGACCTCGCGCACCTTGTGGCGCAGACCACTTATCGGCCTTGAGCGCGAGATTCTTGAGGGCGACGGACGAATTTGAGGCGGGATACGCGTCCACGACGGGCGTCTGCCGCTGGACGGCACGCCGCAGATAATCGTCAAACGGGACGGAGCCGGCGAACTCGAGGCCCACATTGAGAAATCGGTCACAAACCCGGGAAATTTTCTGGAATAGCGCCGGCCCCTCGCCCGAGCGGCGCGTCTGATTCGCCAGGATCTGAAAGCGCTGCACTCCGTGCTCCCGGCTGAGCACTTTGATGAGCGCGTACGCATCGGTGATGGAGGCCGGCTCATCGCACACCACCACCAGGACATGATGCGCCGCCTGGCTGAAGGTCATCACGCTGTCATTCAGACCCGCGGCGGTGTCCACAACCAGGATTTCGACCTGGTGATACAAGTCGCTGAACGCCCGGATGAGCCCCGCGTGCTCGGCCTGCGACAGGCTTGCCATGCGTTTGACGCCGGAGGACGCCGGTACGATCTGCAGTCCATGAGGCCCCGTCACGATCGCATCCTCGAGGGAACAGTGGCCTGAGATGACGTGGCCGAGATGAAACCTCGTGTGCACGCCGAGGAGCACGTCCACGTTTGCAAGCCCGAGATCCGCATCCACCAGCATCACTTCCCGGCCCTGGGCCGCGATCGCCACCGCGAGATTGGTGGAGACGGTGGTCTTTCCCACGCCGCCCTTGCCGCCGGTCACCGCTATGACCTTCACCGGCCGCGAGGAGTTGAGCTCTTCCAGCCTTGCGGCCTGAGTTTTCGAGAGTCGGATGTCACGCATGGGCTTGGGCTCGACCGAAGTTGCGGGCGTAATAAGCTGCGTCGCGTTTGTGCGGCGCATGCTCCATGAGCTTGTGCGCGGCGCGCACCAGCCAGACCCGCCTCGAATGGGCGGAGTGCAAATCCTCCGGCACGCGTTGGCCGTTGCACAGATAGGCGATCTTCAACTTGTGTCGAATAATGGTCGACATGACCGCGCCCAGGCTCGCGGCCTCGTCCACTTTGGTGATGATGCATGCCGACGGCGAGACGGGGGAAAAGGCGCGGATGATTTCCTCCAGAGCATGCCCCTCGCCTTGGGCGGGCAGCGTCAAGATGACCTTCGGCCGGGCCGCCCCGAGTTGCAGCCCCTCGAGCTGCTTGCTCAAACGGACATCCCGCGGCCCCATGCCGGCGGTGTCGATCAGCACCAGGCGCTTGGTTTTGAGCCGATCGAGCACTCGGGCGAGCTCCCGGCCGGAATTCGGCGCATGCATGGTCGCGCCCAGGATGCGGGCGTAGGTCATGAGCTGTTCGCGCGCGCCGATGCGATAGGAATCGATGCTGACCAGCGCGAGATCATCGCTCCCGTACCTCATGCTCCAACGCGCGGCCAGCTTCGCGATCGTCGTGGTCTTGCCCGCTCCCGTGGGCCCGACCAGTGCGAAGATGCCGCCGTTGACCGTGCTCAGCTGCTCGACGACGGGCAGATGGCGCAGGAGCAGCGCCAGCGGAAGCTTGGAGGTGTCCTCGAGCTGGGTGCGCGATGGCGTCATCGCGGCGAGCGCCGCGGCAACGTCCGGGGCGATGTCCATTGCAGACAGCTGCTCGAGCACACGTGCCTTCAGCGGCTCGCGAATGCGCTTGTCGTTCCAGGAGATCCCGGCGAGCTCCTTCTCCAGCAGGTAGCGCAGATCCTTGAGCTCGCGCTGCACCGTGGCGAATCCACGCTGCGTGTCCTGCGGAACCGCGACCGCCGCCAGGTCACGGGCCAGCGCGGACGGCGCACGCCGCTCCGCCAGGCGCGGCGCCGCAGAAGGCGGTTGCGCCGGGACCGGCCGCGCGGTCCTGGCGGTCGGGGGAGCCCGAGCCCCCTCCGGGGCTTTGCGGGACTCTGCGACCATCGGCGCGGCGGGCACGGCCATCGGCGGCGCGCCGACGGGCGCCGTGCTCGGCGCACTGGTCGGCGCGCCGGTCGGCGCACCGGTCGGCGCACCGGCCGCTGCCGATGCGTCGGCCGCCGTCGCTGCAGCGCTCGCGGCGCGCGCATATTGACGCGCCGCGCCGGCGATCAGCGCCTCGTCGTAATCGACCGCGGCGATGACCTCGACCCCCTCCTCCATCCGGCGGCTCGACAGGATCACCGCATCGGGCCCCTGTTCGAGTCGCACTTGATCGAGCGCCGCGCGCATGCTGACGGCCATGTAACGCTTGATTTTCACGTCAACCTCCATGAGGCAAACAATTCACTGAACCAGAACACATCCGTTAGCGCCCCACCGCCGCGACCACGCGGATTCGGCGGCTCTCGGGAATCTCGTTATAGGCGAGCACCGACAGGGTCGGGCTCGAATGGCGCATGAGCCGCGCCACCCACGGCCGGATCTTCGGTGCCACCAGCAACACCGCCGGCTCGCCCGCGGCCTCCTGCCGTCGGGTACGGTCGACCAGCGATTGCTGGATTTTGTCCGCAAGCCCCGGCTCGAAGCCCGGAGCGTCGGCGCTGCCGGCCATGGAGTCCTGCAGCACCTGCTCGAGCGACGGGTCGAGGGTGATGACCGGCAGCTCCTGGCGCAATCCGCCGATGTTCTGCACGATGCTGCGTCCCAGTGCGATGCGCACCGCGGCGACCAATGCCGCCGGATCCTGGGTCTTCGGCGCGAGCTCCGCCAGCGTCTCGCAGATGGTGCGCAAGTTGCGGATCGGCACCCGCTCGAGCAGCAGCAGCTGCAGCACCTTCACCACGACGCTCATCGGCAGCAGCTTCGGGACCAGGTCCTCGACCAACTTGGGCGCGCTCTTGCCGAGCCGATTGAGCAGCGCCTGAACTTCCTCATGGCCCAACAGCTCCTGCGCATGCGACTGCAGCAGGTGGCTCAGGTGGGTCGCGATCACGCTGCTCGCGTCGACCACGGTATAGCCCTGGGCCTGCGCCTGATCGCGGCGCGCTTTATCGATCCAGACCGCGTCCAGACCGAACGCGGGATCCTTGGTGGCGGACCCCTGCAGCGTGCCGGACACCTGACCGGGATTGATGGCGAGTTCGCGGTCGGGGAATATTTCCGACTCGCCCACCGGCGCGCCCAGGATGGTAATGCGGTACGAGTTCGGCCCCAGCTCCAGGTTGTCGCGAATGTGCACGGGCTGCACCAGGAACCCGAGTTCCTCCGACAATTTCTTGCGCACGCCCTTGATGCGCCCCATCAGCTCGCCACCCTGCGCGCGGTCGACCAGCGGGATCAGGCGGTAGCCCACTTCCAATCCGACGGCATCGACTGGCTCGACATCGTCCCAGGACAGCTCGCGCTGCTCGGCCGGCACGGCGGCGGCCTTGGTGGGAGCGGCCGCAGCCGCCGCCTTTTCCGCCGCCTTGCGCGTGGTCATGAGATAGGCGCCCCATCCGCAGGCGCCCGCCATGCCGAGGAACACGAGGTTGGGCATGCCGGGAATGATCCCGAGCAGACCCAGGATCCCCGCGGTCACGGCGAGCGCACGGGGTTGGCCGAGCACCTGACCCATGATCTGCTGGCTCATGTCGTGGGGTTTCGAGACACGCGTCACCAGGATCGCGACCGCCACCGACAACAGCAGCGCCGGAATCTGTGCGACCAAGCCGTCGCCGATGGTGAGCAGGGCGTAGGTTCGGCCCGCATCCGAGACCGACATGCCGTGCTGCGCGGCCCCGATGATGATGCCGCCGAACAGGTTGATGAACACGATCAATATGCCGGCGATGGCGTCGCCGCGCACGAACTTGCTGGCGCCGTCCATCGCACCGTAGAAATCCGCCTCCTCACGTACCTCCTGCCTTCGTACGATCGCGTCCGCCTGGGTGATCAGGCCGGCGTTCAAATCGGCGTCGATGGCCATCTGCCGGCCGGGCATGGCGTCCAGGGTGAAGCGCGCGCTCACCTCGGAAATTCGGCCGGCGCCCTTGGTGATGACGACGAAGTTGATGATCACCAAAACCGTGAAAACCACCATGCCGACCGCGTAGTTGCCGCCCACGACGAATTGCCCGAAGGCCGCGATCACGTGACCGGCCGCATGCGCGCCCGTATGTCCCCTGATCAGCACGACGCGGGTCGAGGCGACATTGAGCCCGAGCCGCAGGAGCGTCGCCCCGAGGAGCACGGTGGGAAAGCTCGCGAACTCGAGCGCGCGCCTTACGTAGATCACCGCGAGCAGAATGATGAGCGACAGCGTGATGTTGAAGGTGAACAGCACATCCAGCAGGAACGCCGGCAACGGAAGCACCATCATGGCGAGCACGACCATGACCAGCACCGGCACGCCTAGGCCGTTGCGCGCGAATTCCGACAGCATCTGCGTGAAGGCGCGCGCGTTCATACGTCGGCGTACTCATCGCCCAGCATGGGCTCTGGGCGCGCGAGGCGCGCAGCCAGGGTGGGGTTGAGGGTGCGGATCCTGAAGACGTACGAGAGCACCTGCGCCACGGCGAGGTACAGACCCGCCGGTATCTCCTGATTGAGATCGGCGGATCGATACAACGCCCGCGCCAGCTTCGGAGACTCGAATACCGGAACCCGATGCTCCTCGGCGATGCGCCGGATGTTCTGTGCGATGAGATCGACGCCCTTCGCCAGAACGCGCGGCGCCCGCATGTTTTTGGGGTCGTATTTCAGCGCGACCGCAAAATGCGTCGGGTTGACGATCACCACGTCGGCCAACGGCACCTTGTGCATCATCCGCCGGCGCGCGATCGTTTGCTGCAGCTGGCGGATCCTCTGCTTGGTTTCCGGACGGCCGTCGCTCTCCTTCGCCTCGTCGCGCAGCTCCTGCCGCGTCATGCGCAATGCGCGCTTGAACTGAAACAGCTGAAGCGGCACGTCGACCGCCGCGACCAGAACGAGCGATGCGCACAGCCAGACGAAGGCTACGCTCATCAAGCCGGCGCCGCGGCCGATGGCGGTGCTCGCCGACATATGCCCGAGGGCGAGAGCTTGCGGGAACAGCCCTGCAATGATCCCCGTTGCGACCCCCCCGACAACCGCGCACTTCAGCAGCGCCTTGCCCAGTTCGGACGCGCCGCGCAGGCCGAACAATCGCTTGAATCCGCTCATGGGACTCATGCGGGTGAAATCCGGGGCCAGAGCGGCCGGACTGAAATTCCATCCCCCCACGGCTATTCCGGCGAGCAGTACGACGGCGACGAGCGACCCTAAAATCGGCAGCAGCGCCGAGAGTGCGAGCGTCGATGCCTCGCGCAGCGAGGAGAGCATCGATTGCGTATCCTCGAGCTGGCGCGCATCGATGGACATGAAGCGGCGCATGAGTTCCGACATCTTCGCCGCGAACTGCGAGCCAGTCGCGACGAGTGCGACGCTGCCTCCGATCATGGCGGCGAACGTGGTCAGCTCGCGCGAGCGCGGCACTTGTCCGCGTTCGCGCGCTTCCTGCAGCCGCCGTTGCGATGGGTCTTCGGTGCGTTCGCCGCCCTGTTCGGCCTCCTCAGCCATCAGTGCACCGGCTGCGGCGGCGAGCCGACCAGATCCAAGACGGCGGAGAGCGCGCTGTTGAGCAAGCTGGATATGCCCGCCATGAGCCCATCCAGTCCGACGATCAGCACCAGGAATCCCGACATCAGCGTGATGGTAAATCCGATGCCGAAGAGATTGAGCTGCGGCGCGGCGCGGGTGATCACACCCAGGGCGAGATTCACGATGATCAACGCGACGACGGCCGGGAGTGCCACAAGCAGCCCGGTCTCGAAGATCCGCGCCCCCCAGAGGCCCATCGACCACAGCAGGTTCTGGTCGATGTTGGCGCCGCCGATGGGCAGGCTCTTGAAGCTGGTCGCCAGCGCACCGATCAACACGAGATGACCGTTCACGGCGAGGTAGGTGAGCGTGCCCATTATCATGAACAGCTGTCCAAGCACGGGCGTGTCGCTGCCGTGTTCCGGATCTATCAAGGTCGCAAATCCGAGGCCCATCGACGTCGAGATGCTTTGGCCGGCGAAGGTGAGCGCTTCGAACGACAGTTGCACCACCATTCCGATGGCGATGCCGATCATGACCTCCTGCACGGCCGCCATGGCGCCGGCACCCGAAAAAATCGACAGGCCGGCAGGCACCGGCGCGAGCGGCGACAGGATCAACGCGAGCGCGATTGAAAGCGCGATCTTGACCGGGGCGGGTACGGACGATTCACTGGCGATCGGCGCCGTCAGCACGAAGCCGCCGATCCTGAGGACGGGCCACCACAGGCGCGCCACCCACCGGGATACGTCGGCGGCATCGATCATGATCGGCTGGATGGTGGCCATGCGCGCTTCTTTCAGCCGATCGTGTTCGGGATGTTGGCGTACAGGCTGCGCGTGAAGTCGATCAGCACGCGCAGAATCCACGGGCCGCTCACGAACAGCGCGAGCACCAGGACCAAGAGCTTCGGGATGAAGCTCAAAGTAGCCTCGTTGATCTGCGTCGCCGCCTGCAGCATGCCGATGAGGAGACCGGTGATCAGCGCCGTCAGCAGCAAAGGGGCCGCTATCATCACGGTGACCATGAGCGTCGAGTGTGCGAGATCCATGACGGTCTCGGGCGTCATCGATGAAAGCTTCCGGCGAGGGTTCCGATCAGCAGAGTCCACCCGTCGACCACCACGAACAGCATGATCTTGAACGGCAGGGAAACGAGTGTCGGCGAGAGCATCATCATGCCCATCGACATGAGCACGCTGGCGACGACCAGATCGATGACCAGGAACGGAATGAACACCATGAAGCCGATTTGAAAGGCGGTCTTCAGCTCGCTGGTGAGGAAGGTCGGCACGACCACGCTCAGCGGCACCTCATCCGGGCTGGTGAACTGGGTGTGCCCGGAAAGCTTCGTGAACAATTGCAGATCGTTCTCGCGCGTCTGCGCCAGCATGAATTTCTTCAGTGGTTGCAGGGTGCGATCGATCGCGGCCTCGCCCGCCACCTGGCCGTCCAGATACGGCCTGATCCCCCCCGCATAGGCCTGGTCGATGGTGGAGCTCATCACGAAGAACGTCAGGAACAATGCGAGACCGAGCAGAATCTGATTGGAGGGTGTGGTCGCCATCCCGAGCGCCTGTCGAAGCAGCGACAACACGATGATGATGCGCGTGAACGCCGTCATCGCCAGCAATATTGCCGGCAACAACGTCAGCACGGTCATCAGGATCAGCACCTGGAAGGTGAGCGAATAGGTCTGCACGCCGTCGGCGGCCGACTTGATGGCGAGCGCCGGGAGCGTGGCCTGCGCCATGGTGGCCACTGCGCTCAAGGCGACCCGCCCGGGCGCTTCATGAAATCGCGCAGCCGATCGGCGAATGCGGGGACGTCGGAGGACCCCTTGACGGCAATCGGCTTGTCGAGCGGCGTCAGGCCGACCACCCCGCCCGCGCCGAGGCCCAACAGGACCTGCGCGTCGCCGACACGCACCAACAGGAGCCGTTCGCGAGGCCCGAGCGCCAGCTGATCGATGATGGCGATCTCGCCGCGGCTGCGCAGCGTCCCGAGCTTCAGCCGTTTCACGACCCAACTCACGGCGAAGATCAATGCCACGATCGCGGCGAGGCTCAAAGTGAGCTGCGCGACGCTGCCAACCGACAACGGCGATGCGGGGGCGGCGATGGTCGTCACCGAGCCTGCTCCATTCGCTCGCTGGCGCTCACCACATCGGTCAGCCGGATGCCGAACTTCTCGTTCACCACCACGACCTCGCCGCGCGCGATGCGTACGCCGTTCACCAGGACATCGAGCGGCTCGCTTGCCAGACGGTCGAGCTCCACGATGGCGCCGGGTGCCAGCTGCAACAGCTCGCGCACCGGCATGCGCGCACGTCCGACCTCCAGCGCCAGGGTGACGGCCACGTCCAGGATCAGATTGAGGTTCATCTCCTGGCCCGAACCGCCGGCGGCGTTCGGTCCCAGCTCGTTGAATTGGGCGCGCGCGACGGGCGCAGCCTTGGGATCGGGAACATTCATGCGGCACCTCCGGGAATGATTTTCAGGGCGTTGTGGCCCTGCGAAACGCCGAAACGGCCTCTGTGCAACGGCACCTCGCCCGCCAATAAAATGACCTCCAGCGGGGGCTCGATGGGAATGATGTCGCCCGGCGTCAGCCGCACGAGTTCGCCCAGACTGATCTTTGCCTGTGCGAGGACCGCGCGCATCTCGAGCTCCGCTTCCTGCAGGCCCAAGCCGAGTGCCGGCCCCCAGGGGTCCTGCTTGCGCGCCGGCGGCTTGCCGCCGTCCGCGGCGAGCGCCTCCCGGATCGGGGCCAGAACCGTGTCGGGTATGAGCAACTCGATGGAACCGCTATGCGCGGCGAATTCGACCGTGAATCTCATGACGGTCACGGCATCGTTGGCGCCGCCGAGCTGCAGGAGTCTCGGGTTCACCTCTTGCTTCACCGGCTCGAGCTCGATCGGCGACACCGGTGCCCATGCGGCCGTGAGTTCGGGGCCGAGGGTGCGCATCATGAGCGACAGGAATCGAAGCGCGGCGGGCGCGACGGCCGCCAGCGGCTCCGCTGCAGCGCGCCCCGTACCGCCGAAAAAGCCGTCCAGCAACGCGAGCAGCAGGTTGGGCGCGACCACGACGAACGCGAAGCCCGGCAGCGGCTTCAGGCGCACCACTGCGACGCCGCCCGGGGTCGGCAGCGCAGCCTGCAGGTCTGCGACCTTGGCGGAGTCGGCGGAAGTAAACTCGACGTTGGCATCGCGGCTCAACAGACCGGACAGCGCCACCTTGGCTCGTTCCGCAAAGCTCTTGCCGATGATCGGCAGCATGGGCAATTGCGTGCGATTGATGCGCTGTGAGCTGAAATCGAATGGCCGCACCCCGTCAGCAGCGCCCTTCTCGAGAAGGGCCGATACCTCTTCCTGCGAGATGTCGCTGGATTCCGGTGCCGGCTCCTCCTCGGCCGCAGCCGATTCCGATGCCATTACTGCACCACGAAGCTGGTGAACAGCAGATCGTCCACGGCCTCGCCGCCCTGCTTCTTCTGCACGTCGTTGACCTCGGCAAGCGCCTCGGCGCGCAACTTGTCCTTGCCGTCGCGCGACATCAGCGATTGATAGTTGCGGTTGCTCATGAGCAGCAGAAGGTTGTTGCGGATCAACGGAATGTTCTTTTGCACGCTGTCGATCGCCTTCTGATCGTGCGCCATGATTTCCATGGTGATTTGAAGGAATCGCACCACTGAGCCATCCTCGAAATTGACCACCAGCGGCGGGTCGATGGCGTAGTAGACGGATGCCTTGGCTGCGCCTTCCTCGCCATGGGCGCCGGTGGCGACGGGCACGACGGGAGTGATGGTTCCATCCTTGCCGAGCTTCAGCTCTGGCATGGGATGGAGCTTCGCGTTGATGTATCCGCCCGCCACCACGGCCAGCAGGGCCATGACGAAGGCCACGATGGCGTTCATCATCAGCCCGCCACCCGATTTCTTCGGAGGGGGTATGGGGGTTGCTTCGTCGGCTGCTTCTGCCATGTGCTGATCCTCTGCGGCGTCATTGCCGCAACAGCACTGGAGCAAGTTCTATGCCATGCCTTTCCTACATATTTTTATCGTTACAATTCAATGTATTACGAAACCCGGTCACATTTACGTCGGCGCGCGGTGGGGGCCCCGTCCTGCCGGGGCCGGCGCGCCGCCGGGAATTTGACGCTGTCTCGCCGTCCGGCAATAGGGGCCGGCCGCTTCTCCCCCGCTACCAGATCGTGACGCGGTCGGGGGGCGCCAGATACATCTTGTCGCCCGGCCCGACCTTGAACGCCTGGTAAAAGCCCGACTGGTTGCGCAGTGGCGCGGTGCCGCGTACGGAAGGCGGCGAATGAGGATCCGCCTTGACCCTCTCGACCGCCTCGCCCTCCCGGAGTTTGCCGCGCCAAACCTGGACCCAGCCGAGGAAAAAGCGCTGATCGCCGGTGAAACCGTCGATCACCGGCGCGCGCTTTCCGTTGAGCGCAAGGTGATACGCCTGGTAGGCGATCGACAGGCCGGAATTGTCGGCGATGTTCTCTCCGAGGGTCAGTTCGCCGTTGACGGGGAATCCCGGCGCTGCCTGGTAGGCAGCGTATTGCGATACCAATGCCTTGGTCCTTGCGGCGAACTTCGCATGGTCCTGCGGCGCGAACCAATCCCTCAGATTGCCGTCCGCATCGTACTGGCTGCCGCGATCGTCGAAACCGTGGCTCATCTCGTGCCCGATGACGGCGCCGATACTGCCGTAATTGACCGCATCGTCCGCATGCGCGTTGAAGAACGGCGGCTGCAGAATCGCCGCCGGGAACACGATCTCGTTCATCGCGGGGTTGTAATAGGCGTTGACGGTCTGCGGCGTCATGAACCACTCGCCGCGGTCGATGGGCTTGCCCAGCTTGTCGATGGTGCGACGGTATTCGAACTCGGCGGCGCGGATGACGTTGCCCCAGAGATCGTCGTGCGACATCTCGAGGGCGCTGTAATCGCGCCACTGGTCGGGGTAGCCGATCTTCTTGGAAAGCTTGGCGAGTTTTTCGCGCGCGCCTTTCCTGGTCTCGGCGCTCATCCAATCCAATCGATCCAGGTCGCGTGTGTAGGCCTCCAGCAGATTGTTCACCAGCACCAGCATTCGCGCCTTGTATTCGGGCGGGAAGTACTTGTGGACATACAGCTTGCCGAGCGCCTCGCCCATCGAATCGTCGAGCAGCTCGAGCCCGCGCTTCCAGCGCGGCTCGTTCTCGGGGATGTCACGCAGAACGGTGCCGGTGAACGCGAAGCGCTCGTCGACGAACGCCTTCGACAGGTACGGCGCCGCCTCGGACAGCACGCGCCACTTGAAGTAGTTGCGCCAGGACTCGAGCGGCGTATCGGTGATCAGCTTGCCCAGATCGGTGAGATAGGTGGGCTGGGCGACGATCGCATAGTCGGTCCTCCCGGCGAGCCGGCTGGCGTCGAGATACGCCGTCCAGTCGAAGCCCGGCATGAGCCGCGAAAGTTCCGCAAGCGCCACCTTGTTGTAAGTCTTGATGGGATCGCGGCTTTCGATCCGCGTCCATTGCTTCTCGGCCATGGCGGTCTCGAGGTTCAAGATCTCTGCGGCGCTTCGATGCGCGTCCTGGTCGCCGGCCATGCGCAGCATGGTCTCTATGTGGACCAGGTACTTGGTGCGTACCTCCTTCAGCTTGGGGTCGTCCTTCAGATAGTAGTCCCGATCCGGCATGCCAAGGCCGCTCTGCACGATCCGCAAGGCATACCGGGTGGAATCCTTGGGATCCGGATTCACGCCGAAATCGAACGGCGCCCCCATCCCCGTCCGATTGAACTGCGCGATCAAAGCCGGGATATTGTCCTTGGACGACAGCGCATCGATGGCGGCGAAGGTATGCTCGAGCGGTTTGGCGCCGAGACTCTCCAGGCGCGCCTCGTCCATGAAGCTTGCGTACAGAGCGGCGAGCTTGCGCTCCTCGGAGCCTGCGGACGACCCTGCCTCGGCGCGCCCTGCCTCGGCGCGCCCTGCCTCGGCGCCCGCCGCAGGTGCGTGCCGCGCCAGGTCGTCGACGATGCTGTGCAGCTGCTCCTGAGTGCGGTCCTCGACCTCGGTGAACGCGATGTACCTGCCTTTGTCGGCCGGGATCTGAAACTGCTCGAGCCATTTGCCGTTGAGGTACGCGTACAGATCGTCCTGCGGCCGGATCGATGAGCTCACATAGTGGGTGTCGATGCCGGAACTGGCCCCGGGGGAGGCGCCCACTCCGATCGGCGCCGCAAACAGCATCGCCGGCCCGAGAAATGCAGCAGCTCGCGCCGCTATTCTTCCAGTCATACGAACCCCCTCAAAATTTGAGCGATACCCGCAATCCGGGTGCCGCGTCGTCCAATTTCAAGCGCGCCCCGTGCAGCTTGGTGACGGCGGCCACCAGCGACAATCCGAGACCCGAACCCGGCACCTTGCGAGCCTCGTCGAGCCGCACCCGCCGACCGAGAACGAGTTCGCGCTTGTCCACCGGTATCCCGGGTCCATCGTCCTCCACGACGACCTCGGGCGCCCCACCCGGCGCGCGCAGCAGCACGCGTATGCGTCCGCCGTCGGGCGTGAATTTGATGGCGTTGTCGAGCAGGTTCGCGAGCGCCTGTGCGAGCAGCTGACGGCTCCCCTGCACTTCGGCCCCGGGCGCCACCGAGCTTTCGAGCCGAATGCCCCGCTCCTCGCTCACCGGTGCGTACAGTTCCACCATGCTCGCGACCAGCTCCGAGAGATTGACCGGCTCACGCGCCACGGTGCCGGTCTCCGCCAGCGCGATGCGCAGCAGCGCGTCGAGCGTCGAGCGCATGTGATCCACCTCCGTGGAAACGCGCTCGAGCACCTTGCGTTCGGGAGAACCCGGCGCGAGGCCGCTCATGGCACCCTCCGCCGTCGCCTGCAGCCGGTTGAGCGGCGTGCGCAGATCGTGCGCGGCTGAGTCGAGCACGGTGCGCATTCCGAGCGTGAGCTGTTCGATCTTGTCGAGCATGCTGTTGATTTCGCGCACCAGGGTGTTTATCTCGTCGTCCGCATTGCGCACCGGCAGACGTTGCGAGAGATCGCCGCGCATGATCTGGGTGGCGACCGTGGATATCGCGCCGGCCTGCGCCAGAATGCGGCGCCCCATCCAGAACCCGCCGCCGAGCCCGAGCAGCAGGGTGAGCATGACGGCAGCGATCAACCCGCGCATCATCAGATTCTTCACGTCCTGGCGCTCCTGCACGTCGTGCCCCACCAACATGCGGTAGCCGCCGGGTAATTTGAACCGCTGTGCACGCATTTCGTGCTCCCGCGTCTCGTCGCCGAACGGCACCGACACTTTGAATTGGATCCACTTGTCGTCGCTGGAGCCGATTTTCGGCCAGGCGGGCACGTTGCCGGCCACCGGACGCAGCTGGGGGTCGACCATGAGGTACACGGCGCCGCGCACGTCCTGATCCTGCGAACGCTGCTCGATCAATTCGATGAAGTCGCTGCGCGACAGCACCAGCACCTGCTCCCGCAACCCCTGAACTTCTGCCTCGATCAGATTGTCGGTGCTGCCGTCGACGATGCGCGAGACGGCGAAGTCCACCACGCCGAGGAGAAGCGCGGCGCCGCAGGCGAATACCATCGAATAGACGATGGCAATTCGAAACGGCGACGTGTCGAGCAGTCCGAGAAACCGCTGATCTGCGCTCAGCACCCGGCGGCGCCAGGCGGCCACTACTCGTCTTCGCGCAGGCTGTAGCCGGCGCCGCGCACCGTATGCAGCAGGGGCTTGTCGAAATCTTTGTCGATGGCCTGCCGCAGACGGCTGATGTGCACGTCGATCACGTTGGTCTGCGGATCGAAATGATAGTCCCACACCCCTTCGAGCAGCATGGTGCGGGTCACCACCTGGCCGCTGTGACGCATCATGAATTCGAGCAGCTGAAATTCGCGCGCGGTGAGCTCGATTTTCTTGCCGTTGCGCGTCACCCGGCGTGTCATGCGGTCGAGCTCGAGGTCGGCCAATTTCAACTTCGCAGTGTTCTCGGCGTTGCCGCTGTCCCCACGGCGCGACAGCGCGTCGATGCGGGCCATCAGCTCCGACATATGGTACGGCTTGGTCAGATAGTCGTCGCCGCCGGCGCGCAATCCCGTGATGCGATCGTCTACCTCGCCGAGTGCGCTCAGGATGAGCACCGGGAGCTTGCGGCCGGTCGCCCGCAGGGACTGGACCAGGGCCAGCCCATCGAGCTTGGGCAGCATGCGGTCCACGATGGCGAGATCGATGGCGATCGAGGATGCCATGTGCAGCCCCTTGATTCCGTCCCCTGCCACATCCACGGAATGCCCCACCTCTCGCAGAGCCTTTGCCAAGTAGTCTCGTGCAACTTCATCATCTTCAACGATCAAAATATGCATGACTGGTATTTTACAGACGTTGGACCCGGGTTTGTCGGCACGTTAAGCTTGCCCTAAGTCGTCTCGCTTATTTCACCCGGAAAATCACTGGAGAGCCCTGGTTTGACACCCTCCTCGCCGGATAGATCCCCTGACGGGGGGGTTATGTTGAGCTCGACATGCCCGGCGCCGCGCACCTGCGATGTCCTGGTGATGGGCGGGGGACCGGCAGGCTCGACGGCCGCCATTTTGCTGGCAGAAAAGGGCCGACGGGTCGTGCTGCTGGAGAAGGCGCGCCACCCGCGGTTCCACATCGGGGAGTCGCTTTTGCCGGCGAATCTGCCGCTGTTCCAGCGCTTGGGCGTGGCGGAGCGGGTCCGGGCCATCGGCATGGAGAAATGGGGCGCCGAGTTCGTCTCCCCTTGGGACGGACGGCATCAGCAGTTCGAATTCGCGGACGCCTGGGACAAATCCCTGCCGCTCGCCTACCAGGTCAGGCGCTCAGCCTTCGACGAGATCCTCATTAGGCGCTCGGCCGAGGCGGGTGCGCTGGTCATCGAGGGCTGTCGCGTGCGCGAGGTTCAGTTGCTGGACGGAGGTCGCAGCGCCCGGGTCGAGGCGGTGCACGAGGACGGCCGGACGGAGTGCTGGGATGCCCGATACCTCGTCGATGCGACCGGCCGCGACACGTTCATGGCCAACCGGCTGAAGGCAAAGCAGCGTAACAAGAAGCATAACAGCGCCGCCATGTATGCTCATTTCACCGGCGCACGCCGCGAGACCGGCAAGCGCGCGGGCGACATCAGCATATTTTGGTTCGAACACGGGTGGTTCTGGTTCATTCCGCTTGCGGATGGAAATACCAGCGTGGGCGCCGTGGCGTGGCCGCGCTACATGAGCACCCGAAAAGTCGGGTTGCGCGAGTTTTTTCTGGCGACCATCGCCCTGTGCCCGCCGCTCGCGCAGCGGCTCGTCGAAGCCCAACTGGCCACCGAGGTCGAGGCCACCGGCAACTACTCATACACCTCCGATCACACGCACGGCCGCAACTACCTTCTGGTCGGCGATGCCTACGCGTTCATCGATCCGGTGTTCTCTTCCGGAGTGATGCTGGCCATGACCAGCGCCGCGGCCGCCGCCGAGACCATCGAGGAATGCCTGCATGAGCCTGCAAAGGCCGCTCGGTCACTGAGGCGGTTTGACCGGCTGGTGCGTCACGGACCGAAACAATTCTCCTGGTTCATCTACCGCGTCACCAATCCCGCCATGCGCGAATTGTTCCTGGGCCCCCGCAATGTTCTTCGGATGAAGGAAGCGCTCCTCTCGGTGTTGGCGGGCGACATCTTCGGGCGCACCCCCATTTGGGGGTCGCTCCAGGCGTTCAAGGGAATCTACTACGCGATGTCGTTCGCGAATCTCGGCCGCTCATGGCGCGCCGCGCGTCGCCGCGCCGCCAACATTCGACCCGTTGAGTCCGAATTCTCGACCGGCGGCTGATGATCCGGCGGCTGATGATCCGGCGGCTGGCGGCCGGCCGCGGCGAGCGGGCACGGCTCGCACTTTGCGCCTGGGCGATCTCGGCTAGCGCTCTCGCGCCGATGTCCGGTCGAGCGGCGGAGGAGCCTCTCTGGGAGGTCGGCATCGGCGTTGGGATGCTGGGTTACGACGATTATCGGGGTGCGAACAGCTCGCACGTTTACCCGGTTCCCGTACCGTATGTGCTCTACAACGGCACGTTTCTGAAGACCGATCGCGATGGCGTGCACGCGCGGCTGTTCAATCAGGACTGGGTGGAGCTCAAGATGAGTTTCAACGCGACGACACCGGTGAGCAACGACCGGACGCGCAGCGCGATGCCGGAACTCAGACCGACCGTGGAGGCGGGCGTGTCGCTGGATTTTCATCTTTGGCAGAGCGCCGATGCCCGCGCCAAATGGGACCTCCGGATGCCGTTACGCTCCGCATTCGCCATCGAATCTCCGCCGCAGGCGATTGGCTGGACCTTCTCGCCGGCGTTCGCGCTGGATCTGGTGGACCACGTGGGCTACAACGCCTGGAAACTCGGCTTCCTTTCCGGCCCATTGATAGCGAATCGCCGCTACAACGCGTACTTCTATTCGGTCGACGCTCAATACGCGACCGCTTCGCGCCCCGAATACCAGGCCTCCGGCGGCTACGCGGGCACCGAATTCCTCACCGCCCTCTCGAAGCGCTTCCCGAAATACTGGGTGGGGGCCTTCGTGCGCTACGACAGCCTGGCGGGAGCGGCCTTCGAGGACAGCCCCCTGGTGCAGCGAGATCACTACTGGACCGCAGGTTTCGGCATCGCCTGGCCCATCCGCACGTCCGCGCAACGAGTCGAAGTATCCGATTGACGGCTCCGAGCCGCCTCACGCCACTGCATCCGATGCCGCGCCCGATAAAAACCGCGTATGAGTACTTCGCGCTCTACACCTCGCTGGCGCTGCTCGGGCTCATATGCCTCACGTGGTCGGTGTTCGCGCTCCCGCTGTATTACATTCTGCCCCGCAACCTCGCCACGCGGGTCGGCAGACGCGGCATCATGCAAGGCTTCCGGCTGTATGCGTGGTCGCTCTCGATCACGCGCAGCTACCGCCTCGACCTTTCCGCCCTCGACTCGCTGCGCGACGGCCCGCCGATGATCCTTGCTCCCAATCATCCCTCGCTCATCGACGCGCTGCTCATCCTCACCCGGCATCCCAACGTGGTTTGCGTGATGAAGGCGGAGCTCCTGAGGAACGTGTTTCTCGGCGCGGGCTCGCGCCTGGCGCGTTATGTCCCCAACGAGTCATCCCGGCAGATGATCAGGGAATCGGTCGCCCATCTCCGGCACGGCTGCTTGCTGCTGCTGTTCCCGGAAGGAACCCGCACCACCCGTTTTCCCATCAACTCGTTGGTGGGTAGCGTGGGTCTCATCGCCAAACGCGCCGCCGTGCCGGTTCAGACGCTGATCATCGAGACGGACTCGCCGTTCTTGAGCAAGGGGTGGCCGTTGTTTCGGCGCCCCGATCTGCCCATCGTGTACAAGGTGCGTCTGGGCAAGCGGTTCGAGGCGCCCCGCGATGCCTTGGCGCTCACCGCCGCGCTGGACGAGTACTACCGGCGCGAACTCGAGAATGCCCCGCAGTCCCGGTGGTTCAAGGGCCTCTGAGATGACCGAACGCTCGACCACGCACTTGGTGCTCATCCCGAGCTACAACCCGGGACCCAGGGTGTACGCGACCGTCCGCGCCGCGTTGGGCCTCTGGAACCCGGTATGGGTCGTGGTCGATGGGAGCACCGATGATTCGGCCGCGCGGCTCTCGGCGATGGCCGCCGCTGAACCCGGTCTTCGCGTGCTCGCGTTGCCGCAAAATTGCGGCAAAGGTGCCGCCGTGCTGTACGGTCTCGAACAGGCAGCCTCGCTCGGGTTCACCCACGCTCTCACCATGGATTCGGACGGACAGCATCCCGCCGACCTGATCGTGACATTCATGCGCGCATCGCAGGCCGCACCGGACGCGATGATCCTCGGCCGTCCGGTGTTCGACTCGAGCGCACCGCTGCTGCGCGTGAGAGGCCGCAAAATCTGCAATTGGTGGGTAAACCTCGAAACGCTCTGGTCGGGCATCGGCGATTCGCTGTATGGCTTCCGGGTCTACCCGATCGCTCCGCTGGTGAGTGTCATGCGCCGCCAGCCGTGGATGCGACGGTTCGACTTCGATGCCGAAGCGGCGGTCAGACTTTCCTGGCGCGGGGTGCGGGCGGTCAACGTGGCCGCCCCCGTGCGCTACTTCAGTTCGGCTGAGGGCGGGGTGTCGCATTTCAACTACTGGCGCGACAACCTGCTTCTGACCTGGATGCATCTGCGCCTGTTCCTCGGCTTCCTGGTACGGATGCCGCTGCTCGCCGCGCGCCGCGCGCGCCGCAGGCCGCCCCGCTAAAGCGGCTTGCGTCCGCAATAGCCGGAGAAGATGCCGAGATCCACGTGCCGGCAGACTTCCACCAACCCGGCCTCGCGCATGGCCGAGAGAATGAGGCTGGGGTGTGCGCAGCACTCGATGGTGTCCCAGTAATAGCGCATCAGCTCGGGCATGTCGCGATGAGCGGCCATGCAGCGCGCCATCATCGGCACGACGCCGCGCATGTAGAGCCTGAGAGCCGCGCGCCACAACTTAAAGTCGGGTGCCGTGATCTCCAGCAGGCATATCCGCCCCCCGGGCACCAAGACGCGCATGAACTCCCGCAACGCGGCCGACAGGTCACCGACATGCCGCAGAGCGTATCCCATGGAAATGAAATCCGCCGAGGACGCCGGCCTCGGAATCTCCTCCGCCGTTCCGCAAATCAAGCGAACGCCAGCGGGCACTTTGGCGCGCTCCATCATGCCGGCACTCGGATCGATCCCGGTCACTTCTGCGGCGGGCCCCGCCAGATGCGCCGCCTCCCGCGCCGTGAGTCCGGTGCCTGTCCCGATGTCCAGGACTCTCATCCCGGGCCGCAGCCCGGCACGTGCCAGGGCCTTGCGCCGGTACCAAGATCCGCTGCCGAAGGCCATGGCCCGCTCGACCCGGTCATAGTCCGCCGCGGTGCGGTCGAACAGTCCACGAACCCAGCCGGCTCGGTCTCGCTCCTCGCCATAGTACCGGGTCAACGGTGAATGCGGTGCCTGCATGACTGGCGAGCATACGCCCAGCCCGGCGGCGACTGGGAGCGGGTGCGCGTCACCGCGTCGCCACATCCGCCTCGCGTTACCGCGTCGCCTCGCCCGCGTCGCGGGCCCGCCGGTTGCCGCCCCCGACTACACCTATATAATGCCCTCGAGCGGCACCTTGGATGCCCACCTCAAAGCAGTCTTACTGAACCGTATCAAGCCAGAGTCCCATGCCCGACAAAGCGTCGCTCACGCAACCCTCGGCGACGTCAGCCGATGTCGATTTACAGCGCGAAATCGCCGCGCTGTTCGTGGAGGCATTGAATTTGGACGTGACGCCTCAGGATATCGATCCGGACGCGCCGTTATATGGGGAGGGGCTGGGTCTCGATTCCATCGATATTCTCGAGGTCGCCCTGATCTTGTCGAAAAAATACGGCGTTCAACTGCGCGCTGACAGCCAGGAAAACCATGAAATCTTCCGCTCTTTGAGACACTTGGCCGACTACATCGCGACCCAGCGAACCAAGTGATCCGGCGTGCGGGGCGTGGGCTGCAGATCGCTGCGGCCTGTGCTCTGCTCGCGGCTTACTCGGGGCTATCGCATTTCTGCAACACCCATGGCCGGCAGCGCATGGGAGCCGCCCTCGCTCTGACACCGCCGCTCGTCTTAGGATTGAGCCTGCTTTGGCGTTCGGTCCGGCCATGGATTGCCGGACCGCTGACGGTGGCGCTGGCTCTGCTCTTGTATGATGGGTGGGGGCAGCTCGAGAAGAAGTTTTCTATGGTTTACTTGATGCAGGAATGCGGGATGTACAGTCTCTTGGCTTTCGGTTTCGGGCGCTCCCTGAGCCCCGGGAACCTCGCCTTGTGCACCCGCCTGGCCGATCGGCTGCACGGTCCCCTGACCCCGCGCGAAGTTCGCTATACCCGGCAGGTCACGGTGGCATGGGCAGTGTTCTTCGGCACGCTGACCCTGACGATTCTGGGGTTGTACGCATTCGCATCGCTGAGCATTTGGTCGCTGTTCGTCAATTTCATCGCCCTGCCCCTGGTCGGTCTGATGTTCGTGGCCGAGTATGCCGTTCGACGCCGTGCGCTCCCGCAGACGGAGCGGCGGGGAATACTCGCCTCAGTGCGGGTCTTTCTGTCGAGCCGATGATCGGATGGACGTGACAGCGCTCCTCACTCACCCTTCGGCGGACTCGATCGTCGCCTACCGCGGCGGGCGCGCGCTGCGAGTTCAACAGTTCCTCGATGACGCCCGGCACCTGGCCGAGTCCCTGCCCCGCGGGCGTCATCTGCTCAACGCCTGCGCAGACCGTTATCGCTTCGCGGTCGGCCTCGCGGCGAGCCTGATGACGGGACGGGTGAGCCTGTTGCCGTCGACGCATACGCCCGAAGTCATCAGACACCTGCTGCAATTCGCGCCCGACACTTTCTGCCTCACGGACGATGATGCCTGCGCCATTGAACTGCCAAGGGTTCGATATTCGGATGCCGTGACCACGCTCGATTCGGCCTCGTTCGCCTCGGAGGTCCGCCCGTCCGCAACGTTCCGGGTACCGCAAATCCCGGACGACCAACTCGCCGCGATCGTGTTCACTTCGGGATCGACCGGCACTCCGCTTCCATACCGGAAAACTTGGGGACGGCTTGCCGCCTGCGTCCGCGCCGAGGCCGGCGAACTCAAGATCACCGACGGCCGCCGGTTCACCCTGATCGGAACCGTGCCGCCGCAGCACATGTATGGGTTCGAGTCCACCGTGTTGGTTGCGCTGCAGAGCTCAAACGCGTTCACGGCCGAACGCCCTTTCTACCCCGCGGATATCGCACTCGCAGTCGCCGCTGCCCCTCGACCGCGTGCCTTGATCACGACACCGGTGCATCTGCGCACACTCATGGCCGCCTGCCGGCCCTGGCCGGCGCTCGATCTCGTCGTTTCCGCCACCGCGCCGCTGTCGACCGAGCTCGCACGAGAGGCGGAAAGCCGCTCGGGTGCCCCATTGCTCGAGATATACGGGTCCACCGAAACCGGTCAGATCGCGATACGGCGAACGGGAGAATCGGAGGCGTTCCGCCTGTTCCCCGGCGTGAGGCTGCGCGCGGACAATGGCCAGACTTACGCGCACGGAGGCCACATCGAGCAGATGACGCCGATGTGCGACGTGATCGAGCTTGCCGGCGAGCGGGAATTCATCTTGCACGGACGCACGGCGGATCTGGTCAACGTCGCAGGCAAGCGCAGCTCGTTCGGATATCTGAACGCGCAGTTGAACGCCATCCCGGGCGTGCAGGATGGCGCATTCTTTCTGCGCGAACGCGACCAGGGGGGCGCCACCGGCATCGCCCGCCTGGCAGCCGCGGCGGTTGCTCCCGGCTTGAGCACCGCGTCGCTGCTCGACAGCCTTCGTCAACGGATCGATCCCGTGTTCCTGCCCCGCCCGCTGCTGCTGGTCAACCGGTTGCCGAGGAACTCAACCGGGAAGCTCCCGCATCAGGCGCTCGAGGCCCTGATCGATCAGCACCTGCAGACGCACACCACAGAGTCCGGCGCTTCCAAGCGCTCGCCTCATGGCAACTCCTGAACGCTCCGAATACCGGCGCCTGATCGGCATCGCGGCCGACCATCCGGCGTTTGCGGGGCACTTCCCCGGAATGCCGATTCTGCCGGGCGCGGTACTGCTCGACGAGGCTCTGCGGATCATTGAAATGGATCTGGGCATCGACATCACTCAGTGGCAACTGACGGCGGCAAAGTTCCTGGAGAGCGTGCGGCCGGGCGACGCGCTCACGCTCGAGCACACGGGAGGCGCGGACGGCACGGTGCGCTTTGCGGTGCGCATGGCGGATCGATCCGCACTCGCCGGCTCTCTGTCCCGGGCGGCCGACGGTGGCATCCGATGAGGGCTGAGCCCTCGAGAACCCTCGAGACACGACCCATCGGGGCACGGTCTCCACGCGAATCCATCCGTGCTCAGCCGGCGGAATGGATCGGCTACCGCGAGCGTGGCAGCCAGTGGCTGCTCCGCTTGATGGCCTATCTGTCGCTGCACCTCGGCCGCCGCACTACCCGTGTCGCGCTCTACGGAATCGCCGGGTATTTCTTCCTGTTCGCTCCGCGCGCCCTTCGCCATTCACGCCGCTACTTGAAGCTCGCGCTCGGCCGATCGCCGGGCATGCTCGATCGCTTCAAGCACGTGCTGTATTTCGCCACCTGCATTCACGATCGGGTTTACCTGGTCAACGAGCAATACGAGCGTTTCGAGTGCAGCGTCGAAGGCGAGCCCCTGATGCAGGCGCAACTCGACGCCGGCCGCGGTGCCTTCTTGATGGGTGCGCATCTGGGAAGCTTCGAGGTCATGGCAAGCGTCGGACGCCGCCAGCCGGGCCTTCACGTGTCGATGGCCATGTATGAGCACAACGCGCAAAAAATCAACGCCTTGCTGGCGGCGATCGGGCGCCATGCGAGGCCCGACATCATTCCGCTGGGACAGATCGACGCGATGTTGCGCATCGCCGACCGCCTCGACAGCGGCGCGTTCGTGGGCGTGCTCGGCGATCGCACTCTGGGCGAGGAGCCCGTTCACCGCGTGACCCTGTTGGGCCGTGAAGCGGGGCTGCCCACCGGTCCCATGCGGGCGGCGGCGATTCTGCGGCGGCCGGTCATTTTCATGGCGGGTCTCTATCGCGGGGGCAACCGCTATCACGTGGTCTTCGAGCCGATCGCGGATTTCTCGAAAACTGCGGCGGGAGATCGCGAAGCCGAGGTGCATCGCGCCATCGAGCGTTATGCCGTGCTCCTCGAGCGCTATTGCCGCTCCGACCCATTCAATTGGTTCAACTTCTTCGACTTCTGGCGCGGACAATCCGACCCTTCGGACGCATGAGGCGGCACAGATCTCGGCGGTCGGCCCGGCCGGTCCCGCAGCGCGCACCACGATGGCCGGCCTGGCTGGTCATGACCGCCCTGCTCGCCCTTTCGCCGCCGATCGTGCGCGCCACGTCCGACGATCTCCAGGAGCTCATGAGGTTGCTCGCGGTGCGCCGGCACGGCCAGGTGGACTTCGTCGAACAGCACTTTCTCGCGGTGCTCAAGCGGCCGGTCGAGTCCTTCGGAGTAATGACCTATGACGCCCCGCGCCGGCTCGAGAAGCGCACCGTCGAACCGAGGCCCGAGAGATTGGTGCTCGACGGGGATGAGCTCACCGTCGAACGCAAGGGCCATACTCGCGTGCTGGAGCTTGCGGCCTATCCGTCGTTGCTGCCGTTCGTCGAAAGCCTGCGCGCGACACTCGCCGGCGATCTGCCCGCGCTCGAGCGCGCCTTCGACGTCGAATTTGCCGGCAATGTGCAGCGCTGGACGCTGACTCTCTCCCCGCGCGATCCGAAAGTCTCGAGCACCGTGTCGCGAGTGCGCATCGACGGCTCGCGCGACGTACTGTCCAAAGTGGAGATTCTCGAGGCCAACGGCGACCGCTCGCTCATGACCTTGCGCAATCATCCGCCGCCATGAGCGTGCGCAGGGCGTGGCCCGTCGGAGTATGGCTCGGCTGCCTCGCGTTGGCGGCATGGGTGGCGCTGCATGCGCGCTATGTGGCCGATCTGTCGGCGTTCCTGCCGGCCCGCCCCACGCCGGCACAGCGGCTGCTCGTGGATCAATTGCGCGACGGACCCGGTTCGCGCCTCACATTGATCGCGCTCGAGGGAGGCGACATCGAGACCCGGGCCAGGCTGTCCGAAGCGCTCGCGCTCGCGCTGCGAAGCGGCCGCGAATTCTCGAATGTCGGCAACGGCGATGCCGCCACGGCGGATCGCGACCGTGAATTTCTATTCGCCCATCGGTACCTGTTGAGCGCGGCGGTCACCCCGGAGCACTTCTCCGCCGTGGGCCTCAAGAGATCCATGCAGGATGCCGTCGCGGATCTCGCATCGCCCGAGGGACTCGCGCTGCAGGCGCTCGTGATCCGCGATCCGACCGGTGAGATGCTTGCGGTCATGGATCAGCTGTCCCGCATGCAGGCACCGCGCCCCGAGGCCGGCGTGTGGACCTCCGCGGACGGCTCACGCAGCCTGCTGATCGTCGAGACCGCCGCGTCGGGCTCCGACACGGACGCTCAAGAGCACGCATTGGCCGCCGTGCGTGCGGCGTTCGAGGCAGCGCGGCACGCCATGCGCACGCCGCAGGCCGGAAGCGTCGAACTTGCCATGAGCGGTCCGGGCGTGTTCGCCGTGGCTGCGCGCGCGAAAATCGAGCATGCGGTGGTGCGACTGTCCATTGCGAGCAGCGCACTCGTCGCCCTGATTCTGCTGGCGGTGTACCGCTCGCCGTCGGCGCTCCTGCTGGGGCTGCTGCCGGTGGCCAGCGGCGCGCTCGTCGGGGTGGCCGCGGTGGCGCTCGGCTTTGGCGTGGTGCACGGGATCACGCTGGGCTTCGGTATCACCTTGATTGGGGAGGCGGTGGACTATTCGATCTACTTCTTCATCCAATCCGCGGGCGGAGTGACGGAGCGCTGGGAACGGCGCCTATGGCCCACCATGCGGCTCGGCATGCTCACCTCCGTATGCGGTTTCGCATCGCTCCTGCCATCGGGATTCCCGGGGCTCGCCCAGCTGGGCGCCTATTCGGTGAGCGGCCTTGTTGCGGCTGCGGTCGTGACACGGTTCGTTCTGCCGGCTCTATTGCCGCGCAATTTCTCCGTGCGCGACCTCGCGCCGGCGGGCGGGCAGATCGCGCGCGCGCTGCGTGCGATCCGGGCCCATGCGGCCATCCCGTGGGCCTTGGCCCTATGCCTGGCAGCCGCATCGGCCGGTGTACTGATTATTGCCCGCCAGACGCTGTGGAGCCGCGAACTCTCGAGTTTGAGTCCCATCCCTGAGGCGCAGCTGCGCTTGGACGCCCAGCTGCGATCCGACTTGGGCGCCCCCGATTCGCTCGACCTCGTCGTCGTACCGGGCGCAACCCTCGACGCGGCGCTCGGCGGCGCCGAACGCGCGGCGCATGCCCTCGAGCCGTTGATTGCGGGGAAAATCATCGGCGGCGTCGACAGCCCGGCGCTCTATCTGCCAAGCCAGGCCACTCAAGCCGCACGGCGCGCCAGCCTCCCGGACCCCGCGACGCTCGGCCGCAATCTCGATATTGCCGTGGATGATCTGCCGCTCGATGCCGCTCAATTGACCGCGTTCAAAAGCGATGTCGAAGCGGCTCGCCGAGGCCCGCTCATCAGGGCCGCGGATCTCGACGGCACTTCGTTGGCGGCGGGCCTTACATCCTTGACCATGCATTCTGCGGCCGGCTGGTCTGCGCTCCTGCCGCTTCACGCAGCCGACACTTCCCATCCGCACATCGATATCGGGCGTGTGAGACTCGCGCTCGCGGCCGCACATTGCGCGGCTCAGGTGCTCGATCTGAAGCACGAATCCGACGCGCTCTACGCGGACTACCTGCGCGACGCCATGCGCCTTTCCCTGGCGGGTTCGCTTGCCATCGTCGTGCTTTTGCTGGTCGCCCTCCAATCTCCCGTCCGCGCCGCTCGGGTGCTCGCGCCGCTGGTGCTCGCCGTGCTCGTCGTCGCCGCCGCGCTGGCACTGCTCGAGGTGCGATTGACGATATTGCATCTGGTGGGGATGCTGCTCATCGTTGCCATCGGATCGAACTACGCCTTGTTTTTCGACTCTCAGCAGCGCGACGCCGGGGATTCGGGCGCGACTCTGGCCTCGCTCTGCATCGCCAATGCGTGCACCGTCATCGGCTTCGGACTCCTGTCTTTCTCGGGGGTTCCGGTACTGGAGGCGCTCGGCGCCACGGTGGCGCCAGGCGCGCTGCTCGCGCTGATATTCGCCGGGATACTGACCCCCCAACATGCATAGTGTAGTCTGCGAGGCGGCACCGGGGGTCGTGGCGCCCGTGCGTATGGTGTGGCTCCCCGGCATCTTCCAGGGCCCGGAGGACTTTCTGCGGGCCGGATTCGACGCCGCGACACGCCGGCGCCGCCTCGCCATCGATCTGCAATTCGTCGACGTCGAGCTCGAGCATGTCGGCGACCGCAGCGTGATCGAGCACCTGGCGCGTGCGATCGTGGAACCGGCGCGTGCCGCCGGTTGCCGTTCGATCTGGCTCGCGGGTATTTCGCTGGGCGGCTTTTTTGCGCTGGACTATGCGGCCACGCGCGCGGGACCCTGCGACGGCCTCTGCTTGCTCGCGCCGTACCTCGGTAACCGGCAACTGATCGCCGAGATCGCCGCGGCACCGGGCCTCGCCGCCTGGGATCCGGGGCCCCTTGCGCAATCGGACGAGGAGCGTCGAATATGGCGCTTCCTTCGGGACTGCAGCGGCGAGCCCGGATTCGCCGCCGGGCCGCTGTATCTGGGCTACGGACGCCAGGACCGCTTTGCGCAGGCTCACGCCCTCATGGGCGAGGTGCTGGCGCCCGACATGGTCGATGTGGCGGAGGGCGGCCATGATTGGCCGACCTGGTGCACACTGTGGGAGCGATTTTTGATTTCGAAGTTTCCATGAACCACGAGACACCGCCGCGCTGGGCTCCCTCCCCCCTTCTCTACGCTTCAGCGGGCTTGCATGTGGGGGCGGCGGCTCTGACGCTGATGCGTCCGACCCTATGGCCATGGGCCCTGGGCGCGGTGATGCTCGACCATGCCGTATTGACGGGAGCGGGCCTCTGGCCGAGAAGCCGGTGGCTCGGTCCGAATTTGACTCGATTGCCCCGACGCAGCGCGGCTCGGGGTGAAGTCGCCATCACCATCGACGACGGCCCTGACCCGGAGGTGACTCCGCAAGTCCTCTCGCTGCTCGGCTTGTATCGCGCGCAGGCGAGCTTCTTCTGCGTGGGCGAGCGGGTCGAGCGCCACCCGCAGCTCGCACGCGAGATCGTGCGCCTCGGGCACACCATCGAGAACCATAGTCAGCATCACCGGCACGGCTTTTCGCTCATGGGCCCCCGCGGCATCGAACGGGAGATCGTCGAGGCTCAGCACGGCATCGCGCGCATCACGGGCGACGGCCCGCGTTTTTTCCGGGCGCCGGCAGGTCTGCGCAACCCGTTTCTCGACCCGGTGCTCTGTCGGCTGCAGCTCCGGCTCGCAACCTGGACGCGACGGGGATTCGACACCGTGAACCGCGATTCCGACCAGGTCTATCGGCGGCTGACCCGCTCGCTCGCGGCGGGCGACATCCTCCTCCTGCACGACGGCCACTCCGCGCGTGGAAGACTGGGAACTCCGGTGATCGTCGAGGTGCTGCCGCGTTTGCTGGAAACACTGCGCAGCCGGCACTTGCAGCCCATCACCCTGCGCGCGGCGTTCAGGTGAAGGATCCGCGGAGGATGAGGCCCGCGGTCGTCCGGGCGTTCACCGCCACGAGCTGCATCGGCCGGGGCCTCGAGCAGACATTTGCCGCGTTGGTGGAGGAACGCAGCGGGTTGCAGGCGTGCGCCTTCGAGACCGTGGCGCTCGATACGTATGTGGGAGAGGTGCCGGGCGTCGATGCACAGGCGCTTCCGGCCGGGCTTCGGCGGTTCGACTGCCGGAACAACCGATTGGCCGAGCTCGCCCTGCGGCAGGATGGCTTCGATGCGGCCGTCGAGGAGGCGGCGCGGCGGTGGGGGCCGCGGCGGCTTGGGGTCTTCTTGGGCACCAGCACATCGGGCATCTTGCAAACGGAGCTCGCGTATCGTCGGCGCGATCCGCTCTCCGGTGAACTGCCGCCGGACTTCGAATATGGGGCCACGCACAACTCCTTCTCGGTGGCAGACTATGTGCGCAGGCGCCTCGGACTCGAAGGGCCGGCGGTGGTGGTGTCGTGCGCTTGTGCCTCGAGCGCGAAGGTATTTGCAACGGCGCGGCGCATGCTCGCGGCCGATCTCATCGATGCCGCCCTGATCGGTGGGGTGGACTCGCTCTGCCTGACGACGCTGTACGGCTTTCATGCGCTGCAGCTCTGCTCGCCCAAGCCTTGTCGTCCCTTCGACGTGGCACGCGACGGCATCTCGATCGGTGAGGCTGCCGCGTTCGCGCTGCTCGAACCGGTGTCGGACAGTACCGGCGGCGACGACGTTCTCCTCCTCGGAGTGGGTGAGTCGAACGATGCGCACCACATGTCCGCGCCACATCCCGAGGGACGCGGCGCGATTCTCGCCATGCAGCTCGCGTTGTCGGACGCGGGCCTAGAGCCCTCCGAGATCGATTACATCAACCTGCACGGCACCGGCACACCGAGCAATGATCGTTCCGAGAGTCATGCGGTGACCCGTGTGTTCGGCACCGCCACGGCGTGCAGCTCGACCAAGGGGGCGACCGGCCACACACTCGGTGCCGCCGGTGCGCTGGAGGCCGTGATCGGCGCTTTGGCGCTGCGCGGCGGATTGCTGCCGGCCGGCGTGAACACGAAGCAGGTCGACCCGGCGCTGACTGCACACTATCTCACGGCAAGGCGCACCGGTCCCCTGGCCCGGGTGCTGAGCAATTCGTTCGGATTCGGAGGAACGAATTGCAGCCTGATTCTGGGGCGGGCGGGATGAGGCTCGAGGCGTTCGTGCAGGGCGTCGGCGTCCTCGGGCCGGGGTTCTCCAATTGGCAGGGCGCCGCGGCGGTGCTCGCCGGCCGCAAAGATTACGCGCCGCAGCCGACCCTGTTGCCTTCGCCCGCGCTGCTTCCCCCCGCGGAGCGGCGCCGCACCGGTCGCGTGGTGAAGCTCGCGCTCGCGATCGCATCGGAAGCCGCGGGCAACGCCGACGCCGCGCCCGAGCATCTGCGCAGCGTGTTCTCGTCCTCCGGCGGAGACGGGCACAACTGCCACGAGATCTGTCAGGCGCTCGCGTTGCAGCCGCGTGAGATCTCCCCGACGCGCTTTTCGAATTCGGTCCACAACGCGTCCGCCGGCTATTGGAGCATCGCAACCGGCGCCACTCTGGCTTCGACCGTGTTGTGCGCTTTCGATGCCAGCTTTTGCGCCGGCCTGCTGGAAGCACTCACGCAGGTCTGCGTGGATCGGGCACCGGTCCTGCTGGTCGCCTACGACACGGAATATCCGGCGCCGCTGCACTCCAAGCGGCCGCTGCCGGACGCTTTCGGGGTCGCGCTGGTGTTGACGCCGAGCCGCGACGATCGATCGGTGGCGCGGCTCGAGGCCGCACTCGACACCCGTGAGGCCGATGTCTTGCAGGATGCGCGTCTGGAGGCGCTGCGTCGGGGCGCACCCGCCGCGCGCGCGCTGCCGTTGATCCGGCAGCTCGCGCTCGCCGAGCCGGGGCGCGTGATCCTCGAGTATCTGGACGTGCGGAGCGTCGCGGTGGATGTGACGCCATGCCGCTGAAGAGGGACCGCGCCTGGATCGAGCGGCGCATACCGCATCAAGGCCGCATGTGCCTCCTCGACGCGGTGCTCGACTGGAGCGCGGACCGCATCGTATGTTCGAGCAGCGGCCACCGCGCCGCCGATCACCCGTTGCGCGCACACGGCAGGCTCGGCATCGCTTGCGGTATAGAATTGGCGGCACAGACGATGGCCGTGCACGGCGCCCTGCTCGCGGAAGGCGCCGCCGGCAAGCCTCGCGCAGGGCTCCTTGCCAGCGTCCGAGGCGTGCGTCTTTGGGCGAGGCGTCTCGACGATCTGGAATCGGATTTGCTGTGTGAGGTGGTGCGCATCATGGGCGATGAGAGTACGGCCCTGTACGAATTCGAGCTGCGATCCTCGGCGTCGCGCCTGATCAGCGGCCGGGCAACCGTCGTGCTCGACGCGGGCCGCATCGCCGCGGCCGGGTCGAAGCCGTGAGCTCATCGCCGAAGATGGCCTTGGTGACCGGCGGCAGCGGAAGCCTCGGCGCGGCGATCTGCCGTCGCCTCGGTGCCGCGGGACATTTCGTGCACGTGCACGCGAATCGCAGGCTCGAGCAGGCACAGGCAGTGGCGCGCGAGATCGTCGCCGCCGGAGGACAAGCACGGGCCGTGGCGTTCGATGTGACCGACACCGAGGCGGCGCGTACGGTCCTCGAGAGGCTGGTCGAGGAAAACCCCATCCAGATCCTCGTGAACAGCGCGGGCATCCACGACGACGCCGCCTTTCCGGGGATGAGCGTGGAACAATGGCGGCGCGTACTGGACGTGTCCGTCAACGGTTTCTACAACGTCACCCATCCTTTGATGCTGCCGATGATCCGCACCCGGTGGGGACGCGTCATCAGCCTGTCGTCCGTCACGGCCCTCATCGGCAACCGCGGCCAGGTCAACTACGCGGCGGCCAAGGGCGCGCTGAACGCCGCCACCAGGTCGCTGAGTCTCGAAGTGGCGAGCCGGGGCATTACGGTGAATGCGGTTGCCCCGGGGATCATCTCCAGCGACATGAGCGACGCGGTGTTCGATGCCGCGACGGTTGCGGACCTGGTGCCGATGAAGAGGACGGGCACGGCGGATGAGGTGGCGAGTCTGGTGAGCTATCTCGCTTCGCCGGAAGCGGGTTACATCACCGGTCAGATCATCTCCATCTCAGGCGGCCTGGCCTGACCGCATGCGTTCCGTCGCTCGCCGACCGTGTTCACCATACTGGTGATCATGGCCATCGTCAGCATCGTGATCACGACGCCCGAACAGCCCGTTAGGCGTACGCGTCGAGAACCCCGACCGAGCGGCGCGCCGCGCTCGACGGCGCGGACACGGGAGCCGCCGCGGCGACGGAGGCAGCGCCGGAACTCGATTTGGTCCAGGTGTAAGGCTGGCTGAACGCCGACCGGTCCTGAAATGAGCGCTGCGAAATGTCGACACTGACCTGCGTGAAGCCTTGCGAGCTCAGCATCTCCTTGAGCTTGGGCAGACTCGACTCCAGTGCTTCGCGGGTCACCGCGCTGTGCGTGCTCATCATGACCTGGGCGTGATCGCCCTGGACCGCGATTTGCAGATCGATGGGGCCGAGCTGTGGAGGATTCACCTGAAGCTTGGTGCTGCTCCAGTTATTATCCACCGCGAAGGATACGCGGTCGGTCACAGCCTGGGGGAAATCCGCGCTGTCCACGGGAGTGTGTACGCGCAGCGTCGCGGCAGGCGTGGAATCGCTCGTAGAAGACGCCGTGGCGGCGTTGAGTTGCTGGAGCGCCGCGGCGCCGTCGCCGCCGTTGCCACCGAGGCCGGTGCCGGAATCGCCCGCCTCACCGTGGGCATGCGAACCGCCGTCGCTCGCGAGCCCCCCGGCATCTGAGGCCGACAGCAAAGCCGCCGACTCGGGGGCTGACACCGAACCCGCGGAGCCGACGCCGGGGGTCGCAGTAATGACGCTCGACATCACCGGCGCCTGCACGGGCGTCGGCGGAGAGGACGCGGCTGCATTGGCTGCCTGCAACGCGTTAGCCGTGGCGCCGGTGGCGTCCGAGCCTTCCGCCAGCGCCAGATTGATCTGTACCTGGCCGAGGAGCTGCGTGCTTTGAGCCGCAACCGAGCCGCTCCCGCTCCCGTTCACCCCGCTCCCGCTCCCGCTCGCGCCGCCCGCGCTGTCGCCATTCTGGTATTCACTGGACCCCAGCCCTTTCGAAGCAGGGGCGGGCGCGGCGCCCGCCGCCCTCGCGGCCCCGCTTGCGCGAGGCAGGGCGCCCGATCCGAGCGCGTGCCCGGCTGTGCCGGCTGCGGCAGTCGCGGCGGTACCCGCCGGGCCCGCTGCACCCAAGACCGGGGCGGCTGCCCGATCGGCGATGGTCGTCTTGCCCGCATCCGCGCCACCGGTAGCCTGGCCGCCGTCTGCGGCCGCACCCGCAGCCGCACCCGGGGCCGCGCCTGCGGCCGCATCGGTAGACGAATTGGCTGTGGCACGGATAGGCGCGCCGGCTGGCGGCGTGGGCGGCGTCGCCGCAGCCGCTGATGTCGCCGCAGCCTCTGAAAGCGGCGATGCCGCGCTGGTTTCGGCGGCAATGCCGTTCGCAGCAGTGTCCTCGCCAGCAGGCCCGCCCGCGGCGGATTCGTCCGTGCTCGCCGTGCCTGTCGAACTCGCGGCCCCGGATTCCGCCGTAGCCGCCGCCGCGGTGCTCGGGGTGCCGGTTGCCGGCCCACCGGCCCCGGCGAGGGGCGAGACCGGCGCCGAATCGCCGGCGCCTGGCGTGGAGTCCGATGGGCTCGAGGCTGCCGCTGTTGCCGCGGCAGCCGCGGCGGCGGCCGCAAACGGCGATGCGCTGCCGTCGCCCGGCAAGGAGGCGCCGCCCGACGCGCCCGGGTGATTCTTGGGTGGTTCGTATCTCTTGCCAGGCTTGCCGTTTATTTGACTTAATGTGCCTGCGAAATGGGCGGCGCCGGCCGCATTCTTGGTGGATTCCGCGGATGAGGCGCCATTTTGCGAGGCGGCCTCGCTGGGGGCGGGAGGTTTGGCCGCTGCGATGATCGGAGCCTGGAAAGCGGGTGTCATGAGGTTCATGACTGGATTGAGCAAGCGGCGTGCCAATCGGACGATTGCCTCCTCTCCTACGCGATTGCGGCGCTTGCGCGGCTGGCGCGACCCGATGGGCGTAGTAACCTCTCCATCTCACGCAACCACCACGCGAGGATTCAGCATGGCCGACAAGACAGCCACCGTGCATTGGGAAGGTCGAGGCAAACTGGGTGTCGGAAGGATCAGCACCGAAACCGCCGCCCTGAAGTCCTATCCATATGGATTCGCGAGCCGTTTCGAGGACGACAAAAAGGGAACCAATCCCGAGGAGCTTTTGGGGGCTGCGCATGCCGCATGCTTCACCATGGCCTTCTCGTTTGCTTGCGATTCGGCCGGCTTCGCCACCCAGAGCGTCGACACCAAAGCCGCCGTGCGCCTGGTGATGAAGGGCGGTGGCTTTTCGATCGAACACATTGACCTCAAGCTCGAGGCGAACGTGCCGGGTATCGACGAGGCCACCTTTCAGAAAATCGCGGCCAAGGCCAAGGCTGACTGCCCGCTCTCCAAGGCTCTCGCGAGTGTTCCTGAGATCTCGCTGACCGCGGTGCTTCGCAGCTGAAGCGCTAAGGGCTGCGCGAGAAAACCACGCTGCAAGGCCGCCCTTCGACCCGGTGACCGGTGGCCGACGACGGGGTGAATTGGGCCGCGACGTGATAGCCGTACCCGGTGCCGGCGGGACGCTGTCCTACCGCAAAAGGGGCCGCGCCGACGATTCCGCTTGCGTATAAATCCGCGGAGCCGTCGTCCAAAATCTTACCGTCGAGCTGCAGCCAGCCGGGCTGCCCCCGGGTGCCTTTCTCGGCGTGGAGCAGCCCGTCCTTCACGGTCGCCGGGAACTCGAACGAGTACCCGAGCGCTCCGTTCGAGTTGGGGCAGGAAAGAATCGTGGTCCAAACCCCGTCGAACCGTCCGCGGTCCGGATCCGAGCGGGCAGCTTGGGCGACCAAGATAGTGGCCGCGATCAACGCGCTGACGGCGGCGGCGGCGGCTTGAAGCGCCCGCCGCGTTCCGCTCTTCGGCTGTCGGCTCAGATGCATCCAGCTCCCCCCGCTCAGCGTATTGACCGGTATGGTCCTGCGCGTCCGGCAGCTGCCGATTATCGCCTGTGCAATCGTTCCTGCGCCATTCGTCGGGGGCGGCAATTGGAAGAATGTCGAGGCATCGGGACGATTCGCGACGACTCCGGGCATAATCAGGACGTGCGGATCGAATTCCCGTCCGACGGGCGCCAGGAGCCCGAGTCGGACGTGGAAGTTGAACGAGCAGCATCGCTGCCCCTGAGCGCAAGCTGACGGAGCTGACAACGAAATCAGCGCCCGCACCCATCGGTCGTGCATCCGAAACCTGCACCCGTCCGTATGGACAGAAGGGAGCCTTTACTTGGGAGGAGCTGAAGCAGTGCGCATTGCAGTCATCGGTGCCGGAATCTCCGGTCTCATGTGTTCGTGGCTGCTGTCGCGCAAGCATCGCGTCTCGCTGTTCGAAGCGAACGATTACCTGGGGGGGCACACCGATACCCACGACATCGAGCTGGACGGCCGTCATTACCGGGTCGATACCGGGTTCATCGTGTACAGCCCGCTGCACTATCCGTTGCTGACGCGGCTGTTCGGGGAGCTGCGTGTCGAATCGCAGCCCACGACCATGAGTTTCTCCGTTCGCAACGAGGCCACCGGGCTGGAATACAACGCCACGAATCTGGCCGGGATGTTTTGCCAGCGCAGGAACCTCGTGTCGCCTCGCTTCCTCGGTATGATCCGCGACCTGATGCGCTTCTATCGTGAAGCGCCCACATTGCTCGACCACGACCGCCCGGGCCCCACGCTGGGAGAATACCTGCGCGAAGGCCGGTTCGGCGCCGCGTTTCGCGACGACCATCTGGTCCCCATGGCCTGCGCGCTCTGGTCCTCCCCGCCCGAAGAGATATTATCGTTCCCGGCCCGCTATCTCGTGCAGTTCATGGCAAATCATCAGATGCTCAATGTGCAGAGCCGTCCCGTTTGGCGGGTGGTTGCCGGCGGATCCGATACCTATGTCGCCGCGCTGCGGGCACGCTGGTCGGTCGAGGAGCGTACCAGCTGTCCGGTCCGGCGGGTTGTGCGAGGTCCGCAGTCGGTGCAGGTCGCGACCGACGCGGGTACCGAGACGTTCGATCAGGTGGTGTTTGCCTGTCACAGCGATCAGGCACTGTCGCTGCTCGATGACGCCACGCCCAGCGAGCGTGAGGTGCTCGGTGCCCTGCGCTATCAGGTGAATGATGCCGTTCTGCACACCGATGCGGAGGTACTGCCCCGTAATCGCCGCGCCTGGGCCGCTTGGAATGCGCTGGTACCCCGCATCCCCACGCAAACATGCACCGTCAGCTATTGCATGAATCTTCTGCAGGGGCTCCCCTCGCCCCGTCCCTTGATCGTCACCCTGAACCCGAGTCGCCCGATCGACCCGCGGGCCATTCTCAGAAAACTTCGTTACCATCATCCCGTGTATGGTCACGAGTCGGTGGCCGCCCAGGCCCGCAAGCAAGACATCCAGGGCATGCGTCGGACCTGGTTTGCCGGGGCGTACTGGGGCTGGGGGTTTCACGAAGATGGCATGCGCAGCGCGGTCGAGGTCGCGGCCGCACTCGGTGCGCCGTGGGACCTCGAGGCGCCCGGCGAGAACGCGGGTCGGCTGGCGGCTGCAGAGCTCGCCGCATGAGTCTCGCAGCACCTGCCCACGCTCGCGCCTCGCCGATTTGCAGCGCCGTCTACGAGGGTGTCGTGCGTCACCGCCGCCATTCCCCGCACGCGCACGCCTTCCGATACCGCATGGCGCAGATCTATCTGGATTTGGACGAGGTTGACCGGGTCTTCGCCGGACGCTGGCTGTGGTCGGTTGGCCGGCGCAATCTCGCCGAGTTTCGCCGCAGCGACTATCTCGGATCTCCCCGCCAACCGCTCTCGGACGCCGTACGCGACTACGCGGCTCGCGTGCTGGGCCGGCGGCCCGAGGGACCGGTGCGTTTGCTGACTCATCTGCGCTACGCCGGCTATGTCTTCAATCCGGTCAGCTTTTACTACTGCTACGCGCCGGATGGTGAAACCCTCGATTGCATCGTCGCGGAGATCACCAATACGCCCTGGCGCGAGCGCCAGGCGTACGTGCTCCCGATCGGCGCAGCGGGCAGGCAAGGGCAACTCTGGACCTGGGATTTCGCCAAGACCTTTCACGTCTCGCCCTTCATCGGAATGAATCGCCGATACGATTGGCGGTTCTCCGCCCCGGGGCGGAATCTGCGCGTCCACATGCGGGTATTGAACGAGGAATCGGCGGAGTTCGATGCCTCGCTGGTCCTCGAGCGCCGGCCGCTCGATTCAGCCTCGCTTCGCCGGGTTCTGTGCCACTACCCGTTCATGACCCTGCGCGTGATCACCGCCATCCATTGGCAGGCCCTGCGTCTGTGGGCGAAGGGCACGCCGGTGCATACCCATCCCAACGCCGTCGCGGGGCATTCATGAGCGAATTCATCGGCACCCGCCTCGGCGAGTCGTCATCCTCCATGGCAGACGGCGCGGGGCGCATAGACCGGCTGTTTCGACGGTTGATCGTCGGCGGGCTCGCCGGACTTCGCGGGGGCCAGATCGTCTTCGAGGACGCCTTGGGTTCCGTTACGGTCGGCGGAGCCTGCTCCGATGCCCGCACCTTGCGGGTCGTCGTCCGCATCCGCGAGCTGCGCGCCTACCGCACCATCGCAGTCGGCGGCAGCGTCGGTGCCGCCGAATCCTACATGGACGGGGAGTGGCATTGCGACGAGCTCGTATCCCTGGTTCGCCTGCTGGTGCGCAACCGGGATCTGCTCGATGGCATGGAGCGCGGGCTCGCGCGTTTGAGCGGCTGGGCGCTCCGGGGCTGGCACACTCTACGTCGCAATACCCGCCGCGGAAGCCGCGGCAACATCGCGGCTCACTACGATCTCGGCAACGAGTTCTTCGGCCTGTTCCTCTCCCCCGATCTCATGTACTCGGCCGCCCTCTGGAACGAGACGGACGATTCGCTCGAACAGGCGTCGGCGCGCAAGCTCGATGCGGTTTGCCGAAAGCTCGCCTTGCGGCCCACCGACCGGGTCGTCGAGATCGGCACGGGCTGGGGCGGGTTCGCCATTCATGCCGCCAAGCACGTGGGATGCCACGTCACGACCGCCACCATATCGCGTGAACAATTCGCCCTGGCCAAGGAGCGCGTTGCGCAGCAGGGCTTGAGCGATCGAGTCGAGGTGCTGCTCTGCGATTACCGCAACCTCGAGGGGCGATTCGACAAGCTCGTCTCCATCGAGATGATCGAGGCGGTCGGCGCGCAGTATCTCGAAACCTATTTCGCCAGGATTACGCAGCTTCTCGAGCCGGACGGACTCGCCCTCATCCAAGCCATCACCATCGAAGACCATCGCTACGACCAGGCCCTGCGGGCGGTCGATTTCATCCAGCGGCACGTATTCCCCGGAAGCTTCATTCCGTCCCTGCAAGCCATCCTGAGAGCCAAGAGCAAGGTGAGCGACCTTGCGCTCATCGACGCTTTCGACTTCGGCCTGTCCTACGCCCGCACATTGGCAGCCTGGCGCGAGCGCTTCCTGGCGCAGCTGCCCGCGGTCCGCGCCCAGGGCTTCGACGATCGATTCATCCGGTTGTGGGACTACTATCTCGCTTACTGCGAAGGCGGCTTCCGGGAGCGCTCGGTCGGAGTTGCGCATCTTCTGTTCTCCAAACCGCCCCGGTATTCGGCATGAACGCCTGGGTCAATTTCATCGCCTACCAACTCGTTTGGTTCGCGGTCGTCGGCACCGCCGGCGGCGCTCGCCCCTGGCTGGGACCCGCCGCGGCGGGCGTGTTCATAGCGCTGCAGATGGCGCTCTCGAATCGCCGGGCGCTCGACCTGCGGCTGTTGATGCTGGCCTTCGCGTGCGGTCTTGCAATCGACGGCACTCTGTCGGAGCTCGGTTGGATTCGCTACGCCGGCCCCGCGCCCGCTTTGCCGCCGGGCGGGGCACCGCTCTGGATACTGGCGTTATGGACGTCTTTCTCGCTCACACTGACCCGGTCACTCGCATGGCTTTCCGGGCATCCGCTGTGGGCAGCGGTGTTCGGCGCCCTGGGTGGACCCATTGCCTACTGGAGCGCGGCGCGCGGATTCCACGCCGTGCGCTTCGTGCCGCCCTCCTACCGGGCGATTGCCGCTCTCGCGGCGGGGTGGTCGGCCGCCATCACCTTGCTCTTCTATATGATTCGCCGCTGGCCGCCGAGCGCGGCCGCCGCGGGCGCGTCCCCCAGCGCAAGCCCGCCATGAACGCGTGGCGATGCATAGCTCTTCTATGGTGCCTCGCGTCCCTGGTCATGGCGGGCGGCTGGCTGTGGCAGATCAAGCATCGCAACGCCGGCATCGTCGATGTGCTCTGGACCCTGGGCATTGGCGGTGCCGGCGTGCTTTACGCCGCATTGCTCGACGGCGCACCGCTCCCGCGAGCGCTGCTCGGCATTCTCGCGGGGCTCTGGAGTCTGCGGCTCGCGCTGCACCTGGCGCATCGCGTATTTAACGAACCGGAGGACGGCCGCTACCGCCAGCTGCGCGAGCATTGGCACGGACATCAGGGGAAGATGTTCCTGATGTTTCAGTTCCAAGCCCTGCTCATCGTGTCGTTCTCGATTCCGTTTCTGGCCGTCGCACGAAACCCCGTGGCAGCGGTGACCTTCTGGACCGCCGCGGGCATCGCCATCTGGGTCGCGAGCATCGCCGGCGAATCGATCGCAGACCGGCAGCTCGCGCGCTTCCGCGCCGACCCGGCGAATCGCGGCCGCACCTGCCGCGCCGGGCTGTGGCGTTACTCGCGCCATCCGAATTATTTTTTCGAATGGCTGCACTGGTTCACCTACGCCGCGCTCGCGGTGGGCGGCCGCATTGCCTGGCTGTCGCTCGTGGGCCCGGTTCTCATGTATGTGTTTCTGCGCTGGGTCAGCGGCATTCCTTTTACCGAAGCGCAGGCGCTGCGCACTCGGGGCGAAGACTATCGCCGCTACCAGCAATCCACGCCGCTGCTGTTTCCCTGGTTTCCCCGGCCAGCCGCCGAAACCGGCCCCTCTTCCAAGCGAGAATGTCCATGAACGCGATCACCACTGCCGTCGAGCCCAAGCACATCCAAGACCGCCCCGGTCCGGGCCTCCTGGGCTGGGCAGAGCGCGGGCTCGTGCCCGATGCGCTCGTGCGTCTCGGCATCCGCGCCCTCTGCAGGCGCCGACTGGCCGCGGAGCTCGCCGGCAATGCCGAGCAGCAAGCCGCGCGGTTCCAAGCGGGCGTCGAGTCGCTGCGCGCAAGCCCGATCGCCATTCATACGGATGCCGCGAACGCGCAGCACTACGAGCTGCCGCCCGCATTCTTTCAATCCTGCCTGGGCAAGCGGCTCAAGTACTCGTGCGCCTACTTCGAGCACGGCGGCGAAAGCCTCGACCAGGCCGAGGAGGACATGCTTGAACGATACGCCGAGCGCGCAGAGCTCTGCGACGGCCAGCACATTCTCGAGCTTGGCTGCGGCTGGGGATCGCTCACGCTCTGGATGGCGCAACGTTACCCGCGAGCCCGGATCCACGCAGTCTCGAACTCGCGCTCGCAGCGCGAGTTCATCGAGGCCGAGTGCCGGCGCCTCCGGCTCGCGAATGTTCGCGTGAGCGTCGAAGACGTGAATCGGTTGCAGCTTCCGGCCGCCCACTTCGATCGCTGCGTATCGGTGGAGATGTTCGAGCACGTCCGCAACTATGAGGTTTTGCTGGCAAAGATCGCCGGCTGGCTCGCGCCGGGCGGCAAGCTCTTCGTGCACATCTTCGCGCACAAGAGCGCCATGTACCCGTTCGAGACCGCCGGCGAGGACGACTGGATGGGAAAACACTTCTTCACGGGGGGCCTGATGCCCTCCATTCATACCCTGTTATGGTTCCAGCAGGATTTGCGCATCGAGCGCCAGTGGCTCGTGGAGGGCACGCATTATGAACGCACGGCAAATTGCTGGCTTGATCGTATGGACGCCAATCGGGAGCCCGTCATGAAGGTGCTGACCGCAACATACGGTGGCGCCAGCGCGTCCATCTGGTTTCAGCGCTGGCGCATGTTCTACATGGCCTGCGCCGAGTTGTTCGGATACGCCGGCGGCAGCGAGTGGCTGGTGTCGCACTACCGCTTCGTGCGTCCCGCATGAGCGGCCGCATCGTTGCGCCGCCTCATTGGAATGCTCGGTCGACGCGGAATCCGGGGTCGCTGCGGAAAGCCCGCTCGCAGCACATTGCCCGGGCGCTGGTCCTCGCCGCGCTCTGCGTATTGTCCGTCTGCGGCTGCGTGCACAGCTCCATGAAGCCCATCACCCCCGTGCCGGAGGTCGTCTTGCCTCGATTCATGGGCGATTGGTACGTCATCGCCAGCATTCCGTCGTTCGTGGAGCGCAACGCCTACGATGCCGTCGAATCCTACGCGATGAGGCCCGACGGTCGGATTCAAACCACGTTCCGCTACCGCAACAACAGCTTCGATGCGCCGCTCAAGACCATGCGGCCGGTCGGCACCGTGAAGCCCGGCACCGGCAATGCCGTCTGGGGCATGCAGTTCATCTGGCCGATCAAAGCACAGTACATCGTGGCCTACCTCGACCCAGGCTACACCGAGACCATCATTGCGCGCGACGCCAGGGACTACGCCTGGATCATGGCGCGCACGCCGCAGATATCCGATGAGGCGTATGCCGCGGACGTCGCGCGGCTTGAACAGATGGGCTACGACACGTCGAAGCTGCGGCGGGTACCGCAACAGCCTCGCTAAGCGCGGCACTCGGCCCGCGAACCTCGCTGCGGGTCCATCGCGCCTCTGGGCTCATGGCGCCCTCTACAGGCTTATCGCACCTTTGGCGATGATGGGTCCGCTCGGCGCTGCATGCGGGATTCCGGCGGACGGCTCCAGGGTGATCGCGAGCACCGCCTGGCCGGTCAGATCGGACCGTAGTGCCGCCGGCACCGCGACCGTGTGAGCGCGATTGATGGAAACCGCTCCCAGCGAGCGCGGAGCTTGGCCCGGTGGAATCAGCCAGAGCTCGGCGGCGCGCCCCTTTGCGTCCGGGGCGCTGGGCACCGGTACCATCAGCACCGTGCCATGGCGCACATCCACGGTGGCCAGCCATCCGGGCGTGCCATCGTCGCGCGCAAGCGTGGTCACGGCCTTGGTGAGTTGCGCTTCGGGTACCGTGGGCTGATTCCAGCGGGGCACCAGGTCGAGCCCGAGAAGTGCCAGAGCGGCGGTTGCCGCGACGCCTGCCGTGAGCCTCCAGAAGTGCACTCTGCGCTCGAGAGACCAGCCGAGCCGCTCCTGAATTCGGGTCCAGACGCGGCCCGGCACTTCCACCGGCCGCACTTCGAGCGCAAGAGGAGCCAGGCGCCGCTGCCAGGCGGATACCAGACCGGCGAAGGCCCGGTCGGACCCGATGCGCGCCTCCGCCGCGAGCCGCGGGCCCGCCTCGAGAACACCCAGCACATATTCCGCGGCGAGCAATTCATCCGACGGCGGTTCCTGACCGCCGAGATCATGAGGATCGTCTGCGCTGCTGTTCATCGTTCCAGACACTCGCGCAGTTGCAAAAGCCCGCGCCTGATCCAGCTTTTCACGGTGCCGAGCGGAGAGCCGATCCGGGCCGCCAGCTCTTCATAGGTGGAGCCGTCGAAAAACGCCGCCCGGATCAAGGCGCGGCGCCGGTCGTCGAGGCGCTTCATGCAGTCTTCGAGCAGTTCTCGCTCGCCTGCCGCCTGCGCATCGCGTTGGGGCGAGGCGGCGGGATCCGCAATCTCGTGCGCCAATTCCAGCGGCTCGAATTTTTGGGGGCGCGGCTGACTGCGGATCCGGTCGATGGCCTTGTTGCGGGCAATCATCGCGAGCCAGGACATGGCGCCTGCCCGCTCGACATCGAATTGCGAGGCTTTGCGCCACACCGTCGCAAACACCTCCTGCAACACATCCTCGGCTTCCGAGCGCTGCGGCACGATTCTCAAACAGATCGCGAATAGTTGGGGGGATGAGTCACGATACAGTTTCTCGAAGGCCTGACGGCTGCCGAGCGCAATGTCCTTCAGCAGCTTGTCGAGGGGCGCCCGCTCACCCTGTCGCTCGTTCATGTCTACTTGCATCTGAAATCGGCATCCGATATCCCAGCCCGGTATTAACAATAACGCAAATCGGACGCCGCGCAGCCAGTTTTAACTGACCGCACCAACCGCGCTCGCCGGCCCTGTCCATCAGGATACATACGGCGCTGCGGCGCCTACGGATGCACCATCAACCTCGAGCCGGGGCACGCGCCCGGTGCCCGGCCTCACGCCAGCGGCAGATGATGCGGCCGGACCAGCATGTGCCAGTCCTGATGCTCCTCGATGATCAGGGCGAGCGCCCCCTCGATCGACTTCTTGAGCGCCTCTGCGGTCGCGGGATCGATGTGAGCGCCGGGTCCGACCGTCCGGACGGCGCTGATTCGATCGATGGCGGCCTTTAGATCGGCGGCGAGGCGCTCGGAGCCTGCCCCGAGACGGTACGCCTCGGACTGCGCCAGAGCGCCGTGCAAGGAAGCGCCCAGTGCCGGGAAGAACGTCGTGACGAGCGAGAGCCACAGGGCGTGGAGCACGAGATGCGTCAGCGCGCCGAGGGCCGTCAGGCCGAACAGCCAGCCATTCAGACCGTGAACCCGACGTTGCAATGCCTTCTGTCGGAATGCGATCCGGGTGTGGTAGCGGCACTGTCCCTCGAGTACGCCGACGGTCCACTGCGCATAACCCGACACGAATTTGGGATCGCTCCATGCGTCGGTCAACCGTTCGCGTGCCAGGGGTTCGATCGTGCGGCACATGGCGGCGACATCGTGCGCTTCGCGCAGATGCTGGCCCGGATCGAACACCCGCAGATACCAATCGGCATCCGCGCTGTGATAGGCAAGATCCACGATGGGCGCGAGCAGCGGCAAATAACCGATGAGCTCCGCGGTGGTACGGGCCCTCAGCCACTGTCCCTGCCAGTCGCGCCGATGTCCCAACCAGTAAATCGATGCGACCACGCAAATGATCACGACTTCCAAGATTGCCCAGATGCCGATGAACGGATGCAAGGCGTGGCGGCTATCGTCCCAGCCGAGACCCAGCGGGAGGACGGCACACAGCACCGCCACGGCGCTGAGCAGATAGATGGCCCAGAATCCGCTTCGATAGCGATTGCCGAAGGACATCGCCTGACGATCGAACTTCGCGCGGACCGGCTCGACGGCATCGATCAGCGGCTGCAGCACCCCGGGAGGTGGCGGCGCGGCGGGGGCGGGCGGCATGTCGAGCCGCACTCCGGTCAGCAAAAGCCTTTGGATCACCTCATGAAGTGCCATGGTCAGGCCAGAATTTCGTAAGTTTCCGCGAAAGTCATCGGCGCCACGATGCCGAGGCTCCCGTCCCCATAGTCCACGAGCCAATCGCCCGCATGGCCGCGCAGCCGCGACACGCCGTCGCTCAATACGACCTCGAATCGCCCGCTCATGCGAAGCGCCATGACCCGGTACGGCAAGGCACGGTAACATCCCGCATCGCCCGTCCGCGCAGGGGCGAGCGGCTCATATTTCGCCGCGAAATGAGCGCGCGATACGCGCCAGCGCTCCCCGCCCGAGCCCGTGAGGATGGCGTCGCCCGGCTTCGCGTGCACGATGCCCTCGGGCGTTTGCAGGGTGCATTCGCCATCGGCGAAGCGCACTTCGACCTTTCCCGGGCGCTTGCGTGCCTCGACATGGTGCGGATCGCTCCGGATCTCATTCGTATACCCGCTCAGTCCGCTGGAACGATACACCGCCGGCGACTCCTGTCCCACCTCTTCAGTCCCCCCATGGCGGGTTCGCGCGCAGGGCGTCGACCACATTGTGCACCACATCCGTGTGCGCATCCTCCTGCCATCCGCCGGGCTCGGCCTTCATGAACAGGTCCCGCGGTCGGCCCCGTCCATCGATGGCATAGAGCGCGAAATTGAGCGCGGCTCTGGCCTCGCGAGCGAGCGCCGCGGAGCCGACGGCGTCGGCGTACATGGCGAGCACCGCGCCATAGGTCGACACCACGCCGCCCCAGGCCTGTTTGTCCTCGTCTTGTTCGTGGCACACCGTGACACCGAACTCCGTGTGGGTGAACGTGCGTCGGACGAAATCGATGAGCGCATCGCAGTCGGCGCGCCAATCGCGATGCAGGAGCTCCTTCTTCTCGAGCAGGTAGCGCGCAAGATTCAATGGCGCCCAAGCGGTGCGGTTGGTCGGCGTGTCATGATCCTCGAAGAACTGCGCGAACAGGGCACCATCGTTCTGCGCGCTCGGCAATTGATAGTCCGTGATCCAGCGCCAGAGCATGGCGCGCGATGACGAAAATTCGCCGTATCCGCGCTCGATCAGCGCATCGTAAAGACGCAGGATGTAGGCGGTGTTGCCGGACACCGGCCCGCGCGCCTCTGCGGTTCGAAAGTCGGCGCGAAATGGCCAGGGAGAATGCGACGCGTCGCCTTGCTGTTGGTTGGCCGCGAGCACGCGCGCGTTTTGCAGCGCCTGGTCGAGATACTTGCGCTCGCCCGTGGCCTCGGCGAGCAGCGCCAGTGCATACCCGGCAACCCCACCCTTGTCCGGCTCGATCTCGAACGGCCGGTCGGCTTGCGAGCCCGCATCCTCGGGCAGCGGGAAGCAATCGCGTCTGCCGGTGGATCGCGTGAACGAGGGGTACTTTCCGCCCGGCGGGGTCAGCGCCTCGTTCACCAGATACTCGCCCATGCCGCGGGCGATGGCAAGCGACGCCCCAGCGCGCTCGCCGCGCAGCGCCGCATATTTCAGGTACGAGAGAATGCCCATGCCGATCTGGGTCGAGGGGATGGTATCGGTGCGATCGGCGCTCGGCGTCCAATCCGCATCCAGGAACGTGACGTAGCCGAAGCGCGGGTAGCCACGGTCCCACGGGCATTCGCGGTAGAAGGCCATTTCCAGATCCAGCGCCCGATTCCAGGAGATCCACGGCGCGAGCCGCCCCTCGGCATCGAAGACGGCGGGGTGTCCGGCGATGACCGGCGGCTGCAGGCAGGGGGAGCCGCCCGAGGGATCGGTCAAGGCCTTGCCCCGGCGAGCGTGCCGCGCACCGTGACGATATCGACCGTGCCGGTGGGCGGATCGAATACGATCCGCACCTCGCCGCGTTCGAGCAGGCGCACCACACGCGCGACCTTCACGTCGAGCGGCAGCTCGCGCTCGCCGTAATCGGTGCCCTCGCGCAGGATGAAGGACTCGATGACCGCCCGCAGAACGTCCGACGCGAGCGCTGAATGCGGCACGCTCACGGGAGCGGACGATGCCGTATCGCCGGATTCATCCTGCATCGGCGAATGGTCTCATGTTTTCGGTTCGCCGGGTGCGAAACGAGGGCGTGCTCCGCGCTCAGCGATTCCCGAACTCTGCGTGGCCCTCGAGCGACATGCGGATCGCGGCATCGTCGAGCTCGCGCTGGTCGCGCCGGTCGGCGGCGCGCTGCTCTTCCGAACGGAAGCGCTCGACGGCCCGGCCGAGCGACTCCGCTTCGATGCGCATTTCGCTCCATTGCGCCCGCCGTCGCTCGTAGTCCTCGCGGGCGGCATCCAGATTCTTGAGGTGCTGGCGCATCGCATCGCCCAGGCGCTCGAGGAAGGAGCGGTAATTCTGAAGCTTCACCGCATCCATCGCGCCCCCCGCGACTGCCGAATTGCGCACATACTCGTCGCGGTAGTTGGTGAGTTGCGCGAGCTGCCGCTCCAAGTCCGCGACCTTGAGCGCGGCCTCCGCCATCGGCCGGCTGAGTGCGTCGGCGGAATTCGCGGCCATCTCCTGAATGGGCTCGAATCGTTTGGATTTCGTCATGTCCTGGCTACTATCTGCCCGGTGCCGCCTGCGGCGCCGAGAACTGCGTCACGAGTTGCTTGAGCTCGGCGTAACTGCGCTCGATGGTGACGGGCTGATACATGTCCTGCCGCAAAAACTCCTGAATTCGCGGCCACTGCTCGACCGCCAGGTCAACCCGGGGGTCGGCCCCGCGGCGGTAGGCACCCACCGTGATCAGATCGCGGTGCTGCTGGTAGGTCGAATACACCTGTCTGAAGCGCGAGGCCAGATCGAGCTGTTCGCGGGTCGCTATCTGATGCATGGCGCGGCTGATGGATGCCTCGACGTCGATCGCCGGGTACAGGCCGCCTTCCGCCAGACGCCGCGACAGCACGATGTGCCCGTCCAGGATGGCGCGCGCCGCGTCTGCGATCGGGTCGTTTTGATCGTCGCCTTCGGCGAGCACGGTATAGAACGCGGTGATGGATCCCGCCCCGTGGTCGCTGTTGCCCGCGCGCTCCACCAGCTGCGGCAACCGCGCGAACACCGAGGGCGGATAGCCCTTGGTCGCGGGCGGCTCGCCGATGGCGAGCGCGATTTCGCGCTGCGCTTGGGCGAAGCGGGTCAGCGAATCGAACAGCAGCAGCACCTTCTTTCCCCTGTCGCGGAAATACTCGGCGATGGCGTGCGCGAGCCACGCACCATGCAGCCGCATGAGCGGCGGAGTATCCGCAGGCGTCGCGACGACCACGGCGCGCCGCATGCCGTCCGGACCCAGGGTGTTGCTGACGAAATCCTGTACTTCGCGGCCGCGCTCCCCGATCAGGCCCACCACGGTCACGTCCGCCTTGGTGTAACGGGTCATCATGCCGAGCAGCACCGACTTGCCGACGCCGGAACCGGCAAAAAGACCGATGCGTTGCCCGCCGCCCACCGACAGCAGCGAATTGATGGAGCGCACGCCAACGTCCAGTGGATCGCGGATCGCGCGCCGGAGAAGCGGGTTCAAGGGCTCGCCGGTCAGGGAGACCTGATCGGCGCAACGCAGCTCGCCCATGCCGTCGAGCGGCCTGCCGGCGCCATCGAGCACGCGGCCGAGAAGCTCGTTCCCGACCGCCACGCTGCTGACGCTCCGCGTCGGGATCACCCGGGCGCCGGGCATGATGCCGCGTATGTCGCCGGTCGGCATCAGGAAAAGTTTATCCCCCGAGAACCCGACGACTTCCGCCTCGATCTGCTTCCCCTCCGCGGTGTCGATCAGGCAGCGGCCGCCGACCGCCGCCTCGCAGCCGACCGCCTCCAAGGTCATGCCGACCATGCGGCTGAGCGTGCCCTCGACCACGAACTCGGCTGCGTTCGCCATGCGCTCGCGCACGTGCGCGAGCGATTCCGCCCATCGCCTGGACCCGGGTGTTCTCGCCGCATCCGCCGCGCTCATGTGCCGCCTCCTCGGGGGGCCGGCCCATTCCGCTCGGTTCCCATGAGTTCGCTCAAGATCGCGCCCAGGCGGGTCTCGAGCCGTGCGTCCACGCGGGAGGTGGCGGACGTGACCTGGCAGCCGCCCCGCGCCATCACCGGATCTTCGACCAGCTGCCAGGCGCGTTCGCTTTCCGTCGGCGCCAGATTCTGACGCACCACCGCGGCGTCCTCGGGATGCAGGTGAACGCGTACATCACGGGCGGCGACGGGAAGCGAGGCGATGGCCTCGCGCACGATGCCGATGATCTGCGTGGGATCGGTCTTCAGCTCGCGGCGCACGATCTGTCGGGCCAGCGCCATCGCGAGCGTCAACAGCTCGCGCTCCACTTCGGCGTCCAGCTCCTCGAATGGCTTGGCGAGATCGTAGAACATCCCCTCGAGCCGCTCGACCTGGGCGCGAACCTCTGCCCGGCC
>Ga0182012_10000251_pt1 | contig 61869 bp, 56 predicted proteins | sample 612S2SmetaG_FD_120486 | JGI IMG/M metagenome (GOLD analysis project Ga0182012, IMG submission 120486) | Permafrost microbial communities from Stordalen Mire, Sweden - 612S2S metaG | ecosystem: Environmental > Terrestrial > Soil > Wetlands > Permafrost | place: Sweden: Stordalen | collected... | reverse complement strand
CGGTCGACCAGCTGGATGCGCAACAGATACGACGGCACGGCCAACACTGTTACACAGGGTTGCGCTGACGGCATTTCGGCTGGGACCGCCCTGGCCAGCGGTTGCCCGGCTCGCCCCCTCGCCGCTGGGGGTACCCCCACCTCCCGCCGCTCCCCGGCCCGCATCGTCACCGGGCTAGGCTTTTCGCTCGTGTCCCAGATCTCCCGCGACGAGGTTGCGCACCTGGCCCGGCTTGCCCGGCTTGCGTTGACCGATACCGAGCTGGACAGCTTCGCCGGCCAGCTCGACGCCATCCTTACCCACGTCAGCCAGATCCAGGCGGTCGATGTCACCGGTGTCGAAGCGACCGACAACCCGCTCAGTGACATCTTTAAAGACGCCGATGCCACGCGCCCGGATGAGGCGATACCGTCCCTCACCCAGCACGAGGCGCTGGCCGAGGCGCCGCACGTTGTCGAGGGCCGCTTCGCTGTCCCACAAATCCTGGGGGAGAGCCAGTGACGGACATCGTCCGATCCGATGCCGCGACGCTGGCCGCCAAGATCGCGGCCAAGGAGCTGTCGTCGACCGAGATCACCCAGGCCTGCCTGGACCAGATCGAGGCAACCGACGACCGATACCACGCCTTCCTGCATGTGGCAGCCGACGAGGCACTCTCGGCCGCGGCCGCCGTCGACAAGGCGCTGGCCGCCGGGGAGCCGCTGCCATCGCCGCTGGCCGGGGTTCCGCTGGCGCTCAAGGACGTGTTCGCCACCGCCGATATGCCGACCACCTGCGCGTCGAAGATCCTGGAGGGCTGGCGTTCGCCCTACGATGCCACCGTCACCGCGCGGTTGCGCGCGGCCGGCATCCCGATACTGGGCAAGACCAATATGGATGAGTTCGCCATGGGCTCGTCGACCGAGAACTCTGCCTACGGCCCCACCCGCAACCCCTGGAACGTCGACCGGGTGCCCGGTGGATCGGGTGGCGGCAGCGCGGCGGCTTTGGCTGCGTTCCAGGCGCCGCTGGCCATCGGGTCCGACACCGGGGGGTCTATTCGTCAGCCGGCCGCGCTGACCGCGACCGTAGGCGTCAAACCCACCTACGGCACAGTGTCTCGCTACGGGCTGGTGGCCTGCGCTTCGTCGCTGGATCAGGGTGGCCCGTGTGCGCGCACCGTGCTGGACACCGCGCTGCTGCACCAGGTGATTGCAGGCCACGACAATCGCGACTCCACGTCTGTGGTCGCTGAGGTGCCCGATGTCGTCGGCGCCGCCAAAGCCGGCGCGGCGGGCGATCTGCGCGGGGTGCGCATCGGGGTGGTCAAGCAGCTGCGCGGTGAGGGCTACCAGCCGGGCGTGCTGGCCTCGTTCCAAGCCGCAGTCGAGCAGTTGACGGCACTGGGCGCCGAAGTGAGCGAAGTCGACTGTCCGCATTTCGAATACGCGCTTCCGGCCTACTACCTCATCCTGCCGTCGGAGGTGTCGAGCAACCTGGCTCGCTTCGACGCGATGCGCTACGGGTTGCGAGTCGGCGACGACGGCACCCATAGCGCCGAGGATGTCATGGCGCTGACCCGGGCCGCCGGTTTCGGGCCGGAAGTCAAGCGGCGCATCATGATCGGTGCCTACGCGCTGTCGGCGGGCTACTACGACGCTTACTACAACCAGGCGCAGAAGGTGCGCACGTTGATCGCCCGCGACCTCGACGAAGCCTACCGATCCGTCGACGTTCTGGTGTCGCCGGCGACGCCGACCACGGCGTTCCCGCTGGGCGAGAAGGTCGACGATCCGCTGGCGATGTACCTGTTCGACCTGTGCACGCTGCCGCTGAACCTGGCCGGCCACTGCGGCATGTCGGTGCCCTCGGGACTGTCCCCGGATGACGAACTGCCGGTGGGGCTCCAGATCATGGCGCCAGCATTGGCCGACGACCGGCTGTACCGGGTGGGTGCGGCCTACGAGGCCGCCCGCGGGCCATTGCCGTCCGCGATCTAGTACAGGCGAGCTGGGGGCACCTCCCGCTGGCGAGCAGTCGCAAAAGCCCCTCAAACGGCACGTTTGAGGGGGATTTTGCGTCTGCTCGCGCCATTGGGCCGGTCCCAGAGGCAAGATAAGGGCATGCGGATCGGAGTTCTCACCGGAGGCGGCGACTGCCCGGGGCTTAACGCCGTCATCCGGGCGGTGGTGCGCACCTGCGACGCCCGGTACGGCTCCTCGGTGGTCGGATTCCAGGATGGATGGCGCGGTTTGCTGGAGAACCGGCGCATGCAGCTGAAAAACGACGACCGCAATGACCGGCTGCTGGTCAAGGGCGGAACCGTGCTGGGCACCGCCCGCGTGCACCCCGACAAGCTGCGGGCCGGGCTTGATCAGATCAAGCAGACTCTGGACGACAACGGCATCGACGTGCTCATCCCCATCGGCGGTGAAGGCACCCTGACGGCGGCGCACTGGCTGTCGGAAGAGAACGTCCCGGTGGTCGGCGTGCCGAAGACGATCGACAACGACATCGACTGCACCGACGTGACTTTCGGCCACGACACCGCGTTGATGGTAGCCACCGACGCCATCGACCGGTTACACAGCACCGCCGAATCCCACCAGCGGGTGATGCTGGTCGAGGTGATGGGCAGGCACGCCGGCTGGATCGCGCTCAACGCCGGACTCGCTTCTGGCGCGCACATGACGCTGATTCCCGAACAGCCCTTCGATATCGAAGAGGTGTGCCGTCTCGTCAAAAGGCGTTTCCAGCGGGGTGATGCGCACTTTATCTGCGTGGTCGCCGAAGGTGCCAAGCCAATCCCCGGTTCGATTGCGTTGCGCGAGGGCGGGCTTGACGAGTTTGGCCACGAGCGTTTTACCGGTGTGGCCGCGCAGCTCGCCTATGAGGTGGAAAAGCGGATCAACAAGGAGGTCCGGGTGACAGTGCTGGGCCACGTTCAGCGCGGCGGTACGCCGACGGCTTACGACCGGGTGCTGGCCACCAGGTTCGGGGTCAACGCCGCCGACGCCGCGCATGCGGGCGAGTACGGCCAGATGGTGTCGCTGCGCGGGCTGGATATCGGCCGGGTATCGCTGGCGGATGCGACGCGCCAACTCAAACTGGTGCCCGAAAGCCGCTACGACGACGCCGCTGCGTTCTTCGGTTGAGCCGTTCCCTGGCGGCGGCCGGCCTCGCCGTCGCCATTAGGATCGACGCATGAGTGTCGCTTCAGGGGCTGAACTGCTGGCTTACGACGACGTTCTCGCGCGCTTTGATCCGGTGCTGGGCCTTGAGGTGCACGTTGAGCTGTCCACCGTGACCAAAATGTTCTGCGGCTGCTCCACCGCATTCGGTGCCGAACCCAACACCCAGGTGTGCCCGGTGTGTCTGGGTTTGCCCGGTTCGCTGCCGGTGCTCAACCGGGCCGCGGTGGAGTCGGCGATCCGGATCGGTCTGGCGCTGAACTGCGAGATCGTGCCGTGGTGCCGCTTCGCCCGGAAGAACTACTTCTACCCCGACATGCCGAAGAACTACCAGATTTCGCAGTACGACGAGCCGATCGCCATCAATGGCTACCTCGAGGCGCCGCTGGAAGACGGCAGCACCTGGCGGGTGGAGATCGAGCGGGCGCACATGGAAGAAGACACCGGCAAGCTGACCCACATCGGCAGTGAGACGGGCCGGATCGAAGGTGCCACCGGTTCGCTGATCGACTACAACCGTGCCGGCGTGCCGCTGATTGAAATCGTCACCAAGCCTATCGAAGGAGCGGGTGCCCGAGCGCCGCAAATCGCGCGGTCCTATGTAACGGCGTTGCGAGATCTTTTGCGCGCCTTGGCGGTATCTGATGTCCGGATGGATCAGGGATCGATGCGATGTGATGCCAACGTGTCGCTGAAGCCCACCGGCGCCACTGAGTTTGGCACCCGGACCGAGACCAAGAACGTCAACTCGCTGAAAAGTGTTGAGGTCGCTGTCCGTTACGAAATGCAGCGCCAAGCAGCCGTCCTGCTAGCAGGCGGTCAGATCACCCAGGAGACAAGACACTTTCACGAGGCCGGATACACCAGCCCGGGCCGCGCCAAGGAGACCGCCCAGGATTACCGATATTTTCCAGAGCCCGACCTGGAGCCCGTCGCGCCCAGTGCCGAGCTGGTCGAGCAGTTGCGTCAGACCATCCCCGAGCTGCCGTGGTTGAGCCGTAAGCGGATTCAGCAGGAGTGGGGTATTTCCGACGAGGTGATGCGAGATCTCGTCAATGCGGGCGCGATCGAATTGGTCACTGCGACGGTCGAACACGGCGCGTCCAGCGAACATGCGCGTGCCTGGTGGGGAAACTTCTTGATGCAGAAGGCCAACGAGACCAACATTGCGCTGGACGAGCTGGCCATCACTCCTGCCCAGGTCGCCGCCGTGGTGGCCTTGGTCGACGAGGGCAAGCTGTCCACCAAGCTGGCCCGCCAGGTGGTAGAGGGTGTGCTCGCCGGGGAAGGTGAGCCCGAGCAGGTGATGACCGCCCGCGGTTTGGCGCTGGTCCGTGACGACTCGGTGACGCAGGCCGCCGTCGACGAGGCTTTGGCCGCCAACCCTGATGTGGCGGAAAAGATCCGCGGAGGCAAGGTTGCTGCCGCGGGCGCGATCGTCGGTGCGGTGATGAAGGCCACCCGCGGGCAGGCTGATGCGGCCCGGGTGCGCGAGCTGGTCTTGGCCGCCTGCGGGCAGGGCTAGACGCTGCGCCGTTCCACCCATTGGCGACCGGTGGCGTGCCGGTTCGCAGACTGATCGCTCGAAAGCAGTGTCAGAAGACGTCGCGCAGCTTCATGATGGTGGCGTGGCCGATGAGTCGTTCGATGAGTTCATGGGGATGCTGGACTACCCGGTGTTCGTGGTGACAGCTCAGGCCGATGGTCACCCATCGGGTTGTCTGGTGAGCTTTGCCACTCAAGCCAGCGTGCAGCCGCCGAGATTTCTGGTCAATCTGTCCAGAATCAGCCACACCTTCGGGGTGGCGAGTCGATCCGAGTATCTGGCGGTGCATGTCCTGCCGCGGCGTCACCGCCTGCTGGCCGAACTGTTCGATAGCCGGACGGACGATCAATTCAACAAATTCGATCGCTGCTCGTGGCGCGCCGGCCCCATGGGGGTGCCGATTCTCGATGAGGCGGTCGCGTGGTTCGTCGGTAGGACAGTGGACCGCGGCGACGTCGGGGATCATGTGGTGTTCGTGTTGGAACCCGTTGCCGTGTGGGCTCCCGAATGTTCCGAAGATCTGCTCTACCTCGGCGACGTCGACGACATCGATCCCGATGACGGCGGTTTGCATCGCTCCGCCGACTGGGAAGCTGGCGACCCTACCCGCCGATACGGCGTCGTCAAGTTCACCCTCAAAGGGATCTGATCGGGCTACGCCTGATTTGCCGGGCTCCTCAGCCCCGGCTAGGTCTTGTCGTCGTTGTTGCGGGGGAAGCCGCCGCCCTGCGGGAACAGCGGGAACACCACGTCGTCGAGCTTCTCAGCGTCACCGGCGGTCTTGTTGACGGTTGCGCCCCAGACGTTTCCGTCCGGCGACATCCGCAACGCCCACGCGTGCGCATGAGTGTCTTTACGGACGGCATCGGGTTCGCCGGTGACCGCACCCGTCGACGGCGCCAGCCGGACCGCCACCGTCGATTTGGTGTTGATCAGGTTGACCAACACCGTCCCGTCCATGGCCGCGCAGCCGGCTACGCCGGGTTTGTCCGGCCACGTCCACACCGTGGAGACCTCCGAGGTCTTGGTGATGCGCTGCAGCCGGTCCGCGGTGGGGGTGCGGTCGGCGACATACAGCGAGCTGTCGACGGGGTCGATGCACAAGCCGCCGCCCGAGCCGACGCCGGACAGCGCCGTCGTCGGCGGCGCCTGGCCGACGGTGGTCGGCTGCTCGATGCGCAATACCTTGCCGGCCAACGACTTGGGATCGGCGGCCATCGCCGGGTTACCCGCATCGCCGGTCAGCACGACCAGCGTGGTGGGGCTGGTGAACACCAACGCCCCGGTGTTCCCGATGGCCCCTTTGGGGATGCCGGTCAGGATGTCCTTCGGGATGTCGCCGTCGGCCACCCGGATAACCCGGTTGTCGGTGGGCGTGCTGATGTAGGCATACATCAGGCGGTCTTGTGAGTACGTCGGTGACAGGACGATATCCATCAAGCCGCCATCCCCGGACGGGTCGACCGGGATGACCACCTTCACTTTCGGCTCCGCACTGACGGAGATCTCCTTGACCGCACCGGTGGTGCGTTCGGCGACCAACGCTGTTTTGCTGTCGACGCCCATGATCAGGCCGCTGGTGCTCTCCAGGCAGCCCTGCATCACCCCAGGTGCCGGGCACGCCTTGGGGAACGGCGTCGGCGGCAGCGGCGGCGGAGGAGGAGGAGTTGAGCTGGGCTGGGGCTTCAGCTCCGGGTTGGTGGTGAAGGGCTGAGACTGCGCGTCGTTGAACCGTGCGCAGCCGCTCGAGACCAGCATTGCCGCGCAGAGCGCAGCCAGCCCGCACCGGAGCGACCGCCGTATTCGCATGATCGACAGGCTACGGACATTGCGGGCACCGTCGCCACACGCGCCCTGGGTGTCCTGAGAAAGTCGGTGGGTCCGCATTCCCGCGTACGGCTGGCAACGTTCGCGGCGCGGGCGCGCGGTCGTCCGTTCGGGCCAACAGGTCGTGAATTCGGTGCCGTTTGGGGCCGTTCTGGACCCGTTTGGCGGACTAAGTGCCGACTCTGAAGCGAAAGCGCCGCTCAAATCCCCAATTCGGGCCTAAATGCCCTTACCCTGGCACAGGTGACCAGTCAATCGCATGACGCAACTTGGCGACGGCCGGGCGAACCCCCGGAGCCGTTGCCGGGGCGCCCCGCCTCGGCAAGCCTGGTCGATCCCGAAGACGACCTGACGCCGGTCGGGTACCCGGGCGACTTCGGCAGCACCACCGTCATCCCGTACAGCGATCCCGGTCACGTGGGTGGCCCCGGCGGCGCGGGATACCACCTGCTCGACCAGCAGGAGCCGTTGCCATACGTCCACGCGCAGCCGCCCGCCCGGCCCTCAGCAGCAGAGCCTGCCGAGATAGACGCAGACGCCGGTAACGAGCGACTAGCTGCCGTCGGCCGGCGCGGTACCCAGCACCTCGGTTTGCTGATCTTGCGGGTGGGGCTGGGCGTGGTACTGGGCGCCCATGGACTGCAGAAGCTGTTCGGCTGGTGGGGCGGCCAAGGGCTGAGCGGATTCAAGAACTCACTGTCCGACGTCGGCTACCAGCACGCCGACATCCTCTCCTACGTCAGCGCCGGCGGCGAGGTGATCGCGGGGGTGCTGCTGGTGCTGGGATTGTTTACCCCGGTGGCCGCTGCCGGTGCGCTGGCATTCCTGATCAACGGTCTGCTCGCCACCATCTCGGCGCGGCCGCACTCGCACACCTTCTCGTACTTCCTGCCGGATGGGCATGAGTACCAGATCACCCTGATCCTGCTCGCGGTGGGCGTGATCCTCGCCGGTCCCGGCCGCTACGGCCTCGATGCTGGCCGGGGCTGGGCCTATCGACCTTTTATCGGGTCATTCGTGGCACTACTTGGTGGTATCGCCGCCGGTGTCGCGGTGTGGGTGCTACTCAACGGCGTCAATCCGATCGCGTGACGGCGGCCTTGAAAAACGGGCCTCGAAACCCAGACCCCGCTCATTGGTACGGATTGGGAACACGCCCTGAGCTGGCGTCGGTCAGCAGCGGCAGGGTCGCGAAAGTGACCGCAGGCAATCGCAGCTCGTTCCCATTTTTCAGCCGGGCGCGGGCCCAGGAACCTCTGTGGAAGCGCAACCCGTCGATGTCATCCCAGCGCACCGTCTGGCTACCCAGCAGGGTCCGAACGGTCACGCCCTGACCGTCGGCGACAGTGCGCAGCCGGATGATCAACGCAGACAACACGACCGGGATGGCAAGAAGTGGGGCGCTCGGCGGCCAGGTCAGCACCGGAACCAGCAGCCCGAGGGTGAAGAACCCGACGGCCAGGTGTGCCGTCGCCGAGATCTTGATCACCACCGGCGAGCCGGCCGGTGTTTGCGCAGACGAACCAGTAGCCACCCGATCATCATTTCACCCAACATCGGGGCCGAAACTCCGGAACGCCTGCGCGCCGGGGCTCGACCTCCGGCGGGGCCGGATTTGACTGCTGAGCTGTGCGAAGACTACCGTCGTGTGTTATGGATACCGCCGGAAACTCCGGAATGCTCGTAGTACCTGGTCGGCGCGTTGGTGCCTGACTAGCGGTCCAACACCAACGCGCAACCCTCGTGCAGCAGCTGAGCTGGCGGGGGTTTTTTGTTGCCCGACATCGACAAATGCATCAACAAAAGACCATGTACGAGATCTCCAAAGTAAATGAGGACACAGTGAGCGCACCAACCAGGCCGCATTCCGAGCCACAGACACCGGCTTCCAAGCCTGCGTCGCAGGATGCGGCCAACATCGCCACGGACGCGGTGAAGCCCGTCGCGACGCCGCTAGCGGTTCGGCCGAAACACGTTGCACCGGAACAACTTACTGGTGCACAGTCGGTGATCCGCTCCTTGGAGGAGCTCGACGTCGAGGTCATCTTCGGGATACCGGGCGGTGCTGTGCTTCCGGTCTATGACCCGCTGTTCGATTCGAAAAAGCTGCGCCACGTTCTGGTTCGCCACGAGCAGGGCGCCGGTCACGCCGCCAGTGGCTACGCACATGCCACCGGCAAGGTCGGGGTCTGCATGGCGACTTCGGGTCCCGGCGCGACCAATCTGGTGACCCCGCTGGCGGATGCGCAGATGGACTCCATCCCCGTGGTTGCCATCACGGGGCAGGTCGGGCGTGCGCTGATCGGGACCGACGCCTTCCAGGAGGCCGACATCTCCGGCATCACGATGCCGATCACCAAGCACAACTTTCTGGTCCGCTCTGGTGACGACATCCCCCAGGTGCTCGCTGAGGCCTTCCACATCGCATCCTCGGGGCGTCCGGGCGCAGTGCTCGTCGACATCCCCAAAGACGTGCTGCAGGCACAATGCACGTTCAGCTGGCCGCCGAAAATGGACCTGCCCGGCTACAAGCCGAACACCAAACCGCACAACCGCCAGGTTCGCGAGGCCGCCCGGCTGATCGCGGCTGCGCACAAACCGGTGCTCTACGTCGGCGGTGGTGTGATCCGCGGCGAGGCGACCGAGCAACTCCGCGATTTGGCGGAGCTAACCGGTATCCCGGTGGTCACCACGCTGATGGCACGCGGCGCGTTTCCCGACAGCCATCGCCAGAACCTGGGCATGCCCGGCATGCACGGCACCGTCGCCGCGGTGGCGGCGTTGCAGCGCAGCGACCTGCTGATCGCGCTGGGCACCCGCTTCGACGACCGGGTGACCGGAAAGCTGGACTCCTTCGCACCCGAGGCCAAGGTCATTCACGCCGATATCGACCCGGCCGAGATCGGCAAGAACCGAAACGCTGACGTGCCGATCGTCGGCGACGTCAAAGCCGTCATCAGCGATCTCATCGCAATGCTGCGCAACAACAGTGGTGCCGGCACCCCGGCAATCCCAGACATGATCGACTGGTGGGCATATCTGGACAACATTCGGTCCACGTATCCGCTGAGCTACGGTCCGCAGAGCGACGGCAGCCTCAGCCCGGAATACGTCATCTCCACATTGGGTTCCATCGCCGGCCCGGACGCCGTATACGTCGCCGGTGTCGGCCAGCATCAGATGTGGGCGGCGCAGTTCATCTCCTACGAGAAGCCGCGCACCTGGCTCAACTCCGGCGGGCTGGGCACCATGGGCTTCGCCATCCCGGCGGCCATGGGCGCCAAGCTCGCCCGCCCGGAAGCAGAGGTTTGGGCGATCGACGGCGACGGCTGTTTCCAGATGACCAACCAGGAGCTGGCCACCTGCGCGATCGAAGGCGCACCGATCAAGGTGGCGCTGATCAACAACGGCAATCTGGGCATGGTGCGGCAGTGGCAGAGCCTGTTCTATCAGGGGCGGTACTCGCAGACCGACCTGGCCACGCACTCACACCGCATTCCGGATTTCGTGAAGCTGGCGGAGGCTCTGGGTTGCGTCGGATTGCGTTGCGAGCGTGAAGAGGACGTCGTCGATGTGATTAACCAGGCGCGGGCGATCAACGACCGCCCGGTGGTCATCGACTTCATCGTCGGCGCCGACGCGCAAGTGTGGCCGATGGTGGCCGCCGGGACCAGCAACGACGAGATCCAGGCTGCTTACGGCATCCGCCCGCTGTTCGATGACGAAAGCGAAGGGCACGCCTGATGAACACCAAGACGCACATGCTGTCGGTGCTGGTCGAAGACAAGCCGGGGGTGCTCGCGCGGGTGGCGGCGTTGTTCTCCCGGCGCGGTTTCAACATCGAGTCGCTCGCCGTCGGGGCCACCGAGCAGAAGAACATATCCCGGATGACCATCGTCGTCTCGGCTGAGGAGACACCGCTCGAGCAGATCACCAAGCAGCTCAACAAGTTGATCAACGTCATCAAGATCATTGAGCAGGACGAGCAGAACTCGGTGGCTCGCGAGTTGGCGCTGATCAAGGTGCGGGCCGACGCGGGTACGCGCAGCCAGGTGATTGAAGCGGTGAACCTGTTCCGCGCCAAGGTGATTGACGTATCGGCAGAATCGTTGACCATCGAGGCCACCGGTGACCGCGGCAAGCTCGAGGCGCTGCTGCGGGTGCTGGAGCCGTTCGGTGTCCGCGAAATCGTCCAATCGGGACTTGTCTCGTTGTCCCGCGGTCCGCGCGGTATCGGCACCGCCAAATAAGTTCGCACGCTTCAGGAAACAAACAAAGCTAAAACAAGAAGGAGATAGTGACGTGGCAAACCCATCTGGGGAGGCATTGCCGATGTTCTACGACGACAATGCAGACCTGTCGATCATCCAGGGCCGCAAGGTCGGCGTCATCGGATACGGCAGCCAAGGGCACGCGCATTCGCTGAGCCTGCGTGACTCCGGCGTCCAGGTGCGTGTCGGGCTGAAGGAGGGTTCGAAGTCCCGGCCCAAGGTTGAAGAGCAGGGCCTGGATGTCGACACGCCGGCGGAAGTGGCCAAGTGGGCCGACGTCATCATGCTGCTGGCACCCGACACCGCCCAGGCGGAAATCTTCGCTCACGACATCGAGCCGAACCTGAAAGCCGGTGACGCATTGTTTTTCGGCCACGGGCTCAACATCCACTTCGAGTTGATCAAGCCGCCCGGCGACGTCACCGTCGCGATGGTGGCCCCCAAGGGCCCTGGGCACCTGGTGCGCCGCCAATTCGTCGACGGCAAGGGCGTGCCCTGCCTGATCGCCATCGACCAAGACCCGACCGGCGGCGGCGAGGCGCTGGCCCTGTCCTACGCCAAGGCCATCGGCGGCACCCGGGCCGGCGTCATCAAGACCACCTTCAAAGACGAGACGGAAACCGACCTGTTCGGTGAGCAGGCCGTACTGTGCGGTGGCACAGAGGAATTGGTGAAAACCGGTTTCGACGTGATGGTCGAGGCGGGCTACCCGCCGGAGATGGCGTACTTCGAGGTGCTGCACGAGCTCAAGCTGATCGTCGACCTGATGTACGAGGGCGGCATTGCCAGGATGAACTACTCGGTGTCCGACACCGCGGAGTTCGGCGGGTATTTGTCGGGTCCGCGCGTCATCGATGCCGACACCAAGGAGCGCATGCGCGGCATCCTGCGCGACATTCAGGACGGCAGCTTCGTCAAGAAGCTGGTCGCCAACGTCGAGGGCGGCAACAAGCAGCTCGAGCAGTTGCGCAAGGAAAACGCCGAGCATCCCATCGAGGTCACCGGCAAGAAGCTGCGCGATCTGATGAGTTGGGTCGACCGCCCGATCACCGAGACGGCGTAGTTTCCCGGCGCACGCGGCACGTCGAAATATAAACTACGGCAGTATTTTCGGAGCCTCATGTGCGCACGTTATGTGTCGCGGAGGCGGCTGGCGGTTGTCACTACGCGGCGGGCCAAGTGATCCAGGGCATTCTCGGTCGCTTCGTCGAATTTGGCGATGTTGTCGTGGGTGGCGACCAGGCTCACCCCGTACGGATTGCCGTCGACGAACTTCACCGGATCGGTGTATCCCGGCGGCACGATGATGCCGCCCCAGTGGATCAGCGTGATGTACAGCGCGAGCAGGGTGGTTTCCTGGCCGCCGTGCAGGGTGTTGGAGGACGTGAAGGCCGCATACACCTTGTCGGCCAGCTTGCCTTCGGCCCACAGGCCGCCCAGAGAATCGATAAAGGTGCGCAACTGCGCTGCGGGCGAGCCGAATCGTGTAGGCGATCCAAAGATCACCGCGTCGGCCCAGACGATGTCGTCGCCGGTGGCCGTGGGCAGATCCTTGGTGGCCTCGTAGTTCGCCGTCCAGGCTGGGTTGTGGGCGAATGACGACGGATCGTGGGTTTCGGCCACGGGCCGCACCCGAACTTGCGCGCCGGCGGACTCGGCCGCCGCGGCGACGCGCCGCGCCATCGCGGTGCCATGACCGGTGGCGGAGTAGTAGATGATTGCGAGTTTCGTCACGGCGTGAGCTTAGGACTCCGGGTAGGCTCCAGAGAAGGCATTTCTGAGATGCCGAACTCGCGGCGCAGCAGCGTTCTGGCGGCGTAGTAACCGGCCATGCCGGTCCAGCCGTGGCTTAGAAATTGTTTTGATCTACTCGAAGATCCCGCACCGGAGCATCGAGCTACTGCCCAACGACTGGGAGGCCACCAACCACGATGCGGTCAAGTGGCTGGCTGGGGCCGATTCAGCGTTGCTGCTGTTCAGCAAATTCGGCGATAAGCGTCTTCTTGTCAATTTTCTCGCCGGCCAGTGTGGACAGCGGTTCGCCGCGGATCTGCCAGCGTGTCGGTATCGCGAAGTACGCCACCCTGCCGGTGAGGTGGCGGCGCAGTTCCGCTTTGGTTGGCACCGGACCGTTCGGTCGGTGCACGATAACGGCGGCGAGTTCCTCGCCGAGATCGGGGTGCGGCAGTCCGATCGCGGCGACTTCGATGACGTCGGGATGGCTGGCCAGTGCTGCCTCGACTGATTGCTGATCACCGAGCGGGGCGATAGTACGACGCCCTTCGGCATGCCTGAGCTGCCCGAGGTGAACAGGACGACCGCCCGGTCGTCCTCATCGGGCGGCGGGCCGCCCGAATCGTCGACTCCGGCAGTGCTGCTGGAACCCGGGCCGAACTGGTGACCGAAGAACCGGCCGAGCCCGGCGACGTCATAGACCGGTGCCACGAGTGAATGGGGCAGGTCGGTGGCGTCTGTGACGACGCACGACGGCGACAGCAGACCCGCGGCGTGCTCGATCTCGTGGCGACTCCACCACCGGTTGCCGAGCACCGGGACCGCGCCGGTCAGCCACAGCCCCCACAGCGCCAGCACCCAGTCAAAGTTGGGCACGGACCTGGCTCCAGCGAAGCTCGATCCCAACTTTTCTCACGCTGAACTGGATGAGGCGTATCTGACTACCCGGCCTGGGGCCCGGATAATGTTTCACGAACCGGCTACGGTTGACCCGGCTCTGATCGCCTGGGATGAAGCGCATAAGGGAACGGTGACGACCACCGAACTGGCCACCATCGTCACGGCGTTAGATACCGTGGGGGACTTCCACCAGCCAGTGCTCATCATGATCGGCGAGCACGACTTAGGCTTCCATGTGGGCAGCGACCCATCCGCCGTCGTCGCGGCCGAAAGGCCCTTGCTCGGGTCTCGCGCCCCGTCAGTCGAGGCGATCGTCATCGCGGGCGGCGGCCACGTCCCGCACGGTGCGCCCGGCGCTGACAAATGCTATGCGCGAGCCCAAGATTGGATCGCTGACGTCGTCAAGTAGGTGGCCGTTAGCTGAGTTGTGGTGACCCGGCCGAGGCTAAACAGCGTGCCGTCCGCCTACACCTTGGGAATCGCTGTGCGCCAAGGGTCCAGGCGCCGTGCGGTAGGCACGGTGCGGGTTGCCACCACGATGTGGGCAGGCGAGCGGAATGGATTTTCAAAGCAATTACTGGCTTTGGAGGTCGGCTGAAAAGACGCGCATTTTGAAATTGCGGTTTTCGTCGGATGCATTGTCCGAAGCGCGTAAGTTCGCTTTCTGCCGTTTGTCGCTGCTGTTGATTTGCCATCTGCGTGGCTGCGTGACGTTGTGTTCATGGCTGACTGGGAGGTAGCGGATGTCTCTTGTTCTGGTGGCGCCGGAGTTGGTGGGAGCGGCGGCTTCTGACGTGGCGGGTATCGGTTCGGCGATCCGCGAGGCCAATGTGGCTGCGGCAGGGCCGACGACGGGGGTGGCGGCTGCGGCCGCCGACGAGGTGTCGACCGCTATTGCGGCGTTGCTCGGCACCTACGGCCAGGAGTATCAGGCGATCAGCGCGCAGGCGGCGGCGTTTCACGCCGACTTTGTGCAGCTTTTGAACTCGGGTGCGGGTGCGTATGCGAGCGCCGAGGCCGCGAATGCCTCGCCTTTGCAGACCTTGCAGACGGATGTGTTGAACGCGATCAATGCGCCGACCGAGGCGGCGTTGGGGCGTCCGTTGATCGGCAACGGCGCCAACGGGGCACCGGGGACCGGGGCCAACGGCGGTGACGGCGGGATTTTGTTCGGCAACGGCGGGGCCGGCGGGTCCGGCGTGTCCGGCACCAACGGCGGGGCCGGGGGTAACGGTGGGGCCGCCGGGTTGTTTGGCGCGGGCGGGGCCGGCGGGACTGGGGGCGTCGCCAACACCGGCAATGGTGGGGCCGGGGGTAACGGCGGGGCCGGGGGGTGGTTCGGCAACGGCGGGGCCGGCGGGGCCGGCGGGTTCGGCGACACGAACGGCGGTGCCGGCGGTGCCGGCGGGGTCGCTGGGCTGTTCTCAGGTATCGGCGGGACTGGCGGGACCGGCGGCACCGGTGTCGACGGCAGCATCGCCGGCGCCGGCGGGGCCGGCGGCAACGCCGGCCTGCTGGCGCCGTTCGGCAGTGGCGGCGTCGGCGGTGCCGGTGGGTCCGGCGACCCCACCGGCGGTGCGGGTGGGTCCGGCGGCAATGCCGGCACGTATTCGCTGTTCGGCGGCGGCGGGGCAGGCGGTGTGGGAGGGGGCGGCACCACCACCGCGGGTGGTGACGGCGGTGCCGGCGGCAATGCGGGGCTGTTCGGAGCCGGGGGCGCTGGCGGCGCCGGCGGTTACGGCGGCACCACCACCGGGGGTGTCGGGGGCGTCGGCGGTGCCGGCGGCACGGGCGGACTGTTCTCCGGCGTTGGCGGGGCCGGCGGCACCGGCGGGTTCGGCGAAACGACCGGCGGTGTCGGTGGGTCCGGCGGCAATGCGGGTACGTATTCGTTGTTCGGCGGTGGCGGGGCTGGCGGGGACGGCGGGGTCGGCTACGACACCACCAATTCCGACGGTGCCGGCGGTGCCGGCGGTGCCGGCGGCAACGCGGGGCTGTTGGGTGCCGGCGGTGCCGGTGGGTCCGGCGCGTTCGGCTACAACAGCGGCGGTGCCGGCGGTGCCGGTGGCACGGGCGGGCTGATCTCGGGTGCCGGCGGTGCCGGCGGGGCCGGTGGGGCAGGCAACAATACCAGCGGCGGTGTCGGTGGGTCCGGCGGCAATGCCGGTACGTACTCGCTGTTCGGCGGTGGCGGGGCCGGCGGGGCCGGCGGGTCTGGCCTCACCACCGGTGGTGCGGGCGGGGCGGGCGGTAACGCAGGGCAGATCGGCAACGGCGGGGTCGGCGGGGTCGGCGGAAACGGCACCTCCAACGTCGGCGACGCCGTTTCCGATGGTGGTGCCGGCGGTCACGGCGGCACCGGCGGCGCGCTGTTCGGCGACGGCGGCGCTGGCGGGGCCGGCGGGCTCGGCTTCAACGGTGCCGGCGGCGCCGGCGGTGCCGGCGGCAACGCCAGCGGTGCCGGGCTGTTCGGTGACGGCGGTGCTGGCGGGGCCGGCGGGTACGGGTACGCCACCGGCGGTAACGGTGGTAATGGCGGCAGCGCCGGGCAGATCGGCGACGGCGGCAACGGCGGGGCCGGCGGGGGCAGCATCCCGGCGTCCGGTACCGGCGGCAACGGCGGGGCCGGCGGTAATGCCGAGCTGATCGGTACCGGCGGTAACGGCGGCGACTTCGGGATTGGCCTGACCCCGGGCACCGCCGGCGCCGACGGCGCCGGCGGACAGTGGATCGGTGCGAATACGCCCCTGCTGGACGCGGTGAATGCGCCCACCGAGGCGCTGCTGGGGCGTCCGCTGATCGGCAACGGCGCCAACGGCGCCGCGGGGACCGGGGCAAGTGGCGGGGCCGGCGGGTTGTTGTTCGGCAACGGCGGGGACGGCGGGTCCGGCCTATCCGGCGCCAACGGCGGTGCCGGCGGTAGCGGTGGCGTGGCAGGCGGGCTGTTCGGGGCCGGCGGTGGAGGCGGGGCCGGTGGCGTCGGATCTGCCAATACAGGCGGGCTCGGCGGGGCCGGCGGGGCCGGGGTGCTATTCGGCGGTGGCGGCGCTGGCGGGGCCGGCGGGATAGGCATTAACACCGGCGGGGCCGGCGGGTTCGGCGGCAATGCCGGCCTGTTCTACGGGGCTGGCGGCACCGGCGGCGCCGGCGGAGGCAGTGGTTACAACGCCTTCCACGTCACCGGGGCTACCGGCGGCATCGGCGGTAACGGCGGCAACGCCGGCCTGCTCTCCTTGTTCGGCAGCGCCGGGGCTGGCGGCGTCGGAGGGGACAGCAGCCAGGGCGGCGTCGGGGGTATGGGCGGTAACGGCGGGTCCGGCGGGTTGTTCGTCGGCGGTGGCGCCGGGGGCGGCGGTGCGTACGGCTTCTACTTCGGCGCGGCCGGCGGTGACGGTGGGTCCGGCGGGTTGTTGTTCGGCAACGGCGGGGCCGGCGGAGCCGGCGGGAGCAGCGGCTTCAGCGCGGGTGCCGGTGGGGCCGGCGGCAACGCCGGCCTGCTCTCACTGTTCGGCAGCGGCGGCGCCGGAGGCGAAGGCGGGTTCGGCTACAACAGCGGCGGGGTCGGCGGGTCTGGCGGCAACGCCAGCGTGCTCTCCCTGTTCGGCGCCGGCGGGGCCGGCGGCACCGGCGGGACCGGCGAATCCGTCGGGGTCGGTGCGGCCGGCGGTCACGGCGGCAACGCGGGGCTGCTCGGCGCCGGCGGGGCCGGCGGCACCGGCGGTAGCGACGCGGACTCAAACGAAAGCACCGCTGGTGCCGGCGGGGCCGGCGGGACCGGCGGTCTGTTCTCCGGCGTTGGCGGCGCCGGCGGGGCCGGCGGGAGCGCGGGGCAGTACGGCGCCGGCGGTGCCGGCGGCCGTGGCGGCGGCGCTGGCCTGCTCTCGGTATTCGGGGGCGGCGGTTCAGGCGGTGCCGGCGGGATCGGCATCGAGTCCGGCTTCGGCGGTGCCGGCGGAGCCGGCGGCACCGCGGGGTTGTTGGGCACTGGCGGCGCCGGCGGGGTCGGGGGGTACGGCCAATCCGGCGGTGCCGGCGGCAACGGTGGCAACGCGGTGTTGTTGGGAGCCGGCGGCACCGGCGGCGGCGGCGGGTTCGGTTTCGACCCCACATTCACCGCAAACCAGGCTGGCGGGAGCGGCGGCAACGGCGGCAACGCCTCCGGGCTGTTCGGACTCCTCGGGCCGTTCGGGGCCGGCGGGGTCGGCGGGTTCGGCGGGTACGGCAACATCACCGACACCGGAGGCTCACCCGGCGGCATCGCAATTGGCACCGGCGGCGCCGGTGGCACCGGCGGGGACACCGGTCCGTCGTTCTTCTAGCGACCCGCGGCGCCGGCGCACTGCGTCACGGCGCTAGGTCGGGGTCCAACGTCGGCCCCAAATCAGGAAGCGCGGTGATGCCGAATTCGCGGCGCAGCAGCGTACGGGCGGCGTAATAACCGGCCATGCCGTGCACGCCGCCGCCGGGTGGGGTGGCCGCCGAACACAGGTAGACCTTGGGAATCGCTGTGCGCCAAGGGTCCAGGCGCGGTGTGGGGCCGGCGATCGCGCGCCACGCGGAGTTGCCGCCGATCCCGATGTCGCCGCCGACGTAGTTGGCATTGTGGTCGGCCATCCGTGCGGCGGGCACGGAACGGGTTGCCACCACGATGTCGCGGAAGCCCGGCGCGAACCGCTCGACGATTGCGGTCACGGCATCGGTCGCATCGACGGTGGAACCCGACGGCACGTGAGCGTAAGTCCACAGCGGCCGCCGGCCGGCGGAGTCGATCCGGCCGGGATCGGCGACGTGCGGTGAGGCGGCCAGTACCATCGGCCACTGGGCGTGGCGCCCGGCCGCGATCTCTGCTTCGGCTTGGGCCATCTGTTCGCGGGTGCCGCCGAGATGAAGTGTCGGCGCCTGCCGCAACCGTGGGTCCGTCCACGGAATGTCGTCGCTCAGCACAAAGTCGACCTTGGCGACGCCAGGGCCAAATCGATAGCGGCGCAATGCTTTAGCATACCGACTCGGTAGAGCGTCACCGTATATCCGCAGCAGCGCGGTCGGTGCGGTGTCAAACGCGACGACGCCGGTGGGCGGTTCGGTGATCTCGACGCCTGCCGTCAGCTCGCCGCCGTGCGCGCGTAGGTCGGCGATCAGCGCATCGGTGATCGCTTGGCTGCCGCCCAGTGGAATCGGCCAGCCCACCGAGTGGGCGAGCGTTGCCAGCATCAAACCGGCGCCGGCGGCCGCCATAGACGGCATTCGCGAAATCACATGGGCGGCAACGCCGGTGAACAAGGCGCGGGCATCGTCGCCGGCCAGCGTTCCCCACGCCGGGGTGCCTTGGGCCAGGATCCGTAGCCCGAGGTGCAGGACGGGCGCCAACGAAGCGGGCAGTGACCGCTTGTCGCCGAGTAGCAAGCCCACCACAGCCTCGGAGTCGGCCACCAGCGGTGCGAGCAGTTGACGCCAGGACGCGCCGTGTTCCAACTCTGCACACGTGCGCTCCAGATCGTGGTAGGCGACGGCCGCGGGCCGCGCCGGCAACGGGTTGGCATAGGCGATCTCCGGAACGGCCAGGGTGACGCCGCGCGCGGGCAGGCTGAACTCGGAAAAAAACGGGGAAGCCAGCGCCAACGGGTGAACCGCCGAGCAGATGTCGTGTTCGACTCCGCGAAATTCTGGGTCGGCCGCGGTGCGGGCACCGCCGCCAAAGGTCGGCTGGGCTTCGACGACCTGGACTTTCAGGCCCGCGCGAGCGCAGATCACGGCAGCAGAAAGCCCGTTGGGCCCGCTGCCGACGACGGTGACGTCCACCGCACAATTACAGCGGAGACGCAGGCCTATAGCCTGGTCGGGTGAACTTGCCTGTTGTGTTAATCGCCGACAAACTTGCCCAATCAACCGTTGCTGCCCTCGGAGACCAGGTCGAAGTGCGCTGGGTTGACGGACCCGACCGGGAGAAGCTGCTGGCTGCGGTGCCCGAGGCCGACGCGCTGCTGGTGCGGTCGGCCACCACCGTCGACGCCGAGGTGCTGGCGGCGGCTCCCAAGCTGAAGATCGTCGCGCGCGCCGGGGTGGGGCTGGACAACGTCGATGTGGCTGCCGCCACCGAGCGCGGTGTGCTGGTGGTCAATGCCCCGACGTCGAACATTCACAGCGCCGCCGAGCACGCGTTGGCGCTGCTGCTGGCTGCGTCCCGGCAGATCGCGGCCGCCGATGCGTCGCTGCGTGAACACGCCTGGAAGCGGTCGTCGTTCTCGGGCACCGAGATCTTCGGCAAAACCGTCGGCGTGGTGGGGCTGGGCCGGATCGGCCAGTTGGTCGCCCAGCGGATCGCGGCCTTCGGCACGCATGTCATCGCCTATGACCCCTACGTGTCGCCGGCCCGGGCCGCGCAGCTCGGCATCGAACTGCTTTCGCTCGACGAGCTACTGGGCCGCGCCGACTTCATCTCGGTGCACCTGCCCAAAACGCCGGAGACAGCCGGCCTGATCGACAAGGAGGCGCTGGCGAAGACCAAGCCGGGCGTCATCATCGTCAACGCGGCTCGCGGCGGCCTGGTGGACGAGGAGGCCCTGGCCGAAGCGGTGAGCAGCGGACATGTGCGGGCCGCGGGGCTGGACGTGTACTCCAAGGAACCGTGCACCGACAGCCCGCTTTTCGAGCTGCCGCAGGTGGTCGTCACACCGCATCTGGGGGCATCCACCGAAGAGGCCCAGGACCGGGCCGGCACCGACGTCGCCGAGAGCGTGCGGCTGGCGCTGGCGGGGGAGTTCGTTCCCGATGCGGTCAACGTCGGCGGCGGCGTCGTCAGCGAGGAGGTGGCGCCGTGGCTTGACCTGGCGCGCAAGCTCGGGGTGCTGGTCGCTGCGCTGTCCGACGGCCTCCCGACTTCGTTGTCGGTGCAGGTGCGCGGCGAGCTGGCTTCCGAAGACGTCGAGGTACTGAAGCTTTCGGCGCTGCGCGGCTTGTTCTCGGCCGTCATCGAGGATCCGGTGACCTTCGTCAACGCACCGGCGCTGGCCTCAGAACGCGGTGTCACCGCCGACATCGCCACCGCCTCGGAAAGCCCCAACCACCGCAGCGTCGTCGACGTGCGGGCCGTGGCCCACGATGGCTCGACTGTCAACGTCGCCGGCACACTGTCCGGTCCGCAGTTGGTGGAGAAGATCGTCCAAATCAACGGCCGCAACTTCGATCTGCGTGCCCGGGGCACGAACCTGGTGATCAATTACATCGATGCGCCCGGGGCGTTAGGCAAGATCGGCACCTTGCTGGGTGCGGCCGGGGTGAACATCCAAGCCGCGCAACTGTCCGAGGACGCCGAGGGCCCAGGCGCGACCATTCTGCTTCGGCTGGACCAAGACGTGCCCGGCGACGTGCGGTCGTCGATCGCGGACGCGGTGGGCGCCAACAAGCTCGAGGTGGTTGATCTGTCGTGACGCGCGGGGCAGCGCCGGTGAAACTGGCGGTCGTCGGCGGCGACGGGATCGGGCCGGAGGTGGTGGCTGAGGCGGTCAAAGTCCTTGACGTAGTTCTGCCGGGCGTGCAGAAGACCGCCTACGATCTGGGCGCTCGACGTTTCCACGCCACCGGGGAGCTACTGCCGGACTCGGTGCTCGCCGAGCTGCGGCAGCATGACGCCATCCTGTTGGGCGCGGTCGGTGATCCATCAGTGCCCAGCGGCGTGCTGGAACGAGGTCTGTTGCTGCGCCTGCGGTTCGAGCTGGACCATCACGTCAATCTGCGACCAGGCCGGCTGTATCCGGGGGTGAGCAGTCCCCTGGCGGGAAAGCCTGAGATCGACTTCGTGGTGGTACGGGAGGGCACTGAGGGGCCTTACACGGGCAACGGTGGCGCGATCCGCGTCGGTACCCCCAACGAGGTGGCCACCGAGGTGAGTGTGAACACCGCTTTCGGTGTGCGTCGAGTGGTCCAGTACGCGTTCGAACGAGCCCGCTTGCGTCGCAAACACCTGACACTGGTGCACAAGAACAACGTGCTGACGTTCGCCGGAAAGCTGTGGACACGGATCGTCGCGGAGGTCGGCGAAGAATATCCCGACGTCGAGGTGGCGTATCAACACGTCGACGCGGCCACCATCTTCCTGGTCACCGACCCCGGCCGCTTTGACGTGATCGTCACCGACAACCTGTTCGGCGACATCATCACGGACTTGGCCGCGGCGGTGTGCGGCGGAATCGGCCTGGCCGCCAGCGGCAACATCGACGCCACCCGGACCAATCCTTCGATGTTCGAGCCGGTCCACGGCAGCGCGCCGGATATTGCCGGTCAGGGCATCGCCGATCCGACCGCGGCGATCACGTCGGTGGCGCTGCTGCTTGCTCACCTGGGTGAGGACCAGGCTGCTGACCGGGTGGGTCGGGCCGTCGAGAGTCATCTGGCGACTCGCGGGACCGAACGCCGCTCCACCAGCGAAGTCGGCGAACGGATTGCCGCCGCGCTGTAGCCTGCAGTCCCGGTGGGATCAAACGGACCGGTACCACGGGAACCGCTGCCAGTGGGAACAATCCGCACAACGCCCAGGCCGGCGGATAGTCGGCCGCGGTAATCAGAGCGCCGAACACCGGCGGCGCGGCGGCCGCCATCAGCCGCTGTGTGGTGTTCTGGGTGCCCAGTGCGCGCCCGCTCCAGAACGGCCCCGCGAACTCGGTGATCGCGGTTGCCTCCAGTCCATTATCGAGCACCGCGAATAAAGCCGCCGCTATCATGAGCGCCACTTCGGATCGCCAATCGTGTTGATCGGCGAGCGCCAGCAGGAACAGGGTGCAAGCGGTGGTGAGGGCGATCAAACGGACGGGTCGCATTCGTGAGCCGACGCGGTCGGACCACCGGCCGACCAGGATGCGCCCCAGCGCACCCAGCAGCTGGGAGATGGTCACCAGACCGCCTGCCTTGGCGACCGACCAGCCGTGGTCGTCCATCAGCCAGACCAGCATGAACGTGACCGTGACCGCCTGCGGCATCATCAGCAGCGCCGAAACTACGTGAATTCGCCACAGCGTCAGCGACCCGCGATACGGACTGGCCAGATCCTTCTCGCTGGCCGCCGCGCGGGGTTTCCGTGGCGGGTTGACAATCCCGATCGCACTGGCCACCGCGGACGCGGTGCACGCCAGCGCGGGAAACATCAGCCCCGCGTTCGGGTTGCGTTCGGTCAGCTCGGGTATCACCAAAGCGCCCAGGGCGATTCCCAGCGGTTGTGCGGTCTGTCGGATTCCCATCGCCAGGCCACGTTTGTCGGGCGGGAACCAACCGGATACCAGCCCGCCGCCAGCAGTGTTGGAGCTTGCCGCGGCCATGCCGCCAACGAAAAGGAATGCGCCCATTGCCAGCAGCGAGTGGACCGACGCTGCGGCGTACGCTGCGGCCCCGGTGAGCGCCGAGCCCACGGTCATCACGATCCGCTCGCCCAGCCGGTCCGTCAGATAGCCCCAGATGATCAACGTGAGCACCATGCCCCAGCTCGGCATCGAAGCCAACAGACCCGCTTCGGCCAACGGAGTCCCGCGCGTGGCCACCAGTGCGGGGATCAGGAAGGCAACGCCGTTGATGAAGAGGAACGAGCTTGATGTCACTCCGACCGAGATGAGTGTGATCGACCAGCGGGCGCCCGCGCTGAGCGGGACCGTATCAGTCGGGTCCTGCGGCATTCGCTCATGCTCGCATAGCGCGGCTAGGCTTAACCGAATGCGCCTTGGTCGAATCGCCAGCCCGGACGGTGTCGCCTTCGTCAGCATCGAAGGCGCGCTGGAAGATCCCAGCGGGTTGGTCGCCCGTGAGATCGCCGAGCACCCGTTTGGCACGCCGACATTCACCGGTCGCTCTTGGCCCCTGGCGGACGTTCGGCTCCTGGCTCCGATGCTGGCCGGCAAGGTGGTCTGCGTCGGTAAGAACTACGCCGATCACATCGCAGAGATGAGTGCGGTAACGGGCCCAGCGCCGGCGGACCCGGTGATATTCCTCAAGCCCAATACCGCGATCATCGGGCCGAATGTCCCGATTCGGTTGCCGGCCAACGCATCACCCGTGCACTTCGAGGGCGAGCTCGCACTGGTGATCGGTAAGCCGTGCAAGGATGTCCCGGCCGCCCGGGCGGCCGAAAATATCCTCGGCTACACCATCGGCAACGACGTGTCGGCACGCGATCAACAACAGGCCGACGGTCAATGGACAAGAGCCAAAGGGCACGACACCTTCTGCCCGGTTGGGCCGTGGATCGTCACCGACTTGAGTCCTCTAGACCCCGCCGATCTTGAGCTGCGCACCGAAGTCAACGGCCACGTCAAACAACACAGCCGCACCTCGCTGATGGTCCACGACATCGGTGCCATTGTGGAATGGATCTCAGCCGTGATGACCCTGCTGCCCGGCGATCTCATTCTCACCGGAACGCCCGCCGGCGTGGGTCCCATCGAGGATGGTGACAGTGTCTCCATCAGTGTGGAGGGCATCGGCACTCTCACCAATCCCGTGGTCCGCAAAGAAAAGTCGTGACCTCAGCCTGCAGCGGTGGCCGGGGAAGACCACGCCTGCGGATCGGGCGACGAGTCTTTGGTAGTCTGCACGTCGGCCGTCAATGGCTGGCAGCGGTGGTTCCAGAACGCGGGTAGAGGGTTGTGCTGCTCTATGGAATACGCTCTGACCAGCAGTTTTAATCGGCCAATGGGGTATGGTGTAATTGGCAACACAGCTGATTCTGGTTCAGCCATTCTAGGTTCGAGTCCTGGTACCCCAGCACAATCTCGCTTCCCCAAGCGATTAGGTGGGCCTAACGGGGGTGGGCTATGCTGGCCCATCGGATCGGTTCTGGCCCCGTCGTCTAGCGGCCTAGGACGCCGCCCTCTCACGGCGGTAGCGTGGGTTCGAATCCCATCGGGGCTACAAAACGACCGCCACAGCGCGGTTACTGGCCGGTCCCCAGTGCCGAAGGCGCGGTCGACCCGCCTACCGGCAGATGGTCCAACCCGAGCTTGCGGTGATCCCATGAGCGAGCGCGGCGGGCGACAATGCGGACGGCGATGCGCTTGTTCATCATCTGGTCGACGAAGGGCTTCATGTCGTCCGTGTAGGGACCGGTGTAGCGCTCCCACACGCTGACCCCGACGCGGAATATGGTGTCGGGATCGTCGACGATCTCCGCAACCCCGTCAAAGGACACCCCGCGCAGTGTGTCGTAGCTCTGGCCACCCTCGATCAAGAAGCTCACCCGCGGGTCCCGTTTGAGGTTGACCGCCTTTTGCGACTTGGCCTTGGTCTCCAGCCAGATTTCGCCGTCGACCACCGCGTACCACATCGCGGTCAAGTGCGGCTGGCCGTCCGGACCGACGGTGGCCAATGTGCCGGTGCGACTTTTATCGACGAAATCTCCGATTTCATCCTCAGACATGACGATGCTCGCGCGCTGATTGGTTCCCATGGGCAGTCAGTGTCTCAGGCCCGCCTGCCGCGACTCTGGACTGGTGGCTTTGAACCTGAGCCCAGGGCGCGAGAAGCTCGATTCCCCCGCCCCGGGGGCAGACTCGGCGCAGGCCTACAGCCGACGAGTCAGCGCTTCTGCGGCCGACAGCAGGTCAGCTGCCCAGCGTGCCCCGGGACGCCGGCCCATCCGGTCGATGGGCCCGGATACCGATATGGCGGCAATGACGACACCGCGGCTGTCGCGCACCGGCGCCGACACGCTCGCTACCCCCGGTTCGCGCTCGGCCACGCTTTGCGCCCAACCGCGCCGGCGCACGTCGGCCAGCGCCCGGTCGGTGAATTTCGCTGCAGGGAGTACGGCCTTCTGGGTGGCCGCGTCGCTGTGCGCCAGTAGCACTTTGGCGCCCGAGCCTGCCGTCATCGGCAACCGCGCCCCGACCGGAACGGTATCGCGAAGGCCCGCAGACGGTTCCAGGGCGGCCACACAGACCCGCGATGTGCCCTCGCGGCGGTACAGCTGCACACTTTCGCCGGTGGTCTCGCGCAACGCCGGCAGTACCGCCGCGCTCGCGGCCAGCAGCGGATCGTTAACGCGGGAAGCGAGTTCGGTCACCGCGGGACCGAGTCGCCAACGGCCCTCGTCGTCGCGCCCCAGCAGACGATGAACTTCCAGCGCTGACGCAAGTCGGTACGCGGTGGCCCTGGGCAAGCCGGTTCGGTCACACAGCTCGGCCAGCCCGCAGGGCGATTCGGCGATCGTGTGCATGACACCCATGGCTTTGTCGAGTACACCGATACCGCTATGCTGTCTCACAGATAGATACTAGCGTCTCGTATTGTGAGATCATAGCCCGGATCGATCGGCGAGCCGCGGATGACTGAATCGAGACCGCGCAGATGGGATTCGAGATGGTAAAGACAGCCAACGCCGGCACCCCGCGCACACTGGCGGAAAAGGTTTGGGACGACCATGTGGTGGCCTCCGGAGAGGGCTCTGGTCAAGGTAGGGGCCCTGATCTGATCTATATCGATCTGCATCTGGTGCACGAGGTCACCAGCCCACAGGCTTTCGACGGCCTGCGCCTGGCCGGCCGCCGCGTGCGGCGGCCCGACTTGACGCTGGCCACCGAGGACCACAATGTGCCCACGATCGACATCGACAAGCCGATCGCAGACCCGGTGTCGCGGATCCAGATCGAGACGCTGCGGCGAAACTGTGCCGAGTTCGGCGTCCGGCTGTATCCGATGGGCGATATCGATCAAGGCATCGTGCATGTCGTCGGACCGCAGTTGGGCCTCACGCAACCGGGGATGACGATCGTCTGCGGCGACAGCCACACCTCCACCCACGGAGCATTCGGCGCACTTGCGATGGGCATTGGCACCTCGGAGGTCGAGCATGTGCTCGCCACGCAGACGTTGCCGTTGCGGCCATTCAAGACAATGGCCGTCAATGTCGAAGGGAAATTGCCTGCCGGCGTGGCGGCCAAGGACATCATTCTGGCGGTGATCGCCAAGATCGGCACCGGCGGCGGGCAGGGTTATGTCATCGAATACCGGGGAAGCGCCATCGAGTCGCTGTCCATGGAGGCCCGGATGACGGTCTGCAACATGAGCATCGAAGCCGGTGCCCGGGCGGGCATGGTTGCACCGGATGAGACCACCTACCAGTTTCTGCGCGACCGCCCGCACGCGCCGACGGGCTCGCAGTGGGACACGGCCGTCGAGTACTGGGAGCAGCTGCGCACCGACGATGGCGCCGTCTTTGACACCGAGGTCTTTCTCGATGCGGCATCTTTGAGCCCGTTCGTCACCTGGGGCACCAACCCCGGCCAGGGGGTGCCATTGGCCGCCGCCGTGCCGGATCCCGAAATGATGGCTGACGACGGCGAGCGCCAGGCCGCCGAGAAAGCGTTGGCGTACATGGACCTTCGGCCCGGAATGCTGATGCGCGATATCACCGTAGACACCGTATTCGTCGGGTCTTGTACCAACGGTCGTATTGAAGATCTGCGGGTGGTGGCCGACATCTTGCGTGGCCGCAAGGTGGCTCAGGGAGTGCGGATGCTGGTCGTTCCGGGCTCGATGCGGGTACGCGCCCAGGCCGAAGCCGAGGGGCTCAGTGAGGTATTTACCAATGCGGGCGCCGAATGGCGGCAGGCCGGCTGCTCGATGTGTCTGGGCATGAATCCCGATCAGCTCGCGCCAGGGGAGCGGTGCGCTTCGACGTCCAACCGCAACTTCGAAGGACGGCAGGGCAAAGGCGGCCGGACACATTTGGTTTCTCCGGCCGTAGCCGCCGCGACCGCGGTTCGCGGGACCCTGTCCGCTCCGGGTGATTTGGAATAGCGGACTTAGATCCGCCCGAGAAAAGGACGAAGATGGAAGCCTTTCACACCCACACCGGTATCGGCGTGCCGCTGCGGCGATCCAATGTCGATACCGATCAGATCATTCCTGCTGTGTATTTGAAGCGCGTGACCCGAACCGGTTTCGAGGACGGCTTGTTCGCGACCTGGCGGTCGGATCCCGCATTCGTGCTAAACCTCAGCCCCTTTGACCGAGGCTCAGTCTTGGTCGCCGGATCCGATTTCGGCACCGGGTCGTCGCGCGAGCATGCGGTGTGGGCGCTCATGGACTACGGATTCCGGGTGGTCATCTCATCTCGATTTGGTGACATCTTCCGCGGGAATGCGGGCAAGGCGGGGTTGCTGGCGGCCGAAGTCACCCAAGACGATGTCGAACTCCTTTGGAAGCTCATCGAGCAGAGTCCGGGGTTGGAAATCACTGTCAATCTTCACGATCGAAATGTCATCGCGGGAACGGCGGTGCTGCCGTTCAGGATTGACGATTACACCGCCTGGCGGCTACTCGAAGGACTTGACGATATAGGCCTTACGCTGCGGAAACTCGATCAAATCGAGGCTTTTGAGGCGGCTTATCCGGAGTGGAAACCGCGGACTCTACAAACCCCCTGAAGGGGTAGGCCGGTAGGAAATTTCCTTTCGGCCATCTAACTAAGCCGGGCCTGTTCTGAGGCTGTGCCACCGGTCAAGGGCGGCAATCGGATTGCGGGAATTCCGATCGCGGGGTCCTGAAATTGGGCGTGGCTCTTGGCAATTTGCCAGGTAAGGGTTTACCGTGTCCACTAGTCGGTTCAAAAACGTGGACCACTAGTAGCTTCGGAGGGATTGGATGAACAAAGCAGAGCTCATTGACGTGCTCACACAGAAATTGGGCTCGGACCGTCGCCAGGCAACCGCCGCAGTCGAGAATGTAGTCGACACCATTGTGCGCGCGGTGCACAAAGGCGACAGCGTCACGATTACCGGATTCGGTGTTTTCGAACAGCGTCGCCGCGCAGCGCGCGTGGCCCGCAATCCGCGTACCGGCGAGACGGTGAAGGTGAAGCCGACGTCCGTTCCCGCGTTCCGCCCGGGTGCCCAATTCAAAGCGGTTGTGTCTGGCTCACAACGCCTCCCGGCGGAAGGACCCGCCGTCAAGCGTGGTGTCGTGGCGAGCGCAGCCAAGAAGACGGCGGCTAAGAAGGCTCCGGCCAAGAAAGCCGCGACCAAGGCTCCGGCCAAGAAAGCCGCGACCAAGGCTCCGGCCAAGAAAGCCGTGACCAAGGCTCCGGCCAAGAAGGCCGTCAAGGCCGTGAAGGCGCCCGTCAAGAAGGTGGCCGCCAAGGCCCCAGTCAAGAAGGCCGTCAAAGTGGTGAAGAAGGTCGTCGCCAAGGCTCCGGCCAAGAAAGCCGCGACCAAGGCTCCGGCGAAGAAGGCCGTGACCAAGGCTCCGGCTAAGAAGGCTCCTGCCAAGAAGGCTCCGGCCAAGCGGGGCCGCAAGTAAAGCAGTAAGCAAGTTATCTACGCGAATACCCTTCGGTGGCAGGGCTGCTACCGAGGGGTATTGGCGTGTCAGGCCCGCACGTTGGCGGCCAGTGCTCCGCCGATATGGTCGGCTGCCACCAGCCGGCCGCCCGATAGCGACAGCACCCACGTGCTGCCCTTGTGGTTGCGGGACTTGTCGGCGCGTACTCCGTCCCGTTCGCACCACCAAGCGATCATGTCTGGAATCACCTTGCCCTGTGAGCAGATCACCGGTGTGCCTTGCCTCGCGGCGATCTCGACGATCCGGCGTCGAGCGCGTTTGGGGTTCTTGGCGTAGGCCTCTTCGGTCAGGGTGTGCTCGCTGTGGATCGACACACCCAGCTCCGCGGCGAGTGGTTCTACCGTCTGCTGGCAGCGCACCCGGTCGGCCGCATACACGTCGGTGGCGCCGAAGGCCAGCAGTTGGGCTACCAGTGCCTCGGCTTGCGCTCGTCCTTGTTTGTCCAAGGGTCGCTTGGTGTCATCCCCCTTGAAGCGTGATTTTCTTCCGGCGGTGCCATGCCGGACCACCAACACGGTGTGCGTGTCGGCTGGTTCTTTATTGAACCGGCGCAGGACCTTCCGATCCTGTGCATAGCCGAGCTTCTTCGTCGCTTGGGCGACCGGCAGCCAGACGAGCTCATCGACCTCGCGTCCCGGGGTGAATTCCCCGCCGGTACTGCGCGCGGCCCAGTAGTAGACCTTCTTGACGCCTTGATCGATCGGGTAACTCACCGCGATGAGTCGCCTGCCAAGAATTGAATGGTGACCGGTCTCTTCGAGTACCTCCCGTACGGCGGCCACCGGTGCGGTCTCGCCGGGGTCCACTTTCCCCTTGGGTAGCGACCAGTCGTCGTATCGTGGGCGATGAATCACGGCGATCTCGAGCGCCTCGTTCTTATTGGCCGGGTTATTGGCTGGTCGCCACAACACCGCGCCCGCGGCGTAGATGATCCGGCTCCTCGTGCGCCGGCTGTGGATCGGCACCTTCACTCCTGCAGGTTGATTCGGCCCTACCCGATCGCGGTCGCGGGGGTGGCCCAGAAAACACCCATTGTTAGGGGCTGGTGTGCCGCTCCATCAACGATACTTGGTGGTCCCGAACGGTGTGACCCTGTTGTGGCGATGCGGTCCACTGCCCGTCGGACCCGAGTTCCCAGCATCGAGTGGACGGGTCCAGAGCGGACTCGAACAATTCGTCCAGATATGCGGTGAGCCTGGGGTCTTTGACTTGAACCAGCACCTCAACCCGACGGTCGAGATTACGGTGCATCATGTCGGCGCTGCCGATCCAGAACTCGTTGCTGTGCTTGAAGTGGATGATCCGCGAGTGCTCCAGGAATTGGCCCAGAATCGAGCGGACGGAAATGTTTTCCGAGAAGCCCGCGGTGGCCGGGCGCAGTGCGCAGATGCCGCGCACCACCACCTGCACGCGCACTCCTGCCTGTGACGCGTGATACAGCGCATCGATGACCTGTTCATCGACGAGAGCGTTCATCTTGAGCCGGATCCGACCGCCACCGTGTTCGCGGTGGGCGGCAATCTCGCGCTCGACGCGTTCGATGATGCCCGTTCGGATGCTGTGCGGAGCGACCAACAGGTTGCGGTAGGACACCTTCCGCGAATAGCCGGTGAGCGAATTGAACAAGTCGGTGAGATCGGCCCCGATTTCAGGGGACGCGGTGAGCAGACCGACATCCTCGTACAGTCGCGCGGTCTTGCCGTTGTAATTGCCGGTCCCGACATGGCAGTACCGCCGGATCGTCGAACCTTCACGCCGCACCACCAGGCAGGTCTTGCAGTGCGTCTTGAGCCCGACGAACCCGTACACCACATGCACGCCCGCCTGCTCAAGTGTGCGCGCCCAGCGAATGTTGGCCTGCTCGTCGAAGCGAGCCTTGATCTCCACCATTGCCACCACTTGCTTTCCGGCCTCGGCGGCGGCGATGAGCGCGCGGACGATCGGCGAATCGCCGGATGTGCGATACAACGTCTGCTTGATCGCCAGCACGTTGGGGTCGGCGGCGGCCAGCTCGATGAATTTTTGCACGCTGGTGGAGAACGAGTCATACGGATGATGAAGCAGCACATCGCCTTCGCGCAGCGTCGCAAAGATGCTCCTGGGCGTTTCGCGGTCGGCGAAGGCAGGATTGGTGGCCGGGACGAATGTCGGGTCTTTGAGTGCCGGCCGGTCGACGCCGTAGATCTGCCACAACGACGACAGGTCGAGCAGTCCCGGGACTTCAATGACGTCGCCGGGATGCACGTCGAGTTCCCGCAGCAGCAGCTCTAACATGCTTTCGGTCATGTCGTCGGCGATCTCGAGTCGCACCGGCGAACCAAACCGCCTGCGTGCCAATTCCCGTTCCAGCGCTTGCAGCAGGTCTTCATCGCGGTCTTCAACCTCGTAGTCCGCGTTGCGAGTAATGCGGAATGTGTGATGCTCGACGATTTCCATGCCTGGGAAAAGCACCGGAAGGAAGGCCGCAATCAGCTCCTCCAGGGGAAGGTACCGGACTATGGTCTGGCCTTCGGTGCCGTCTGCGACGTCACGGCTCTGGAGTTCGACGAAGCGATTGACGTTGTCGGGCACCTTGACTCGGGCGAAGTGCTGGGCGCCGTCCTCGGGCTGCCTCACCGTGACCGCCAGGTTCAGACTCAACCCGCTGACGAACGGGAACGGGTGAGCCGGATCTACGGCAAGCGGGGTCAGGACCGGGAAGACCTGCTCGTTGAAATACGTCGACAGTTCGTCACGCTCAGCCTGATCCAGATCGGCCCACGTGACGATGTAGATGCCCTCCTGGGCCAGCGCCGGACGCACCGAATCGAGGAACTCCCGGGCGTGCCGGGTAGCGATCTGCTGGGTCTGCTCACCGATGCGGCCCAGTTGCTCACGCGGTGTCAGCCCGTCGGCCGAGCGGACCGAGAGCCCCATCTCGTCACGGCGCTTGAGGCCGGCCACCCGAACCATGTAGAACTCGTCGAGGTTGGACGCGAATATCGCCAGGAACTTGGCTCGCTCGAGCAGTGGCAGCGACGTGTCGGCGGCCAGCGCCAGCACGCGCGAGTTGAAGTCCAGCCAGCTAAGCTCGCGGTTGAGGTAACGGTCTTCTGGGAGGTGGTGGCTGGTCGCGGCGGGAGTGGCAGCCGGTGGTGCCGCCACTGCCGAGTCGCCTGGTTGCAGTAACGTTTCTTCGGGACGCGCCTCAGCTTCGATTTCGGTCACCATGGAATCATTGCCTATCACCTCTTCTGCTGCCAGCGCGCGACGGACATCAACGCGCCGTTAGTGCGCCGTTCACCCGCAGGACAGGTTTGCTGACGATACTTCGCCGCTTTCACTAGTGCTGGGCAAGGGCCCGCGCGGTCGCTGCCCCGACCCCGAGGCGGCGGGCGGCCGCCAGGTCGGCGGGTGTGTCGACGTCGCAACGCAGTCCAGGCCACGCACCCGTCAGCTCGATCGCACCTGAACCGCGATGTCGCGCCGACGAATCCGGACCGAACTTCGGGTCGAGCGCGGCGCCGAACGCCAGCAGCGCGGCCGTTCCCGTCGCCGGCCGGTCAGCAATGAAGCTGCGCTGATGGTGGCGCGCGGCGTCGACCGCCTCGGATAGCTCCTGTGTCTGTAACGCTGGTAAATCTCCTTGCAGCACAATGATATTGGAGAATGAACTGGCCAATTCACGTTCGGCCACCATGATGGCGTTGTTCAGTGGGTCACGGTGACCTTCGGGCGTGGGGTCGGCCAGCACGTTGGCTCCGAGCGCGGCCGCCGCGGCGCCCGCGGCTTCATCTGGCGTGATGACGGTGATCGAGCCGATCGATCCAGCGTTTGCCGCCGCGGTCAGTGTGTCAACCAACATGGCCAGCACCACGCTCTCCCTGGTGCGCGCCGAGAACACCGGCGCCAGCCTGGTCTTGGCGGCGGCCAACCGCTTAACGGCGATGATCAAGGCAACATCGCCTGGCTTGTCACCTGCACCGTCGCCCCGTGTGCCGCTCATAACGTCATCCTGCCAGCGCCGCGATAAGCACCGGCCGCGAGCTGTGGGCACCGCCCGCTAGCGGGGACTCGCTAGGGTGACGCTCGGTAGTCGGTGACGACAGACGGGAGTGGTCGATGGCCAGCGCAGCAGGCACCGTTGCGGTGATGGGCGCCGGTGCCTGGGGCACGGCGCTGTCCAAGGTGCTCGCCGACGCCGGAACAGAAGTCACCCTGTGGGCACGCCGATCTGACATCGCCGAGCAGATCAATGCCACCCGATACAACCCGGCCTACCTGCCTGGCACGCTCCTGCCACCGGGCGTCCGCGCCACCGCCGATGCGCACGAGGCGCTCAATGGCGCGACGACAGTGCTGCTCGGAATGCCGGCCCAGACGATGCGGACCAATCTCGAGCAGTGGACCGGTGCGTTGGCCGATGGCGCGACCCTGGTCAGTCTGGCCAAGGGCATCGAGCTGGGCACCCTGATGCGGATGAGTCAGGTCATCGTGTCGGTGACCGGTGTGGACCCGGCACAGGTTGCGGTGATTTCGGGGCCGAACCTGGCCAGTGAGATCGCCCAATGTCAGCCTGCCGCCACCGTCATCGCATGCAGCGATTCCGGCCGCGCGGTCGCGTTGCAGCGCATGCTGAACAGCGGGTACTTCCGCCCGTACACCAACTCCGATGTCGTCGGCACCGAGGCCGGCGGGGCATGCAAGAACGTCATCGCGCTGGCGTGTGGGATGGCCGCCGGGGTCGGCCTCGGCGAAAACACCGCCGCGGCGATCATCACCCGCGGCCTCGCGGAGATCATGCGGCTGGGGATAGCGCTCGGCGCCAAGGGCGCCACCCTGGCCGGTCTGGCGGGTGTGGGTGACCTGGTGGCCACCTGCACCTCGCCGTATTCGCGTAACCGCTCCTTGGGCGAACGCCTGGGCCGAGGCGAGACCATGGAGCGGGCCTTGGAGGGCAGGGATGGCCATGTCGTCGAGGGTGTGACGTCCAGTGAGTCGGTGCTCGCGCTGGCGTCCAGCTACGACGTCGAGATGCCACTGACAGATGCCGTGCACCGGGTCTGCCATAAAGGACTCTCGGTGGACCAGGCGATGGCTCTGCTGCTGGGTCGTCGCACCAAGCCCGAATGAGCCCGGCGCCTCCCTAGTGGATCGGCCTTAAACGCCAGGTCGGAGCTTCCAACCCGACTCTGCAACGCTTCAACCGGTAGCCTCTTTAGGTTGTGACCGCCTCCGACCGCGTGCGAGTGGGTGTCGTGTTCGGCGGGCGCAGCAGCGAGCACGCCATCTCGTGTGTGTCCGCCGGGAGCATCCTGCGCAATCTCGACCCGCAGCGGTTCGACGTGGTCGCAGTCGGCATCACCCCGGAGGGTTCGTGGGTGCTCACCGACGGCAACCCGGACGCCCTGGCGATCACCGACCGGCAGCTTCCGCAGGTGAGCTCCGAATCCGGCACCGAGCTGGCCCTGCCCGCCGATCCGCGGCGAAGCGGTCAGTTGGTGTCACTTCCGCCCGGTGCCGGTGAGGTCCTGGCGTCCGTCGACGTGGTGTTCCCGGTGCTGCACGGCCCATACGGCGAGGACGGCACGATCCAGGGGCTGCTCGAACTCGCACGTGTGCCCTACGTCGGTGCCGGTGTGCTGGCCAGTGCCGCCGGCATGGACAAGGAATTCACCAAGAAACTGCTCGCCGCCGACGGAATTCCGGTCGGCCCGCACGTGGTGCTGCGCCCGTTGCGACCCACGCTGCATCCCGAAGAGCGCGAGCTGTTGGGTCTACCGGTGTTCGTCAAACCCGCGCGGGGCGGCTCGTCGATCGGCGTCAGCCGGGTGTCGAGTTGGGACCAGCTGCCCGCCGCGGTTGCCTACGCTCGCGAGCATGATCCGAAAGTCATCGTCGAGGCTGCGATTCACGGTCGTGAGCTGGAGTGCGGTGTGCTCGAAATGCCGGACGGCACCGTGGAAGCCAGTACGTTGGGAGAGATCCGGGTAGCCGGGGTGCGGGGACGCGAGGACGCATTCTACGACTTCGCGACAAAGTACCTCGACGACGCAGCCGAATTGGACGTGCCGGCCAAGCTCGACGACGACGTCGCAGATGCGCTGCGGCACTTGGCGATCCGGGCGTTTAAGGCCATTGACTGCCAGGGGTTGGCCCGGGTCGATTTCTTCCTCACTGACGACGGTCCGGTGATCAACGAGATCAACACGATGCCGGGGTTCACCACGATCTCGATGTACCCGCGGATGTGGGCCGCCAGCGGCGTCGACTATCCCACCCTGCTGGCGACCATGGTGGACACGGCGTTGGCCCGGGGTGTGGGTTTGCGCTGACGGGCCTGTCAACCGGGGCGGGCAGGGTCTATGGCAACCGCTTTGATGGTGCGGTCGATAATGTCGGAGAGCTGCTGAATCGGCGTCGGCCCTGATCCCGATGGCAGCGTCAGCGCCACATACACCGGCCGGTCCACCGTGTACCAGGTTGTTCTGCCGGCATCACCGGCGGATTGCGGTGGGGCTGGCACCTCAAACCACTGCACCCGGTCGACGACCTGGATCGGGGAACCCACCACGAAGTCGCCGGGGCGGTCGAGTCCGCAGCGCAACACCACCGGCTCGCTGTCGGGCCTGGAACGCCAGGCTGTCGCGCCTTCGGGCGCCGGTTGCGCGATGGGGGCGCGCTGATAGTCGCCGAGCTGTTGCGGCGCTGCCTCCAGCAGTGCTCGGCATGGAGCACTGGCGGCTTGCGGGGCCGGGACGGCGGGAACGGCAACGGTTTGCGGCGGCGCTTCCCGGGTGGCCGCGATGACCAGGATGACGCCGATCGCCGCGACGGCGAGTGCGACCGCGGCGATCAGCAGGACACGCGGCGGCCCGTCAGAGTCGCCTGTCACCTGGCCGCCCACCTCCTGTCCAATAGACTGGCGCGGTCCGCTCGCGCGGGCAGGGGCCCAACTTACCGCAGGTCGGGCATCCGGTTGGGGGCGTGTGCACGGTGGGGACGCGCCGAAGGAGGTGGCGTGCGAGACGACACGGCCGGTAAGTCCGAGACGCTGCAGCAGCTCGGTGAGTTCGCGGTGATCGACCGGATGGTGCGGGGCCGCCGACAGCCCGCTGCGGTGGTGCTCGGACCCGGCGATGACGCAGCTTTGGTGTCCGCGGGCGATGGTCGCATCCTGGTGTCGACCGACGTGCTCGTGCAGGACCGGCACTTCCGGCTGGACTGGTCGACACCCCACGATATCGGGCGCAAGGCGATCGCCCAGAACGCCGCGGACATCGAGGCGATGGGCGGGCGGGCCACCTCGTTCGTGGTGGGCTTCGGAGCGCCCGGTGATACGCCTGCGGCGCAGGCGGGCGAGCTGGTCGACGGAATGTGGTCCGAAGCGAGCCTTCTCGGCGCGGGCATCGTCGGTGGCGATCTGGTCAGTTGCCCGCAGTGGGTGTTGTCGGTGACGGTGCTGGGCGACCTGGACGGCCGCGCACCGGTGTTGCGGACCGGGGCGAAAGCCGGTTCGGTCATTGCCGTTGCCGGCGAACTGGGTCGCTCAGCCGCGGGGTATGCTCTGTGGTACAACGGAATTGATGGTTTCGATAAACTCCGGCGCCGCCATGTGGTGCCTGAGCCGCCCTATGGACAGGGAGCGGTGGCCGCAGCCGCGGGCGCGCAGGCGATGATCGATGTCTCCGACGGTCTGGTCGCCGACCTGCGCCATGTCGCCGAGGGATCCGGAGTGGCGATCGATCTGTCCACCGCCGCGCTGGCCGCAGACCACGAAGCGCTGACCGCGGCCGCCGCCGTCGTGCGTGCCGACTCGTGGTCATGGGTGTTGGGCGGCGGCGAAGACCATGCGCTGGTGGCCTGTTTCGCCGGCGCGGCGCCGGCCGGCTGGCGCGTCATCGGGCGAGTGCTCGACGGGAGGGCCAAGGTGCTGGTCGACGGTCAGGAGTGGCGGGGATACGCGGGCTGGCAGTCCTTTGACGGTTAGGGTTACGCAGTGACCGCGCGCCCGTTGAGCGAACTCGTCGAGCAGGGCTGGGCGAGCGCGCTGGAGCCGGTGGCCGACCAGGTTGCCCAGATGGGGCAGTTCTTGCGCGCTGAGATCGCGGCCGGCCGCGGGTACCTACCCGCAGGACCGAACGTGTTGCGCGCCTTCACGTTTCCGTTCGACAACGTCCGAGTGCTGATCGTCGGGCAGGACCCTTACCCGACGCCGGGACACGCTGTGGGCCTGAGCTTTTCGGTGGCTCCCGAGGTGCGTCCGCTACCGCGCAGTCTGGTCAACATCTTCGATGAGTACTCCGCGGACCTGGGGTATCCGCAGCCCTCATGCGGCGATCTGACGCCGTGGGCGCAGCGCGGGGTACTGCTGTTGAACAGGGTGCTCACGGTGCGCCCCAGCAACCCGGCGTCGCACCGGGGCAAGGGCTGGGAAGCGGTCACGGAGTGCGCGATCCGCGCGCTGGTCGCGCGGTCTGCGCCGATGGTGGCGATCCTGTGGGGCCGCGACGCTTCCACACTCAAGCCCATGCTGGCGGCCGGCAATTGTGTGGCGATCGAGTCGCCGCACCCCTCGCCGCTGTCGGCATCGCGCGGGTTCTTCGGTTCGCGTCCCTTCAGCCGCGCCAACGAACTACTGGCCCAGACGGGCGCCGACCCGATCGATTGGCGGCTGCCCTGACCGGTCCGGCTGTATCAACCGGCTGGGGGACGCCACATCTCGACGGTGGTGGCGGCTCCGCCGGGCAGTTCGATGAACTCGATGGGTGTGCCGTCGGGGTCGTAGACGAACAGCATGCGCACGCCCGCAATGGATGTCGGTGGCCCGTAGTCCAGGTCTGGGTGTGCGCTGAGCCGCTGGTAGGTATCGTCGAGGTTGCGCACCCTGAACGAGATGTTGGTGTACCCCAGGTGTGGTCCCTGGGGGTTAGCGGGCAGCGTGCCCAGATCAAGAAGTTCGACCATCGCGCCACCGATCAGGCCGCCGACCATCCTGCCGTGCGCGCCGCTACTTCCGGTCACGCTTTCGAGGCCTTCGCCGTCCAGGTTCACGTCGAAGACGACATCCATCCCGAGGATGTCGGTGTAGAAGGCAAGGGCGGTGTCCATGTCGGACACGCCGATACAGACGTGTGAGAAGTTTTCTACCTCAAGGCCTTTGCGTTCACGCATCGCTGCACTCCTTTTCTCGGCCGTGTTCGGCGATCCATCGTGATGGTCAGCCCGGGAAGTTGACGTCTCGCGTGACGGACTCCCACTCGTCGATCGACGACGACATCGCGGCGATCTTGTCGCGCATCGCCTTGAGTACGTCGCGGCCCAGCAGTAACCGCAGCGGTGGTTCGTCGAGCTCGGTGATCATCAGCACCGCCTCGGCCACCTTTCGCGGGTCGCCAGGCAGGTGATCGGCGAACTGCTTGATCAGGTCCTTGCGCGCCGCCACGTCGGCATAGTCGGCTAAGGGGGCACCCGACTCCTTCATCGATCGCTTCGCCCAGTCGGTACGGAAGGCGCCCGGCTCGATAGCGGTCACCTTGATCCCAAGCGGCCGCACCTCGGTGGCGAGTGCTTCGGTCACCGCTTCCAGCGCGAACTTGGTCGACGAGTAGTAGGCGTTGGGCGGGTTGGCCACCAGCCCGGTCATCGATGAGATGTTGACGATGTGGCCTGACCCGCGGGCCCGCATCCCCGGCAGCACCGCCTTGATCATGTCGACAGCACCGAAGTAGTTGACGTCGAACAGCTTTCGAACCTCGGCGTCCTCGCCTTCCTCGACTGCAGACAGGTAGCCGTGGCCGGCGTTGTTGATCAGGACATCGATTCCGCCGAACGCGCCCTCGGCCGCCGAAACCGCGGCCGTGATCTGGCCGGCGTCGGTAACGTCGAGTCCGACAGCCACGGCCCGGTCGCCGAACTCGTCGACGACATCCTGCACCGCGTCGGCCTGTCGCGCGGTCACCACCACGTTGTGACCGGCTTGCAAGGCAGCGCGGGCGATCTCGCGTCCGAAGCCGGTGGAGCATCCGGTGATCAGCCAGCGGGGCATCCTAAATCGTCCCTTCGGGCAGGCGCCGCAGGTACGCCGTTCGCCGGTCCGCGAGTTGGGCCGCGCGTTCTTCCGGGCTCACCGGTTGCAGTGTGGGCACGTCGGCGTCGAGCCGGTCCAGCTTGACTACCCGTCCGCGGGCGCCGAGGTCCTCGCGCGGACCATTCGGACCGAACTCAGCCATTCGCAGTGTCAAGATGCCCTCGCGCAGCCCGTCGGAGTCGATCCAGTTCGCCACGCCGGGATCTACCGGCGCGATCACGTAGGTGTAGGTGCCGTCGTCGTTGGCCACCGACTGCGCCTTGTTGAGGCTGCCGGTGCGGTCGACGATGTCCAGCGTGGTGCCCCAGACATTGCTCAGCGGCACCGTGAAGTATTCGGCGCCGCCGTCGCTGACGTCGACGACGAACGCCTCATCGGGAGCGAGTTCAAAGCGGCCCATCACATAGACCTGGTTGCGCATCGCGCCAACCTTGTCGGCCGACCAGGCCAGGTTGAAGTGGTTGGGCGGCATCTTGTACACGCCATGACTGAGCTTGCCGGAGAAGTCGGCGAAATACGCCATCATCGCCGCCGTCGCCTCGGCCTGCTCATCGAGTGTGCGCGCCGGGCCCGAAGGCGGGCCGCCGAGTCGCTGCACGTCGAGATGGTTGGGGTCGTCGCGGCCCCAGTCCAGCAGCACATCACGGATGTAGAACTCGTGTGCCGCAGCAGAAGTCTGCACATGGTTTCCCCGCCCGTTGGCGGGGTCGGCGTCGACGGTGATGGTGAAGCTGCCGTCGGAATCGACCGCCATGGTGCGGCCGTTGAGCACGTCGACGGTACCCATGTGGGCATCCCACAGCGTGAAGTAGTTCTCCGTCATGCGGTGCTTGCCAACCCGGCCATGGATCTCGTAGCGTTCCTCGCCTGATATCGGGATCACTCGGTACACGCTGTCGGGATTATCGATGCCCCAACGAGATCCGGGGATACGGCGGTCGTCCACGGGATGCGCCAGCCGGGTGATGCAACTGACCTTGGGCCTCAGCTTGTCCTGGTTGGACGACCACACCGCCGCCGAGAACATCACCTCGGCGAACGCATCGTCGAAACGCTCCCGCATGGCTTCGGACGCCTTGGCCCGGCCCAGCCAGGTCTCTGCCACGCTTCGATAGGCCGCCTTGACGGTGGGGTGCCCGATCAGCTCGAGCGCCGCCAGCTCTTGTTCGTGCTGGGAGGCCGTCGCGACGGGGTCCTCGGGCATGAATTGCTCCTCACTGTCCGGAGTTCTGCCGAAAACGCTTGTTGTAGAGTTCAAATCGCTCATCGATCTGCTGGGGACGTAGACCATAGTTCTCCAGTCCGTAAGGCGGGCGCGCCGCCTCGCGGGGACGTTCATCCAGCCAGGTTCGCATCGCGCCTTCGGCCTCAACCGTAAGTGGCAGACCGACGGCGTCGTAGACGCGGGCTACCTGTCCGATCGGATCGGCAACTGCGTCGTCGAAGGCGATGTCGGTCACCCGCGCACCCTCGTCCACCCAGCCCTCGCGAACCTCCATGGCGCGGTCATTGGTCCAGCCCATCCGCTGCAGCCACTGCGCTCCCACCCGGTTCAGGTCGACGGTGTCGGCGTGCATCGCGTGCAGGGTTGCGTTCAGGCTGGCCCCCGAAGCGATCGTGGTACGGGGGTCGCGGTGCATGTGCACGATGTGCAGGTCTGCGAATCGCGCCCGCAGCAAGTCCAGATAGCCGAGGTGCGCCGGTGACTTGAGTACCCAGCGCTGAGCGGCCAGAACCCCCTCCGGACAACGCTTCCGCTTCTGCCACTGCAGGAACTGCAGCATGCGGTGCAGATAGTCGTAGGCGGGCGCGAAGTCCTGCTCGTCGAGCCAGGATCGGTAGGTGGGAAGGTGCGCACCGGATTCGGGAACATGCGACAAAAACGCGTCGGCCAGAAAGACGATCTCCTCCTCGGCTTCTCGCGCATACATCGGGTGGATAGCGAAAAGGTCCGGTGCCAGTTCGCGGGTTTTCGCTTCGCGCGCTTCGCTGATGGCGATCCGCGGATCGACGGCGCTGCATTTTCGGTCGAGGGTGAACCGGTGTTCGAGCCGGGGCGCGACCTCGACCACCTCCCAGCCGTAGGCACAGTGAAAACGCGGGTCGGCGCCCAGCAGTCGCTGCAGCAGCGTGGTCCCGCTGCGCATCATCCCGACGACGACGACCGGCGCGACGATCTGCTCGTCGAGGATCTCCGGGTGCCGGCGGACCCACTCCTGAGTACGCAGCCGCATTCGCAGGCTGTGCACGATTCCGGAACGCAGGATGTGCGTCCCTACCGCATTGAGGTCGCTACGGAGATAGGCGCGGTCGTAGTCGGCCAGCAGCGCCTTCAGCGGGCGTTCGAACTCCCCTGGACCCCAATCGGTCAGTGCTTCTTTGCGCTGCGCGTCGGCCAGCACGGTCGCCAGGTCGAAGGCGTCGTTCACGCGATCAGAACTTCAGGTGCTTGCTGACGTCGCCGACCTGGTCGACGAACATCGTGCGGCTGTCGAACCACCACACGCCGTCGCGCCGGTGGAACGTATCCTTGTAATGCCCGGTCACGATCACCTGCAGCGGCAATTCCGGGGTGGCCTGCGTGACGCAGTAGTAGGACGTGCTGCGCGCGGTTCCTTGCGCGTCGTTGATGTGCAGCCGCACATTGCTGGTGTTGTGCTTGGTCTTGGGGGTGCCGTCCTCGTAGATACGGGTGGCCATTTCGTACATCTGCCGCACCCCGGCGGTCCCGCTGAAGACGGTTTCGGGTGGACCGTTCTCCATCCCGCAGATGCGTCCGTGCGCGAAGAGCCCGGCCACCGCGTCCAGGTCACCGGCGTCCAGGAGTTCGGCATAGGAATAGATCAGGTTGGTGATTTCCAGTGCACTGTCACTCATGTCGAATCACCGTGAACAACTCCGTCAAGACAAGTCGGCCAATGTTGGCAGAACTGACCCAACTTACGACATTGCTCTCCGAATAGGCCAGTATTCTGTTTCCCGTGATACCAGCGTGGTCGCCGAGCCGGCTCGGCGACTTGACCGGCAAGCGAATCGTCGTGACCGGGGCAACGAACGGTGTCGGGCTGGGCACCACGCGTGCTCTGGCCAAAGCCGGTGCCCATGTGATCATGGCCGTGCGCAACACCCAACTCGGCGAGCAACGAGCCGCCGAGGTCGGCGGCTCGACGTCCGTGGTCAAGCTCGATCTCGCGGACCTGGCTTCGGTGCGCGCTTTCCCCGGCCTGATCGACGGTGACATCGACATCCTGATCAACAACGCCGGCGTTCTCACCGATCGCCGTACCGACACCGTCGACGGGTTCGAGATGACGCTGGGCACTAACCTGCTCGGACCGTTCGCGTTGACCAACCTGTTGCTGCCGCGGGTGCGTTCGCAGATCATCAACGTCGGCTCCGATGCGCACCGGTCGGCGACGCTGCTGCTCGACGATCTGCACCTGCGCAATCACAAGTGGACGAGGTTCGGAGCCTATGCGCGATCCAAGCTCGCGGTCATGCTGTGGGGGCTGGAGCTGGACCGCAGGCTGCGCGCCGCCGGATCGCCGATCGTCACCCAACTGACCCACCCGGGTTGGGTGGCCTCAAATCTGTCGCATCTGTCCGACTCTCCGCTGATGGTGTTGGCCCACAACACGGTCAAGGCTGTGGCCGACCGGTTGGCCAACGACATCGATGAAGGTGCGGCGCCCACCCTGTACTGCATCAGCGAACCGATTCCGCCGGGCAGCTATGTCGGTGTCAGCGGCAGGCTGGGCCTTCGCGGCGGCCCGGTGCTCATCGGCCGCTCGGTGCTGGCGTGCGACTACGACGCCGCCGCCCGTCTCGTAGCTTTCGCCGAAACAGAGACCGGCACGGTGCTGTCTGTGTAGCCCCCCGTGTAGCAGTCTGCCCGCGACGGCTTCTCGCCATGTACGTTGCCGGTCATGGGTGAACTCGACAACGCCGTCGCCGTCATCACCGGCGCCGGGCGCGGCCAGGGTCGCAGCCACGCCGTCGCGCTCGCCAACGAGGGCGCCGACATCATTGCCGTGGACCTCTGCGCCGATATCGATGCGATTCCCTACCCGCTGGCGACCAAAGCCGATCTCGACGAGACGGTGCGGCTGGTTCAAGCCGCGGGCCGCCGGGCAGTGCCGGTCATCGCCGATGTCCGGGACCTGGCGCAGCTGGAAGCCGCAGTGCAGGCCGGGATCAACGATCTCGGCGAAATCGACATCGTCATCGCAAACGCGGGAGTGGTGGCGATCGGCGACACGGACACCCACGCTGAACCGGTGTTCAACACGATCGTCGACACCAACCTCAAGGGCGTATGGCACACCATCGTTGCCACGGTGCCGTCGATCATCAGAAAAGGTCGGGGCGGGTCGGTCGTTCTGGTCAGCTCGTCGCAGGGACTGACCGGCCGAGGTGGTGACGGCAGCGCCGCGATGTTCGCCTACGCCGCGTCCAAGCACGGCGTGGTCGGGTTGATGCGCTCGGCGGCTAATGCCTACGCGCCGCACAAGATTCGGGTCAACTCGTTGCATCCGTGCGGCGTAGCGACCCCGATGATTCTCAACGACTTCGTCGTGAGCCGGATGATGGAGAATCCCAACCAGACCATCTCGCAGAACCTGCTGCCCGACGTGCCGTTGGTGGAGTCACAAGACGTCACAGAAGCGGTGCTGTGGCTTGTCAGCCCGCGGTCTCGGTACGTGACCGGCGTGACGATACCCGTCGACGCCGGGCATGTCGTCATGTAGTCGCGCGCAGACAGTCGACGATGGTGGCCCGCGCCGCGCGGCCTTCCCGGGTCGGCGTCAGCGGATAGACGTGCACCAGGCCGGGTTGTTCGTGATAGTCGATGTCCACGCCGGCTGCCCTGGCCTTTTCAGCCAATGACCGTGCGTCGGGATTGAGGATGTCACGGGTGCCGCTGAAGAGGGTCAGCGGTCCCAGGCCGGTGAGATCGGCCCCCAGTGGGCTCACCAGCGGGTCAGTCATCGGCAGATCACCACACCAGCGCTTGGCGAATTCCAGCAGCCCTACCCGTGTCAGCCACGGATCTTGGACCGCGTCGATCAAGGGGTTGGTCAGCGATACGTCCAGGACCGGTGAGATCAACACGGTTCGCGACACGACGAAATCGTGGTCGTTTCGCAACGCCAGTGCTGCCGACAGAGCCATCTGACCCCCGGCGGAGTCGCCGGCCAGACAGACGCTGTGGTCGGGCGTCACTTGCTCGGCGACCAACTCGACGATCGTCGGCATCACCTCGGCCGCGGTGGCGAACGGTACCAGCGGATAGATCGGGACGATCACCCTGACCCGTGCCCGAGCCGCGATTTGGGCGGCTAATTGCCAATGCTGCGAAGAGATCTCGTTCACCCAGGCACCGCCGTGGAGATAGACGACGGTGCGCAGCGGGGTGTCGAAGAGGTTGCGCTGCAGGGTGTAGATCGGCCAGCCCGAGCGCAGCGCAAGCTGCATGCTCACGTCAGGACGTAACCTGGCGGGCGGCCCGAAGAGCTGCGGACGCGCCGCGCGTCGATCTATCAGGTCACGGGCACTTTGGGCGCTGCGGTAGGGCCGAGCGCGAGTGCGGCCAAGAACGACGGGCAGTGCCCGACTCGCCCAGCTTGGCAACCGTCGACTGGGAGTTAGCCGCGGGTGACCTTGCCGGCCTTGATGCAGGATGCGCAGGCGTTGACTCGCTGCTTGTTGCCGCCTGGACGCGTCACGACGTGCACGGTCTGGACGTTGGGGTCCCACCGGCGGCTGGTGCGGCGGTGAGAGTGCGACACCGACTTGCCGAAGCCGGGGCCTTTCCCGCAGATATCGCACACAGCGGCCATGTCGAAACTCCTCAAATTTCCGGGTCCGGCAACTCGAGCATCGGGAGCCGGGACAGCCCAGGATGGCACCGGGCCACCTCAGGATACCGACTGTCGTGGGCAACCGCCAAAACGATCACAGCTGCCGGACGGTGTCGACGGTCATGTCGCCCGCTCTGGCTAGGCTCAATAGCGGGCTGGCGCGAAGGAGGTGGGTCGCAGTGGGCACGTCAGATCGTCTGCTGGACGCATCGGCTTTGCGGGACTGGGCACACACCGCCGTGAGCGACCTGATCACTCACATCGACGAGATCAACCGGCTCAACGTGTTCCCGGTCGCCGATTCCGACACTGGCACCAACATGCTGTTCACCATGCGTTCCGCGCTTGCCGAGGCCAATTCGGGAGGCTACTCGGAAGTCGGACCCGGGTGCGTGGCGCGGGTCGCGGCTGCCATGTCGGCCGGCGCGCTGAACGGCGCCCGCGGCAATTCCGGCGTGATCCTATCCCAGATCCTGCGCGGTATCGCCGATGTCACCGCGACCGCGGCCGCCGATTCCGGCGGTGAACTGCCCGAGATCGACGCCTCCATGTTTGGTGCCGCGTTGCAGCGCGGCGTCGAACTGGTCATCACCTCGATGGGCGGCGAGGAGATTCCGGGGACCATCGTCTCGGTGCTGCGGGCCGCCGCACGTGCCGTCGAGGACGCCGTCAATGGCCAGGAGGGCCTGGCCGGAGCGATCGAGGCCGCCGGTGATGCGGCTGTGATCGCGTTGGAGAAGACCCCCGAGCAGCTCGACGTGCTCGCTGACGCCGGTGCGGTGGACGCCGGTGGGCGGGGCCTGCTGGTTCTGCTGGACGCACTGCGCTCAACCGTCACGGGGCAGGCGCCCGCCCGCACGGTGTACGAGCTGTCGCCGCCCGCCTATGACTCGGCTGCCTCCGCCGTCCCAGCCGCGGCCGAGCGCCCGGCACCGCAATTCGAGGTGATGTACCTGCTGGACGGTTGCGATGCCGTCGCGGCGGGTGCGCTGCGGGATCGGCTCGGTGAGCTGGGTGAATCGGTAGCGATTACGGCTGCGTTGTCGACGACCCAAGGCAGTTACTCGGTGCACGTGCACACCGACGACGCCGGCGCAGCGGTCGAAGCGGGCCTGGTGGCCGGGCGGCTGAGCCGGATTGTGATCTCGGTGCTGAGCTCCGGAGCCACCGGACTGCCGGTGGGCAGCTGGACGCGGGAACGGGCGGTGCTGGCCGTCGTCGACGGCGACGGTGCGGCGGCGTTGTTCGCCGGCGAGGGCGCCTGCGTGCTGCAACGGGGTCGCGACGTGCTCGATCCAAGCATCGATATCAGTGCTCACCGGTTGGTGCGGGCCGTGGTGGAGACCGGTGCCGCGCAGGTGATGGTGCTGCCCAACGGCTACGTGGCCGCCGAGGAGCTGGTCGCCGGCTGCACCGCGGCGATCGGCTGGGGTATCGAGGTGGTGCCGATACCGACCGGGTCGATGGTGCAGGGGCTGGCCGCCCTGGCTGTGCACGAGCCGGGCCGGCAGGCGGTCGACGACGGCTACACCATGGCCCGCGCCGCCGGCGCCGCCCGGCACGGATCGGTGCGCATAGCGACCGAAAGTGCGTTGACCTGGGCTGGTCGCTGTTCCCCGGGTGACGGCCTGGGTATCGCCGGCGACGAGGTGCTGATCGTGGCCGCTGATGCGGCCGGCGCGGCTATCGGCCTGCTCGACCTGTTGCTGGCCTCAGGTGGCGACCTGGTGACGGTCCTGGTGGGCGCCGGTTTCGAAGAGGACACCGACGTGACGGCGGTGGGTGACATCCTGCAAGAGCATGTTCACGACAATCATCCCGGGACCGAGCTGGTGACCTATCGCACCGGCCATCGCGGTGACGCGCTATTGATCGGGGTCGAGTAGCCGTGGTGTCACTGTCCGACCGGCTGGACTACCTGCTGACCGCCAAGGCCGTCAAGGACCTCGCTGAGATATTCGACATCCGGACCGTCGATGACCTGCTGCGCCACTACCCGCGCGGCTACACCGAGGGCGCGACCATGCGCGGCGCCGACGACCAGCGGCCCGAAGAGGGCCAGCACATCACCGTCGTCGACACGATCACCGCCGCTGAATCGTTTCGGGCGAAGAAGCCGCCCAATCGATGGGTTCACCGCATCGCCGTCGGATCCGGACGCAGCAAGGTCACCGCCACCTTCTTCAACGCGGGCTACCTCAAGAACGGCCTGACCAAAGACACCAAAGTGATGCTCTCCGGGGAGGTCGGTTATTACAAGGGAGCCATGCAGCTGACCCATCCGGCGTTTCTCATCCTCGAAGCACCGGACGGAAAGACCCACGGCAGTCGGTCGCTGAAGAAGATCGCCGACGCCTCCGGCGCCGCCAGCAGCGAAGAGGTGACGTCCGCATACGAAGGTCGCTTCTTCCCGATTTACCCGGCCAGTACGAAAATGCAGAGCTGGGACATATTCGCCTGCGTGCGCCAGGTACTCGACGTGCTCGATGCGGTGGACGATCCGCTGCCCGAAGATCTGCGCGCCGAGCTCGGCCTGGTCTCCGAGGACGAAGCGCTGCGCGCGATCCACCTCTCGGAGAACGAGTATGAACAGCTGCGCGCGCGGGAGCGGCTGACTTTCGACGAAGCCGTCGGCTTGCAGTGGGCTTTAGTAGCCCGCCGGCACGGTGAGCTCTCGGAATCAGGCCCACCGGCCCCACCGCGGTCCGATGGTCTGGCGGCAGAACTGTTGCAGCGGCTGCCATTCGATCTGACCGCGGGACAGCGCGAAGTCCTCGACGTGTTGTCCGGGGGGCTTGCGGCAACCCGGCCGTTGAATCGCCTGCTGCAAGGTGAAGTCGGGTCGGGCAAGACGATCGTCGCGGTGCTGGCGATGCTGCAGATGGTCGATGCGGGCTACCAGTGTGCGTTACTGGCGCCAACCGAAGTTCTAGCCGCACAACATTTGCAGTCGATCCGCGGCGTGCTGGGCCCATTGGCGATGGGAGGTCAGCTGGGTGGAGCCGACCTGGAATGTGGGGCTACTCGGGTGGCGCTGCTTACCGGATCGATGACGGCCGCGCAGAAGAAGCAGGTCCGCGCCGAAGTGGCGACCGGCCAAGCCGGCATCGTCGTCGGCACGCATGCCTTGTTGCAGGACGCCGTCGAGTTTCACAACCTCGGCATGGTCGTGGTCGACGAACAACACCGCTTTGGGGTTGAGCAACGAGACCGATTGCGCGCCAAGGCGCGTGCCGGCATCACACCGCACCTGCTGGTCATGACGGCGACGCCGATACCGCGCACAGTCGCGCTGACCTATTACGGCGATTTGGAAACGTCGACGCTGCGCGAACTTCCCCGCGGGCGCCAGCCCATCACGTCCAACGTCATCTTCGTCAAGGACAAGCCGACCTGGCTCGACCGCGCCTGGCAGCGCATCGTCGAAGAGGTCGGCGCCGGCCGGCAAGCGTACGTGGTGGCGCCCCGCATCGACGAAGGAGACGAGTCGTCCGAAGGGGATGAGGGCGGCCGGCCTTCGGCGACCGCCGAGGGGCTATTCGCCCAGTTGCGTTCCGGTGAGCTGGCGAATCTGCGGCTCGGGCTCATGCACGGGCGGTTACCCGCTGACGAGAAAGACGACGCCATGGCGGCTTTTCGAGCCGGCCAGATCGACGTGCTGGTGTGTACCACTGTTATTGAAGTGGGCGTCGACGTCCCCAACGCCACGGTCATGCTGGTGATGGACGCCGACCGGTTCGGCATCAGCCAGCTGCATCAGTTGCGCGGCCGCATCGGCCGCGGCCAGCACCCGAGCCTGTGCCTGCTGGCCAGCTGGGTTTCGCCGCAATCGCCGGCCGGCCGCCGACTGAGCGCCGTCGCCGACACCCTGGATGGTTTCGCCCTCGCCGAGCTGGATCTCAAGGAGCGCCGGGAAGGAGATGTGCTGGGCCGCAACCAGTCCGGTAGGAGGGGCGGTTTGCGGCTGTTGTCACTGGCCGACCACCTGGTGTACATCGAGGCCGCCAGCGACTTCTCCACCCGTGCCTACCAGGAAGCGAGCCCGCACCCCGGACTGGCTGTGTTAGCAGCCCGATTCACCAACGCCGACCGCATCGAATACTTGGACAAATCATGAACCGAAAGCTCCTGCTCTGGTTGTCGGTGGCGGCGGTGCTCGCGGTGGTGGTCGCTTATCAGACGTTGGGATCATCGGCGGCCAGGCACGCCGGCGAGGTCGCCGCGCTCGCCGACGTCCCGACCGTGCAACCCGGTACCGATGTGCTGGCGGGAATCGTTGTGCTGCCGCTGCGGACCCACCGCTACGACTACCGGCGGTCGGCGTTCGGCGACGCCTGGGACGACGACAACGACGCCCCGCTGGGGCACAACGGGTGCGATACCCGCGACGACATTCTCAACCGCGACCTCGTCGACAAGACCTATGTGTCGATCAAGCGGTGTCCGAATGCGTTGGCCACCGGGACACTGCACGACCCTTACACCAACACTACGGTCGCGTTCCAGCGCGGCGCCAAAGTCGGCGAATCGGTGCAGATCGACCACATCGCCCCGCTTGCTTATGCGTGGGACATGGGCGCCTTCAGTTGGCCGGACCCCGAGCGGAAGCGCTTCGCCAATGACCCGGCCAATCTGCTGGCCGTCGAAGGCCAGGCCAATCAGGACAAGGGCGATTTACCGCCGGCTCAGTGGATGCCGCCGAACGCGGCGTTCGCGTGTCAGTACGCCATGCAGTTCATCGCTGTCTTGCGCGGTTACCAGCTACCGGTGGACCAGGCGTCGTCTGGTGTTCTGCGCCAGGCGGCCGCGACATGCCCCGGTGGTTAGGCTGCGACAGCTCAGGATTGGGGATCCCGGACGGGCTTGAGTGTGTACGCCACTGAAGGAGCTCCTTGAGCTCGCCGAGATCCCAGTGCGGTCCCTCGGCGGCGACGATGATGTGCCGACAGCCGATTTTGAGGTAGTTGTCCAGCGTGTCGTCGGGTGCGTTGAGTAGCTTCGGCATCCAATACGTAGGCATCGGGGGAGCTGCCAGCCGATCTCGACATCAGCGCAGAAGCCGAGCAGTTAGTTTTCTCGAGCATCGGCTATGGCCTGCGTTACGTCTTCGACGGAGATCTCGACACCTACGACCGCGCCCTTGCCCGATGGAAGGTCAGACTCCAAGAGATGGCCTTGGTCTCAAGACCTGGCGATCGACCTGATCCTGGATGACGGCGCCATCCACGGGCCCACCCACAAGGCGTTATCCGGCTGCCCGGGCGCTCAACGCGTCGAGCTCGGATTGCAGTCGGGCGATCTCGGCAGCCACAGATGCCGTGTGTGGGGCTCGCTCACCGCGCAGGGCGGCTTCCTCCTCGATCTGGGTGTCGACGGCCCTCGACAGGTAGATCGAGTTGATCAGCAGGTAGGTCCCAAAGACCGCGACGGGAATGTAGAACGCTATCAATCCATTCCACGCCAGTGGACCGGTCTTGAAGAAGACGTTGAAGGTCCCCGGCAGGAACATGATCGCGCACCAGATGTTGTAGTAACCGAGCCAGCGCGGGAACACCGCCTGCTGTCGCTTGTCGAGCAGGATGGCGATGCCGAAGACGAGAACCTGTAAGAAGAGGGTGCCGGTGATGCCGATGAACGGGATCCAGGACATGTCGTTGAGGAGTTGGATGAGCTCCGGCGCCCGGTCGGCCCGGAAAGTTGCCGCCTGCCAAAAGAAGATGATGTAGATGAACTCGAACGAGAACAGCGTGCCGAGCAGAACTTCGATGGCGGCTAACGCCGGTTGGCGGCCCTCGATGCGGCGCATCTGAAGGGCGATCGATACAGCGAACGGCACCAGCAGCGTCGCCGCGACCATCGACAGGATCATTCCCCATCGGATTGTGGTGGCGTTCTGGACGAACAACCGTCCGGTCTCCGCGGTAGTCATGTTGGGGGATGGAGTCGGGATAAACCGTGCCAGCCCGACAAAACCAATGAGCATGATTAACAGGCACACCGCGCCGCTCCAGGCGCACAGCTTGTGGATTGTTCGATTCATCGCTGGTCTCCCGCTCCTTCATTGGGGCTTCTGCCGATGCCGTCGAACACTAGCAGCGAGTAACGATCGTTCACCAGGTCGCCAGAAACCCCGAGTGCGCCTCTCACGGCGCGAAACGCCGGGCGATTGTCGTGAGATTCACGCTGGGCGATGGCGGATCAGGTGCCGGCGTAAGTCTCCGGATCCTCGCGCACCCGGGTGCCGTCGTTGAGCCCGTTGAGCGTTTCCATATGCGCGGCAGCCAATTCGAAATCGAACACGTCGAAATTGCTGGCGATGCGCTCGGCTTTGGACGAACGGAAAATGACCGCATTGCCCAGTTGCAGATTCCACCGGAGCAGTACCTGCGCGGGCGTCTTGCCGTATTCGCCGGCGATCGAGGTCACGGTCGGGTTGTCCGTCAGCCTGCCGAGAACCAGCGGGGTATAAGACTGCGTGACGACGTTGTGCTGCGCATTTGATTTGCGCAGCTCGGCCTGGTTGAGGAGCGGGTGCAGCTCGATCTGGTTGACGGCCGGCGTGACGAAGGTCAGGTCGATGACGTCCTGCACATGTTCCTCGGTGAAGTTGGATACGCCGATCGAGCGCGCATGCCCGTCGCCGCGGGCCTGGATCAGGCCGCCCCAGGCGTCCACGTAATTACCCAGCGACGCGGCCGGCCAGTGAATCAGGTAGAGGTCGACATAATCCAGGCCGAGTCGCTCCAAGCTGGCGATGCAGGCCTGCGGACTTTTCGTAAACCCTTGGTCGGCGGTGGCCAGCTTGGTGGTGACGAACAGTTCCGCGCGGGGAATCCCGGAGGCCGCAATCGCGCGGCCCACAGCGGCTTCGTTGCCGTAGGCCGCGGCGGTGTCGATGAGCCGTACGCCGATTTCCAGCGCCGCAGACACCACGCGCTCGGTCTCGTCCTCCGACAGTTCCGCGACGCCCAAGCCAAGCACCGGCATCGTGTTTTCGTCATTGAACGCTATCGAGGGGACAGCGGCCCCCGATTCGCCGGTCAACGTCAATCACCTGCCTGTGAAATTGAAGGTTCGTGGATCCGGACCGAGCCGGGCTCCATCATCCAGCGAGGAAATGGACGCCATGTCATCGGCGCTGAGTTCGAAATCGAACACCTCGAAGTTGCTCGCAATCCGTGAGGGGTTCACGGACTTGGGGATCACGATATTACCGAGTTGGATGTGCCACCTAATCAACACCTGGGCGGTTGTCTTGCCGCGTTCTTCGGCGACGGCGGTGACCGTCGGATGCGTGAGCAGCGCTCCCTGCCCCAACGGTGCCCACGCCTCGGTGGCGATGCCGTAGCGGGCGTGAACTTCGCGCAATTCTGTCTGGGGTAGCCGCGGGTGCAGCTCGACCTGGTTGACCGCCGGAACGATGCCGGTGGCATCGATGAGGACCGTGAGGTGCTCGGGCTCGAAATTGCTGACCCCGATGGACCGAATTCGGCCCTGGTCGCGCAGGTGGGCGAAAGCCTTGAAGGTGTCGACGAACCTGTTGAGCGCCGGCTCCGGCCAGTGGATCAGGTAAAGGTCAAGATAGTCGAGCCCAAGGCGACCCATGCTGGCGTCGAATGCCTTCAGCGTGCTGTCGTAACCCTGGTCGGTGTTCCACAATTTGGTCACCACGTAGAGTTGTTTGCGCGGCACGTCGGATTCGGCAACCGCTCGCCCGGTTTCCCGTTCATTTCGGTAGGCCGCAGCGGTGTCGATATGCCGGTAACCGGCGCGCAGCGCGGCACTGACCGCCTGCACGGTCTCTGCCGGCGGGACCTGGAAGACTCCGAGCCCAACGGCGGGGATCGGATGACCGTCATTCAGCGTGACCACGGGACCAGCTAAGGAATCAGTCATGACCCAGAGTCTGCCAGGCGCGCCGGACCTCCATCTTGGAGCCAAACGCGCACCGTTGCGGTGGACCAGCCGGATTCAGGGCTCGGTCACCACTGTCGGTGTCAAGGTCATGCCGTGGATCCCGGCCGGGGCCAAGCGGGCGCTATCCGGCGGTCGTTCGGTGATCATCGACGGCAATACTCTTGATCCCACGCTGCAGCTGATGATGTCGGGTCTGCGGCTTGCCGGCATTGACGGCCTGGTCGTGGATGACGACCCGACTGCGTCCCGGGCCCAGATGCACGAGATGTCGGTGGGATTTCCCGGGCCGCAGATTCACGTCGCGGTGAACGACCTGTCGATACCCGGACCCGCCGGTGAGATCCGGGCGCGCCACTACCGCCCAGCCGGTGGGGTTGCTGCGCCGTTGCTGGTTTTCTACCACGGCGGTGGCTGGGTGATCGGCGATCTGGACACCCATGACTCGCTGTGCCGGTTGACGTGCCGGGATGCTGGCATTCATGTGTTGTCGGTCGACTACCGGCTGGCTCCCGAACATCCGGCCCCGGCCGCGGTCGAGGACGCTTATGCGGCCTTCCGGTGGGCATCTGAGCACGCCGCTGAACTGGGCGCGGCCCCCGGGCGCGTTGCCGTCGGCGGGGACAGCGCCGGCGGCAACCTCGCTGCGGTCGTGTCCCAGTTGGCGCGCGACGAGGCCCAAAAGACGGGGAGTGCTGCCCCCGTGCTGCAGTGGTTGATCTACCCGCGCACCGACTTCACCGCACGCACCCGGTCGCTGAGCTTGTTCGCGCAGGGCTTTTTGCTGACCAAACGCGACATCGACTGGTTCAACAGTCAATACCTGGGGGATTCCGGTGTCGACCCGGCAGATCCGAGGGTGTCGCCGTTGCTGGCCGAGTCGCTGTCCGGGCTGGCGCCCGCGCTGATCGCGGTCGCGGGTTTCGACCCATTGCGCGACGAAGGCGAGAGCTACGCAGCCGCGTTAAGGGCCGCCGGCACTCCGGTCGACCTGCGTTCCCTGGGTTCACTGACGCACGGTTTCGCCAATCTTTTTCAGCTCGGCGGTCACAGCGCTGTCGCGACGAGCGAGCTGATATCGGCCCTGCGTGCTCACCTGAGCCGGGTCTGATCTCCCGATTCGTGCCGCCGGTAGTCTAGAGGCGCCGTCGCCCGACCTGGGGTTGAAGAAGATGCATGGTCGGGACACATCGAGCACGTGAGGATCAGCGAACCTGTGGCCGACAAAAAACGTCCCCCGCGATTCGACCTAAAGTCGACCACTGGCAGATCCGGCCGGCTCGTCCAGATCGGCGGTACCGCGTTCGTCGTGATCTTCGCGGTCGCCCTCGTCGCCTATATCGTGACCACGCATCACCACAAGAAGGGCGGGACCACGGGGCAGGGCGACACGGTGCGGGTGACGTCGAGCAACGTGGTTAATCAGCCCGGAACCAGCAACCCCAAGGCTGTGGTCACGTTCTACGAGGACTTTCTATGTCCGGCCTGCGGTAATTTCGAGCGGAGTTTCGGGCCGACGGTGAACAAGCTCATCGACATGGGCGCCATTGCGGCCGACTACTCCATGGTGTCCATCCTCGACAGCCAGCGGACCCAGAACTATTCGTCGCGGGCCGGCGCGGCGGCTTTATGCGTCGCCGATGGTTCCATCGACGCGTTCCGTCGCTTCCACAACCATCTGTTCAGCTCCGACATCCAACCCAGTGAACGCGGCACCTCCTTTCCCGACAACGCAAAATTGATCGAGATCGCCCGTGAAGCCGGCGTCGTGGGCAATGTGCCGGACTGCGTGAACAGCGGGAAATACATCGACAAGGTCACCGGTGAGGCAGCGGCTGCGAATATCACCGCAACCCCGACGATCAAGATCAACGGCGAGGACTATGAGCCGTCGACACCGGATGCCCTTGTCACCAAGATCAAAAGCATCGTAGGCGCTGTGCCGGGCATCGACACCGCTGTCAGTCCTGGGACACCGTGACGGTGGCCGTGTCAGCTCAACCTGCCGAGCGTTCCGAAGACCTGACACCGACTCTCACGCGTCCAGCGCGGGCTCCCGCACTCAGCGCGTGGTGGGTGCTGATCGCCGGTGTGGTCGGCTTGTTGGCCTCGATGACACTGACGGTCGAGAAGATCAAAATCCTGCTCAACCCGTCATATGTACCGTCGTGCAACGTCAACCCGATCGTGTCGTGTGGCTCGGTGATGACAACACCGCAGGCGTCGATGCTGGGCTTTCCCAACCCGCTGCTCGGCATCGTAGGCTTCACCGTGGTGGTGGTCACCGGTGTGCTGGCGGTGACGAAAGTATCTCTGCCGCGGTGGTATTGGGCCGGACTGGCCGTTGGCTTGCTCATCGGTGCGGTGTTCGTACATTGGCTGATTTTTCAGAGCCTCTACCGCGTCGGGGCGCTGTGCCCGTACTGCATGGTGGTCTGGGTGGTCACCATCACGCTGCTGGTGGTTGTGACGGCTATCGCGTATCGCCCGTCACTCGAAGGCTCAGGTGCCGTCGCGGGGGTGCTGTTCCAATGGCGATGGTCGATCGCCGCGCTCTGGTTCACCGCGGTGTTTCTGCTGATCATGGTGCGGTTCTGGGACTACTGGTCGACACTCGTTTAGGCGTGGTCGCCTCGCTGAAATCGATCGCGACCACCGTCGGGCCGTCGATCAGGTAAAGGCCGCTTAGTGGGTTCTCGGGGAAGCGGTCAAGGTTCGGGTAATGGCAAAATGTGGGATCGGTAGCAGCGCGGGCAGCGTTCACTTGCACTGCAAGAAAACTGGGAAAACTCCCCATCAACGAGGCCGCCTGCCGATGCACACTTCATCAGCAGCTGTCCCTGCAGAAAAGGAAGCGAACATGAAGCGGACCATCATCGCGGGTTTAGCAACGGCTGCCTTGCTCTCCGGCGGTTTGGGTCTGGGCGTCGGTACCGCTCAAGCCGACGCCGGCGCGCGTCACTGGTGCCCAGGGGATTCCGACCCGACGGCGCCCGGCCGTATCTACGGCTGGGACTGGAATGTCTGCCACACCTATTACTGGGTTAAAAGTGGCCAGGGCAATATTCCTGTCGACGGAAGCCTACGTGGTAGCAGTCTTTGGGACGGAGATAATCCACCCGCCGGCTCGGTTCTTCCGCCGCTGCGCCCACCCCCACCCCTGTGGGTCCCGTGAGCGGTGTAGGACCGGGCGTTGGTCTTACTGCACAACGCTTACGCCTACACTGCGTCGACCCCGGCCAGGGCCACTTCGGAGTTGATCCAACCCCTAGACTATTGACCTGATAAGTGTCGTCGACATGTGTTTAGGTGTCAGTGACTGACGCGGCGGGACGAGGGCAGGGGTCAAGGTTGATCTCCAAAGTACTGGTGGCCAACCGCGGGGAGATCGCGATCCGCGCGTTTCGCGCCGCCTACGAACTGGGTGTCGGCACCGTCGCCGTCTATGCGCATGAGGATCGCAACTCGCAACACCGGCTCAAAGCCGATGAGTCCTATCAGATCGGCGAGGTCGGTCACCCGGTGCGGGCGTACCTGTCGGTCGACGAAATCGTCGAAACAGCCCGCCGTGCCGGCGCCGATGCGGTTTATCCCGGTTACGGATTCTTGTCGGAGAACCCGGACTTGGCCGCGGCATGCGCGGCCGCGGGCATCACATTCGTCGGACCCAGCGCCGAAGTGCTTGAGCTGACCGGAAATAAGTCCCGCGCTATCGCTGCCGCCCGCGAAGCCGGGCTGCCCGTGCTCAAGTCGTCGGCACCGTCGGCCTCGGTCGACGAGCTGGTGGCGGCCGCGACCGACATGCGGTTTCCGTTGTTCGTCAAGGCCGTTGCCGGCGGCGGTGGCCGTGGTATGCGTCGTGTCAGCGATATCGCCGCGCTGCCCGAAGCCATCGAAGCCGCCAGCCGGGAAGCCGAGTCGGCTTTCGGGGACCCGACCGTCTATCTCGAGCAGGCGGTGCTCAAACCACGCCACATCGAGGTGCAAATCCTGGCCGACGCCGTCGGCAGCGTGATCCACCTCTACGACCGCGACTGCAGCTTGCAGCGCCGCCACCAAAAGGTCATCGAACTGGCGCCCGCGCCGCACCTGGCCCCCGAGCTGCGCGACAAGATCTGCGCCGACGCGGTCGCCTTCGCCCGCAATATCGGGTACAGCTGCGCTGGCACGGTCGAGTTTCTGCTGGACGAGAACGGCCAGTATGTGTTCATCGAGATGAATCCGCGGATTCAGGTGGAGCACACTGTAACTGAGGAGATCACCGACGTCGACCTGGTCTCCAGCCAGCTGCGCATCGCGTCCGGCGAGACGCTCGACGAACTGGGTCTACGGCAGCGGGACATATTGCCGCACGGCGCCGCACTACAGTGCCGGATCACCACCGAGGATCCGGCCAACGGCTTTAGGCCCGACACCGGACGGATCAGCGCCTTGCGCACGCCCGGAGGTGCAGGCATCCGTCTGGACGGCAGCACCAACCTGGGTGCGGAGATCAGCGCGCACTTCGATTCCATGTTGGTCAAGCTGACCTGCCGGGGCCGCGACTTCCCGACCGCGGTGGCCAGGGCGCGCCGGGCGATGGCGGAGTTCCGGATTCGCGGGGTGTCGACGAATATTCCTTTCCTGCAGGCGGTCCTGGATGACCCGGACTTCCAGGCCGGCCGCATCACCACCTCGTTCATCGACGAGCGGCCGCAGCTGCTCACCGCGCGCGGCTCCGCCGACCGCGGCACCAAGATTCTCAACTATCTCGCCGATGTCACCGTCAACAAGCCGCATGGCTCGCGGCCGTCAAAGGTGTACCCCCGGGACAAGCTGCCCTTGATAGATCCGGCCGACCTGGAAGTGGCGCCGCCGGCCGGGTCCAAGCAGCGGCTTGTCGAGTTGGGGCCCGCGGGTTTCGCGCGCTGGCTGCGGGAGTCGCCCGCGGTGGGCGTTACCGACACCACCTTCCGCGACGCCCACCAATCGCTGCTGGCCACTCGAGTGCGCACCAGCGGACTGGACTCGGTGGCGCCGTATCTGGCACGGACCATGCCGCAGCTGCTGTCCGTGGAGTGTTGGGGCGGCGCAACTTACGACGTGGCGCTGCGTTTCCTCAAGGAGGACCCATGGGAGCGGCTGGCCACGCTGCGCGCAGCGATCCCGAATATCTGCCTGCAGATGCTGCTGCGTGGCCGCAACACGGTCGGCTACACACCCTATCCAGAGCTGGTCACGTCGGCGTTCATCGAGGAGGCAACGGCCACCGGCATCGATATCTTCCGGATCTTCGACGCGCTCAACAACCTGGACTCGATGCGGCCGGCGATCGACGCTGTACGCGAAACAGGCTGTGCGGTAGCCGAAGTCGCGATGTGCTACACCGGTGACGTGTCCGACCCGGGGGAGCGGCTCTACACCCTGGACTACTACCTGAAGCTGGCCGAGCAGATCGTAGATGCCGGCGCACACGTGCTGGCCATCAAGGACATGGCCGGGCTGTTGCGGCCGCAGGCGGCGCAACTTCTGGTCGGTGCCCTGCGCAGTCGTTTCGACCTGCCTGTGCACGTGCACACCCACGACACACCGGGGGGTCAGCTGGCCAGCTACGTGGCGGCGTGGCACGCCGGAGCCGACGCCGTCGACGGCGCCGCCGCGCCAATGGCAGGAACCACCAGCCAGCCGGCGCTGAGCTCGATCGTCGCCGCCGCCGCGCACACGCAGTACGACACCGGTCTGTCGCTGTCGGCGGTATGCGCGCTGGAGCCGTACTGGGAAGCGTTGCGGAAAGTGTATTCGCCCTTCGAATCTGGACTACCGGGGCCTACGGGACGGGTCTACCACCACGAGATTCCGGGCGGGCAATTGTCGAACCTGCGCCAGCAGGCTATTGCGCTGGGGTTGGCAGATCGATTCGAAGAGGTCGAAGAGGCCTACGCCGGTGCCGACCGGGTGCTGGGCAGGCTGATTAAAGTCACCCCGTCGTCCAAGGTGGTCGGTGACCTGGCGCTGGCGCTGGTCGGCGCCGATGTGAGTGCAGACGAATTCGCAGCTGAGCCAGCGCGTCTCGACATCCCCGAATCGGTGCTGGGGTTTCTGCGGGGCGAGCTGGGTGACCCGCCCGGCGGGTGGCCGGAGCCGCTGCGGACGGCGGCCTTGGCCGGCCGGGGGCCCGCCAAGCCCGTCCAAAAACTGAGCGCGGAAGACCGGGCTGGCCTGGCGCTGACCGGGTCCAAGCGTCAGGCCACCCTGAACTGGCTGCTCTTCCCTGGCCCGACAAAGGAATTCGAGGAGCATCGGGAAACCTACGGCGACACTTCGCAATTATCGGCCAACCAGTTCTTCTACGGACTGCGGCAGGGCGAAGAGCACCGGGTCACACTGGAGCGCGGGGTTGAGCTGTTGATCGGGCTCGAGGCCATCTCCGAACCCGACGAGCGCGGCATGCGAACGGTGATGTGCATCATCAACGGACAGCTGCGGCCGGTGCTGGTGCGCGACCGCAGCATCGCCAGCACGGTTCCGACCGCGGAGAAGGCCGACCGCGGCAATTCCGACCACATCGCCGCACCGTTTGCCGGTGTGGTCACCGTCGGAGTGTCCGCGGGCGACCAAGTGAGCACCGGCCAGACCATCGCCACTATCGAGGCAATGAAGATGGAAGCTCCGATCACCGCCCACAAAGACGCTGCTGTGGAGCGGGTGGCGGTATCAAGCACTGCGCAGGTGGAGGGTGGAGATCTGCTGGTGGTGCTGACCTGACCCGCATCATCGGCGGCGTCGCGGGCGGTCGGCGCATTGTGGTTCCGCCGCGGGGGACCCGGCCGACTACCGATCGGGTGCGCGAGTCGCTGTTCAACGTATTGACCGCGCGGCTGGATCTGACCGGTCTGGCGGTCTTGGACCTCTACGCCGGTTCCGGCGCACTCGGACTGGAGGCGCTCTCACGCGGGGCCGCGTCGGCGTTGTTTGTGGAGTCTGACCGGCGCACCGCGGCCGTCATCGCGCGCAACATCGAGGCGCTGGGTCTAAGTGGCGCCACGCTGCGCCGCGGCGTCGTGGCGGCGGTCTTGGCCGGCGGGTCTCCCGCTCCGGTGGACCTTGTCCTGGCCGACCCGCCCTACGACGTTGCGGCAGCCGAGGTCGACTTGGTTTTGGCAGCGCTGACCACCCACGGCTGGGTGCACCAGGAAACCGTCGCGGTGGTGGAGCGTGCGGCCACGAGCGCGCCGCTGAACTGGCCGTCCGGCTGGTCCCAATGGCCCGAGCGGGTATACGGCGACACTCGATTGGAGCTGGCCGAACGGCTCTGAGCAGGGTGTACCGTCATCGGTCATGTGCGCCGCTCTCCCCCGCAAGCGGGAGGTACCCCCACTGCATCGTTGTCGGCGGGGGTCATGAGCGGCGCGGTATGCCCGGGGTCGTTCGACCCGGTGACGTTGGGCCACATTGACGTTTTCGAACGCGCCTCGGCCCAGTTCGACGAGGTGGTGGTGGCGATCCTGATCAACCCCGCTAAAAAGGGCATGTTCGACCTCGATGAGCGGATCGCCATGATCACCGAGTCGACGACACATCTGCCGAACTTGCGGGTGGAGGCTGGACAAGGCCTGGTGGTGGATTTTGTCACGTCCCGCGGGATGACCGCGATCGTCAAGGGTTTGCGCACTGGTACCGACTTCGAGTACGAGCTGCAGATGGCGCAGATGAACAAGCATGTCGCCGGTGTTGACACTTTCTTCGTGGCGACCTCGCCGCGGTATTCGTTCGTGTCGTCGTCGTTGGCCAAAGAGGTTGCGCTGCTTGGCGGGAATGTGTCGGAGTTGCTGCCCGAAGCGGTGAATCGTCGTTTGCGCGAGAAGGTCACCGGCCGGGGTTAGGCCAGCGGCGCGGGCGATGACGCGTTGTCGTCTTGGGCGATTCCGTCATTCCGACCGTCGCGGAACGGCGCGTGGTTAGTCGTGGCCGGGCGCCGAATACATGGCCGTGAACGGGCGGCAAGCCGATAATAAATTCAATCTTGGGCTGTAGAAAATCCAACGACCCGGACTGCGCGGCGTTACGGTTGATTGTTCTTAAGCGCCGTCCATCGGCTCATGAGGAGGGCCCATGTACCGTCACCTGCTACCAACGCCTGCGACGGCGTTGTAAGCAGAGCTTTTTTGTGGCGGTGCTATCCCTAGAGTCCGACTGCGCGGCGCATACCTGCAGGGTTGTCGTGGCGTAGCGGGAGGTGCGGGATGTCGTTTGTCACCGCAGCACCGGAGATCATGGCTGCGGCGGCTTCGGATCTGGTCGGGATCGGGTCCATGATCACCGAAGCCAACGCTGCGGCGGTGGCCCGAACCACCGCGGTGATGCCGGCCGCTGGTGACGAAGTGTCGGCGGCGATCGCCTTACTGTTCTCCAGCAACGCAAAGGCCTTTCAGTCACTCAGCGCTCGGGCGGCCACGTTTCACGAGCAGTTCTTGCGCGCGCTCAACGGGGCGGCGGGCTCGTATGCGGCCGCGGAGGCGGCGAATGCCTCACCGTTGCAGGCTCTTGAGCAAGACGTACTCGGTGTCATCAATGCACCCACAGAGGCGGTGCTAGGCCGCCCGTTGATCGGCACCGGGACTAACGGGGCGCCCGGGACTGGGCAGGCCGGTGGGTCAGGCGGGATTCTGTGGGGCAACGGCGGTAACGGCGGGTCCGGTGCGCCTGGGCAGCCCGGTGGTAACGGCGGCAGCGCCGGGCTGTTCGGCAACGGCGGCATGGGCGGTGCCGGCGGAGCTGGCACGGTCGGCACCTCGGGCACCCTGGGCTCCGCAGGCGCCAACGGTGGCACTGGCGGGGCCGGCGGGGCTGGCGGTAGCGGCGGGATCCTTTATGGCAACGCAGGGTCCGGTGGTGTCGGGGGTGTGGGGGGTACCGGTGGTACTGGTGGCCTGGGTAGTACCGGTAGCGCGGGTGGCCTGGGTGGTACCGGGGCGGCCGGTGGCAGCGGTGGTCAGGGCGGGGTGGGTGGTGCGGCTGGTGCCGGGGCCGGGGGTAGCCAGGGCGCTGGTGGGCTGGGCGGTCACGGCGGTGTCGGTGGTCAAGGTGGCCAGGGCGGTGCCGGGGTGAACAACAGTGCCGATGCTGGGGTGGCTGGCGGTGTGGCCGGGCAGGGCGGTGCGGGCGGAGTCGGTGGTAGTGCCGGGGCCGGGGGTGCGGGATCGGTCACCGGGGCGGCGGGCACGGCCGGTGATGGCGGGGTTGGGGGTGTAGGTGGCACCGGCGGCAGTGGTGGTTCGGG
>Ga0182012_10000250_pt1 | contig 61946 bp, 58 predicted proteins | sample 612S2SmetaG_FD_120486 | JGI IMG/M metagenome (GOLD analysis project Ga0182012, IMG submission 120486) | Permafrost microbial communities from Stordalen Mire, Sweden - 612S2S metaG | ecosystem: Environmental > Terrestrial > Soil > Wetlands > Permafrost | place: Sweden: Stordalen | collected... | reverse complement strand
AGTCGCGACGAACCTCTCCCAGGACATCTCGTCGGCGAGCTCCCGCAAACCGCGCGGCAAGGCGATACCGAAATGGTCGGCGAACCAAGCATTGGCGACGCAGTGTCGCGCTGATCCACCTGTGGAGGAACGGTTCGGAGAGAGGGGCAAGGAGTGAGGCATTGTGTCGGTCTTCTCTGGTCAGCAGGAGCGACCGACGACAGTAGCTTGCGACCCACAGCGGGGGGTCGGTCTGGATCAGACCCCGCTGCGGGTGCTGGCTACTACGGCAATGTCAAGAAGACGCACGAGCGACGACCCTAGACGCCATACGCCGACAATGCAAGTTCGCGCTCCGATCCGGCTGACCTGGCGTTATTTCACAATGTAAAACGGCCCGCGTTGTTACGTGATCGCGATAAAATGTGGGGCGGCGGGAGTTTCAGACCACGGACAGACATCGGCGAACGGGAGGCGCGATCAATGACCGCGATGAAGACAAGCAAGGGGATGCTGTCGGTTCGGACACTGGGGGCGGCGCTGGCCGCGGTTTTCGCGGTGCTGGCGGCCGGCTGCGCGCCTGGAACCGCCTCCGCACCCGGCCCGGCGCCGAGCACGCCAGCCCCCAGGAGCGCTCCGGCACCCGATGTTGCGGTCGTCGCACCGGTGCAGACCGACGTTTAATCGGCCCAAGTGCGGCTATTCCGTTCCAGGCCAAGCGATCTGCAATGTGTCGCTGATGGCGTTGCGGCCCACGCGTTAGCCACTCGACCTCTGCGACGGGTCAAGGCGGAGATACGCCTGGATGGTGGTACCGCTTGTCGTGGTGTGGGTACGCACTAAATCCGATACCGCGTTGACCAGGTACAGTCCGCGGCTGGCGGGGCCGCTGGGTCCCGGGTCCAAGCATCCGACCAGCGGGTCATCCAGCCGTCCGCTGTCGCGTGCCTCACAGACCAAATGATCATCGTGCCGCCAGAAGGCCAGCCGGCAGCCTCCGTTGGTGTACATCAAGCTGTTGGTGGCCAGCTCGGTGGCGATCAATTGCAGATCCTCGATACCGTCCTCCGACAATCCAACCCAGCCCGCGTAGTCGACGGCGAAAGAGCGTGCGGGCCGGAGGTCCGCAGACTTCCTGACCATGTACGTCACTGCCCCCGGATTACTGCGCAGCGGCCGGTTGCAGCGCGCCAGCACGTCATCGGGCGCGTAGTCGGTGCTGCGGTGCACAGAACCGCGGCTCCACAGCAGGGGGTGGGTCGCGCGAGCGTCCGCCAGAAAATCCTCATGCAGCCGGCTTGCGTCGTAGAGGCACATCCCCGTCACCTGGCGGCCTTCCAACGCTGCATTGGCCAAAGCCTCATACTGCACGCAGGCCAGAGATTCATCGGCGGTGCGGCCTGGCCAGATGAGTTGGCTGACAATCCGAACCCGCCGATCCGGGTGTTCGTCGATGAAGGAGCCGGCCATGGCCAGGAACCGGCACGGGTTGCGGGCGACCTCGGTGATGTCGGTCAACCGCACATCGGCCGGCAATCCATCGCATGCGCGGCGCAACCCGTCGCGGAGCACCGCCAGCGTGTCGCCTGGTACCGCGACCAGCACCGGTTCGCCCATCGCCAAGCCATCGACCACGAAGCGCGCCACGGAGTCCACGTACTCACCCTGAGAGTGGTAAAGCAGCGCGGAATGAACAAAGCCTCTTTGCTCAACTTCCGTGCCCGTGGTCATTTCAGCGCTCCCGCTTTCGATCACTACGCCCCGCCGGACCGAGTGTCCGCCCACCCCCCTCCCATACCCACCGCAGGCCCCGGCTATACCCGCGAGAATTAACAACCACGCGCCGGGGCCGGGCGGTCCTCGGGTCCGTTGGGATGCCTTTCAGAACCACCAGGAGGCCGCAGCATCCAGATGACGGCGGAGGCGATAGCGGGCCAGGCTGTCGTCGCCGGCTTCGATCGCTTCGAGAATTCGCAGGTGAGCGTGCTCAACGGCGACGACGTCGTCCGAAGTAGGTAGTGCCTGCTCGGTGCTGGTCCAATGCCGGCGGAACAACTCGATGATGATCCGCAGGAACAGATCCAGCGGAGCATTGCCGGCCAGTTGCGCCAGTCCGAAGTGGAACCGAAACTCCTCGACAGCGGCCTTGCGTGCATCGGTTTCCTGGGAATTGGCCTGGCGAGCGGACAGGAAGGCCGCCACCTCGGATTCGGCGCGCCGCTTGACGACTTTGGCGACGTTGTCGATCTCGATGGCGTCCCGGACGCAGCGGAGATCCTCCCTACTGGGCTTGCGGTACTGCAGGTAGAGCGCGATGGTGTCGATGCTGGCTGTCGCCTGGGGTTTTGTGACGACCAACCCGCCGCCTGGTCCGCGGCGCATCTGCGCGATCGAGTGAAATTCGAGCAGCCGCACCGCTTCGCGTAACGCAGCACGGCTCACCCGGTGTCGTTCCAGCAGCGCCGTCTCGGTTCCGAAGACTGAACCGACCTGCCAGCCGTCGGCGGCGATATCGTCGGCGATGGCGGCCGCCAGCACCTCAGCTAACTTGCCGCGGGGTGCTTCGAGGTTGAGTCGCGGCAGGTGGCCTCGGCGTGCTCCACCGGCCCGGCTTGTCGGGCCTTTCCGCGCCGCCTCGACACGAGGGTCGCCACGGTGGTGCCGCTGCAGCCAGGCGGTTACTTGTTCCACATGTCGCTCGCTGAGCGTCTTGGCCCGCGCTGAATCGCCCGCGGTAACCGCGGCAACGATCTCGGAGTGGTCTTGGTGCATATGGTCGACCGCCTCGACTGCCTCAACTGCCGAGTCGGTCCGCGATTCGAGCGCGTAGCGTCTGGTCACCCTCATCAAGACATCGATGAATATCTGTAAGACAGGATTCTTCGATCGCTCTGCGAGTGCGATGTGAAACTCGTCTCGCGGCGCTGGCAGACCGGGCTTCCTTTGCTTTTGTGCGTCCAGAACCGCTCGTAGCCGCTCGATTCCGGCTTCGTCGATCCGCTCTGCGGCAAGGGAGGCCGCTAAGGGCTCGAGCACCAGGCGCGCGTTGAGCAGGTCGCCCAGTGTCGTACCCAGGTACTCCAGATAGATAACGACGGCGCGCGTCGCAGGTCCCGCATCCGGTTCGCTGATGAGCAGCCCGCCGTTGGGGCCGCGGCGCATGCGGGCCACCTGATGGTGCTCAACGAGGCGGACCGCTTCCCGCAGTACTGATCGACTTACGCAAAAGCGTTGCTGTAGAGCTTGTTCCGAACCCAGCGATTCGCCGATAGTCCAGCCCCGGCGAACAATCTCCGCCTCGATGTGGCGCGCGATCTTCGAAGCTCGTTTATCCGCTGGGCCGGTGTCCGGCTCGGCGCTCAATTACGCACTCCCACAAACCGGCTCAACATGTGAGCAACAGGCATCCGGCGACGGGACCACCACCCACACAAACGACACCAACCTCAGGGCGCTGCGACATCTGCCGCTCCCCCGCCTCGCCGCGTAGCTGCAGGCAACCTTCGTGCAGCGCCCAGTAGCCGTGCATGCGCCCGGCCGAGAGTTGGCCACCGTAGGTGTTCAGCGGCAGGGCGCCGTCGCGAGCGATCCGCCCGCCGCCTTCGACGAAGGGGCCGCCCTCACCGTCGCCGCAGATTCCGAGGGCTTCCAACCACGCCAGCGCGAGAAACGTGAACCCGTCGTACAACTGCGCGACGTCGAGGTCGGCGGGCGTCAAATCCGTCCGCGACCACATCTGCGCCGCAGCGTCTGACATAGCCATCTTCGGGTAGTCGTCGCGGTGGAACCAGCCGCCGGCACCGTCGGAACCGCCGATCGCTTCGACCCGCACCGCGCGATGCGGGCAGTCGCCGGCATAGTCGGCGCCCGACACGACCACCGCGATAGAGCCGTCGATGGGCACATCGCAGTCCAGCAACCCGAATGGTGTCGATACCGGCCGCGCACCCAGATAGTCGTCCATTGTCATCGGGTCGCGATAGATGGCAAGGGGATTCAATGCGGCGTTGCGCCTGCCGTTGAGGGCCAGCCAGCCCAACTGCTCTTTGGTGGTTCCGTACAACTCCATATGGCGACGACAGTTCAGCGCCAGCCAGTTCGCAGCGGAGTATGCTTGGGCCGCAACAAGATCGGTGACGTCGTCCATCGGCCCGACGGCGGGTCGCGGGGCACCTTCGGGTATCTCGAACATCCGCGCAAGCGGCGGGGCGGGCGCATCCTCTTCCTGTTTGACCGGGACCGTGCCGCCCAGCATCTGTATCGTCCGGTACACCAGCACATGGCGGGCGCGACGCTCGGCGACCGCACGGCACGCCGACATCACCGGACTCAGCAATCCACCCGTGCCGAATCCGGATCCGCAGTCACCCGCGCCGATCTGCAGCGCGGCGTTGACCTGTTCGGCCGGCGTGTCTCCCAGGGTCGCGATGCCGTCGATGTCGGCCGCGACCAGGCCGGCGTCAGCGATGGCGGCACGCACCGCCTCCATGGTCAGGTCAAGCCCCGGAATGCCGCTGCGACGGCCGATTCGCGAAATGCCGATGCCGGACAAGATCGCGTCCTTCTCGAAATACGTCATCTGCGCCGCCTGGATCTTGAGTTAATAGAGTGTACTGTATTCGTCGTGTCAGCCGAGCCGACATCCCAGCTGCTCATCGCACATTGCGACGATTGCGCGCGATGGGTGCATCCCTCGAGCGGCGAATGCCGCGACTGTGGCGGCGCCCTGGTCGCCCGGCCCGTATCGGGACTCGGCACGGTGTTCACCTACACCATCAACCACCACCCGTATAACCCGGACATCCCGACCCCGTACGTGATAGCCATCGTCGAGCTCGCCGAACAGCGCGGGCTGCGCGTTGCCGCCAATATCGTCGGCTGCGAACCGGATTCAGTGATGTGCGGTATGCCCGTCGATATCCGACCAGAGCGGGGCACCGGCGGCGCGCCTGTATTCGCCCCGGCCTAGTGGCGCGAGCAGACGCAAAGGCACCCCAAAATCCCCTCGATTTTGGGGGCTCTTGCGTCTGCTCGCCGGGAGCTCGCCAGCGCTAGTTGATCAGAGGGTCGCGCGGCATGCCGAGAATCCGCTCAGCGATCTGGTTGCGGGCGACCTCGGAGGTGCCGCCGGCAATCGCCATGCCACGGGCACCCATGATCATCCGGCCGGCCAACGCGCCGGGACCGTCGCCCAGCGCAAGCTCGGGCCCCAACAGACCCGCCGATATCGCAGCGCCCTCAACCATGTGCTCGGCCAGCTTCAGTTTGGTGACGTTGCCTTCAGGACCAGGGCCCGCTCCCTCGACGCTGCGCGCGGCCCGGCGCAGATTCAGCAGCCGCAGCGCGTGTTCCTCGGCGAGGTAGAACCCGACCCGGATTTCCGCGCCCGCCAACCGATCTGACCGTTGCTCGGCCAACTCGACCAGTTGGGCCGCCAAGCCCTCGTAATAGGACCCACTGCCGCCGATGGTGACCCGCTCATTGCCCAGCGTCGCGCGGGCGACCGTCCACCCCGAGTTAGGCGCCCCGACGACGTCTTCGTCGGGAACGAACAGGTCGTTGAAGAACACCTCGTTGAATTCCGAACCACCAGTGATCTGCCGCAGCGGCCGTACCTCGACTTCGGGCGCCTTCATGTCGACGATCACCGTCGTGATGCCGGCATGCTTGGGGGCGTCGGGGTCGGTGCGCACGGTCGCCAGCCCGCGCGTGCAGTACTGCGCCCCGCTGGTCCACACCTTCTGCCCGTTGATCTTCCAGCCGCCGTCCACCCGGGTGGCGCGGGTCTTGACGGATGCCGCATCCGACCCGGCGTCGGGCTCGGAGAACAGCTGGCACCAGATTTCGTCTTGACGCAGTGCCTTCTCCACGAACCGTTCAATTTGCCAGGGAGTTCCGTGCTGGATCAGGGTAAGGATCACCCATCCGGTGATCGAGTAGTCGGCCCGCTTGATACCCGCCGCGCGGAACTCTTCCTCGATCACCAACTGCTCTACCGCGTCGGCTGCCAGGCCCCACGGCCTGGGCCAGTGCGGCATCACGTAGCCCGTCTCGATCAGCTTGTCGCGCTGCGCGTCGCCGTCCAGGGCCGCGATCCCGGCGGCGTCGGCACGGATCCGGGTGCGCAGTTCTTCGGCCTCGGGCGGCAGGTCCAGGCGGTTTTCCCGGGCAGCGCCGGCCGCGGTGCGCTCGACGACATCCCGGGCCGGCGCGTCACCACCGAACAGTGCCGCGAGCACCAGCGCCCGGCGTAGATGCAGGTGCGCGTCATGTTCCCAGGTGAAGCCGATGCCGCCGTGCACCTGGATGTTGAGTTCGGCGTTGCGCGCGTAGGCGGGAAACGCCAGCGCCGCCGCCGCAGCGGCGATAAGACGAAACTGCGCCTCGTCCTCGGATGCCGCACGCGAAGCATCCCAGACCGCGGCGATCGCCGACTCGGCCGCGACCAACATGTTCGCGCAATGATGCTTGACCGCTTGGAAAGTGGCGATGGTTCGACCGAATTGCTGGCGCACCTTCGCGTACCCGACGGCAGCCTCGACACAGTCGGAAGCTCCACCCACCGCCTCAGCGGCCAGCAAGGTCCGCGCCCGAGCCAGGGCCGATTCTCGCGCTCCGCCCAAGACATCGTCCGCGCTGACGCTCACGTTGTGCAGCCGGACACGCCCCGAACGCCGAGTCGGATCGAAGTTGTCGGGCACCTCCACCGACACTCCGGCGCGGCCGCGCTCCAGCACCAGCACGTCATCACCGGCGGCGATCAGCAGCAGCTCGGCCAGTCCGGCACCCAGCACGATCCCGGCGTCGCCATCTGCCAGCCCACTGGTGACACGGACCTGGCTGTCCAGACCGATGCCGGCTGTCACGGTTCCGTCGATCAGGCCCGGCAAGAGCCGCGACTTCTGATCAGCCGTGCCGTCTTTGGCGATCACCGCCGACGCGATCACAGTCGGCACGAACGGTCCCGGCGCCACCGCGCGACCGAGTTCTTCGATGACCACCACGAGTTCGGGCAACCCGTAGCCCGAGCCGCCGTACTCCTCGTCGACGTGCAGACCGAGCCAGCCGAGTTCCGCCATGTCATGCCAGAACGGCGGGCGGGACTCGTCGGTCGCGTCAAGCAGTGAGCGAGCCGCCCAGCGCGCCTTCTGCGCGGTCAGGAACGCGCGGGCTACCTCGGCGAGTTCGCGATGGTCGTCGGTCAGTGCGATACCCATGAGGGCCCCTCCTCGCGCCGCTAACCTGCCGGCGTCGTCGCCGGAGGGTTCTCCTGCCCCGCTCCCAGGGGGAACGTGGCGGCTATAAAAAGTGTACTGATTGCGTGAAGGGCACCACCCGCGACGTCTACTTGGGCGCGAACCGCTGCCCCGCGTCCAGTCGCAGGCATTGACCATTGAGCATCGGGTTGTCCACTATGGCCGCCACCAGCTTCGCGTACTCCTCCGGCCGGCCGAGGCGCTTGGGGAAGGCCGCGTCCTTGGTCAGTGCCGATGCGAATTCGTCCGGGATGCCTTTGGTCAACCCGGTGGCGAAAAGGCTCGGGGCGATCGCCAGCACCCGGATCCCCATCGACCCCAGGTCACGCGCCATGGTCAGGCACATGCCCGCAATCCCCGCCTTGGCGGCAGTGTAGGCGACCTGTCCTATCTGGCCCTCGAACGCCGCGATCGACGCGGTGTTGACGATGACGCCCCGCTCTTCGTCCTCAGGCTCGTTCTTGGCCATGTGCGCGGCCGCAAGCCTGCTGATGTTGAAGGTGGCGATCAAGTTGAGATCGATGACGGATCGGAAGGATTCGAGGTCATGCGGACCGGACTTGGTCAGCGTGCGCTTGGCGATGCCACCGCCGGCGGTGGTGATTGCGACATGCAGGCCGCCGAGCCCGTCGACCGCGGACTGCAGCGTCTCCTCGGTGCCGGTGAAGTCGGTGACGTCGATCGGATAGAAGGCGCCACCCAGGCCCTCCGCAACGACCTTGCCGTCGGAACCCTCGCGATCGAGCACCGCGACATCCGCGCCACGTTCGGCCAGCAACTCGGCCGATGCACGTCCCATCCCCGACGCGCCGCCGATGACGACGACCTTCTTCCCGTTGATCTCCATCCGCAACTCCTTGTCTCAAGTCTTTACCAGCTTTGCTTAGGCACGCTAGCGTGCCCGTTCCCAACAGCTGTCGGCGAGCCATGCCAAGCTGAGCTTCGTGTTACTTCTCGACGTAGCAAGCACATCGCTTAAAGTCGGCGCAACCTCGTCGCGCCTGACCAAGGTCGCGCATATCGCGGACCTGCTACGTTGCGCCGCTCCCGATCCCGAATCGGTCGCGATCGTCGTGTCGTGGCTCTCCGGTGAGCTTCGGCAACGCCAGATCGGCATCGGGTGGGCGTCATTGCGGAGGCAACCAACTCCGGCAGCACATCCGACGCTGACCGTCGCCGCCGTCGATGCCACCTTCACCGAGATCGGCGCTGTATCAGGCAAAGGAGCCCAGGCGCGGCGCGCCGAGCTCATCACGACGCTGTTCGCCGCCGCAACCGAAGCCGAGCAGACCTTTCTGCTGCGGCTGCTCGGCGGCGAACTGCGCCAGGGCGCGCTGGCCGGGATCATGACCGACGCCGTGGCCAAAGCGGCCGACATCCCCGCCGACGCGGTACAGCGCGCCGCGATGCTGGGCGGAGATCTGCCGGCGGTGGCTGTGGCAAGCCTGAAGGCCGGTCCGTCCGGTGCAGTGGCGGCGCTGCAGGCATTCACCCTGCGGGTGGGCCGACCGGTCAGCCCGATGTTGGCGCAGACCGCGACGAGTGTGGCTGATGCGCTCGAACGTCATGGTGGCACAGCCATTTTCGAGGCAAAGCTGGACGGCGCACGAGTGCAGATCCACCGGGCGGGCGACGAGGTCACCATCTACACCCGAACGCTCGACGATGTCACCGCCCGGCTGCCCGAGGTGGTGGAGGCGACGCTGGCACTGCCGGTGCGCACCCTGATTGCCGATGGTGAGGCGATCGCGCTGCGGCCGGACAACCGGCCACACCGCTTCCAGGTCACCGCGTCGCGGTTCGGCCGATCGGTCGATGTGGCCTCGAAAACGGTGGAAGCCACTGCAATACAACCGCTTTCGGTGTTCTTCTTCGACATCTTGCACTGCGACGGCCTGGACTTGCTCGACGCGCCGACAACCGACCGGCTGGCCGCGCTGGACGCCTTGGTACCGGCGCGGCACCGGGTCGACCGGCTCGTCGCGTCCGACCCGGTGCAGGCGGCCCGGTTCCTGGACGCCACGCTGGCCGCCGGCCACGAAGGCGTGATGGCCAAAGCACCGGCCGCGCCCTACCTTGCGGGCCGTCGCGGAGCGGGCTGGCTGAAGGTCAAGCCGGTGCACACCCTGGACCTGGTGGTGCTGGCCGTGGAGTGGGGTTCGGGACGACGTCGCGGAAAACTCTCCAACATCCACCTGGGCGCACGGGATGCCGCCACCGGTGAATTCATCATGGTGGGAAAGACTTTCAAGGGCATGACGGATGCCATGCTGGACTGGCAGACCGCCCGGTTCAGCGAACTCGCCATCACCAAAACCGATGCAACGACGGGTTCGCACGTCGTCGTATTGCGCCCCGAGCAGGTGGTCGAGATCGCGTTGGACGGCGTGCAAAAGTCGTCGCGTTACCCCGGCGGCCTGGCACTGCGGTTTGCCCGGGTGGTGCGGTACCGCCATGACAAAAGCCCGGCCGAAGCCGACACCATCGACGCCGTGCGCGCGCTGTACTGAGGCACTCGCCGGGGAATTCCCCGTCATCGTAGGGTTTGAACGTGACCGAGCACGTCAGCTACATCCGCACCGACGCTGAATTGCCACCCGTCGCGGTGATCGACAGCTCCCCTATCACCATCCGGCACAAGATCTTCTTCGGGCTAATTGCCGTGATCGGCGCCAGCGCCTGGGCGATCATCGCGTTCGCGCGCGGCGAGACGGTGAACGCAGTCTGGTTCGTGATCGCGGCGATCTGCACCTACATCATCGGCTTCCGGTTCTACGCCCGGTTGATCGAGATGAAGATCGTTCGTCCACGCGACGACCACGCCACGCCGGCCGAGGTCCTCGACAACGGCACCGATTACCTGCCGACCGACCGGCGCGTGGTGTTCGGCCATCATTTCGCCGCCATCGCCGGCGCCGGGCCATTGGTTGGCCCGGTGCTGGCCACCCAGATGGGCTATCTGCCCGGCAGCATCTGGATTGTCGTCGGCGCGGTGTTCGGCGGCGCGGTGCAGGACTACCTGATGTTGTGGATCTCCACGCGGCGGCGGGGCCGTTCCCTGGGCCAGATCGTCCGTGACGAACTCGGCGCCGTGGGCGGGGTGGCCGCGATGTTCGGGGTTCTCATCATCATGGTCATCTTGATCGCGGTGCTGGCACTGGTCGTGGTGCGGGCGCTGGCCCAAAGCCCCTGGGGTGTGTTCTCCATCGGCATGACCATCCCCATTGCCCTTTTCATGGGCTGCTATCTGCGGTTCCTGCGGCCCGGGCGGGTGGCAGAGGTATCCGTGATCGGGTTTGTGCTACTGCTGCTTTCCGTTGTCAGCGGTAACTGGGTCGCCGAAACATCCTGGGGCGCTTCCTGGTTGAGCCTGTCTCCGGTCGCGCTGTCCTGGTTCATCATTATGTATGGGTTCACCGCGTCCGTGCTTCCGGTGTGGCTGCTGCTCGCGCCTCGCGATTACCTGTCGACTTTCATGAAAATCGGCACCATAGCCTTGCTCGCGCTGGGCATCTGCATCGCCCGGCCGACTATGCAGGCGCCCGCGATCTCCCGGTTCGCCATTGGCGGCGACGGACCGGTGTTCGCCGGCTCACTGTTCCCGTTCTTGTTCATCATCATCGCGTGCGGGGCGCTGTCCGGATTCCACGCGCTGATCTCGTCCGGGACGACTCCCAAAATGCTGGAGAAAGAAAGCCAGATGCGCTTCATCGGCTACGGCGGCATGCTCACCGAGTCGTTCGTCGCCGTCATGGCGCTGATCATCGCCTCGATCATCAACCAGCACCTGTATTTCACCCTCAACGCCCCGGCCACGCAGACCGGCAGCACCGCGGCCAGCGCAGCCCAGTACGTCAACGGTCTCGGCTTGTCCGGAGCTCCGGCGACCGCCGACCAGATCAGTCAGGCCGCCAAGGGCGTTGGCGAAAAGTCGATCGTGTCGCGCACCGGCGGAGCACCGACGCTGGCATTCGGCATGTCCGAGTTGCTTCAGCGGGTGTTCGGCGGTGCAGGTCTGCGGGCATTCTGGTATCACTTCGCGATCATGTTCGAGGCGCTGTTCATCCTGACCACCGTCGACGCGGGCACCCGGGTCAGCCGTTTCATGCTCTCCGACGCGCTGGGTAACTTCGGCGGACCGCTGGCCAAGCTGCGAAATCCCAGCTGGCGCCCCGGCGTGTGGATCTGCAGCCTGGCCATGGTTGCGGCGTGGGGCAGCATTCTGGTTATGGGCGTGACCGATCCGCGTGGTGGCATCAACACGCTCTTCCCGCTGTTCGGCATCGCCAACCAGCTGCTCGCGGCGATCGCGCTGACCGTCATCACCGCGGTCGTCATCAAGAAGGGCCTGCTTAAGTGGGCCCTGATTCCCGGTGTTCCGTTGCTGTGGGATCTGGCGGTCACGCTGACCGCGTCGTGGCAGAAAATCTTCTCCGCGGATCCGGCCATCGGCTACTGGTCACAACATTTCCAGTATTCAGCGGCGAAGAACGCGGGCAAGACGACGTTCGGTTCGGCCAAAAACGCCGATGCGCTCAGCGACGTCATCAGGAACACTTTCATCCAGGGCACCCTGTCCGTTATCTTCGCGGTGGTTGTCGTCATTGTGTTCGTCGCTGGAATCATCTGCGCGCTCAAGGTGATTCGCGGTGGCGGCAGTCCGTTGACCGAGGACGACCCGGTGCCGTCACTGTTGTTCGCGCCCTCAGGCCTGGTTCCCACCGCCGCAGAGCGGGAAGTGCAGAGACAGTGGGACGCGTCGCCCGACAACTCGACGTTGAACGCAGAAAGGACATAGCTCTGGTGTCCACCTGGTTGATCACCGGCTGCTCGACCGGGCTGGGCCGCGCGCTCGCCGAAGCCGTGATCGACGCCGGCCATAATGCTGTCGTCACCGCACGCGACGTGACGAAGGTCGCCGACTTGGCCGGCACCGCGCGCGAGCGCGTGCTTGCCGCCGCCCTTGACGTCACCAAGCCCGGGCAGGTCGCCTCGGCGGTGCAGCGGGCTCAAGAGCGGTTCGGCGGCGTCGACGTCCTGGTGAACAACGCCGGCTACGGCTACCGCGCCGCCGTCGAAGAAGGCGACGACGCCGCGGTCCGCGCCCTGTTCGAGACGCACTTCTTCGGCACCGTCGCAATGATCAAGGCCGTTCTGCCCGGGATGCGGACACGCGGCAGCGGCGCGATCGTGAACATCTCCTCGATCGGCGCTCAGCTGACCCCGGTGGGATCCGGCTACTACGCGGCCGCCAAAGCCGCCATCGAAGGAATGAGCGGAGCCCTGCGTGGCGAGCTCGCGCCGCTGGGCATCTCGGTGACAATCGTTGAGCCCGGCGCATTCCGCACCGAATTCGCCGGACGATCGCTCATCCAATCGGCCACGGTAATTGACGACTACGCGGGCACTGCCGGGCGGCGTCGCAAGGAGAACGACACCATGCACGGTAACCAGGCAGGCGACCCCGCCAAGGCCGGCGCCGCAATCATCACGGCCGTGGAATCGAGCGAGCCGCCGGCATTCCTGCTGCTGGGACCCGACGCGTTGGCCGCCTACCGTTACATCGCAGACAGTCGCGCGAACGAGATCGCGAAATGGGAACGGCTCACCAGCGCTACCAACCTCGACTCCTGAACAGCGCCCGACACACGAGGAGGCGTATTGGCCTATCTGTCCTTATTCTGTGCGATCTTCGCCGAGGTGGTGGCGACCAGCCTGCTCAAGAGCACAGAGGGTTTCACTCGGCTGTGGCCGACCGTAATCTGTCTGGTCGGTTACGCCCTCTCTTTCACACTGCTGGCGTTTTCCATCTCGCGCGGAATGCAGACTGACGTCGCCTACGCGTTATGGTCGGCAATCGGCACGGCCGCCATCGTGCTGATTGCTGTGCTGTTCCTTGGCTCGCCGCTGTCCGCGGCGAAGATCGTCGGCGTCGGACTGATCATCGCCGGCGTAGTCACGCTGAACATGTCCGGTGCCCATTGACCGCGATGACGACAGACATTGGCAGATAGTCGATTTCATCGGGACATACCGAGCTCGATGGCCTTGAGTCGCGTCAGCCACTCACGGAAAAGAGATGCCTTGAAACCGCTGCGGGAGCTACCCGTCTTCGACGAGAATCTTGCAAGAGTTCGTCGGGCTATCACAACGACTTGACAAGGACCCAGCATGATCGGTGACCGCATTGCTGACGGAACCCGGAGGGTCAGCGTCGCACTGCTGGCCGGTGCTGCAGCGCTAATCCTGGCTATGGGCCCGGCGCCGGGCACAGCCCAAGCCGCACCCGGCCTGCCCGCCCAACCGAGCGGCACGGGCACGCTCTACGGTGACCCCGCTGCGGCCGCCCCGTTCTGGCACTACCAGGAATACGACGATGACTGCGTGGAAATGGCGGTTGCCGACGTGGTCGGCGAGCTGACCGGTGACGAACCCTCTGAGCAAGCGATCGTCAAAGTGGCCCAATCGACGCCAAGTACCTCTCACCATGGACCGATTTACGCCAAGCCCGGGAAGCGCAGGGCCGGTAGCGGCACATCGTTCGACGATGAACCGGCGCTGCTCGACCATTACGGCATCGAAGCTGTCAGCACAGACAAGGAAAGCGCCAAAAAAACCGGTGTTCCCACCGGCATGAAAGCACTCGAGCATGATCTGGCCGGCGGCCACAAGATGATCGTCGGAGTCAACGCCGAACTCATCTGGCGCCAGCCAGTCGAGGACAAAACCTCAGACGGGGAAGCCGAAGCCAATCATGCAGTGGTAGTGACCGGCGTCGACACGGCCACCGGAATCGTGCACCTCAACGACAGTGGCAGCGAAGACGGTGCAGACGAGCAGATTCCTATCGAGCTTTTCGTCCGATCGTGGGACACCAGCGACGACCAGATGACCGTGACCAGCTAAGCGGCGCACAGTGTTGCGGGCTGCAGGTGCGGCCCGCAACACTGTCAGCTCAGTTAGAGACGTGACGCAGCTGGGCGTTCAGCATCCACCGCTGCTTCTCCAGTCCTTCGAGGACGTCGTGCAGCAGGTCTGCGCTGGTCGGGTCCTGCTCGTCCACCTCGTCGTGCACGGCACGAACGACGTTAACGGCATTCAGGATTCGCTCAGCGATCACGGCGACGGCGCGATCAACGCTGATCTCTCCGGCCGGGAATGCATCCAGGGTCGTGGTGTCGACGACGGTGCGGGTACGTCCGTCTGGCACGACCTCCAAGGCGCGCATGCGCTCGGCGATGGTGTCTGCATTCTCGCGCGCTGTATCGACGATCTCGTCAAGCTCCAGATGGATGGAGCGGAAGTGCGGTCCGACCAGGTTCCAGTGCGCTAGCTTGGCCTGGTTCTGCAGCTCCAACAGGTCGACCAGCACGGCCTGCAGGTCGGCGGTGAGCGCCGGCGAGGCGACGAACTCGGTGTTGGAAACAGCATGGTCGATGGTGGTCATCGTTGCTCCTTGAGGTTGGCTCTGCGTGGGATATGCAGTCCACTCTACTAGTTATTTTGATTGAATCAATATAAGTACTCTATCTCTTTTATAGTTAGGTCATGCTAAGCTAAGCGCATGGGTTCGACGGACGTTGCTCGGTACAAGCAGGAGTTGCGCTCCGCCGCGCTGCGCGCCACATCGGGCCGATTGGCGGTGCTGCGGGCATTGGAGTCCGCCCCGCATTCGTCTGCCGAGCAGATTTTCGCGCTGATCAGCGACGACCTTCCGGGCACCTCACCGCAAGCGGTGTACATGGTCCTCAACGACCTTGCGCGCGCCCGTTTGATCCGCAAGTTCGAGCCGGCAGGCTCGGCGGCACTCTATGAGCGGCGCACCGGCGATAACCATCATCATCTGGTTTGCGAATCGTGCGGGGCGGTGCAGGACGTCGACTGCGTTGTCGGTCAAGCCCCCTGCCTCACCCCCGACGGCGATCAGGGGTTTCAGCTCCGCGAAGCCGAGGTCACTTTCTGGGGCCTGTGCATCCGCTGCCAGCGATCCGACTCGTTAGGGCGCCGGCCCAACCAATAGTTGGCGAATGACCGGCGCAGCCCATCGGGTGAGTTCGTCGCGGCTGAGGCTGGCCACCGGTGGATTGAGCAATACGTACCGTGTCGTGGCAAGCCCGATGACGAACGCACCCATCAAACCGATCCGCTGGATGGGATGGTCCGGTGTGGCGGTGATCAATTTGGGCGCGACCTGCTCTGCGAACACCCGCCTTAGCGTGTCGGCGGCGACTGGGCTCGTCATCGCCGCCCGCAACAGCGCCAGGAACGTCTCGTCCTCTTCCCACACCGCGAAGAACCGCGGCAGCAAGATGCCGGCCACCTTGTCGGGATCGATGTCGGACAAGTCCGGTAAGTCGATCGAAAAATCCGCTGCCGCAGCGAAGAGGTCCTGTTTGGAGCCGAAGTAGCGGATCACCAGCGCTGCATCCACACCGACGTCCGCAGCGACGGCCCGCAAGGTCGTGCCTTCGTATCCTTCAGTCCCGAAGCGGCGGCGCGCGGCCGACAAGATGTCGGCTCGCGTCTGGCCGGCATTGCGAGGCCGCGTCGCAGTCACACCGGAACTCTATGCCGCCGTGTGTTGACATCTGCCAGACCGCGCGGTTAGGACGGCGCCGGCCCAACCAGTAGCTGCCGAAAGACCGGGGCCGCCCAGCGGGTGAGTTCTTCGCGACTGAGGCCGGAAACCGGCAGGTCGCCGAGGATGGATCTGGTCGCGGCAAGCCCGATAACGAATGCATCCGTCAACGCAATCCGCTGTTGGGGATTGTCAGGCGTGACGGCCATCAGTGCCGGCGCGACATGCGTAGCCAACGTCTGATTCAAGGTGTCCGCCGCGATCCGGCTCGTCATTGCCGCCCGCAACAGCGCCAGGAACGAGTGGTCGTCTTCCCACACCGCGAAATACCGCGGCAACAGCATGTCCCCGATGTCATCCGGATCTGCAGCGGACATGTCTGGCAGCTCGATCGCGAACTCGGTCGCCGTCGCGAACAGGTCCTGCTTACTACCGAAGTAACGGATCACCATTGCGGCATCCACCCCGACATCCGCCGCGATCGCGCGCAGAGTGGTGCGTTCAAAGCCTTCCGTCGCAAAGCGGCGGCGCGCTACCGAGAGGATGTCGGCGCGCGTCTGTGCGGCATCACGAGACCTTTGTGCAGCCATCCCCGAACTCTATGTCATCCGCTGTTGACTTGGGTCTCCATGGGGCGTACATTTCAAGTCATCAGTTGTTGACAAAAGTCATCGGCTGTTGAATTCGGCACCTCTGGACGACGGGTGGTCCCCATGGCAGGTCGGTTCAGCCCCGCAGCGCCGGCCATCGCCGCGCCGCGGCGAATCCCCGCGGTCGAAGCCCCGGTGATGTCGATCTCATTGGCGGCAATGATCCCCGCGCAGGTGTCGTTCATGCGTATGTTCGAGGTAAGCCTGGCATTGGCCGTGATCGTGGACGCCACGCTGGTGGGCATGGTGCTGCTGCTGGCATCCATGGACGTGTTGGGCCCCTGGTGTTGGTGGGCACCCAGGTCGCTGCCCTGGCGCTACGAGCGTTCCGGCATCAGCGATGGTCACGCTGTCGCTCGACATTCGCCCGGAAAGCAACAGTTTTCGCAAGCGGCAACGGGGCCCGCAAGCCACACATTTCACGAAGGCGTGGTCAAGAAGGGTTCGAGAAGGGTGGAGCACATGAGGGGAACTTCGAGCGGCAACGATTTTCACGTCCGCAAAGCCGGCGGCGTGATAGCGGGTGTGCAAGGGGTGCTTCCAGAACATCGCTATGCCCAGCACGAGATCACTGAGACGCTGGCGGCGCTACCGGCATTCCAGGGTTGCGGAGATGCGCTGCGGAAACTGCATGCGAGTTCCAAGGTGGATAGTCGCTGCCTGGTTTTGCCCATCGAGCAGTACGCCGCGCTGACCGACTTCGGCGACGCGAACAGCATTTTCATAGAAAAGGCTGTGGAGCTGGGGTGTGCAGCATTGGCCGGCGCACTGGATGAGGCGGGATTGCAGCCGCAGGATGTCGACGTGATCTTCTCGACGACCGTCACCGGTCTCGCGGTCCCCTCGCTGGAGGCTCGCATCGCGACGTGCATGGGGCTGCGCCCGGACGTGCGGCGCGTGCCGATGTTCGGCCTTGGCTGCGTCGCGGGCGCCGCCGGGGTGGGCCGACTCAACGACTACCTGCGCGGTGCTCCCGACGATGTCGCGGTGCTGGTGTCCGTCGAGCTGTGCTCACTCACCTTCCCGGCGGCCCGCCCGTCACTCGCGAGCCTCGTCGGCACTGCGCTGTTCGGCGACGGAGCCGCGGCGGTGGTGGCGGTCGGCGAACGTCGCGCAGAACAGATCGGCGCAGCTGGACCCGACATCCTCGGATCGCGCAGTCACCTCTACCCCGACTCACAGGACACGATGGGCTGGAGCATCGGTTCCTCCGGATTCGGCCTGATCCTCTCGCCGGACGTGCCGGCCATCGTCGAGCGGTACCTGCCCGACGATGTGACTCAGTTCCTTGCGGCGCACGTCGTGGACATCTCTGATGTCGGCGCGTGGGTGAGCCATCCGGGCGGCCCGAAGGTTATCGAGTCGATCGTCGCCTCACTCGGCTTGCCCGACGACGCACTGGAGCTGACGTGGCGATCGCTGAGCGAGATCGGCAACCTTTCGTCGTCGTCGGTGCTGCACGTGTTGCGCGACACGATCGCCAAGCGGCCTCCCAGCGGCAGCCCGGGAATCATGCTCGCGATGGGTCCCGGCTTTTGCTCCGAACTCGTTATGCTGCGCTGGCGCTGATCCGATGTACTGGTACGTGCTGTTGATCGGCGCAGTCGCTGCGGAGCGACTGGCGGAGGTGATTGTCGCCGAACGCAACCGTGCCCTGAGCCGGGCGCACGGTGGCATCGAGTTCGGCGCCCGGCACTATCCGGTGATGGTCGCACTGCACACCGGCCTGCTGGCGGGATGCGTCGTCGAGGCAGTCGGACTGCACCGCCCGTTCATTCCGTCACTGGGTTGGCCGATGCTCGCAATCGTGATTGCTGCGCAGGCATTGCGCTGGTGGTGCATCACCGCCTTGAGTTACCAATGGAACACCCGCGTCATCGTCATCCCAGGCGCGGACCGTATCACCGGTGGCCCTTACCGGTTTGTGCCACATCCGAATTACGTCGCGGTGATCGCCGAAGGGGTCGCACTGCCGTTGGTACACACCGCGTGGATTACCGCCCTGCTGTTCACGGTGCTCAACGCAATGCTGTTGAACACACGGGTCAAAGTCGAAAACGCCGCGCTGGCGAGCCTGACATGATTGACCTGCTCGTCGTCGGCGGCGGACCGGCCGGACTGGCCACCGCCGTGTACGGCGCGAAGGCCGGACTGGAAGTGGTCGTCGTCGAGAGGCGCACCGGACCGATAGACAAGGCCTGCGGTGAAGGGCTGATGCCGCATACCCTTCGGCACCTGGAACGACTTGGCGTGCATCCCTACGGCAGACCACTACGAGGAATCAGCTACCGGGACGGTAACGGGCATGTCGACGCACCATTCCGGCATGGTGCTGGGCGAGGCGTTCGCAGGACGGTGCTGCATGGCGCACTTCTCGACGCGGCCGCGGCCGCGGGCGTGCGGATCTGCCACGAGGACGTCGGCGAGATAAGCCAAGACGCTGAGTCTGTTCGAGCAGGGACCTGGCGGGCACGCTATCTGGCCGCCGCCGACGGGTTGCACTCGCCCATCCGCCGATCCCTCGGCCTGGAGCAGCCAAGCCCCGGTGCGCGCCGGTGGGGCATCCGCCGGCACGTGCAGATCGCGCCGTGGTCGGACTATGTCGAGGTGCACTGGGCCACCGGCGCCGAGGCGTACGTGACGCCGATCGCCGACGACTGCGTGGGCATTGCGCTGCTGAAGTCCAGTCGCGGTGGATTCGACACGCACATCGAAGAATTCCCCGCGTTGCGCGATCGGATCGATGGCATGCCACACGAACCGGACCGGGCCGCCGGCCCACTGCGGCAACGGGTTTCGAGCCGGACGGCGGGCAGGATTCTCCTCGTCGGCGATGCGGCAGGGTACATCGACGCACTCACGGGCGAGGGTCTGGGTTTGGCGTTCAGTGCCGCGGAGTCGCTGGTGAACTCCGTTGTGACAGGACAGCCGGAGGCCTATGACCGCCGGTGGCGCCAAATGACGCGGCGATATCGAGTGCTGACAGCGACCTTGCTGGAGGCGAGCTCACACGCAACGGTGCGCTCCGGCATCGTGCCGGCTGCGCGGGCAATGCCCAGTGTCTTCTGTAGAGCGGTCAATCTGCTTGCCCAGTGAAAGTCACTCCGCGGTCAGCGGAAAAGGGCGTATTGTCGTTGATATCGGGCAGCTCGGTTGCGAGCCAACATGCTCGACTGAAAAGGAAAATGTAATGGCTTCGCCAACAACGCTTCAGACGCCCTACGTCCATCGCCTCGAACTTGTCACGCACACCATCAAGACTCATTCCAAGCTGGCAGACAAAGCTGCCAGCGAACTGGCAGTGCACGTGCTGCACGCGCTGAATTCAATTCCCGAGCAGATTCGCTGAACATAGCCTGGTGACGTTTCGGTGGCAGTCGAGGCATAGCGAGTGACCGACGATCCATCCCCGTCGGCAGACGAAGCCCGTCGAGTACTGGAAAAGCAACTTGCCGAAGACATTCGGGCATTAGGCGCGGAATCTGAACGCCTCTCTCGGGTGTTCGCCGGACTGCACCGGGTCAGCACCAACGACTTGCACGCGCTGCGGCAGATCATCGTCTCGGAACGAGCCGGGGCGCCCTTGTCATCTGGGCAGTTGCGCGAGCGGCTGGGCGTATCGGCGTCGGCGATCACTTACCTGGTAGAACGCATGACCGCGGCGGGCCACATCCAGCGAGGGTCCGATCCCGACGATCGGCGCCGCGTCATCCTGCGCTACGCCGACCACGGCATCGAGGTTGCCCAGAGCTTCTTCAGACCATTAGGAGCTCACAACCAAGCCGCGATGGCAGATTTTCCGGATGCAGACCTTGAAACGGCCCACCGGGTGCTTCTGGCGATGGTGAGTGCAATCCGCGCCTACTACACCGAACTAGGCGACCAGAGCAACCGGTAGCGCATCGCGGTAACCACCCCGTACGCCCAGGTCAAACGTATTTTTTCGGTTCTCAGTGATCTATTTCACGTGTTGAACATTTCAATCAATGGGAACATCGGATACATGGGCTTCGCCGCAACTGACGGACTCCGCGTGGCCAGTCGAGCCACCTGGGCATCTCAGCAACATAGAGTGGTCGATGAGATAGTCGCCGCCTTGCACCAGGAGGGGGTCACGCACATCTTCGGCGTAGGTGGCGCGAACATCGAGGATCTCTACGATGCGGCGGCCGCGAGCCGGAAAGTCGTCGCCGTGCTGGCCAAGCATGAATTCTCAGCCGCCACAATGGCCGACGGTTACAGCCGCGCCGGTTCAGGTCTCGGTGTCGTCGCGGCCACCTCGGGCGGCGCCAGTCTCAATCTGGTTCCGGGACTGGGAGAATCGCTGGCAAGTCGGGTACCCGTGCTGGCCCTGGTCGGCCAGCCACCCTGCGCCGCCGATGGCCGCGGCAGTTTTCAGGACACCAGCGGGCAGAACGGTTCTCTCGACGCGCTGAGGCTTTTTGCTCCCGTATCGGTGTTCTGCGAGCGGATCGTCGATGCCGCTGACATCGGCAGGGTCCTTCAAAGAGCCATCGCCGCGGCCCGGTCCGGTGGACCCGCTGTGCTGCTGCTACCCAAAGATGTTCAGCAGAGCCAGATCAAGTACGCTGAGGCAGCGCCTCAGAACGCCGGAATCGCTTGCACCGCAGCGATTCCCGACCCTCTGTTGATCAGCCGCGCCATCGGCACCGGCACCGTCACGATCATCGCCGGGGAGCAGGTCGCCCGCGACGATGCCCGCCACCAGCTGGAATCGTTGCGCGCCGCATTGGGGGCATCAGCCGCCGCCGTGCCTGACGCGAAAGACGTCTTAGCGGAAGTCACGGGAGCCGCGCGCCTCGGCGTCTCCGGCGTGATGGGGCACCCCGGCGTCGCTGATGCGGTGTCAGCCAGTTCGGTGTGTCTGCTGATCGGCACGCGGCTCTCGGCGACAGCGGCCGCCGGCCTGGAGCTTTCGCGGGCGGGATTGCGGATCATCTCGATCGGCTCCCGACCGCCATTCCCGCCATGCACCCACTTCCATGCCGATAACCTGCGAGAGTCCTTGGCGTCTCTGGTCCGCGCGGTCGAACAGGACCGTCGAGACCATAGCGAAGTCAGCGCGCGGGATGCCCTCGCAGCTATCCCGGAGCTGTCTACCCCGACATGCCAAGAGCCGGGTGTCCGTTACCGCGACGCCATGGCGGTGCTCGACGACGCACTCGGCGCCGACGTCGACATCGTCGTGGATGCCGGCAACACGGGTGCGGCGGCGATTCACTACCTGCCGACCCGCCGCGATGGACGTTTCATCGTCGCGCTCGGGATGGGCGGAATGGGGTACAGCTTCGGGGCCGGCATCGGGGTTGCGTTCGCGCGTGGTCACCGCACGGTGGTGATCGCCGGTGACGGTTCATTCTTCATGCACGGCATGGAGATCCACACCGCAGTGCATTACCGCCTGCCCATCACCTTCGTGGTCTTCAACAACAACGCGCACGCGATGTGTGTGACGCGCGAACAGTTGTTCTACGGCGGCGGCTACACCTACAACCGATTCGAGAAAAGCAGGATCGGTGCCGGCTTGGCCGCGATGTTCCCGTCACTGCCGGCCGTCGATGTCGACAGCACCGACGGGCTGTACGCAGCACTGGCCGCGGCACACCGCACCGACGGTCCCTCGGTGATCAGCGTCGACTGTTCCGCCGACGAGATCCCGCCCTTTGCACCGTTTCTCAGCCACTCGACGACCAGCTGATCATCTCTACGAGCCATCTCCGAAACCGACACGAAGGAGCCAGCATCTCATGTCGCTACCGGCGCTTGATGACATCGCCGCACACAGCGGCACCGCCGATCCGATCCCGGGCGTACATCGGGTCGAGACCAGTCCCCGGGAGAAGGCCACGCCGATCATCCTGGAGATGATGCGGTCGGTGTATCCGCACGACGAGGTGTTCGGGCCGTTCTGCACGGTCAACGATTACGTCGACTGCCCGCCGGACGAGTTGTTCGACTACCTTTCGGACACGCGCAGTCTCGAAGAGTGGACCTACAGCCTGCGCGGGTTTGAGGAGACCGACGAGCCGGGGTTGTGGGTGGCGTGGGACAAGCTGGGCTCGGAGACCAAGATCTACACCCGCACGGTCGCCGATCCGGTGTCGCGCACCGTGGACTACCACTGCGCCTGGGACCAGGGCAAGCACCTCTGGATGGTCTACCTGATGCGGGTGGTCGACGCGCAGGTGGTACTGGACAAGCCGGGGTCGGTAGTGCTGTGGACCAACTGCCATCACCCGTTCTACGACAAGAACCCCTACCCGGAGTCCGCACCGGCAGAGCGGCCAGTGTGGGTGGGTGATTTCTGGGACATGTTCGGAGCCGGACATCAACTGGAACTGAAGAACCTCAAGGCGATTGCCGAGTACCGCCACCACAACAACCTGCCGGTGACGCCGGACTGGATGAGGTGAATCCAGTGATGAATACGGTTAGCCTGGTTGACGTTTCGACATATCTACCCCAGAACAGGGTGCCGGCGGAGTGGTATGCGAAGTTTGCCGGCACCGATGACCTGCGGGATAACCTGATGTTCCGGGCGCCGGAGTTCCGGCACCATGCCGCGTACGAGGAATCGAACGTCGACATGATGACCAGTGCGACCGAGGGCCTGGTGGCGCGGCACGGAGTCCAGGTTCTGGCCGATGTCGATGTGCTGCTTACTCATTCGCAACTGCCGGACCTGCCGATCGTCGGCGCCGGCGGCGAGCTGGCGCACCGGCTCGGGATGAATCCGGAGTACGTCATCGATGTTCACAACGGCGGCTGTGCGGCGTTCGTGTTGATGATCAAGCTTGCGCGGCAACTGCTGGCCGCCGGTTCCGGTCGGACCGCGTTGATCGCGTGCGCGCAGAACACAGGCGGAAAGATCTTCGAACAGGAGCAGGTCCGCCAGCTGGCCCAGTCGTCGGTGCCGGGCGACGGTGCAGCGGTGGGTCTGCTTCGGGTTTCGGACGAGTCGCCGATCCTGGACGTCGAATGCCGGTACTACGGCGAATACGCGGGCGACATGACGTTGACCGCCGACCCGCCCCGGCTGTGGTGGCAGGCCGGTGAGGGTGAGGGCTACGTCAGCTTCAACGAAGCCAAGATCATGAAAGTCCTGGCCCGGGGCAACCGGGAGGTCCCCGAAGTGGCGCTGGCGGTCTGCGACCGGATCGGGATCAAGTCCAAGGACATCGACCTGCTGGTTACCAACCAACCCAACCGGGTCTTCCTGCGTAACTGGAGTGAGGCACTTGAGCTGCCGCGGGAACGTCACCGCGACACCTTCCACGAATGCGGGAACCTGTTCGCCGCCGGCATCCCGGTGAACTTCGAAGCCGCGATCAACGACGACCAGATCAAACCCGGTGAACTGGTCATGATGGCCGCATTCGCCCACGCCGGGGACTTCGCCGGGGCGACGGCCATCCGCTGGGGCGGCAGACCGTAGTGCATCCGCAACGCTTCTACGCGAGTGACGCCTTCAGTGAGGTCCCGGCCGCTGCGGACCCACTGGCGCTGTCTCTCAACGAGAATCCCTATCCTCCTTTGCCCGCGGTCAAGGCGGCGCTGATCCGGTCGATCGATGCCGCCAATCGCTACCCGGAGTTCCTCCCGCAACGGATGCGTGGCTTGATCGCCGATCGTATCGGCGTGCCGGACGAACAGATCATCCTCGGAGCGGGAGCGACGGGCGTGATGTTGCATGTGTTGAACGTCATCACCGACCCGGGAGACAGGATCGTCATCACCGATCCCACCTTCGAGGGTTATCCGATCGTGGCCGGCATGACCGGCGTCGTCCCGGTGCAGGTTCCACTGGACCCGACGGGACATCACGACCTCGCCGCGATGGCCGACGCCGCGCGCGACGCCAGGGTTGTCGTCATCTGCCGTCCGCACAACCCCACCGGCACAGTCGAATCGGCCAGTGACATCGAGAGCTTCCTGGCTCGGATACCGGGGGACACGGTGATCCTGCTGGACGAGGCGTACACAGAGTTCATCGCACCCAAGCACCGCATCGACTCCGTCGATCTCGTTCGTCGTTACCCCAACCTCGTTGTGATGCGAACGTTCTCGAAGGCCTACGGTCTGGCCGGGCTCAGGATCGGATATGCGTTCAGCTCGCCGGAACTGGCCGCCAGGCTGTGGGCGATGCAGCTGCCGTTCGGTATGGGAATCACCGGCCTGGTAGCGGTCGCCGCTTCCTATCAAGCCGAATCCCAGTTGCAGCAACGCATCAGATTCATCACCGCACAGCGCCGCGGCCTGCAGAGGCGGATCAGGGCGATGGACATCGACACCACCGACGGTCACGCCAACTTCGTCTACCTGCCGGCAACGGCGGATCGATCGTGGACCGACATTTTCGACGCCGGCGGTGTGCGGGTCAAGCATTACCCCGACGGCGGCGTCCGCATCACGGTGGGCGATCGATCCTCTACCGGTGCCGTTCTGGCTGCGCTGGAAAGCAGATCCCCATGGAGGGAATTTGTCTGAGTCGGCCCGGCCCCGCTTCGCGATGGCCCACCGCCTCGGAGCCTGGTATGACGCCGAGGCTTACTTTCGGCGGCGAGCCAAGCAGGGCAACGCTTTTGGGATGCCTATTCCAGGAATGGGGACGGTGCTGTTCGCCGGCAGGGCTGCCGCGGTGCGGGAGTTCCTCAGCATGCCGGCATCGGCGTTCACGCCGCCGATGCCCAACCCCATCGAACCGGTGGTCGGCGCGGGGTCGATCATTCTGCTCGACGGCGATCCACACAAGCGTGAGCGCGCCCGCTTCCTGCCCGCGCTGCACGGCGAACGCATCCGTCGTTACACCGACCTGATGACCGCGGCGGTGCAGCGCGAAATGGCCACCTGGCGGGTCGGAGATGTGATCGATGCCCGAGATACCGCGCAGTCCATCACGCTGCAGATCATCGTCCGAGCCGTCTTCGGGATCGACGAGGACGAACGCTGCATGGATTACGTCCGCGTCGTCAAAGCGATGATGAAAAACTACATCGCCCCATTCATGTTCTTCCGTCGACTGCGCCGAGCACCGTTCGGGCTGGGGCCGTGGCGGCGCTTCACCGAACATCGGCGACTGCTGGACACGATGCTGGGCGAACAGATCGCGCTTCGTCGCCGCACCGGCAGCGACGGCTACGACGACGTTCTGGCCGTTCTGCTGTCCGAGACAGACGGCGTCCGCAGCGATGACGAGGTGCTTCAGCAGCTGCGCACCCTGCTGGTATCCGGGCACGAGACGTCGGCCACAACCCTGGCCTGGGCGCTGTTTCACATTCACACCGATACGACGGTGCGGCGCAGACTGCTCGACGAACTCGCCGAGCACCCGACGCCCGACCAGCTGTCCGGGTTGCCATATCTGAACGCGGTGATCGCCGAGACGCTGCGCCTGCACCCCACAGTGTCCATCGTTGTCCGGCAGCTGACATCGCCCCAAAAGACCTGGCTGTGGCCGCGATCCGAGGGCGACGTGATCGGCATCGCGTTGCCCGCGCTGCACGCCGACCCCCAGGTCTGGCCGGATCCCGGCCGCTTCGACCCCGAACGCTTCCTCACGCGCCGGCCGCGACCGGCCGAATACTCCCCGTTCGGCTACGGTCACCGCCGCTGTCCGGGAGCGGCCTTCGCCACTCAGGAACTTGCCATCGCCCTGGCGGTCATCATGACCGCCGTCGAACTCGAGGCCGTCAGCCGCAAACCACCGCGTTCGATCCCGCGCGGCGTCGCCGCGGTGCCCGGGCGGCCCATCCGGCTGCGAGTCACAGGTGTGTCGGCGCCGCCCCAGACCCTAGTCTCGTAAGCCATGCACCTGAGGACTTTTGCCGCCACCGCCGCCGCTGCGACAGCCACGGCCGTCGCCGGCGGCCTGGCCAGCCGCAACCAGAGCCGATCACGCTGGTTCGCCGAGCTCCGCAAACCGCCCTACCAGCCGCCTGCGCCCGCATTCGGGATCGTCTGGCCCCTTATCTACACCGACATCGCCGCGGTGTCCGCTCAGACGCTGGACACTCTGCGCGACCGCGGCGACACAACACAGTCGCGCGCCTACGCACTGGCGCTCGCGAGCAATCTGGCGCTCAACGCCAGCTGGACCTGGGTGTTCTTCAATCGGCACTGGCTGGCGCGCTCAGTGATAGTCGCCACGGCGCTCGCGGTCAGTAGCACCGATCTCACCCGCCGTGCGGTCGCTGTCGGGGGCCGCTCTGCGGCTCCGCTGGCGCTCTACCCTGCCTGGTGCAGTTTCGCCAGCGTATTGTCCGGCCGCATCTGGCTACTGAACCGACGACACCACTGACCTGGACTCCCATATCCCGCCGCAAAGCCGTTACGTCACTGTCCTGTGGGCTTGCGTTCACGCGGCAGACGTCAATTGCGTGCCTAGCGTGCAAACACCGCTGACAGACTGACGGCCTGCGCGCGGCTGCGTATATGGGTACGGTGCTTGCACAATCTCTAGGGAGTAGGACTCACGATGACCGATGTTGATCAGACACCCGCCAACCTCGTCGAGCACGCTCGCACCGGGATGTCCGCGGCCGCGCTACAGCGGGCTATCTCCGATCACATCCGCTACTCGATCGGCCGGCCGGCCGCGGCCCTGCGGCCCGAGCACTACTACCGGGCCCTCGCGCTGGCCGTGCGTGACCGTATGCAGGACCGCCGGGTGGCGTCGACGCAGACCTCACTCGATCTCGGCCGCAAGGTCACCTGCTACCTGTCGGCCGAATTCCTGATGGGTCCGCAGCTGGGCAACAACCTGCTGAACCTGCGCATGGAACAGGCCGCCAAGGACGCGCTGGCGGAGATGGGCCAGGATTTCGACGAGGTCCTGGCTTGCGAGGCGGAACCGGGACTGGGCAACGGCGGTCTCGGCAGGCTCGCCGCGTGCTACCTGGACTCGCTGGCCACCCTGGAGCGTCCTGCGATCGGCTACGGCATCCGCTACGAGTTCGGAATCTTCAACCAAGAGATCAACGACGGCTGGCAGGTCGAGAAGACCGACAACTGGCTGGCCAATGGCAACCCGTGGGAGATCGCCAAACCCGACGTGAGCTACCTTGTCAAGTGGGGCGGCTACGCCGAGCACTACACAGATGACGCCGGCCACGACCGCGTCCGATGGGTCCCGGGTCGGCTGTTAAGAGGCGTCGCCTACGACACTCCCATCCAGGGCTACGGCGTCAACACCTGCAACGTGCTGACGTTGTGGAGCGCGCGAGCCGTCGAATCGTTTGCCCTGGAAGCCTTCAACACCGGCGATTACTACAAGGCGGTCGAGGACGAGGTCACGTCGGAGACGGTGACCAAGGTGCTCTACCCCAATGACGAGCCGGAGGCGGGCAAGCGCCTGCGCCTGCTTCAGCAGTACTTCTTCGTATCCTGCTCGCTGCAACACGTACTGCACATCATCGACGACCTCGCCGACGTGTCCATCAGAGAACTCCCCGAGCGGTTCGCCTTGCAGCTCAACGACACCCATCCGTCGATCGCGGTGGCCGAGCTGATGCGCTTGCTGGTCGACGAGCGCCAGCTGGACTGGGACCAGGCGTGGGAGATCACGGTCGCGACGTTCGGCTACACCAACCACACCTTGCTGCCCGAGGCGCTGGAGACTTGGCCGCTGGAGATGTTCGGCGAGTCGCTACCGCGCCACCTCGAGATCATCTACGAGATCAACCGCCGGTTCCTCGACGAGGTGCGCACCCGGTTCCCCGGCGACGAGGACCGGCTCCGTCGGATGTCGCTGATCGGCGAGGAGGGCGGGAAGAAGGTCCGGATGGCGCACCTGGCGACCGTCGGCAGCCACGCCGTCAACGGTGTCGCGGCACTGCACTCGGACCTGCTCAAATCCAGCACGCTCAAAGACTTCTACGAGCTGTGGCCGGAACGGTTCAGCAACAAGACAAACGGCGTGACGCCGCGCCGTTTCCTTGCGCTGGCCAACCCGGGGCTGCGCGAACTGCTGGACCGCACCATCGGTGAGGGCTGGCTGACCGATCTGGACCGCCTGCGCGGGCTGGAGTCATTCGTCGACGATGCCGCCTTCCGCCACGAATGGCGCGACGTGAAACGCGGCAACAAGTCGCGGCTCGCCGCATACCTGGCGTCGACGACGGGCGCCGAGCTCAACCCGGACTGGCTGTTCGACGTCCAGGTCAAGCGCATCCATGAGTACAAACGCCAGCACCTCAACGTGCTGCACATCATCACGCTCTACCACAGACTCAAGCAGAACCCCGGTCTGTCGATTCCGCAGCGGGCCTTCATCTTCGGCGGTAAGGCCGCTCCCGGATACTTCGTGGCCAAGCGGATCATCAAGCTGATCAACGCGGTTGGGGAGACGGTCAACGCCGATCCGGACGTCAATCGGTTCCTGAAGGTGGCATTCGTACCGAACTTCAACGTACAGAACGCGCACCTGATTTACCCGGCCGCCGATCTGTCCGAGCAGATCTCCACTGCGGGCAAGGAAGCGTCGGGCACCGGGAACATGAAGTTCATGATCAACGGTGCCCTGACCATCGGCACTCTCGACGGGGCGAACGTCGAGATGCGCGAAGAGGTCGGGCCGGAAAACTTCTTCCTGTTCGGCCTGACAGAGCAGGAAGTCGAGGCGGTCAAGGCAAAGGGCTACCGCCCGGCCGACTACATAGACGGAAACGACGAGCTGCGCGCCGTCCTGGATCTGATTGCCAGCGGTGCGTTCTCACACGGCGACACCGAAGTGTTCCGACCTCTGGTGGACAACCTGCGCTACGACGACCCCTTCCTGGTGCTCGCCGACTACGCGTCCTATGTGTCCTGCCAGGAGCAGGTGAGCGCCGCCTGGCAGGACACGGAGTCGTGGACGAAGAAGTCCATCCTGAATACCGCACGCAGCGGCAAGTTCTCGTCGGATCGCGCCATCGCCGAGTACTGCGACGAGATCTGGAACGTCTGGCCACTGACCGTGACCATATAAGCGGTCTGGTTCCCTCGGTCCGCTAAGGCTGCGGATGGCTGCCTAAACTCGGCTATCCTCGCCTCCGCATGTCGGGCGACGATATTGTCGTGATCGGCGATGGTCGAACGCGAGCTTCATCGGTACCAACACCGACAACAGAACGTAATGCCAGAGGCAACCAACGACAAGATTCCGACCTACGTCGACGTTCCGGTAGGGATCGACGCTGAGAGGTCGCGGAAGCGTGTTCGACAGTCTCGGGTCCGTCGACGTTCCTGCGGATCGAGAAAGATGCTGCACTCGTTGGTGCGATCGCTCAAAAGGTTCCGTGAGCGCAAGAACTAACGAGTCTCGCTTGCGACAAAAACTGCGACGTAGCCGATGGGAATGCCCGTACGAGCGGCGATGTATTCCCGGGCCGCCAGCTCGACCGTGGCGCGACGGACGGCGCGGGTGACGCCACCAATCTCGGGGATTCGGATCACCCACCAGTCAGTTTCGCGAGTGACTTCGATGTCGAAGCACTGACCGACGGTCGGAAAATTCATCCGACGAGCGACGTTTTGGGTACGGCTGCTGCGAACCGTTTGTGCTCGGCGCAGCGCGGTCTGAACAGGCATGAGGAGTTTTCCTAAGTCGACGAATAGCCGCGCGCAAGAATAATGCTCTTCGGGACCAAATACCTAATCCGCCGCGGCTAGCCGGCGCCCTTGCCGTTGTCGACCCGATAGACGGCGCCATGAATGGCCGCCGCGGCATCGCCGACGAGCGTGGACATCGTCACAATTGCTTCGGCGCGTCCGTTGTCCGCCGGGCGGGGAAGAACTTCCTCGCTATCCGTTCGAACAGCGCGCTGACCTGAGCGGTGAAGGTGTGGCGCACGGGTCCGTTTGCCCGGCTGAGTTCCGATGCGAGCGCCGCCATGGTGCAGCCACTAACGGGGTCGTGCTGCGCCGAGAGGTATTCGGTGACCAGTGTCACGAGGGGCTCGGCCACCTCGCTGGCCTGGTCGCGGAGATCGAGCGTTTCGGACAACGAACGCATGACGCTGGCGGCGGCTGACATCCGATCCACAGTGTCAACTGCGGTACCACCGTCATGCCGAGCAGTCGACCGCAATTGCAAGGGCAGCACAGACGGCGTGCATCTGGGTATCAGCAAGCCGGCCAAGCCGAGTGACCAATACGGCCACCGAGACACTCTCGACAGAATCGAGGTTTACCGCTGAACGGCGCGGGACGGGATCGGAATTGGGTTCGAGGACAACCTCGCTGGCGAGTCCGCGGATCGTGGTCGTACACGGCCCGACGAGCACGCGCCGAAGCCGGGGAATCGCCGCGTCGCGCGAGAGCACCACAACCGGACGGCGACCGACGTCAGCCATCTCGCACCACCACACCTCACCGCGTCTGGGAAGCGCATTCACGAGGCGCCCGCCGCACGCCGCCACGACGCCAGGTCGCCCCACTCGTCGGGCTCGTCAGCCGGGTGGTCTTCGTAAGCAACGTAGCTGGCGTCCACCTCGGCCGCTCGATGGCGAGCGAGTAACGCCCCCAGCGCCTCATCAACCAACGCTGCGTCGTTAAGACCCGACCGCGCGCTGCGCGCACTGCGCAACAACTCGGCGTTTACCGTGGTGCTCAGGCGTACGCGATTCATGCCACAATTATGCCACTACGCGGCGCGCTGACCCAAGGGTCAGCCGATGTCGATCCGAATGTTGCCGTCCGGCAGGCACGTTGCCCGGTCGCCGAGTTGAAGGATGATCGTCGTGTAGGCGCTTTGGAGTGCCGCCGGACCTTCGATCGTGGCGCCGGACGTCAGATCCTCCAAGTCGTAGACCGCTGCGTCGTCCTGCCAACCTTCACTGACCCAGATCCGGCGATGCCCGATCGGCCGGGGCGTCGATTCGTCTCCGGCAGAGGGCGATATCGTCTTGGTGACCTCCCCGATCGCGACCAGCCGGACGCCGCGGACGATCGGCTCCTGCGCGCGGGCCTCGATGAGTCGCGCTTCGGCGTTGCGGCGATGGAAGGTGTCGACCGCTCCGGCTATGTCGGTGGGATCGTCGACGGGTATGACGGCGTCGAAGGTCTGGCCGGGGTAGACCAGCAGCAGCGACCATTCCAGCCGGATTGCCCCGTCCGGCACGCCCGCCACCCGTAGCTCATCGAGAGACAGCGTCTTCAGTTCATCGGCCAGCGACTTGAGGTGATCGACATTCACCTCCTGCCAAGGCGAGATGAATCCTCTCGAGTTGTCGACGACATGGTTGGTGGTTAGTAGACCCAGGGCCGAAAGTCCCGCCGCTGCAGAGGGAATGAGCACCTGACGCATACCCAGAGCGCGGGCCTGCGACGTTGCGTGCAGGCCGCCCATGCCACCGAACGCAACCAGCGACAGCTTGCGTGGATCGGCGCCTGCCAGCGATAGCACTCGCCGGATGGCATCGGTCATCAACGCATCGACCAGACGAACTGCGGCCCCCGCCACTTCATGGGCATCCATCCCGACCCGCCCGCCGAGTTCGGCGAGCGCCGCTTCCGCGCCGGGCAGATCAAGCTTCATCCGCCCATTGCTGAAGCCGACCGGGTCGATACGGCCGAGCAGCAGGTCGGCGTCGGTAACCGTCGGCTCGGTGCCGCCACGCGAATAGCAGACCGGCCCCGGCTGGCTCTGTGCGGAGTGCGGTCCGACGTGCAGGATGCCGCCCTCCTGCCAGATGATTGATCCACCGCCTGCACCCACCGACGCAATATCGACCATCGGGATGCCAATGCAGTAGCGCTGGAACCAGTTCCAGTCCATCTTGATCTCAGGCCGACCGTCGCGGATCAGGCAGACGTCGTAACTGGTGCCCCCCATATCCACGCTGACGACATCTCCGATGCCGGCCCTTCCCGCCGCCTCGGCGGCCGCGCTGACACCACCGGTCGGACCCGAACCGATTGTCGCCACGGCCCGCTCGGCGGCGGTAGCGGCGGTGGCCAGGCCACCCGCCGATGTGGCCACCAGTAGCTCGTAGGCATAACCAGCCTCGGCCAGGCGCGCGGCCAGCCGGTTCAGGTACCGGGCGATCGGCGGTCCCACATAGGCATTGACCAGAGTAGTAGACGTCCGCTCGAACTCCGGTGGCTTGGAGAGGACTTCGTGCGACAGCGAGATCATGTCGACGTCGGGATACTCGTCCAGCACGATCTCGCGGGCCCGCAGCTCGTGGGCCGGATTCAAATATGAATGCAGGAAGCAGATCGCGATCGATGTGACGCCGAACGCGCGCAGCCGCTTGGCCGCTGCCCGCACCTGCTCCTCGTCCAGCGGGGTGTCGACATCGCCTTCGGCGGTGAGCCGTTCGTCGACTTCGAGCCGCACCCGGCGTCGGGCAATCGGCCGCGGCGCCGGCAGCGCGGGGTCCCAGATGTCTTCCTTGTAGCAGCGACGGAACTCGATCTCGTCGCGGAACCCACGGGTTACGATCAATCCGGTTGGTGCACCGGTCATCTGGATCATCGTGTTATCGCCGGTGGTAGTTCCGTGCACGATGGTCCGGGTGCGGCCGAGTAACCCCGACAGCGTCATGCCCTCACCGCCGGCCAATAGGGTCAGCCCGGCCAGCACGCCGTCGCTTTGGTCATCGGGCGTGGTGGGCGACTTTTGCATCTGCAGTGTGCCGTCGGGGCGGCGCAGAACACAGTCGGTGAACGTGCCGCCGACGTCGACGCCGATCCGGTATTGGAAGTCGTTGTTCACGCGTGGCGCCCTTTTCGCTCGAGAACGGTGGCTTCGGCATCCAGTGCCAGCGTCATATCCTCGGGGGATCCGGTGATCACCACACCGTAGTCGCGCAGTGCACCTTCGATCGAGACGTACTCGTCCCAGACGTCATCGAGGACCGCCTTGGGGTCGCGCAGCAATGGATCACCCCAGCCACCGCCACCACCGAACCGGTACACCAACCGGTCGCCGGTCCCCAACTTGACTCCGGAGACCGCGGGCGCGACCACCTCGTCGCCGACCACGCAGTGGTCCGGAGAGCCATTGTGCCCGCCGGCGATTCCCGGTTGCGTGTGCCGCTGGTTGACCACGTACTGGTTGACGAAAGTCGGAGTTCGAACTTCTTTGACGAATTCACTGCCGCAGCCGCCGCGCCACTGACCGGGCCCTCCCGAATCGGTCAGGTAGTTGCGACCCCGCAGCACGTGCGGAAACAGCTGCTCGTTGATCTCCGCGCTGGCCTTGATCAGGTTGCCGTTGGATGCGGACAACGCTCCCCACCCGTCGGTTCCGCGTGCGGCACAAACCCAACCGGCACTGACCTCGCCGCCATGATCGAAGAACGCTTTGCCAGTGCGCGGATCCTCGTCACCCCACATCTGCCGGGGGCTGCCGAATTTGTAACTCTGGGGACAGCACCGATCCGGGATGATTTGACTCATCGCGATGGCGATGGCGTCTCCGACCTCGACGCCGGGATGGTGGGTTCCGCTGGAAACCGGTTTACCTTCAGGCGGATTCAGGCAACAGCCTTCGGGTACCCGTAGGTCGATGCAGTCGAAGAAGCCCTCGTTCTTCGGGATCGACGGGTCAACGAGGCTGGCAAGTTGCGCGATGACGTTGCCGCGGGTGTTGCCGAATGTCGACCAGGCATTGATGTGCGGGCGGGTATCCGAGCCCTCGAAATCGATGATCAAGCGGTCACCCTCGACGGTGATCGCGACATGCACGTGGATGTCCTGGTTGCCCGCCGGATCGGAATCGACGTAAACGTCGGCCTCGTAGGTGCCGTCGGGCCAGCCCGCGATCTCCGCGGCGAAGCGCTCGGTCGCGTCGCCGATGGACCAGTTGACCGCGGCATCGACCGTCTGCGAACCGTATTCGGCGATGATTTCACCGAGCCGGCGCGCGCCGAGTTGCGCGGCGCCCACCTGGGAGCGGAGGTCGCCGACGAAGCCAGGCAGTCGGTTGTTGGCACGCATGGTCAGAATGACATCGCGACGTTCCTTGCCGGCATCGATGATCTTCAACAGCGGATACCGCACGCCCTCGCTCCAGATGTCCTTGGCGAAAACGTTGTAGCCGCCGGCCATCGCGCCGCCGGTGTCACCGTGGTGACATTGGATAGAGGCGAAGAGCACCAACCGGCCGTTCGGGTCGAATACCGGGGAAAAGACGTTTACATCCGGCAGGTGCCCACCCCCGTGAAAGGGGTCGTTCGCCAGGATCACATCTCCCGGATACAGATCCCCCTCGAAGAACTCGCTGGCGAACCTCACCGGCAGGGTCGAGGAGAGCATGAACTGCGGGATCCCCACTGACAACGCGGCCAATCGGCCATGCGCGTCGAGGATGGTCGCATTGCGCTCGTTGGACTGATTCAGGATCGGCGTCGTCGCCGTCCGGGAGACGTACGTCGCCATCTCGAAACAGATTGTCTCCATCGCCGATCGGATCACCGATGCGGTAATCGGGTCGACGTTCGGGGAATCGGAGTTGGTTGTCATCCCAAGCAGCCTTTCGTTCGGAGAAGAGCACCCTTAGCGAACATCGCACACCACCCTTACCAGCGCGCCTCATTGCGGGTTCCGTCGGTGCTCACCGTGACGGTGGTGCCGACGAGTTCGCGGGACTCGGCGTCGGTGAGCAAGTCGGGTTCGTGCACGCGGGCCAGCGCTCGGCCGGCTGCGGTATCGAGGACAACCAGCCCGCTCTGGGGCGAGCCGTCCCTGCCGTGCGCGACGGTGTAGGCCAGCACCTCACCCAGGCCCGACCACGTCGTCAGGAGCGGTTCCCGCGGCTGCGCCGCGTCGACTTCGGCTTGCAGCGCTGCATGGTCCGGCGGCTCTGTTGGTCCCGGTGTCGAGGACCAGACGGCCGCAACGTGTTTGGCCAGGTGCATTCCGACTCCGGTGACCAGCGCACGTCCCGATCGCTGCCGGAATCGATCGAAAGCACCCGCGATGGCGTGCAATTGGTAGGCGCTGCCCGGTCCGCCCGCATAAGGCAGGCCGCCCGTCACGGTCAGGCCGCGCGGATCGTCCAGGGCGAGCCCGAGCGCGTCCGCGCCAAGCCGTACCGAGGAGGGGAAACAGGAATAGAGGTCGAACACGTCGATATCGTCAAGATCGACGCCCGCCATGCTCAGGGCATGCCTGCCGGTGACCGTCATCGCCTCCGAACGGGACATGTCCGCCCGCTCGGCGATGCTCTCGGGATCCTCCGCGTACGCCCAGCCGGTCAGGTAGAGACGCCGGTCTGCATTGACCCCGAGCTCGTCGGCCTTTTCGCCGGTCGCCACCAGAAGAGCGGCGGACATATCGACGTCCATCACCGCGACCTCGTGTTTGGTATACGGCCAGCCGACGTAGCGGTTGTCCGGTGTGGGTGTCCCCACCGTTGCCGCATCCAGGGCGACGGGTCGCCAGGCGTGCGGGTTGGTGGCAGCGACCCGGCTCATCGCCGCCATCACGGTGGCCGCTTCAGCGGCATCGTCTGTCAGCGATGCGCCTCGCCGTGCGCGGCGGGCCGTGTCCCACAACGGAAATGTCTCCCAGGCTCGCATTACCTCGTGGGCCGCCTCGGCGGGATGCGGCGGTGTCCACGGGAACGGCGAGGACTGGCGGTAGCTCCACGGCAGCCGCTCACCGGCCTTTTTTGCCTGACGGGTCGTCGCGAGCGCCTCGCCTCCGACGATCAGTGCCAGATCCAGTTCGCCGCGCAGCATCGCCTCGGCGGTCTGGTTGAGCAGCAACTGAGGCATGGTGCCGCCTATCCCCGAGTAGAAGCGGTGCCGCGGTGAGGCGCCCACCGCGGTCGCGAGCCGGCCCACCGGATCGTCGTAGGGCCACGTCTGGCAGAACACCACCTGAAGCGAATCGATATCCGCGAGCGCGTCCTCGGTCCCCGCTGCCGCGGCGGCTTCCCGCGCGCGCGACACCCAGCTCTCCAACGGTTCGGGCGCACCGCCACCGCGAACCGTATCCTGCGATGCGCCGATCAGGCACAGAGAACGCGACGAGTTCGTGGCCATTAACGCCCGGACCAGTTTGGTTGCCGTTGCTCGGCGAATGCCAGCGGCCCCTCCTTGGCGTCTTCGGTCATGAAGATCTCCTGGGCGATCCGTGACTCGATCTTGTACGCCTCACGCATGTCCACCTTGAGACCTTCCAACACACTGCGCTTGGTGGCCTGGATCGCCAGTGGCGCGTTCTTGGTGATGCGCGCGGCATACTCGAAGGCTTTGTCCAGCAGGACTTCCTCGGGCACGACCGCGTTGATCAGGCCCATCCGATAGGCCTGCTGTGCATCGATGCGGTCGGCGCACAGCAGCAACTCCATCGCCTGGGCGTACGGAATCTGGCGGGGTAGCCGCACCGTTGTCCCGCCGCCGGCGAACAGGCCGCGGGCGGGTTCCAGCACGCCGAAGGTGGCGTGCTCACTGGCCACCCGGAGGTCGACGCCGCCGAGCATCTCCATGCCGCCCGCCACGCACGGCCCGTTGACCGCTGCGATGATCGGCTTGTAGATCTTGGTGCCGCGCAGCACCGCGTTGGTGCCATCGGACAGCGAGTAGCCGTTGACCGAGTCGACCTCGCCCGCCTTGATCTGCTTTGCCAGCGCGGTGATCTCGGGCACGTAGGTCTTCAGGTCGGCCCCCGACATGAAGCAACGTTCGACGCCGGTGAAGATGGCGACCCACGCATCATCCTCGGCCGCGAAGCGCGTCCACGCCTGCGTGAGCTGGTGAAAATGCTCAAGGTCGCACGAATTCTTCGCTTCTGGCCGGTCGAGGGTGATGAGGACGACATGTTCGGCGCCGTCGCGAGCCCCGAGTTGGTAGTGGACGGGCACAGGACCTCCTCTAGGTCGAACTGGGCTGTGGGTAAACCGCGGTGCGTTCGTGGATCACGAACTCCTCGTGCAGCGCCGAACGGTCCTGCGCGGTCATCAGTCGGTATCCGTCGGCGCGCGGCGGGCGCCACCAGACTTCGTCTTGGCACAGCCATGCCTCACGTCGCAGTGGCTTCTTATCGGTCTTGCCGTTGCCCACCACTGGCAGCTGAGGGGTGATCCGCACGAAACGGGGCGCCCACTTAGTGCCGAGATCGGCTTGTGCGGAAAGGAATTCGATGAAGTCAGCCGGGTCGAACCGGTGCCCCGGGACCAGCTCGACGGCGGCTAGCACCTGATCGCCGGCCAGCGGATCCGGCACACCGACTACGGCGGCGCCGGTCACGGCGTGGTAGCGCGCGATGATCCGCTCGATGGGGGCGGCGGTGAAATTCTCCGAATCGACCCGCAGCCAGTCACCGACGCGGCCGGCAAACCAGAAAACGCCGTCTTGGTCGCGGTAGGCCAGATCCCCGGAGAAGAACGATCCATCGCGTAGCCGGTCGGCCTCGGCTTCGGGGTTGCCCCAGTAGCCTTCGAACGCCCCGCCCGCGTTGCGCCGAACCAGTTCTCCGATCGCACGCTCAGCATTGGTCAACCGTCCACCGGGGTCGAATTGCGCTGTCTGGCATTCTATCCCGGCCTCGTCGAGAATGACGATGTCGGCTCCAGCCGGGGCAACCCCCAGCGAGCCCGGCTTGCGCGATGGCAGCAGCACGATCCCACCCTCGCTCGACCCGTACCCGCTGATCACGGCTGACCCGAAGCGCTCGGTGAAGGCCGCGGTGTCGCGAGGCGACGCCTCGGGCGCGAGCACGGCGCGCAGCCGATGGTCACGGTCAAGTTCGCCGGGCGGAGTCGACAGCACGTAGCTGAGCGCTCGCCCGACCGTAGTGGTGAACGTGACCCCGTACCGGCGAACGTCCGCAAGCCACGCTGTCGCCGAGAACTTCTCGCGCAGAACAAGTTTCGCACCCACGCCCAGTGCCGGAAACAGCGTCGACGTCAGCGCATTACCGTGGTTCAGCGGCATCGGGCAGTACAGCACGTCGTTGCGACCCACCCCGGTCGCCGCGTCCCGGGCGAAGCGCGCCTGGCTGCGCACCGCGGCCTTGGGCGCCGACGTCGAACCGGAGGTGAACAGCAAAAACATCGGCGACGCCGGTGCCGGATCGTCGGTCGGCAGGGCCGCACCTGTGTAGTCGGCCCACGGTTGGTCCTCGACGCGGATAACGCCGGGGTACAGATCGGCGTACGTGGCGTCCGCCAGGACGAATTGGCATTCCGTATGCTCGATATCTCGCGTCAGCTCGGCACCGCGCCGGGCCGGATTCACACCGACGACGCATGCGCCGACCAGTGCAGCACCGAACGTGTGGAACACGAATTCGGGCACGTTGGGCAGCAATACGCCGATATGGGGCGGCCGTGCCGGATCGAGCGTCGAGCGCAGCCAGGCCGCCCGCACGGCGGACTCCGCAACGATCTGGCGCCAGGTCCAGGAGCGCTCGCCGTAGAGCAGGCCCACATTGTCGTCCTCAGCACGCGCCCGGATCAGGGCAGCAATTGTCGACGCGGACCGTTGCGGGAGGGACTTGGGTTCGCCGACGAATTCGCGAGAACCGGTCGATGTCATCCGCCACGCACCTCGATCATCGCCGAGCGATTGACTTTCGTTGCGGCGGTCCCGGCATCCATGAGGGCCCGCCCCCACTGGTTGGCTCGACGATCGAGTTCGCTCAACGTCAACGCCACGGCAATACCGTCGATCGCCACAACCGTCAGCCCGATTTCGTCCGGGTCCGCCACCGCGCGGCCGTGGAGTCGCCGGCCGAACGAGATGTCAGAGAGATCCATCGAGCCTCACTGCGGGTCCTTGTCCTGCAGGGCAGGTAATTTACTGGCGCTGACTACGGTCTGGACCTCGACGTACTCGCTCTGTCCCTCTTCGCCGAACTCACGCCCGATTCCGGACTGCTTCATCCCGCCGAACGGACTCTTGATGTCGAGCATGAACATGTTGATGCCATACGTTCCGGTCTGGACGCCGGCGGCGATTTCCAAGCCGTGCGCGGCGTTACGCGTGAAAACCGATCCGGCGAGCCCGTACTCGCTGTCGTTGGCGATGCGCACCGCGTCGCCCTCGTCAGCATATTTGATGACGGTCAATACCGGCCCGAAGATCTCCTCGCGGGCGATGCGCATGCCGTTGGACGCATCGGCGAAAAGCCTCGGCCGGACAAACCAGCCGCGGTCGGTCGGATTTTCGTGGCCGCCGAGAACCAGCTGCGCACCCTCCTGGACACCACTGCGGATGTAGCCCTGCACTCGCTGCTGTTGCCGCTGTGTGACAAGCGGTCCGATGTCGGTCGCCTCATCGGCCGGATCACCGACCACCAGGGCTGACATCATCTCGGCTAGCGCGTCGACCACATCGTCGTGGCGTTTCTCGCTGACGAGGATCCGGGTTTGCGCGACGCACGCCTGCCCGTTGTTCATCAGGCTGGCCATCTTCAGCGCGGCCACGGTTCGGCCGATATCGGCGTCGTCGAGAATGATGGCCGCCGATTTGCCACCGAGTTCAAGGCTGACCCTCTTGAGTTGCTTGCCACAGATCTCCGCGATGCGCCGGCCAACGGCCGACGACCCCGTGAAGGCGACCTTGTCGACGGCGGGGTGGCGCACGAGTGCCTCGCCCACGTCACCGGCACCGGGCAGCACTGACACCACGCCCTCAGGGAACCCGACGTCTTCGATCATTTCGGCGAGCCACAGCGAGTCCAGTGGTGTTTCGGGCGCGGGTTTGACGATGACCGAACAACCCGCGATCAGGGCCGGAATAAGCTTGGGGATGAGCAGGCACTGGGGCACGTTCCACGGCACGATCGCGGCCACCACACCGATCGGCGCCCGGCGCAGGTGGACCTCGCCAAGCCAGCCCTGGCGACGCTCCTGCCAGGGAAACCCGCGCCCCACCTCGAGCGCGAACTGCATCATCGACAGCGGCCCCGCCGCCTGACCGAGTCTGGAAAAGCTGGTCGGCGAACCCATCTCGGCGGTGATGAGATCGGCCATCTGGTCGACATGGCCGCCGTACACGGCGGCGAGCTTCTCGATCTTCTCCATCCGCTCCAGCGGCGACATCTTTGGCCAGGGGCCTTGGTCGAACGCCCGACGCGCGGCGCCGACCGCTTTGTTGACGTCGGCGATGGAGGCGCTCGGCGCCTCGGCAACGGATCGCTCGGTATAAGGCGATATCACCGAAATGCGTTCCGCGGTCGACGGAGTCTCCCATCGGCCACCGATGAAGAGCTTGTCGTACGACGGAATCCTCAATACGCCGCCTCTCACTGCGCCGGCTATGACCGAAGCTGTTATGGTGAACATTACGGTAGCGATGATCTTATGCGATCTCGAGGCATCCGGTCGAGGGGCTGGTTACTAGTTGAGGAGCGAAAGATGGCCGATTCAAGCGCTGCCGCGGCGTCAGTCGGGCGCAGCGCCAAGCCTAAGCGGCGCCCACGGGGGTCGCTCGACGTCGAGGACATCATCACCGGTGCGTTCGAATTGGCCGAGGACGTGTCGATTAGCGGGCTGAGTATGCCGGTTGTCGCACGGCACCTCGGGGTACCGCTGACCAGCATCTATTGGCACTTCCGTAAGAAGGAAGACTTGTTGAACGCGATGACGGATCGCGCAATCAAGCAGTACCACTTCACGACGCCATTCGAAGGGGGCGGAGCCTGGCAGGACGGGCTGCGCAACCACTTTCGGAAGATGCGCCAGGTGTTTCAAGAAAACCCGGTGCTATGCGAACTCATCTTGATGCGCTCCGGTGAACTGAGTCCGGAAGCGACCCACGCCTCCGTCGACAACATGGAGAACGTCGTCAAGACGATGGTGAATGATGCGGGATTCAAGCCCGACGACGCGCTGACGGTCTATCTCGCCCTGTCCGCTCACAGTCGCGGCACCGCGATGATCGAATGCCTCAACGCCGGCCCGCAACTGGCCGGCCGTCGGCGCGTCACCGGGGTGACCACCGCGCATCCCTTGCTCAACCAACTGGAGACCAAGGGACACAGAATCGACGACGTTGAGTTCGAATTCACTCTCGATGCGATTCTCGATCGCGCCGAGCGCGTACTCGCATCGGCCCCGACCCGGACCGCACGCGGGCCGAAGAAGTCCCCTTAGTTCAGACGAAGTCGGAGCCGCCATCGACGTTCACGGTTGCGCCGGTGACGTAGCCGTTGCGCCGGGATGCCAGATATGTTGTTATGGAAGCGATCTCCTCGGGCAGGCCAGCGCGGCCGAGATCACAGGGTTGATGGAAATTGTCTTCGATCCATTTCATCACGTGCACGGGGTCGCTGGCGTCCAGGCCGTCGGCGGCAAGGATGTCTTTGAGATTTTCGGTGAAGCTGGCCGTAACGATAGTGCCCGGGCACACACAGTTGACCAGAATGCCATCCTTGGCAAGGCTTTTCGACAGGTTTTTGGTGACGCTGCTCAGAGCCGCTTTGGCTGCCGTGTACGCGACGATCCGTGGGTTCTGCCGCTGAATCGAATGAGCGGACAGCGTCACGACGCGTGCCCATTCGGCGGCACGCAGCATCGGCAGGGCGGCACGGATCGAGCGCACACCCGACATCGTGCCCAGGGCGAACGCCGCATCCCAGTCTGCGTCGCTCATCTCCTCGAAATAACCGTCGCCCGGGCCGACGGTGTGCACCAGGCTATTGAGTTGTCCCCAACGCTGCGACACTTGCGCGAAGCCGGCGGCGATGGAGTCAGCGTCGGCCATGTCGACGCTGATACCGACCGCCTCGGGAGCGCCCGCCGCCCGCAAAGACTCGACCGCGCTGTCCAGCGCCGCCTTGTCTCGAGCCATTACCGCGACGCTGGCACCCTCGGCTGCCAGTGTCTGGGCAATGGCTAGTCCCATGCCCTTGCTGCCGCCGGTGACAACGGCTTTCGATCCAGCCAAACCCAGGTCCATCGTGACTCTTTTCTGTTCGGTGCTGTGTCAGGTGATATCGCCCCGAGCCGCGAGTACTTCAGCGACGGCTTCGGGAGTGGAGCCCAATGCGCGAAGACACGCGCGAATGACCCGCCTACGGATGTCAGCGCGCACGGTACTCTGCGTCGCCCACTGCTTTTGGGTGCACGCCCACACCGCGCCCTGCACGATTTCGGCATCTGTCGACGGATCGATATCGTGGAAGACGCCGTCGCGCAGGCCACGTTCGAGCTGCTCGACGAGCGGCTCAAGTACTGTGCCGAATGCGGCTTGAACGAGTTCGGGTGAGGTGAACATCAATGTTTGTGCCTCTAGCGACACTTCGCGCAGGCTTGCGCCGACGCGCTTGTCGAAGGCCACGTCGAGTCGGGCGTCGATCCAAGCCGCTACCGCTTCTATCGGGCTCGCGCTCGCTCTCATTTTGCGCCGCAGCCGGCGCGTCTCGCTGACAGCAGCTTCCGTGAAAACCGCGGCCACGAGCTGATCTTTGGATTCGAAATGCCGGTAGAAAGCACGCGTGCCCAACTGACACCGCTCAAGCACATCTGCGATGTTGAGACCTCGCAACCCTTGCTCGCGAACAATTATCCCTGCGGCCGCAAGAATCGCACGGTGCACATCGGGGTCAGGACTGAGCTTGTCACGCCGCCGCGTGGCGCGGCCGGCAGCACGCTGACTGCTCTCTATCGAGTCAAGCTGTCGCATCGTACGTCGCGAGATATTCGGCAAAACTGGCCCGGACCCGGTCGGGCGTCAGGCCGTAATCGGACAGGTCAGTGTCGTGCGCAGCACGAGCGCCCGGTTTGTGCCCGTCGGCCCACTGCTCGACCGAGCGCAGAGTCGCATCGGTGAATCCCAGGCCCAGCTGCTGGTAGGCACCCTCCAACGCGCCGACCGGGTTCACTTGCAGGTCAGCGAAGGAGACGTCGGCGAAACGGTCGTCACCTACCCGTTTACGGAAGTCCATCGCCCGCCGTACGCCCTCAGCCCAGCTCGCGAGCTGCTCGGCGCCGAGTTCGTCGGCGTCGTCGCGGTCGCTGCTCCAGCTGCGCACATATTTGATCAGGCTGCACACCGAAGCCAGCACCTTGGCCGGATCACGATGGCTCCACATGAATTTCGCGTTCGGATACGCATGAACAAGCGCATCGAGCGCAAAAATATGAACGGGCGTCTTGAGATGCCACAGGCTCGGCTTGCAGTGCCACTGCAAAAGCCTCAGAACGCGCCGATGGTAAGTGTATGTCTCGCGCATGTCGCAGTCCATCAGCCATGACAGGTAGCTCGGGACGCGAACAACACCGTCAAAGTGAAAGGTACGGAAGCTCATTCCCATCAGATCCTGACACTCGGTGGCCGCGGTGGCCTCCGAATTGTGCAGCGACTTCATCAGCGGGAACATGTCATTAAGCATCTCAATGCCTGCTTCAGCCTGCGCGATCCGGGGATCGGTGTGCTGGGTTTCTGCCTCGGGCGGAGGCGTCGGCTGCTGCGATTCCCACATGCGCAGCGAACGGAACTGCGGATCGGCGGCTACCAGTTGGCTCAATGCCGTTGTGCCGGTGCGGGGCAGACCGATCACAAAGACCGGACCGTCGATGATCTCATCTTCCATCTCGGGGTGCTGCTTGTAGGCGTCCTCGATCTTGAGACGCTGAATCAGCGCGTTGCTGATGGTGGCGTGTTGGATCACGCCGCCCATGTCATTGAGGCCGGCTTCGGTGTTCAACGCGTCGACGGTGCGCTCGAGTCCCTCCCGGTAGTAGGACGAGCCGAAATCGTCCAGTCCGGTTGCCGCGCGAGCGCCGTCTTCGAGATCGTCAGCTGAGAATGTCATCGCGCGAACCTTTCGTATACGGCGCGTCGTCGCGCCGCGAGGATTGCCTGCCGCTCTTCGGGTTTGACTAATTTGGTATCGGCCGGCAGCACCGAAGAGATGTCACCGAACTTCACCACTCGTGCCATCGGCGTCGGCGCGGTCTCGGTGCGCACACAACGCAGGATCATCGCGCCGTTGCTGTGGCCGGCGGTGTCGAGCCAGTTCGCGACTCCGGGATCGCGAGCGCTGAGCACGACGCGCACCAGGCCATCGGAATCCACCGCTGCCTGCTGGGCGTTCAGGCTGGACTGATGGCGTCCGTAATGGATGGTCTCCCACCACGGGTTGCCCAGCGAATAGCTCCAGTAGACGCCCTCGGGCGGTTCGACTTCGAGGACCAGCGCCTCCTCGTCATCGAGCGCCCAGCGACCGATCACCGGCCGGTTCTCGGCGGCCGCGCCCATCGCGCTGCGATCGATTCCCGGCAGGAAGCCGTTGACGGGTGGCGCCTCCCCGAAGTCCAGAAAAAACTTCAAGTTGTCGTGGACGAAATCGCCCAGCGCGACCAGTTGCCGCGACACGGCGGCACCCCGGTCGAACGACCGGTCTTCCGAATGCGCCGAATCCCCGATCCGCTCGATCTGCAACGAAGACGGCACCTCGGTGTCCCAGTCGTAGAAGAAGTGCCGCACCGTCAGCGTGGGATGCTCGCCTTCGATGCGCATCCAATTGCCGCTTCGTTCATCGGCCGACAGGATGACCTCGAAGTTTCCGTCGTCGTCGACCTCAAGTTCGTCGACCAGCGCATTGCACGTCGAAACGATGCCATTCATCGTCTGCAGTCCGACATAGCGGGCCGTTCCCCGGTTGCCATGCAACCGGTAGCTCTCGCCACCGCGCAGAGCCGATCCGGTGTACAGGCCGTCCGGGCACTCCATCCCCCAGGTGATGGTGTCGTCCATGCTGGTGGCTTGGATTCCGAGGACCGGGTCGGGGTCCACCCGTAATGCCGTGTCGATCCCGGCCGCCAGCAATACCAGCAAGTGCCGCATGCCAGCAGCTAAATCAACCCGGTTACGGCTGACCGGGTCGGACTCGACGAGCGCCGCCGAGCTTGTCAGCCGCTCCGTCAAGTGTGCCCACGCCTGCGGCAGATCCAGCTGGTTGCCGTCGGCGCTGTCTGACATCGCAGCCTCGGCAATAGAGAACGGCAGCCACGCCATTGGCTTGTCGCGATCGGCCACGATTCCTCCGCTTCCATTACCTCTCGAGCCATTATCCGAAAATATTGTTTTCGTTTTAGCGTCCATGCACTGTCACATGTGGTTGCGAGGACTGTCAACGGCCGCGGGCGGGTGCGCGGCACGGGACCCGCGCGATCTTGCCGACCCGTGGCACGAATTGCGTTGAAATACTGTGCTTTCCCGATGCCGTTTGGGCGGCGAGTACCCAGAATATCTTTACCGTAACCTATACCGCAAGACTCACATGTATTGAGGCAGGAAGGTGACCGGTGCAGACACCGAACGTCCATGATCCGTTGTTCTGGCAGGACAATCCCGATGATGAGCTTCGCGACCTCCGACGCGCCTGCCCGGTCGCCCCTCACCGAGACGAGGGCTTTTGGGTGGTCGCCGGCCATGAAGAAATCTCGCGGATCAGCAAGGACCCCGCAACGTATAGCTCCGCCAAGGGCGTCCTGATCGGCGATCGTAAACGAAAAGTCGCCGCGGCCGACTCCATTCTCTACATCGACCCGCCACGGCACGTCACCCACCGGCGCATCGTCAACCGGGCGTTCACCGTCCGCCGAGTGGCCGAGCTGGCACCCGTCGTAGAGCGGATAGCCAGGGACGCCTTGGACGCCATCGACGCGACCGCACCGGTCGACGCAGTCGACGCGATCAGCGCTCCCGTGCCGATCCTGGTGATCGCGCACATGCTGGGTGTGCCCGCCAAGGACCTGCCGACCTTCCGGACCTGGTCCGACGCGATCGCTATCGCCGCGACCGATCCGACCGATCCGCGCGCCATGGCCGCGATTGACTTCTTTGCCTACTTCAACGAAAGGCTCGATGCACGAACGGCCGAACCGAAGGACGATCTGTTGAGCGCGGTCGTCGCCGACGCCGAATTGACGCGGGCCGAACAACTCAGCTTCTGCATGACCCTCCTGGTCGCGGGTAACGAGACAACGCGCAGTTTAATCAGCGGTGGCCTGGCCGCGCTGGCTGATCACCCCGAACAGCGCGCCGCATTGGCGGCCGACGAGTCGCTGATTCCTGCCGCGGTCGAGGAGATGCTGCGCTGGGTCACGCCGATTGTCGCCATGTCACGTACCACGACATGCCCGGTCGAAATCGGGGAAGCCCACATCGACGCCGGTTCGTATCTCATCATGCTTTATGCCGCCGCCAACCGTGACGAGACGGTCTTCGGTGCTGACGCGCACGAATTTGACGTGACCCGCTCGCCAAACCCGCACCTGGCGTTCGGAATCGGCGAACATTTCTGCCTGGGGGCACAGTTGGCGCGACTGGAGGCCAGGATCGTTTTCACTGAAATCTTGCGCCGATGGCCAAACTACCGGGTGCTCGACGGCCGGCAGATGGGCGCGTCAACGCTGCTGCGGGAAACCGTCAAGTTGCCAATACTGTTACAGCCCAAAGCATGACGACATCTTCATCAGAAGTCAGCTCAGCACCCCGCGGCCCGCAGGCAGTAGTTCCACCAGCACTCCATCGGGGTCGACGACGGTGGCGGCAAGACCGCCGCGCGGCGTTGCCATAGTTCTGGGCACCCCGCCCAGGCCCAGGTCTGCCAATCGTGCGAGCACCCCGGGCACGTCCACCTGAAACGACAGCAGGAACACGCCTCGGTTCGGCAGCCCGGTTTGGGCGGGTGCGTCCGCGATGTCGTTGCGGCCCAGATCAAGAAGCTCGACAATTCCGCCGTCCGGGTGGTCCGGCGCGCCGAGGAACACGGTCCGAACTCGGCGCGTGTGCACACCGAGCAGGGACTCCAGATCGGCCTCAAGCACCTTGTCGGCCACGACACTGAGGCCAACGCCGTCGCGGTAGAAGCGCAGCGCCTCGTCGATGTCAGCAACGCATATGCCGGCGTGGTGCAGGATCATGTCAGGCCGTCACGCACGGCGTTGGCGAGATCGTCGAGTACCTCGAGCAGCCCACCGGATTCTTCGTCGGGCAGCACGCTGAGAAGCGGACGCATCTCGCGCTCGAGGTAGTCCAACACGTCGTCCGCGTCACGGCGCGCAACCTGCGACCGCAGCTCCTCGATCACCGATTCCCAGTTCGCGGACTCGGAGCTTTGACGGGCAACCTGCGTTGCAAGGACGTCAACCAGTTCCCAATCTCGGTACATCGCGTTGGTGGCCTCAGCGATTCCGAAACCCGTGACGGGCCTTCCGCCCATCGTCCCGCGGTAGCGATAGGGGCCTTCCATGTATTCGATCGGCAGTGCGTGTGCCGGAGCATGAACAAGAGGTTCGCAGACCAGCTCGAGTTCGAGTTCCTTGGAACTGAGGGTGTGGCGGTCGGGTAAGTACCGTGCCTTTGAGGGTGGTCGCATCAACGGACGAACCTCGTTGGGCCAGCGCACATAACCGGTCGTGGTCACTTCGAGATCCTCGACGCACGCGGGCGCCGTCCCGTCAGCGTACGTAGCCGTGACACCCGTGAACGGCACCAGCGCATTGCCGATCCGGCGGTCGAATTGCCGCCACACGCTCAGGTCGACACCGTTGTCCAGGCTGATGGTGTGCCACTCGTGGGCCTGCCCGCGGGCGTCGCCGCCGGTGGCGCCGCCGCCGGCATAGCGAGGGAACCATTGCCGATCGATGTGACCCGAATGGCCGACGACCTCTTCGATCACGTCACCCCAGTGCAGCGTGCCCACCATCCGCATGCCGGTCTGGAAGTAGGAATAAGTGTCGTCCTGGAGACAGGCGACGATCTTGCCGTCGTACGTTGACCCGCCCACCGGCACCGGAGGACGGGTGGGCGTCAGCCGCAACCGCAATTCCATTGCGGCGGAATCGTCGTCGCGGCCGACGGCGGCGAAGTCATACGTATAGGGCATCAACTCCCCCGCGCTGTCGCGGCACGTCGTCCATGTGGTTGTTCCCGCGCTGCTGTCGTACCTCAGATCCAGGTAGCCCTCCGCACTGCTGAGCTTGGGGCGTGCGCCGGGCTCCATGTTCTTCGGCGGCATGTCGTAGTCGGTAAAGGAGCCGTAACTCGCTTGGTCGACATCGAACAACGCGAGGGTGTAGAAGTCGGCGACCACTTCTGGGGCGGGGCGGTTTCTGTTGAAGATCACAATGAACGCGAAATGACGCCCGGAGGCTTCGCCGGTCAGCCGCCCAGAGAGGTACCAGGTATCCGACTGGTAGTCACCATGCGTGCCTTCCGCGGCCGGGAAGTCCAGCTGCGAGTCATTCGGCACCAGTTGGTAGGGATACCGGCGCCAGTCGCCCTGCGTCGACCCGTCGATGTGGTCCATTCGCACCTGCCTCGATCTCGATGTCTGTCTACTCGTTGACGATCACGGCCCGGATACCGCTGCCGCGGACCAGATCGTCGAACGCGGTATTCACGTCGTCCAGCTTTATCCGGCCGGTAATCAGCCGATCCAGCGGGAGCCGGCCAGTTCGCCAGAGGTTCAGCAGGAGCGGGAAATCCCGGCTGGGAACCACCGAGCCGTATTGACAACCCACCAGGGTCTTGCCATGCATATAAAGGTCGTAAGCCGACAGGGAGACCAGCTCGTCAGGCGGCGAGGCACCGACAATGCAGGTTGTGCCGCCACGGCGGGTGGCGCTGATCGCGCTCTCGATTGTGCCGCGGCGACCGACGGCCTCGAAGATGAAGTCCGCGCCCCGGCGGCCCGTGATCGACCGAATCTGTTGGACCACATCGCCGTCGGCCGGGTCGACGCCGTGTGTGGCACCCAGCGAGATCGCGGCATCCCGCCGAGAAGCTACCGGATCGACCGCGATGATCTCGGCGGCGCCGCGAACCTTTGCTGCCATCAGGGACGCCAGGCCGACCCCGCCGAGCCCGATCACGGCCACCGAGCTGCCGTGCTCGACCGGCGCGGTGTTCAGCGCTGCGCCTGCTCCGGTGGCGACGCCGCAGCCGATCAACGACGCTATCTCCAAAGGGATTTCGGGGTCGATCGGGATGACGGCGCGCGCCAGGCAGTTCGTGGCCGTCGCGAAACTGGATACACCCATCGACGTAAACAGCGGGGCACCGCTGGCGTCCGTGGCATAGGGCATCGCGTAAACGTCACGGATAGCATTTCGGCACAGGTGCACCTCGCCGTGCTGACAGAACCAGCACTGCCCGCACGCCGCCACCCAGGAAATCACCACGTGGTCCCCCGCTGCGACGTGATGGACTTCGGAGCCCACCTCCTCGATTACACCCGCGCCTTCGTGGCCGAGGACGCAGGGCGTACCGGCCGGGAGTGCGCCGGTAGCTTGCGACAGGTCGGAGTGGCATACGCCGCTGGCAGCGATCCGCACCCGAACCTGTTCGGGCGCAATCGGTGCGAGCATAATGTCCTCGACGCTCAGCGGATCTCCGATGGTGCGAAGGATGGCACCGCGTTCGACCATGATGAGCACCTCAACGTTGCGGAAAAGCCGGTTGGCAGGGCTGTCGATCTGTTACCTGCGTCGAGGCACCCTAACCTCCTCGCCGACCGGGTCGCCGGGCAGACTGCACATAGCTACCATGTCCGTTACCGTTAACATTACTGTTTAAGTGATGACCCGGACAACCCACATCTCAGTAGGGTTGGGTCCGATGAACGATCATGGCGAGCATCGAGTGAAAGCCACGCTGACCGGTGTCTCGGAAACGGCGCTGCTCACCCTCAACGGCAGGGCCTACCAGGCAAATCGGCCGGACGCGATCCTGGAAGATCCGATGGCGATCAAGCTCGTCGACTCCATCGACGTCGACTTCGACAAGTTCGGCCGCAAAGGGCAAGAATTCGCACTGCGTTCATTGGCCGTCGACAAGTGTGCGACTGCGTACCTCAGGAGGCATCCCCAGTCCACCGTTGTCGCGCTGGCAGAAGGCTTCCAAACCAGTTTCTGGCGACTCGACAGCGCGCTGCCCGACGCCGATTTCCACTGGGTGTGCGTGGATCTGCCGCCGATAATCGCACTGCGTCAGACACTGCTGCCGCCGTCGCGACGGATCGTCAATCTCGCGCAGTCCGCTCTGGACTACACCTGGATGGATAGCGTCGACGACACTCACGGTGTATTCATCACCGCGGAGGGCTTGTTGATGTATTTGCAGCCCGACGAGGCGATGGGGTTGATCGCAGAGTGCGCCAAGCGTTTTCCTGGCGGTCAGATGTTCTTCGATCTACCTCCTGTGCTGGTCACGAAGGTGGCCCGCAAAGGACTGCGGTCATCACAGCACTACCGGGTACCGCCGATGCCGTTCAGTCTTTCTTTGCGTCAACTCGCTGATCTGGTGTACACCGTGCCCGGGGTTCGAGCTGTGCACGACGTCCCGATGCCACCAGGGCGAGGGCTGTTTTTCAAGACCGTGTTCCCTGCGTTCTGGCAATTCCCGTTGACGAAGCAGCTCAGAGGCGTCTACGCGTTGCTGGAGTTCGGCTGACCGGACGGACCGATCCACCCCTGCGTCGGCAACGAATGATCAATAGCATAGAAAAGTACGCTTCCTGTCCGTACAAGCGATTTCCCGGCGGTGTAAATGAGCTTCGTCAAGAGCCAAGAGCTGGTTGTCCTTCTCGACGAGGAAGGTCGACGCATAGGCACAGCGGCCAAGTCGGAGATACATCACGACTCGACTCCACTGCATCTCGCATTCTCCTGCTACCTGTTTGACGGCGCTGGCCGGGTGTTATTGACGCGGCGGGCATTGGACAAGCGCGCATTTCCGGGCGTGTGGACCAATTCGTTCTGCGGACATCCGTGCCCCGACGAATCGGTGCCGGACGCGGTGGTGCGTCGGGCGCGCGAGGAGTTGGGCGTCGACATTGTGGGATTGAGCTGTGTGCTGCCGGATTTCCGCTACCGCGCGGTGGACGCCGAAGGAGTCCTGGAGAACGAACTCTGTCCCGTGTTCCGCGCCCGCGTCGTCGGTGCGGTGAAAGCAAACCCTGAGGAAATCATGGACTTCGCCTGGGTGGCGTGGGATCAGTTGCGGGCGGCCGCGCAGCTCCCCTGGGCGATCAGCCCCTGGGCAATCGAGCAGGTCCCGTTGCTCGATGCGGCGGGCGTTGGACGGCGGAATTAGGGACGGGTCGCCACCCGGCGACGTTCCCAGAGCAGCAAAACCGCGGTCACCAGCGCGAAGCCGAACAGGAAATCCTCGATCGGAATGTCGAACGGGAAGCGGATACCGCTGGTGTGCCGGTTGTCGTAGATGACGATGGGCGCGCTGAGTTTCGTCAGCCAACCGTCGACGAGAATCTGGAAGCCGATCACGATCGCCATCGAAATCCAGTACGCCGGGCGGCGGAACAGCCCGGTGCGCAAAACACCCAATTCCAGTGCGCAGACGGCAACCACGGCAAGAGCTGCCGGAAGCGTGTAGCCGAGTCCGCTCACCGGTGCTTCACCTCCGCGAACCGACGCCGAAGTGGCCGGAGCAGGGAGTCGACGGCGGAGTAGGTGAGCAACCCGCACAGCGGAATCACCAAGAAGAACAGCAATTCCTCCAGCGGCAGGCCACCGGGTGCGATGACGCCGAGGATAAAGCGCGGCGCGTACCACCACACGTGCGCGCCAACGGCAACGGCATCCCAGATCAGGAACACCGCGGCTACCGGAAGCACGGCGGCCGCCGCGCGGCGGGGCTGGCGATATACACCGCTGCCGAACAACTCAAGCGGTGCGGTGGTCAAAAGACAGCCGCCCAATACGATCAGGTACTGCCAGCGATCCACGCTCACTTACTCCCGTGCCGCAGCCGCGCGCCCCAGGCGCGGGTGATGCCGGCGGCGGCGACGGCGGCTCGACGGGGCTTACCGACGGTGGCGCGCTGACTGAAGATCTCGAAATCGATCTCCTCGATGCGTTCCAGGATCTCGGAATACAAAGTCAGCGCCACCGCGACACATGGACGCGAAGCCGGGATCAGCATCTCAATGCCGGCATATGCCTGCTCGTAGACTCCGCGGGCGATCGCGTGTTGCTCGACCAGGGCCCGACGTACGCAAGGATCGATGCGCCGATTGGTTTGGCACCAGCCCAGCCGCTCACGGTCAACTCCGTGGGCGGCGAGCTCGTCCGCCGGCAGGTAAACGCGGCCACGCCGCAGGTCTTCGTCGACATCCCTGATGAAGTTGGTGAGCTGAAATGCTTTTCCGAGCGCGGCGGCGTACGGCGCGGCATCCTCCCGCGGGCCGACGGTGCCCAGAATCGGCAGCAGCTGCAGCCCGATGACTTCCGCCGAGCCATACATATAGTGCTCCAGCGCGACGCGGTCGGGGTAGTCGGTGACAGTCAGATCCATCCGCATCGAGGCCAGGAAGTCATCGAACAGTTCCCATTCGATGCCATAGTTGCGCGCGGTGTCGACCACCGCTGTCAACGTCGGGTCGTCGCCACAAGGCTGGTTTTCCACCAGGCTGTTGAACAGCCGCGTGGAAAACTGCTCGAGTTTCTGCGCGCGCCGCTCGACACCAACGGAGGCGTCGAAGTCATCGAGAATATCGTCGGCACGCCGGGCGAACCCGTACAGCGCATGGACGGCGGGTCGCTGACTGGGCGCCAGCAACCGGGTGGCCAGAAAGAAGGTCTTGCCGTCGCGGGCATTGATCTCGCGACACCGGCGATAGGCCTCGCGCAACGATGGGTCGCGCACACCGGCAGCGTCGAGTTCTGAGTTCGTCATCACTGGTATACCTCTCGATTCGGGTGTCGTACCGGCACCCCGGCGATACGGTCGGCGGCCAGCCGTCCGGAAATGATCGCGGTGGGCACGCCCACCCCGGGCACCGTCGACGAGCCGGCGAGGACCACATTGTCCACGCCGCGCACGGTGTTGGCCGGCCGAAAAGGGCCGGTCTGGGCGAAGGTGTGGGCCAACGCAAACGGAGTGCCCGCCACCATGCCCTGACGGGCCCAGTCCGCGGGTGTCACCACCTGCAGCAGCTCGGTGTCGTCGCCGAACTGAGGCAGCCGCGCCTTGACTGCGCCCAGCATCTGCTCGACGTAGGCCGACGAGGTCGCGTCCCAATCCACTTTGCCCACTTGGGTATTCGGCGCAGGAGCCAGAATGTAGAAAAGATCGCGACCGGGCGGCGCCAGACTCGGGTCACTTGCGGTCGGCCGGGTCACCAGCAGTGACGGGTCGCCCATGACCCGCCCGTCGTGGATGATGTCGCGGAAAGTCTGACGCCAGGCGTCGCCGAACAGAATGGTGTGGTGCCCAATCTGATCGTCGACCGCGCGGCACCCGACTTGGGCCACGACGGCCGACGGTGCCGGACGCAACGGCAGCAGCCGCCGCGGTGTGCGGCCCAGGAGTCGATACGTGTCAGGAAGCTCGGTGGTGAGCACCACGGCGTCCGCGCTGACCCTTTGTCCCGCCGCCGTACATACTCCGCTGACCCTCGAACCTCTCCACTCAAGTTCGGAAACCTTTGAGCCATAAATGAATTCGACTCCTGCGTCAACCGCCGCGGCGGCCAGCGCATCTGGCAGTGCCCGCATCCCGCCGCGCGGAAAGTACACTCCGGCGATAGTGTCCATGTAGGCGATCACCGCGTAAGCGGCCAGCGCGCTCTGCGGGGGGACCCCCGCATACAGCGCCTGGAATGTGAACACCCGCATCAGCCGCTCGTCTTTGACAAACCGGCTGACCATCTTCTCCCAGCCGCGGAAGCCGCCCAGTGCTGCCAGGCGGGCCAGCTGAGGCGTCAGCAGCGACAGCGGTGAGTCGAAGTTGGCGCCGATGAACCCGTCGAATTCGGTGCGGTACAACTTGGTGAGCCAGGAGCGTAACTGCGGATACGCGTCGGCGTCCCGGGATCCGGCGAACCGTTCGATCTCAGCGCGCATCGCTGTCGGCTCGGTGTGCACCTGCAACGCGCTGCCGTCAGCGAACATCGCCCGATAGGCCGGGTGCACCGGCTGCAATTCGAGGCGATCGGTCAACTTTTCGCCCACGGCCGCGAAAGTGTCGTCGATGATGTCGGGCATGGTCAGCACCGTCGGTCCGGTGTCCAGGCGATAGCCCGAGATGTCGGCACGCCCGGCGCGCCCGCCCGGATGGTCGCCACGTTCGACCACGGTGACGCTGCGTCCGCGACCGGCCAGGTGCAGCGCCGCGGACAACCCGGACAATCCGGCGCCGACGATGACGACCCGGTCGGTTATGCCCTCGACGGTGCGCATCAGGCCTCTCTTTTGGTGCAAGCGACGGCCATGTCTTCCAGCGCGGCGCGGGTGATTTCGGGAATACCGGCAATGTCGAGGCAGGCCAGCGCCTGGTTCAGACGCTCCTCGATGAGCTCTTCGATCCATTGCACAGCACCGCTGACGGTGATCATGTCCCGCCAGCGCTCGGCGTCTCGGGGGCCCAGCTCCGGGGTGCTCATCAGGTCCGAGAGCTGGCGGCGCAGTGCGGTGTCCGCCAGTTGGTGGGCGGCGACGACCACGCTGGTGGCCTTCTGCGCCGTCAGATCGGTGCCGACCGATTTGCCGGTCACCTTTTGCGACCCGAACACGCCGAGCAGGTCGTCCCGCAGTTGGAAGGCCTCGCCGATGGCGGAGCCGTAGCCGGCGAGCGCATCGAGGACCTGGGGCCTGCAGCCGGCCATCGCCGCCCCGATCTCCACGGGTCGCCGGACGCTGTAGTTGCCCGATTTTCGCCTCAGCACGTCGAGCACGGCGTCGAGTGTCGGGAAGGAATGGCAATCGTTGACCAGATCCGCGAATTGACCGATCGCCAACTCGGTGCGCATGTCGTCGTAGCGGGGCCACACCCGCGCGAGGGCATCGGCGTCCACACCACTCTCGCGCAGCATTTTCTCTGACCACACCAGGCACAGGTCGCCGAGCAGGATCGCCGCCGACTCACCGAATCGGTCCGACGAACCCGTCAGCCCACGCTGTCGGTGCCACCGACTGAACGAGACGTGCGCGGACGGCCGCCCGCGGCGAAGCGCCGATTCGTCCATGACGTCGTCTTGCATGAGGGCAAAGGCGTGAAAAAGCTCAAGGCTCGCCGACGCGCGCAGCGCCGCCTCATGCTCCTGCGCACCGCACAACCAGCCCAGGTACATGAATGTGGACCGCACGTACTTGCCGCCATCGACGAAGTCTGACAGCACGTCGCCGGCGACGTCGACCTTGGCGCCGGCCAGGTCGGTCCGGCACTGAGTCGCCACGAATTCGGTGAGGTGTTCCCGCACACGAGCTCGCACGTCATCGCGCCAGTGGGCTCGAACGCCGTTGGTGGAATGGCTTCGATGCTCACACATGCGCCGATGCGTTGGGTCGCCGGACTGCGTTCCGCCGCCACCACTACTCGACTGCGCGCCTGCGCAGTACCTGCAGTAGGGCGTCGCGGTATGTTCGATTTCGCATGTCCCGCGCTTCAGCGCACTCCCCATTTGACCCCACACTCCGTCCGGTCCGTCTGACAGTCACCCTGGCGTCCGCTACGTCGCGGTCTATTTGTGCATATGTCATTCGTAGCCCAGGCGGCTTTGGCGGGGTCGAAGATGAAAATAATTTAACGCGGCTCTGAACAGCGCTTTGCGCGGCCGCGAGTGGTCGGGGCGGGTTGTCGGCGGTGACCATGGTGCCGCCGGTGCTCGACGCACGCCTAGAGTATTGATCATAAGCTCCTGGCCCACACCCCAGAAACCGGCTCCTGGACAGGAGTCGGTGTGGGACTACCCGCGCCCACCCCGGCTGGAGGAGTTCGCCGGCTCGATCATCATCGAACTCGGCGGCCAGACCATCGCGTCGACGACCCAGGCATGGCGTGTGCTGGAGACCAGCCATCCGCCCACCTACTACCTGCCGCAGACGTGCTTCGGCGACGGCGTGCTGCGCCCGGCCTCCGGGTCGTCGTGGTGCGAGTGGAAGGGACAGGCGAGTTACTTCGACCTGTTCACGGCATCGAAGGTCGCCCAACGCGCCGGGTGGACCTATCTGAGTCCGACGCCCGGATTCACCGCGATCGCAGGCGCCGTTGCGGTGATGGCCGCACTCGTCGACCGCTGCTCGGTCAACGGCGAGGACGTCGTTCCCCAACCGGGCGGCTTCTACGGCGGGTGGGTCACCAGTTGGGTTGTCGGCCCCTTCAAAGGCATCCCGGGGTCGAGGGGATGGTAAGGATAGAGCCCATGCAAATCACCAAGATCCCCGTTCTGGCCGCCGAATCGGCGTTGTCGGTCGCCGGCATTCGCGTCGGCACCGAAGAACCACACTTCATTCGGCGGCCGCTGACCGACACCGTCGAGATACGGCAATACGGGCCGCGGATCGCGGCAGAGACGACGGTCGGCGACGACGAGGACCGCGCCCGCAGTGTCGGGTTCCGGCGGCTGGCGCGCTACATCTTCGGTGGCAACCACCGCGACGAGAAGATCGCTATGACGGCGCCCGTCGGCCAGCAGCCGAACCGGACAGGCGACGAGATCGCCATGACCGCCCCGGTCGCGCAGTCACTAAACGGCAACGGACAGTGGACGATCAGGTTCTTCATGCCGTCGAAGTGGGCTCTGGAGACGCTGCCTACGCCCGACGATGACAATGTCAAGCTGGTGACGGTCCCAGGCGAGACCGTCGCAGTGCTGCGCTTCAGCGGTGACCGCAGCCCGAAGGCCGTGGCATCCCGCACCGATGAGCTGCTCACCACGTTGCAGGACAACGGTATCGCGCCCGTAGGGCAACCCACCGCGTGGTTCTACGACCCGCCGTGGACGTTGCCGTTCCGGCGCCGCAACGAGATTGCCGTCCCCGTGGACACTGACACCTAGGACGCTGCCCCTCGACATCGAGCCGTGTTAGACCAGTGCTCCGCGGAGATCCAGGCGTGGTGCATACGGCGCGAACACCGGACCCTGCAGAATTCCGGGCTCGGCGGCGACCACGCCGGGAATCGCCCGAATCGTCGTTGACATCGTCGAGTAGAAGATGGGGTCGTAACTGCCGACTCCATCCAGGGTCGGCAACAGGTCGAACTTCACCCGACCGGACGGTTTGCCTTCGATCTCGATCAGCCACTGGCAGTTGCCCTCTGGGACCGGTACGCCTTCCAGACCATCCTCGACGAACCAGTTGATCTCGATACGCAGCTTCTCCTTGCCGTCGACAACACCAGACAGCCAATACCTCGTGAGGGCGACTGTGCCCTTCGCAACAAACCCGCTGGCGATCTGCAGGTCCCGTGTGGCCGGCAGCACATCAAGGCCCCGATCGACTCGCTCGATCTCGAGGTTGAGAGTGTGCGCCACACCGGCGAGTACCTCGCCGAAGAAGTTGGAGAAATAAGCGCCGAATGGCGTCTCGATCGTCATCTCGTCGAGAGGCTTGCCCATTCCGAGTGCGTCGATGATCAGGCTTTTCTCCGGGTGCTGGGCGCCGTTGGCTGCTTCGACCATCTTGAGGTGGTCGAGTTCCAGGCACATGCTGGTCAGCGTCGGCGCGACACGATCGAAGACGAAGCCGGGTTCGATGCCGCTACCGTGCAGGGTCGCCTGGCCTTCGCGACACGCAGCTTCGAGTCGCTCAACCACCGCCGGACCCCGGGATTGCGGTCCGTAGTAGCCGGCCGTGGAGATCACGTTCTTCCCGGACCTCAAGAGCTCGCACACAGCAACGTCGACCTCGTCCATATCCGAGGCCAGCGGCGCGTGCAGGACGACATCGGCGTCCAGGGCGAGGAGCGCGTCCAAATCCATGGTCGCCTTCACCCCGGTGTCAGGCAGTCCGGCGATCGCTCCGGCATCTTTGCCGTCCTTGGATGGTGTGAACACCTTGACTCCCACGAGTTCCAAGTCTGGGTTCGTGATGGTCTCGCGCAGCAGCTGGATGCCGACGCCGCCCGTCGCCCACTGGATCACCTTGTACGCCACAGTCGTTCCTCCTCATGTTATCCGAGAGGAACGCTAGGGAAGGTTCTTCAGATGGACCATGACAGAGTCGGACCGGAACCTGACAGTTCCGGACACTCTGACTCGGGACGTGCCGGACCAGTACGCGCAGCACCGGGAGTTCGGCATGTCCAGCGTTTGTAGGCGCGGGTGAAGCTCGATGCATCAGCGAAGCCCATCCGCAATGCGACATCCTCGACGGTCATCGCGCCGGTAGTCAACAGCTCGGTGGCCAGCACCTCACGGGTCTCATCCCACACTGCTCTGAACGAGGTGCCCTCACCGATGAGCTGTCGACGAAGCGTCCGCGGGTCGACATGCCGCTCTCGGGCAATGGTGGCCAGCGACGGCGACGCGCTGGGATGACCCAAGATCGACGCTCGTACCGCGGCAGCAACGCCGGTGGCGTGCGGTCGGCCACGAAGCAAGTCCTGGCATTGTTGCAAGCACATCCGCATCGCGTAGTCATCGGCGTGCGGAAGAGAAGCCCGTAGCAGCGAACGGTCGACAATCTGGACGTTACGACCCATGCCGAAGCGGATCCGGCATTGCGGAAGCGCCGATGCAAAAGCCTCTGCCGCAGCAGAGTTGAGCGTCGTCTCTATATCGATTTGCGGTGGTCGGCCCAGAAACTGCTGCATCAACGTAGCCGTGAAAGTGAGGTCGCGTTCGGTGAGAAAACCTCGGACATCCTCAGGAACATCGTCGTCGGCGTAGACGATGCGGACTTCATTGGGGTGCTCCTCCGCCCGTGGCCGCAGAAACGCCCACGAAAATCCCCCGTAGCCATATCGAGCAGCGATGTCGACGATTTCTCGCGTGGTGGTGCTGGATAGCATCGCGAAACCCCACACGCCGAGCATCCCGGTGCTGACGCGACTCCCGACCCGTACGCCGAGCCCTGGACGACCCCCGGTGTAGTGCAGCAGGTTGCGGATCGCCGTAAGTTCCTGCTCGGCCTTGACCGCGAGACGTGCATCCAGGAGGTCGGACCGGGTGAGGCCGGTACCGGCCAGACACCTCGAAGCGGCGAGGCCGAGTTCCTCGCCGGCCTCTACGAGGACTCGTGTCGCGTTCGCGCTGCGCGGATAGGCCCAACCCGGCGCGCTGACGTCCACCATCACCTTTATAGTAGCGTCGCGGCCAGGCCTGGAGTGGCGTTCATCACTGTCAGCGCTGGGCCGGTGCGGCCCGGGTCAGCGGGCTCCCGAGAGAGTGGCGCGTTCAAGCAGCCGACGCTCGACTGTGTCGAACCAGATCTCTTGGAAGGTCTGATGCGCGACTCTGCCGTCTTCGGCTTCCCAGCGGAACAGCGAGTCGCGAAACGAGGCGTTCGGCCAGAAGGGGACGGCACTCATCGCAATCGCCTTCCCACTGAAGCGGTGGATGCGGCCGTGGTCGTCCTCGGCGTCGATGGTTTGCTCGATGGGCGCCCCAAGCGCATGGTGTCGGGCCGCGACGTCGCGGCGGACATGATTCAGGCCGCGCACTTCGCCGTCGACGCTGATCCAGCCGAAGTTGTGGGATGGACGATCGGGCGGCAGGTCGAACAGCCCGCTCCACGCGGGGTCGGTGTCGGGGTCTTCGTAACCGATCGAGTTGAAGATCAGATCTTTCCCGAAGTACATCGGCGACCAGCCGATGGGCGGGATCACCGTGGCGCCCTGCTTTTCCGTCCTCACCTGCGACCACGAGCGGTCACGCGGGACGTAGCAGTCGACGTCGAAGTGCTCACCCTGCAGTAGCAGGTCGCCGACACAGTGCATGAACTGTTCGCTGCCGCCCGGGGCGGAGACGTTGCGGTGCAGTTCTTCGCCAGGTAGGGCGTGGCCGCGTGCCAGCAGCGGACTGACCGCGGTCTGATGGAGGTCGATCGATGTTCGACCATCAGGGCTCGTGTAGGTGATATGCACGAGGCGTCCGGGTTCCTCGAAGTCGACGCGGAGCCCGTTTGCCGTTTCGATGCTGTTGCCGTCGACCGTGGGCCACGGCATGGTGGCTTGATAGTCGAGGAAGTCGGCGTCGAGCGGGTGGCGGTGGTTGAGGCCGCGGAAGATGCTGAGCCCGCCCTGGGAGAGCGGGAAGAAGGGCTGGTAGCGGATATAGATGAAGGCATTGATCGCCGCTTCGGGCACCGACATGCCGAAGTAGTGCGTGTGCACCACATGGGGATCCCAGGGGTCGTCGCCCGCCGCCGGAAGCGGAATGTGCAGGTCGGTCTGGGGTGCCGCGTGTTCGAGAGACATCGATGTCCTTCCAGAGGGTTGTGGACTTGGGGTGGACCTATGCCAGAACTGCTCGTTCCAGGACTTCAACGTGCCCGCGTGTCCCGTCGACCCGTACCAGGTCGCCGGTCCGCAGCTGGCGCGTGCCATCCCGCGTGTTGACCACGCACGGGATCTCCAACTCACGCGCAATGACGGCGGCGTGGCTGAGGATCGAGCCGATGTCGACGACGAGCGCGGCCGAGACGAACATCAGTGAGGACCAGCTGGGGTCGGTCGTGGGTGCGATGAGAATCTCGTCGGGCTCGACGTCACCCGACGTATCCAAGAGCACGCGCACGCGGCCCTCGACGACGCCCGCGCTCACGCCGATGCCCGTGATGACGTCCACCGCCTCTGCCTCCGCAACCTCCGGCGCGGGATTGCCTGTCCAATCGCTCGGCAGATCCATCCGCTTGTACTGCTCGTACAGCTCGCGGCGTTCGGCCACGATTGCCCTTGCCTGCTCGGGCAGGGCCTGCAGTTCGTCGACGGTGAAGAAGAACACGTCATCGACGTTGTCCAGACGCCCGCTCTCGACGAGCAGTGCACCGAGCCGCCGCGCGGCAGCCCGGCCCACGTCGACGCTCTGCAGCATGGTGACCTTGGCCGCTCCGCGCAGCGGGAGTCCCTTGGCGGCCAACGACAACAGCCCGCGGATCACGGGCCGCTGCCACCGGGGCGCGGTGGCGAGGAGCTGTGGCCGGATCGCTTCGCCGCGCGCCAGCCGCGTCTGCTCTCGCTGGTGCGGACTTTGCGTCTCGTCCAGTTCGCGGAACTCGGCGATTCTGCGGAGCAGCGGCGTCGGGTCCTCGCGCCAGACCTTTGACGACGCCTCCCCCTCGTTCGGCCCGTGGAAGCCGTAGCGTACGACGATGTCATCGACGGTGAGTTCGTCTCGCGACGCCCGCCAGATATCGCTGAGGACCCCCCGCATCTCGGCGCCGCCGGCACCGCTCAGTGCCGCGACGTCGCCGATGCCGTACTTACGCGTGAGCGCCTCGACGGCATCGTGAAGTGGCTGCACCACGCAGAAGATCGCAACCGTCTGCATAGCCCCTGCCCGGCCCAAGCGCTCGCGGGCCTCGACGATCTTGGCGGTCGCAGATCGCTCGTCCAGCGACGGGATGACGTCGATGCTGCGGCTGTACCAGTCTGACCAGTCCTGCACGACCCGGCGCACACGGCCCGGAACGGTCAGGAACGCCAAGGGGAAGCGGACCGCGACGACGGGGTAGCGGCGCACAGTGGGGCGATAGTCGATGTCCTCGGGGACGCGGCCGATAATGCCTGCCGCCGCTTCGCGCCCCGAGGTTCCGGGGAGCCGGTCACCGACGTTGGCGAAGAACTCGACCATGAACGCGCCGCGACCGAAGAAGATCGCGATAGGACT